>Ga0209075_1001059_pt1 | contig 26367 bp, 21 predicted proteins | sample Stecom2011_FD_187523 | JGI IMG/M metagenome (GOLD analysis project Ga0209075, IMG submission 187523) | Agricultural soil microbial communities from Utah to study Nitrogen management - Steer compost 2011 (SPAdes) (version 2) | ecosystem: Environmental > Terrestrial > Soil > Agricultural land...
CAACTTACCGCCATGGTTTTAGCGCTTCATTCCATTACCGATATAATGTCGGTTTTACAGCACTTTCAAGCCACTTTACCGCTAACTGCTTTTGAATTCTTCTCGGATAAAGCCATGAGCGCAGTAGTTCAGCGTGGTGATATACCCGCGCCGTTTACTGTAAACCACCCTTTTTATGTACTGCTAGAGTTTGAAGCTCTACAGCAAGACAGCATTGATCAGGCTTTATCCTGTTTTGAACACTGCACTAATCAAGGCTGGGTGGAAGATGCGGTTATTAGCCAAAGTCAGCGTCAATATGCCGATTTATGGAAACTGCGTGAGTTTATCTCTGAAACACTGGCACCGCACAAACCCTACAAAAACGATATCTCGGTCAAAATCAGTGATATTCCTGATTTTCTGGCTGCAGTGAATACGCTGGTTGAGGAAAACTATTCAAGCTTTGAGGTGGTTTGGTATGGCCATATTGGCGACGGCAATTTGCATCTGAACATCCTAAAGCCTGAAGCTATGGATCAAACCGAGTTCCTTCAGCATTGTGAGCACGTTAACCCACAACTATTTGCTATTGTGCAGCACTACCAAGGCTCTATTTCCGCAGAACATGGTGTGGGCCTATTGAAGCGAGATTATTTGCATTACAGTCGATCCGCAGAAGAAATCGCTCTCATGCAGGCGATTAAATCATTATTCGACCCTAACAATATTATCAATCCTGGCAAGCTAATCTAAGCTAACTCGGCAAACTCAAAGTTCATTTCAGTACTAGGCAACTGCAAATAACTGCCTTGAATATAGTGCGTTCCCATCTGCCACATACTCGCCAACATACTGGCGTTATCGACCTCAGGCACCACGGTTTGAATCTGATTCTCTTTAGCATCGTTGATTAATGTTTTCAGCCTTGCGCTATCTGCACTTAAATCACTGTGGAACTTAACCAAATCTAAAGCCAAATGCTGTAACACTTTGAAAGGGTCTTCATCACAGCCAAACTCGCCTATCGACACGCGGAATTTTGCACCTCGAAGTGCGCCAATAGTCTTGATGGCTGATTTTAAATTGTTTTTCACATCCTCTTCGCGGAACTGAAAGGTAAGCATATCGCTGCTTAGGTTAGCGGCTTTGATTGCAACTCCTAGCCAAGCAGCAATGCTATCGTCTAATAAAGCATTACTGGTTAGATTAATGATTAACCGTGTATTGTGGCCATTAGCACGGTGCGTCGCTAAAGCTTTGGTTGTTTCTAAAATAATCCAACGATCCAGCTTAGAGCTACCCGCTTTTTTAATTAAAGCGTCAGGGTAGGTATCACCGCTATCATCCCTAAACCATAAAGTCGCCTCGTAGTTTTCAACAGTATCACCGTGAAGACTCATTAATGGCTGGTAGAGTAATTTAAAGCAGCCAAGCTCGATGGCCTCATCAATGCTGCCCAGTGCATCGGCGCTAATACTGGTCTTTTTGATCACGGGAGTATAAATATCAGCATGGTTTTTATCATGCTTGCTGCGGATAATGCCCAAACCTTCGAAGGCATAGTCCAGCATTTGATCGGCGTCTTTGTTGTTTAGCTGCAAGACTACGCAGGTGCAAGTGTACTGGTAGGTACGGTCTTGCAATTCACAGATATGCGCTTCAATATTTTTAATCGTGTCCTGTGCTAACGCTAAGCCTTTATCCGCTGTTTTTGGCAATATAACCGCTATTGCATCATCCGCTATACGAGCAACCACTGTTTCGCCTTCCAAGGACTTTTCGACCACGCTAGCTAGGTCTTTTATCAATAAATCCAAACCACTAAAACCGACATCATTCAGCAACTTATTGCCGCCATCTAGTCGATACACCAGCAAGGAAGCGGATGGGATACCCTTGCCGACCTGCAATACCGTACTAACAATATGATCGGCCAAATAATAACGGTTATGTAAGCCTGTTGCGGTATCGATAATACCCGCATTAAAGCCTGCAGCAGCCTCACTGCCTCCACGAATGGTTAACTGTACGCACGATTCGCCATCCACCATGGAGTTAGTCAGCTGCACGGTCACATCAACGTCTTCTTTGTTTTTTGTTAAGCCTTTGAAACTTAGTTCACTTTGCTCTATGCCGCCTCTACTGAAATGACGAAAGAAGTTTTTGAATTGCTCTTGGTCACTCTCACTAACTAAGTCGATAATTGATACGCAATCTAAATCATCAACTGCATAAGCAAAAGTCTCAGCAAACTTTTCATTATTTTTGATCAGTATGCCGTCACTGACATAGGCTATGCCATCATCGGAAGCTTCTAGTAGCACTTCAGCACGTTTTTTCAGCTCTTGGAAATCAATATGCAAACGTTGATTGCTAAGTCGGCTACGCGTACCTTCCATTTCACGTAATGCTGCATGCACAAAATGGATATTATCGTTTTTATCGATCACATCTTGAATGCCCAATTTAAACGCTTGCTCACGCAACTCTTTAGTGACTTCCTCTGTGAGCATCACGATGGGAATATCACGATTCTGTTTTTTTAAGGCGTTGACGCTAAATTGTAAGCTAACTTCGGGATTGCGATTGTCTACAATGAGCAAATCCCAGGTGCTATCGTCTAAAGATTCCTGAAAATCTTGCTCTGATGTGATTCGATGAACACGCACAGCCATGCCACCACTACGAAACACACTAATTAAGCGCTCTGACTCATTTTGACTTTGCACTTGCATTAGCACATTGTAGTTATTTTTTGCTATTTTACTCATACGATTTTTTCGAAAACAACGCCAATTATCTGGCAATATGCTGGCATCTAGTCGGCATATTGCATCTTAACTGATAGGCAATTTTGTTTTATTAGTGGTTGTTTTAATTACGCTAACCCTATAGCAATTCCCATACATCATCAAGATCATTATTGGCTACAACTGAAGCCTTATCGCCGGCTGAGCCCGTTGATTGCGTCAGCGGGTTAACACGTTGGTAGGTGTATTGACTATAGCTACCCGTTGATGATAATTGCTTCTTCAGCTGCACGCACTCTTCTTCACCATCACGCGCCAACAAAACATATTGACCCGTTTTAAATGTTACCGTTGGTAATAATATACTACGTTCTACGGCTGTGGTTTTGATCTCTGGCAAGATAATAGCGCGGGTAAAGTCTGATTGCGGCTTGGCTTCATAATCGGCTAAACGCACGGCATAAGGCTCGGCATTAGGACTGAGCAATTCAATACCTATTTGTAAGGACTTTTCCTTGTTTTGCCGCACCCAGCGGATAACACCCACATTCCAGTGCTGATGAAAATCTTCTTTAATACCAATAATTTCGCCCGCACGTATGCTCACTGGGGCTTCATCACCCCAGTTCAGACAATAGCCACCGGGACTAATGTTTACCACATCCACTTCAAAATGCTGGTATTTTTCTTTATCCGAGCCTGTAAACGTCATCATCGAATTACCACCGGTGCGTATGTGATAATCAATAGACTCCATGGTTACTTGTGCTTCTGAGCGTTCATCTGTACCAAAAACACTGGTATCCCAGACATCCAACTTTTCTTTTTGGCTGCGCTGCGTGCTGAACTTCGCTGAGCCCACACCAGACTTTGCGCTGCCTTTACCGAAAACAAACTGATCGAATGAGCTCTCCTCGCTCAGAAAATAATGCACAGTGGTTAAGCCCACACAAAGCATTAAGCGAGAGTTGGCCTCTAAACGCATAAAGGTTCGGCTAGTGAATAAACCCCAAGCCAAAATAAGATGGTTGATTAAGTTTTGTGAGAGCCCTGTTTTTTTCAGCTGTGCGGGACTGGAAATCTCCTTCAACTGAGCAACCAGCTCGGCTGTATCCATGGAACTGCATAAAGGTGACAAGGTACCTTTGTAGAACTTTTGATAAATCGGCGGAAGATCGCTATTCGGGTCAACAACAAATATAGATTCTTGCTTAGGGTCTAAGGCGACCAAGCGCGCTAGAGTTGCCCATTGCCAAATAGGGGCTTTTAACTTGCCAATATCTTCTTGGCGCAACTGATTAGCCTTAACGCTACCCCATAATAGTAAATACAAGTAGGCATGTTCGACACTATAAGCCTCGCTCGTGTCTTCCTTGATTTGCGGCAACTTATCTACCTTATACTTCACCGCCATTTGATAAAGGCGATGGCTGTTTTTCCAAAAACGCTCAGCCTCTGGCTTATAGAGCTGGTAGTTACGAATCAGTATGCCGCTATATTCCACTAAAGCCTGATAAATCGCACGGCTCATTAATGCGCTGGGCTTTTTAAACAAACTGCCCATTCTCTCACTAGCTTGACATGCACTAATAATATACGCCGTAGCCAAGTAACTTTGTAAGGCATGGCAAAGGGCTGCTACTTTTTTAGCCTTGGCCGGTAAAATAATATGCTGATTTAAATATTTTTTCTCTAAACCCTGTAGCGCCAAACTGATAGCCGGATGCAATGCCTGCGTGACTTCCATACGCGCTGCCGCCGAGCAATTCAGCTCGCAAACTTCTTTGATGGCTAAATATAATAGGCGCGTGAATTTCGCCATATCTGCTGTAGGCAGGCTTTCTACCCAGCGCTCAACCGATACGCGATCGGCCTTGCTAAAGGACAATGCCTTGAGCTCTCGTGTGGGTAACTGGAAAATCTCTTCAAAATTTATTTGCGACATAGAAGACTGTGCTTTTCTACAAAATTGATATTATTATAAAACATATTACAAAAAATTTACCTAATTAGTAGCTATCTTTAATGCTGCCTGATCTTGCAAGCTGGTTTTGTAGGCAGCATGAGGCAACTCCCGCACCAATTTTGGCAGCATAAACCCTGGCAGCTGACGACGCAATTGCTCATATAAGTCAGCTGCTTGCTCGTCATCAATAAAGAAATGGGCAGCGCCCTTGACCGGATCCAATAAGTGCAAGTAATACGCTTGCACGCGATGTTGATGCAGAGCCAGCAACAAATCTTTATGACCGGTAACGTTGTCATTCACGCCTTTTAGCAGCACTGTTTGGTTCATTATCCGTATACCGTAACTGTGCATAGCTTGTATCGCATGGGCTAAATCATCGCCGATTTCATTCGCATGGTTAATATGCAATACCATGCTGGTTTGCAAACGCGTTGCCGTGAGTAAATCCAATAAATCTTTGGTGACACGTTGCGGCAAAACAACCGGCAAGCGAGTATGCACGCGCAGCCAGCGCACATGAGCAATAGCACTAATCCGCTCAATAAGCGTTTCTAAGTAGCTATCACTGGCCGATAAAGGATCACCACCACTTAGTATGACCTCTTCAATGCTGCTGTCTTGCGCTATGTAATCTAAAGCTTGTTGCCAATGGGCAAGGCCGGGGGTATTTTCTTGGTAGGGGAAGTGGCGGCGAAAACAATAACGACAGTTAATTGCACAACTCGGGCTGGCTATCAATAACACCCGGCCTTGGTATTTATGTATCAAGCCTGGCACTGCGTTAAAATCAGACTCTTGTAGTGGATCCTTAACAAAACCTAAGCTATCAGCCATTTCGGCCGCTTGCGGCAAAACTTGTAGCAATAATGGGTCGTTAATATTGCCTTTTTCCATCAATGCAGCAAATGCGCTAGGCACACGCAAAGGAAAATCTTTATGCGCCAAATCCCGTTGCTGGAGATCATTAACATCGATTTCAACAAAGTTACATAAGGCTTCAACATTACGAATGCTATTTTTCAGCATTAATTGCCATTCAGTGGTCTGCCATCTTGTTGCAGTTCGCGGTATCATTGCTACCCTTTTACTATTGATTAAGCTTTAGAGGAATTTCATGGCAAGCTATTCTACCAGTGAATTTCGTTCCGGTCTGAAAGTAATGCTCGATGGCGAGCCCTGCTCAGTACTAGAAAATGAATTTGTTAAACCCGGTAAAGGCCAAGCCTTTAACCGTGTTAAGTTGCGTAACTTAAACACCGGTCGTGTTTGGGAGCGTACGTTTAAATCTGGCGAAACTCTAGAAGCCGCCGATGTAATGGACCGCAACCTCGAGTATTTATACAACGACGGTGAGTTTTGGCACTTTATGGATCCTGCCAATTTTGAGCAGTATCAAGCCGATGCGAAAGTTGTTGGCGATACTGCTAAATGGCTAAAAGAGCAAGATACCTGCGAAGTGACTTTGTACAATGGCGCACCTATCTCCATTACAGCATCGAACTTTGTTGAGCTAGAGATCGTTGAAACCGACCCTGGCTTGAAAGGCGATACCGCGCAAGGCGGCTCTAAGCCCGCTACGCTTTCAACCGGTGCTGTAGTTCGTGTGCCGCTGTTTATTGATCAAGGCGAAGTGATTCGCGTTGATACACGCACAGGCGAATACGACTCTCGCGTTAAGTCCTAAGTGATACGCTGGCAAGCCTTGGCTAATCGCCAAGCTTTACAAGCACGTGCACGGATGTACCAACAGATTCGCGATTTTTTCCTGCAGCGCGATGTGCTGGAGGTAGAAACACCGATGCTGGGTGCTGCCAGCGTTACCGACCCCTATATCGAATCTTTGCAGACAGGCGACGCCTATCTGCAAACCTCTCCTGAATATTTCATGAAGCGGCTGTTAGTCGGCGGCAGCGGCGACATTTATCAATTGGGTAAAGTCTTTCGCAAAGAAGAGATTGGCCGCTTCCATCACACGGAATTCTCGCTACTGGAATGGTATCGTTTAGGCTTTGACCAATGGGATTTAATGGCAGAGCTGGCTGACTTAATTGAGCAGCTACTCGGCTTTAGTCATTTTGACTATTTAAGCTATCAAAACTTGTTCCAGGAATATTTAGGCATTGACCCGCATAGCGCAAGCCTTGAAGACTTACGCTTTGAGGCCAAGCAACATATTAATATCGAGATGCCACGCGCTAGCAAAGATGATTGGCTGAACTTGCTATTAAGTCACCTAATCGAGCCTGAGCTGAAAAAACGCGGCCCTGTGTTTGTTTACGGCTACCCCACATCGCAAGCCGTACTTGCTGCGACCTCAACGGACGAATCAGGCAACTGCGTTGCTGAGCGTTTTGAGTTATATATTCACGGTATAGAGCTGGCCAACGGCTTCCATGAGCTCACCGATGCTAAGCAACAGCGATTACGCTTCGAGCAAGATAATCAGCTGCGCCTGCAAATGGGGCTACGACCTGTAGCCATCGATGAAAACCTTATCGCAGCATTAGAGGTAGGTTTGCCGCCTTGCTCCGGCGTCGCCGTGGGCGTGGATAGGTTATTAATGCTAAAGCTAGGCAGCTCTGCCATTGATGAAGTACTAAGCTTTCGCTCTTAAAACACAGTACTAGAATGCAAAACCCAAACCAACGTTAAAATAGTAACGATCACTAATAGCGTTTTTATCATTGATTTGTATTTCTGGTGCCAAGACCAGATTCAACACATTCAAGATACTTAAATCGATAGCCACACGAAAAGCAATCTGATCGATCTTAGCGTCGCCAAGGCCGGCTATTTGGCTAAAATCATAGTGGCGGTAACTGCCAGTAAAAGCGACCCGCCTTAGCGATACGGGAAAACCAAAGTGATACTTCGACCATGGCCATACTTGGGTTAAAAACACCTCACCCTGAGCCCCACGCTTGGCATAATAACTGCGCTTTAATGATAAGATGCTAAACTCACTAGGATCATTACTGAAGCTATTGATGCCATCGTTTAACTTAACGCCTCTATATTGCCACCACACCGCGTTTTGATCACTCTGTGCGTACTTCCCCGCCAAACCGATATAAAAGTCTTTCGGCAAATCCGTGGATAAGCGCAAGCTAGCACCTTCAATATGATCGCCCCTTTCATTCACATGGTATAAGGATAAAGCCGCTTCTTTATTCGCCAATAAAGTGTGGCCAAACGCTTGCTGATAACTGAGATTCAAACTCAGGGACTTAGGCTCACGGCTAGGCTTTTTATAATCCAAAGCATAGCCTGCGCTTAAGTCCGCTTGCCAATAGCCTTGACGAATAAACGGCAGCTTAAGATCAAGATTATACCCGCCATCGCGCGTTTCTGGCTTTATCGTATGATCATAAAAGCCTGTTTTTGCTAAGTAATACGCGTTGAAAGCGAACTGCAAAAAATACTGATTATTGCTGTAGCGAATACCGATAAGATCGCTTAAATCACCATCTCTAGCTGCCCAGAAACTCAGGTTATTGTAGTTAAGCGGATCGGCAAAATGAAAAGACAGATCATAAGCCGAGCGATTATCTTCATCGCTGGCTAAAGCCACACTGCCGCCGCTATAACGCATAGCCGCCAGCGAACGGTAGGCTTTAGGTGGTGCTAGCTCTTCAGGCTCTTCGATAAGAATGGGCTGTGGCTCGCTATCTACCGGAACAGCCACTTGGGTATTATCTTCCGCTGGCTCATCCCAAAAATAACTGACGACAAAAGGCGCTTCATTCAAAGTCTGCAGCTGTTCGCGCGTGTAGTAATAAGCATCTTTACCAATCGCTGCAATTAAGACCTCCTCATCGCTGATTAAACGCGCATCCACGATATTATCTGCCGCCAAAGCGCGGCTTATACCGCCCGCACCATAGCGATACAAGGCGCTGCCTTTTTCACTATTGGCGATAAAATACACATCCCCGTTATCTGCCACGTCAGCCACAATGGCGTAATAGCCATCAAAGACGGTAAGCGGCTGTTGATTACGGTACAAAACGCGTTGCGGGCCGTATTGCACAAAGTAATAAAGATTGTCCTTATCGACAATAACTGAGGAGTTTACCTGCGCATAAAAATTATCCCCCACATACAATTGTGGCTGTATAAACGACGTATCGGCTTTGAAATACACAGGCCTACCATCTTGCATATAGCCTTGAATAATCTTGCCCTTACTGTCTTTGTTCATCCTTGCTTGGCTGTCGAATAAACCCATTTTTATCGCCCACACGGAGCTATTGTGGCTAGTCGCGCTATAAAGCTTATCGTCTTGCTGAAATATTTTACCGTTTAAAAAAGCTTTGCGTTGCTGGCTAAAGCGATGCTCTTTTCTATCATATCGGCTAAGCAAGGGCGCTCGAGTGCCTTCTTTATAAGCGAGAAAAAAGATTGCGTCATTGTGGCGATTCAATCCGGCAAAGTACTGGGAACTAGCTAATATCTCGCCTTCGGCCATCTGCATAGCCGCAGCTTGTTGCTGGGTTTTATTCACCCACTGGGCAAAGTTGAGGTTAAAATTTTCACGGTTAAAGCTGCGCCGACTTGGCTGATTAACCATAAACGGCCAAAACCAGTAGCGTGAACGGTGCTTAAAGTATTGATTGGTTTTGTCCAGGCCATATTTTTCGGCTAAAAAATACTGGTATTGGCTACCAAAAATATAATGGCCTTCGCCATAAGGGAAATTCAACGTGGTGTTATACAGGCGTTGGCGCGTTAAATAGCCGGCATTGGCGTGCACATTAGTCATCGCACGATAACGTCCACTATACAGCCTGCCACCGTTGCCCTGCCAAGACTCATTCAGTACCGCATTACCCTCAAGAATAAAACTGGATTCGGTTAAATTCGGTAAAGTCGCAGGAACAAAAGGAAAGAGAAGATTCCCATTGCCCAAGACAGCAAACAGGCTTTTCGACACCCAATTATCTTTGGCGTTGAGCTGATAATTATGTGCAGTTTCGTGCCAAAGCAAAGTATCTAACCATGAGGCCGAACTAAAGTAATCCACCATTAAGGCGCCACCACCATAGTTCATTTGTTGATTCAGTGGGAATTGGGTGGAGAAACCATTCGCAATTTGATTACGGGAAGACAATAGACCTACATATAAACGCCTATCCATCGCGTAGCCAAAACTGGCTTGATAAGCGGGTTGCAAAACCTGCTCGACATTAATCGTATGTTCAGCAAACTGGCTATATTCTTCACTGAAGATAATGCGCGTATTGTCACTATCGCGTGTGAAGTAGGCTTTGTCTTGGTTGACTGTGGTGTAGTTCTCATCGACGGCGAGCGCCAGGCTCGCCCATAGAAGAATGAATAAAAAGCGCAACATTGGCTTGGCCACACCCAGCGAAGAATACTCGCCTAGGTTAACGTTTATTTACATTGCTTGTAAACAACAGCACTAGCAAACCTTAGAGCTTATCGGCAATTGGCGGATGATAAATCATTTGCACCAAAACACCGGCAGGATCTAAACAATAAAAGCTGCGCGCACCATCACGGTGTGTTTTCGGTGCTTTTTTGATGGGCACGCCTTCCTGCTGAAAGAACGCATGCCAGGCATCAACCGCTTGCTCATCTTTTAAAATAAAGCCGATGTGATCAAGCTTTTGTGGGCCACTTACACTACCCCCTTGCCAACGGTGCAGAGCTAAATTATCACTGCCGGATGTGAGGTAGTAATTATCCTCGTCCGGCTGCCACTCAACCTCCATACCGACGATACGGGTATAAAAGTCTAAACAGGCATCTAAGTTCTCAACAAATAAAGCAATGTGGCGCATGCCTAGGGTATTGGCTGGGCGGCTTAATTTACTCATCGCTGGCATCCTCATCGATTATTTCGTAACTATGGCTGATATTAACACCACCTTTAGCCAGCATAATCGATGCTGAGCAATATTTATCCGCCGATAACTCAACCGCACGTTTTACTTGCGCCTCTTTGAGTTTGCGACCGCTAACAACAAACTTAATATGAATATCAGTAAAAACCGCCGGCACTGCATCTGCACGCGTAGCGTCTAATTCTGCGCGACAATCCGTTACCTGCTGGCGTGATTTTTGCAAAATACTCATTACATCGTAGGATGCACAGCCGCCCATACCGAGTAATAACATCTCCATAGGGCGAACACCCATATTACGACCACCGGAGGATTCTGGCCCGTCCATAACAACACTGTGACCACTGCCGGACTCGCCTAAAAACATGGCATTATCAACCCATTTGACGGTTGCTTTCATAATTTCCTCGATCAAAAAGTTTTACATTATTGGCTAAAATACTATCATAATGCACTCAAGCATGCGGCTAAAAGCCGCGCTTATCGCGATATATCTCTGAATATTTTGCCTTTTATTACGAACTATTGTGTGTAAGTGTTAAGTTAATCGTGCTTTGCCACAAAGAAATACTGAATAAGTAGATTTGCACACAAAGCACGCTACTATAAACAGATAACAATATTAGAAGGAAAGACTCTTGACTTACCGCCCACTCAATCCGCATATAGATAATGTTGAGCTCTTTCTAGCTCATTGTAGCCGTCGCAAATATCCCGCTAAAAGCACCATTTTATGTGCCGGTGATAAAAGCGAAAGCCTGTATTACATTATTGATGGTTCAGTAACCATTGTCTTGGAAGATGATGACGGCAAAGAAATGATTGTTACCTATTTAAACAAAGGCGATTTCTTTGGTGAAATGGGTTTATTCGAAGAGGAAGATGTTCGTAGCGCCTGGGTACGCACCAAGGTAGCCTGCGAAATTGCTGAAATCAGTTACGATAAGTTCCATGCCTTAACGCGTACAGAGCCTGGCTTTTTATTCGAGCTAGCCAGACAAATGGCCAGCCGCTTAAAAGACACCACCCAAAAAGTCGGCGACTTGGCCTTTTTGGACGTTACTGGCCGTGTAGCCAGTACTTTACTGGATTTATGCAAGCAGCCCGACGCGATGACTCATCCCGATGGCATGCAGATTAAAATCACCCGCCAAGAGATTGGCCGCATTGTTGGCTGTTCACGCGAGATGGCGGGCCGTGTCTTAAAAACGCTAGAGGAGCAAGGTTTAATCTCTGCTAGCGGTAAAACCATGGTGATATTCGGTACACGTTAATCGTATAGGGCGATAGCAATCGCCCTATAGCCGCGCTTATCTTTTTCTCGCTTGTCGCATGGCATCTGTTATTCTTTAGCTTCACCATTGTTCTATCAATAGCTGGGGTATGTCATGCAATCTGCTATCGGGCTTATCGGTCTTGCGGTCATGGGGCAAAATCTTGCCTTGAATATTGCCGATAATGGCTTTGCCATCAGTGTTTATAATCGCACCGCACAAACCACAAAAAACTTTATCCAACAACAAGCTCACGCCAAGCTCAGCGGCTATTACTCCTACCCGGCACTGATTGCCTCCTTGAGCAAGCCGCGCGTTGTGCTGTTAATGGTAAAAGCCGGCCAAGCTGTCGATGACTGCATCAATGAGCTACTGCCCTTGCTGGAAGCTGGCGACATTATTATCGATGGCGGCAACTCGCATTTTGAGGATACACAGCGTCGCTACCAGAAAGTACAGCAACAGCAGATTCGCTATATTGGCATGGGCATTTCAGGTGGCGAACAAGGTGCACGCACAGGCCCATCCATTATGCCCGGCGGCGACAAAAGCGCTTGGCCTATTATCGCCCCTATCTTCAATAAAATAGCAGCCCAAGTGGATAATACGCCCTGCTGCGACTGGATAGGTGATGGCGCTGCCGGCCATTATGTGAAAATGGTGCACAATGGTATTGAATACGGCGACATGCAATTAATTAGTGAGGCCTATGCCATATTACGCTTTGCCGCCGGTTTAAGCCCTGAACAGTTACAAGCGGTTTTTGCGCAGTGGAATCAAGGCGTTTTACAATCCTATTTAATTGAAATCACCGCTGATATTTTATCTGTCTACGATAACGACGGTCGACTACTGCTGGATAACATCCTTGATACCGCCTCACAAAAAGGCACAGGTAAGTGGACAGTCAATAGCGCCTTGGATGAAGGCTTTGCATTAACCTTAATCAGCGAAGCGGTGTTTGCCCGCTTATTGTCTGCAGAGAAACGTTTGCGCCAACAGGCTGCTCAACATTTCCCACGCACAGAAAAATTGAGTACCAACGAACAGCAAATGATTATCCAGCAAGTGCACGGCGCCTTGTATGCTGCGAAAATCATCTCTTACACCCAAGGCTTTATGCTATTACAAAGAAAAGCCGCCAGCAGCCAATGGCAGTTTGATTTTGCCAGCATTGCTCGATTATGGCGTGGTGGATGCATTATCCGCAGCCGCTTTTTAAACGATATCGCTGATGCCTTTGAGCAAGACCCGAACTTGCCCTGCTTATTGTTTGCAGACTTCTTTAAACAGGCGATAGAACACAGTGATACTGATTGGCGACAGGGGCTGATGCTCGCCATGCAACATAAAATTGCTGCCCCTGCGATGAGTTCAGCCTTAGCGTTTTTTGATGGGCTGACTACCGAGCATTCCGCCGCTAATGTACTGCAAGCGCAACGTGATTATTTTGGCGCACACACCTATCAGCGTATTGATAAGCCTTTAAACGAATCCTTCCATAGTGATTGGATTAGTCTCGCTACAGCGCAAGGAAAACACCATGGCTGATTGCACTCTGATTATTTTTGGCGCTACTGGCAATTTGGCACAAGTAAAACTTATCCCTGCTTTGTATCATTTGGCCAAAGCCGGCAAACTGCCAGAAAACCTACGCATTCTTGCTTGTGGACGCAGGCCCTATAGCGAAGAAGACTATCAAAAAATCCTCGGTGGCTGGGTTGAAGAAAGTGCACGCGAAGCCGTTGATAAACAAGCCCTAGAATTTTTCAAACAACGCTTTTCTTATTTCCGTGGTGATTTAAACCTTGATCAAAGCTATGAACAAATTCATGCGCTACTTGAGCAGCCAAAGTATTCAAAAAACCTGATCTTTTACATGGCAATTAGTCCGCAAGACTTTTCGACTGTAGTCAATAAGCTCAGCAGCCATCAGCTGCTTAATGAAAAAGCCGGTTTTAGACGCGTAGTGATAGAAAAGCCCTTTGGCTATAACTTGGAAAGCGCCACCGCCCTACAAAAACAAATCGCCAAGCATTTGGATGAACGGCAAATTTTTCGTATCGACCATTATCTCGCCAAAGGCATGGTACAAAATGTCTTAGTCTTCCGCTTTGCCAACATCCTGCTAGAGCCTTTATGGAACCGCTACTATATTGACCATGTACAAATCAGCCATTGCGAAAACCTAGGCATTAGCGATCGCGGTGAGTTTTATGATAAAACTGGCGCACTACGCGATATGCTGCAAAGCCATTTGATGCAACTACTGGCATTGATAGCCATGGAAACACCCGTTTCTATGCGTGCTGATGATTTGCGCGATGAAAAGGTGAAGGTATTAAAATCCGTGCGCGCTGTGCCCGTCGAAAAAGTACACGCCTACGCCTACAGAGCCCAATACCAGCAAGGACACGTTGAGGGCGAAGCCGTTAAGGCTTATACAGAAGAAACTGGCGTCAACAAGGATTCAACAACCGAAACCTATGCCGCGCTCAAGCTGTATATCGATAACTGGCGCTGGCATGGCGTGCCGTTTTACTTGCAAACAGGAAAACGCTTAAAAAACAAACAATCGCGCATCTCCATCTGCTTTAAACAAGTGCCGCAACCTTTATTTAAAACCAATAATACTTACAATAATTGGTTAACCCTAAGCATTCAACCTGATGAATATATGCGGCTTGAAATGACCGTCAAAGAACCCGGCCTTGAGATGCTGACGCGAAACAGTAATATGGATGCGAGTTATTTATCCGCGGATGAAAAATCCACCGATGCCTATGAAGACTTATTGCTCGATGTTATTCGTGGCGACCAATCGTTGTTTTTACGTTGGGACGAAATCGAATGGTCTTGGCGCATCGTTGAGCCTATTTTGAATAATTGGGCTAGTGATAACCACACCATTGCCACTTATCCTGCCGGCAGCTGGGGGCCAGATACATCACGGCTTTTCCATCGCAATGATTTACGCTGGCGCTACTCTAAGGACAGTAATAATGAATAATACTTTGCAACTAAAGAAATTTGATAGCCCTGCACATGCTCAGCAGCAATTACTCACTACGCTGCTAAGCATTGCCAAACAATCGATTGTCGAGCGTGGCCGCTTTGTGATGATTCTTGCTGGTGGCAATACGCCCAAGCCCTTGTATCAAGCTCTAGCGCAGCGTGCTGAGGATTGGCAATATTGGCATCTGATTTACGGTGATGAGCGCTATCAAGCGCCCGATAACCCACAACGCAATCATTTAATGGTTGAAACCGCGTGGTTAAAGGCAGTCGGCTTCCCCAAAGCTAACCACCATATTATGCCGTTTAGTGGCGACATCGAAGTGGATACAGCGCAGTATGCCCACACTATAAAAGATTTATTACCCGCAGATGTCGCCCTCTTGGGTATTGGGGAGGATGGCCATACTGCCAGCTTATTTAGCGACACGCCCAAAGCAGATACCCTAACACAAGCCATTTACCATGCGCCCAAGCCGCCCGCACAACGGATCAGCTTAAGCCTGGCTGCACTCAGCCAAAGTCGGTCGGTATTATTTCTTGCCCACGGCAAAGATAAACAGCGCATTATTCAGCAGGGCATGGCCGATAACACCCTACCCTTCAGCCAGATACAAGCACAACAACAGCGCTGTATTTTCTATAGTGATTAATGGCTAAGGCTTATAAAGCGCTGCGAATTACACCCTCTTGTGCGGTAGAGGCAACTAACTGACCTTTCTGGTTGAATACCATGCCGCGCGAGAAAGCACGACTGGCTGAAGCCACGGTACTTTCCATTTCGTACAATAACCACTCATCAATGCGGAAATTTTGATGATACCAAATCGTATGATCCAAAGAGGCCATGCGCATATCCTTACCCCATGGGTTTTTCGCATGCGGACGTAATGCTGTTTTTAATAGCAAATGATCCGACGCATAAGCGAGTAACTCTTGGTGCAGGGCATGATCATCCGCTAAATCGCCATTACTCTTAAACCAAACATAGGTTTTAGCCGCTCTTTTTTCAGGCTGTTTAATATTTATCGGGTCCACTTGGCGATACTCTATGGGCCATGCACTTTGCACTTGATGCTGCATCATTTCGCCATAAAACAACTCATCGTTAATCAACTTGTTCGGTGCTGCTACTTCAGGCATCTGTATCTGATGCTCTATAACGGCTTCTTCGGCTATCTGGTAAGATAAAGACACATTAAAAATCGCCTTACCGTGCTGAATAGCCACCACACGGCGCGTGGTAAATGTTTTCCCGTCGCGGATTCTATCCACTTCATAAATAACTGGCATATCCACATCACCCTCACGCAAAAAATAGGCGTGAGCGGAATGCAAAATATACGGTGAAGTCACCGTGCGGCTTGCCGCATTAATCGATTGCGCCAAGACTTGGCCGCCGTAAACGCAGTTGCGCGCTTCATCGACAGTTTTGCCACGAAAGATATTGATATCTATCTTTTCAAGTTCGATATTATCGATTAAATCGGATAAGGCTCGGCTCATTGTGCATCCTTTTTTATTTTAATAATTGCACCATAGTAAGTAATCAGAAATATGGCGCTAGTCATAAACAGCGCCTTACTATAAACCCTGTTCGGTAATTTGACAAAACAACAAGACACCAGTATATCTATCAGCGGTTAATCTAAAAATAATAATAATCGGTTAAGACCCATGAAAAAACTCCTTATCGCTAGCTTAGCAACACTTAGCCTACTCAATTTAACGGCTTGCCAGTCTGAATCTGGCCTTTTAGATTTTTTTGGCTCTATTACCATCAATGACGAGGTGGTGTTTACTACCGATAGCAGCCTGGATGATATGAAAAATTACACAGGCAGCAGCAGTTTTACGACTGACGCAGATACAAAACTCAACGCTTTAGGTGTCGCTAATACCAACCACAATGGTACTGACACCTGTTACACCTTTACCAAGTACCCTGTGGTATTAGTCCATGGTCTCTATGGCTTTGATAAAGTGCTTGGCGTTGATTATTGGTACCGTGTTATCGAGGCTATTGAGCTAGGCGGGGGCGAAGCTTATACCATTCCCGTACCTAAACTAAACTCCACCGAAGTGCGCGGCGAACATTTACGCACTGAATTATTAGCACTAAAGGCGACACTGGAAGGTACTGACATTAATAACCCTGACTGCGGCACTGTAGACCGTACGGTTAACCCAGTGAAGTTCCATTTGATGGGCCATAGCCATGGCGGCCCTACCGTTCGTTATATCATGGATACCAACCCCGAGTTATTAGCCTCGGTAACCACCATCGGCGGCTTAAATGCTTATGGCATTCAAGATTCACCGAATACGGAAAAATTCAATAAAGCTTTAACCAGCTTCGCCTATGGCCCTTTATTACAAGGAATGCTCAACGGCTTAGCCGAGCTCATCGAGTTTGTCGGTGGTAATAAAGAAAACCATACCAGTTATGCCGTAGCCTCATTCGAATCCTTGAGCAAAGAAGGTATCGCTGAGTTCAATACCACACATAATACCGGCTTACCCCCCAATTATGGTGACGGTTATGCGGATCATGCGAACAATAATTTTTGTGACCCTGGCAATCCCGCTCACCCTAGCAATCATGGCGTAGCTTCTGCGACATTAGGCGGCAACGAAGTGTATTTCTTCTCTTGGAGCGGCACCAGCACCGGCACCAACGTACTAGACCCAACCGACATCCTCATCAATTACGTGGCTGATAGTGTGGGCTCTCCTAGTGATGGTATGGTCGAACAATGCGCCTCGCATTTTGGTACAGTGTTGCGCTCTGATTATACTTTAAACCACTTGGATGAAATCAACTGGGTAATGGGCCTACGTAAAGCGACAGCAACCAATCCGCTCGTTATCTATCGCCAAACCACTAACCGTTTAAAACAATTAGAAACGGCGCAAAGCTTATAAATGACGTCTGTTAAATACCTTGGCGCTGGGCTGCTCTTGATCAGCGCCATTTTCATTCTTCTCATCAATCGCCCATCTATACCCATTGCAAGCAAAGCTAGCCTGCCCGCGCCCACCATCAAAGCCATGACAAGCTATAAAGCACCTGAAGCCTTAAGCAAAGCCACGCGCCCTCTTATCACTGTCGATGAAAGCCAACACCCGCGCTGGGTAAAAAGCTTGGAGGAAAGCTCTTTACGCGGCACACAAGTTGATAGAGTGGTATTAGAACCCCAGGCCGACGGCAGCTTGGATTTGAAACCCGGCATTTTGGTCTATTTCGATTACTTTCTTAGCCTACAAGGCGAGATGTCTAACGAGCGCATTCAACAATTGCTTTACGATGATATATTCGCCAACTTCTCTGAACCTACCGCCACACAACTTTACCACCTGTTAAGCCGTTATATGGAATACTCCAAGGCTATGGATGACTACTTAAGCACGTTGACGCATGAGGATGTAAGAGCGCAGGGTCTTAGCAAAAAAAGTGTGGAGCAGAGCTTTCAAAGCCAGTATTTTAGCGCTGCTGAAATGGACAGCATCTTTGCCAAGTATGATGATATGTTGAACTTTCGCTCCCAAGGCCGCGCACAAAGCCAAAAAATCCAGCAATATACCAGCACTGCCAAGGAGTCGCGCTTTGCAGTTGCCACCGAGCTATTCGGCGCAGAAACAGCCTCGCGCCTACAGCAATTAGAACAACAAGAAGAACGCTGGCAGCAGCGCTTAAAAGATTATCAACAACAAAAACAGCAGATAAGCTATGCACCCTTGGATATTGCAAGCCAACAAGCAGCGATTGCCAACTTAAAAAACCGTTTGTTCAGTGCTAGCGAACAGGTTCGCGTGCGCACATGGGAAAAATTTATGCAGTCTGCGAGCGCGGAATAAACCTTACTGACCGAAACGCTTACCACCATGGGCAAGATAACTTTCTTCTTGCGCCGTTGATTGCCTGCCTAATACTTTATTACGATGTGGAAAACGACCAAATCGCTCAATGAGCTGATAATGCTGCTGGGCAAATTCAAACGCCTGCTTGCAAATAGCGTGCTCTTTATCATTGCTTGTTTCGGTCAATATCGCCTCGTACAATGCTAAGCCTTCTTTTTGAATCTTTAAGCTTTCGCTATGCTGGTAAGGCATATAGAGAAACATTTTCTCTATTGCACGCAAGGGTGTGTGATGACCAAACTCTACGCCATCGCGCGCTAAAGAAAGTGCTTTCTCATCATAAAGGAAAGCATTCGCTGTACCGCGAAAAATATTTCTAGGAAACTGATCCAGCACAATAACAAAAGCCAAACGCCCACGTGGCGTTAACTCCCACGCATCTAGCTCGCCCCTGCTACTGGCTAACAGGGTAGTGGTGAATTTTTTCTTTATCGCGAAATCAAATGTGTCGCCGCCATCAAACCAGTTTTTTTGTTGAGTTTCATCTGGCACATTGTTATGCCACTCACCAAACCAAAAATCTAAAACCGCCTCAAAATTCATTTACTTAATAATCCGCCAATATAATTTTAGGGTTACAAGCCGCTTTTTTTACGTTATCGTGCAGCAGCTATAGAAAATAACTCTAAATTAATAATAAAAAATGCCGCCAAAATCAATAAAGCCTTTTGTTTTTATTCTTATTGCTCAATCGATTTCTATCTTTGGTAGTTCCCTAACCGCTTTTGCACTCGGCGTATGGATATACCAAGAGGTCGGCTCGACTACTATATATGCCCTGATTGCCTTTGCAAACGGCATGCCTATGGTATTACTCAGCCCTTTTGCTGGCACGCTTGTCGACCGAATGAACCGTAAAAAAGTGATGTTGGTCTCACAGCTGGCCTCCTTATGCATTGCCTTATTATTGATGGGGCTTTACTGGCAAAACGCATTAGAACCTTGGCATATTATTGCACTGGTAGCGCTTAACTCTTTTTTTATGGCCTTTATGATGCCAGCCATTTCCGCCACCATTCCTTTAATGGTACCTACCGGCCAACTGACCCGTGTCAACGGCATGATAGCCCTTTCTTTAGGTTTGATTCAGCTCACCTCGCCGGCACTATCGGGTACTTTGTATCATAACACCGGTTTAAAGCCTATTTTTGTCTTAGATATTATTACCTTCTGTGTGGGCCTTGGCGCTATTCTGCTTACCGTTATTCCGCAGCCGAGAACATCCATCCAAAAAACAGAGCGCGTCACACAATCCTTACGTACCGGTTTTAAATTTATTGTTCAATCAGCCAGCTTATCCTCCAATATTGTTTTCTATTCCATTATCGCCGCCGTCTTAATGTCCATGGGCATTTTAATTCAGCCCATGCTATTAGCGATTTTAGACAGCCAAACAATGGGTTTTATTATGTCCTTTGCAGGCAGTGGAATTATCTTAGGCAGCGCTTGGATGATATTCATGAAAGATGTACGCTACCATATGCCCATCATTTTAATTGCCACGTGTATTGCCGGTGTCGCATGCATTATCACTCCCATGGCTAGAACACCCGTGATGCTAGCATTAGGTGGTTTTTTAATTATGTGCTGCTACCCCATCTTTGAAGCCAATAACCGCGCTTTATTACAGAGAAAAATCGATCCCGCCATTCTAGGTCGCGTCATCGGTTGGCGGAACTTTACCATGGGTATCGCGCAATCGATTGTCTTGCTCGGCTCGGGTTTAGTCGTCGATAACTTTTTTGAACCCGCTATGGCAGCCGATGGGCAGTTTGCTAACATCTTTGGTTATCTTTACGGTGTCGGTAAAGGTCGCGGTATCGCCCTCTTTCTTTCATTACTGGGTGTACTTGTTTTAGTTTCGGTAATTCTTGCTGGTCTTTTTACCCCCTTAAGGCGAATGGACAGCCTTATGACCGACCACGTAGAGCCGGATATTAGCCCCGATCAAGAATCTGCGCAGGAACAAAAAAAGCACACAGCTATAGATGAAGCCGCCCTGAGTTGTCTATGATGATAGTGTCCTGACTATTGACTAATTAACTGCTATGCCTACTTTCTTAATGCCACTAAAAAGATGGCTATTGCGCAATCCTCGCGTCAATATATGCATTGTTTTTATTGCCATCATTGCATTAGCACTGAGCCTTATCTATACGGCTAAACCACAATTGAAAAGCAAGTCTATAGCGGCTTCTGTACCATCGGTACATACACTGCAAGTACAAACCAACGATCAGCGATTTACTATCCAAGCGCGTGGCCTGCTAAAACCCGCTCAAGAAGTGCAGCTAATCTCCCAGGTAACGGGAAAGATCATTTATTTGTCCGACAACTTTATTACCGGTGCCAACTTTAAAAAGGGCGACATCTTACTCAGAGTCGATCCTGCTATCGCCGAGCTAGAACTACAAAATGCACGAACACAGCTCGCACAGGCAAAGCTGCGTGAAATGGAGCTAGAAGCCAACTTACGCGCGACGTCTAGCCTTGGCCAACAAAGCCATCTAAGCCCTCTAGCGCAAGGCAAACCACAACAAGCTCTGGCAAAAAGTAGCGTCGGTGCTGCTGAAGCCGCCGTACGCTTGGCCGAACAACAGCTTCAGCAAACAACGCTTAGAGCACCTTTTGATGGTCGTGTTTTTTTACAGGGCGTGCAATTACACGAGCAGCTCGCGCCGGGCATGCCAATTGCGCAAATTTACACAAACCGTCGTTATTTAGTACGCATACCGATAACCCAACAGCAACTGCCTTTTATTGAGTTCGCTGAGGGGCCCAATAAAGGCAGCAAGATCTCCGTCAGCGATGCAATTACCGGACTGCAACTGCATGGCCATATCATTCGCTCTGAAGGCCATGTTGCGCAAAATCGGTTGATCTATCTGATTGCTGAACTGGATGAGCTCAGTGCAGAACAACAATTGCGCCTATTGCCTGGCAGCTTAGTCAATATCGCCATCAGTAGCCGTTTGATAGCAAACGTAATCGCTATTCCCGACTATACCTTGCATGCGAATAATGTTGTCTGGCTGCTGAACGATGAAAACCGCCTGCAAATCACGCCAGTGGAAGTACTCTACCGCACGCACGACACCGTGTATTTACGCAGTGGCCTTAAAGCGTCTGACAAGCTTATTACCAGCCATATTGCCGCTTTAACCGATAATATGCGCCTTCATGATTTGGACGCAGCAGATAGCGCTCCTGCGGCTAGTGCCGTGCAGCCATGAACACTGTAGTCGCTTGGTTTGCACGCAATACCGTCGCTGCCAATATGCTAATGTTTTGCATTGTTGCTATTGGCTTATTGGTACTCAAGGAAACACCGAAAGAAATCCTACCGCAAATTGACCCAGACCGCGTCAATATTGCACTAAGCCTACCCGGCGCTAGCCCCCAACAAGTCGAAAGTCTCTTATGTGGCCCTACAGAGCGTGCAATAAGTGCTATTGAGAGCATTAAAAAAATCGTCTCTACCGCATCCGCAGGTCGCTGTATTGTGGCGGTTGATTTAGCCTTTGATACCGATCTCAGTATAGCCTTAAGCAAAATCGATGAGCGCTTACGATTGCTACCCTTACCTGAAGGTACTGAAAGGCCCATTGTGCAGCAAAGTAACTTTGAGGTGATGATTGCACGCTTAGGCTTAGTCGGCACCATCGACTATAGAGAAATGCTTGCCTTAGCAGAAAAAATACAAGCAGATCTTATTGCCAAGGGCTTAAGTAAAACCATTATTCGCGATGTACCCACATATCGCATTAGCATAGCGATTTCCGAAAACAGCTTACAGCAGTACCAATTAACCTTTAGTGAAGTCGCCCAAGCCTTAATGCAAAATGCTAGCAGTGTTGCCGCAGGCACTATACGTGCAGAACGTTCACAGGCATCCATTACTGTACGTGGCAATTACACAAGCACCGATGACATTGCCAATACCATTATTCGCAGCTTTCCAGATGGTGGACAGCTGCAACTATCCGACCTCGCGCTTATCCATGATGGCTTTGATGAAAATGATGTCGAAAGCCGCGTCAATGGCAGACCGGCTGTTTCTATTAGTATTTATCAAGATAGAAATAATAACGTTACCGATACTGCCACCCTTTTAAACGATTATATTGCGCGAGCCGCCTTGCCCGACAATGTCGAACTGTTGATGCTGCAGGACAACTCCAAGTTTTTCACCGATCGCATGGATATGCTGAACAGTAATGCTCTATCAGGCCTGCTTTTAGTCTTTGGCGTGCTCTTTTTGTTTTTACGTGCACGCTTAGCCTTTTGGGTCACCATGGGCATTCCCATGGCCTTTTTAGGCGGCTTTATCATCTTGTACCTTGCCGGTGGTTCAATCAATATGATATCGACCTTCGGTATTTTAGTCGTCTTGGGTATTGTTACCGATGACGCCGTTATTCTTGCTGAAAACATTCATCGCCACCAAAACATGGCAGGTAAATCAGGGTTGCAAGGTGCCATTGATGGCACCAATGAAATGACCCTACCAGTATTTGTCGCCGTACTTACTACGGCTATTACCTTTGTTCCCTTAGCTTTTTTACCCGGCGCCGAAGGCCGTATTGCCGAGCAAATACCGCTGATTGTTATCGCTATTTTGTGCTTTTCTTTAATTGAGTGCTTCTTTATTTTGCCCGCGCATTTGGCCCATAATAAGCCCAAACCGAAAAGTACAAGCGGCGTATTTGCGCTGATGGATAAAGTAAAGGCATCACTCTTTGAGCACTACCGCATTGTGCTTAAAAAAGCCCTGTACTGGCGCTATGCCACCTTATTATTTTTCTTCGGCTTATTTATCATATGTGCATCCCTATTAAAAGCCGGCTGGGTGAATGTCGACTTCCAGTTTTCTGCGGAAGCTGAAATTGCCACCGGCTATGTCGGCTTTGCCGAAGGTAGTGACCCAAAACTCGCGCGTGTAGCCACTCAGCGACTGGAGCAAGCCGCTTTAGCATTGAAAGACGAACTTGCTGAAGAGTTTGGTACAGCACAGATTTTGCATATACGTAGCTACTCAGGCAAAGATGCGAATAGCGGCATCCTATTTATGAACCTAGCCACCACGCATAATCGAAAAATTTCGGGTAACGATATTATGCAACGTTGGCGTAAAAAAGTAGGCCCTATACCCGAAGCTACAGCGCTACATTTTTCGGCGGCTATTGGCGAGGGCAACAACAATACCCTTAGCATCAACTTTAACGCCAACAACAGCAGCGCTTTGCAACAAGCCACTAACGCGTTAAAACTGTACTTACAGGACTTCGATGGCGTTTATAATATTCGTGATTCGTTTTTAAACGTTAACCAAGATATCCATGTACGTTTAAAACCCACAGCGCATGAGCTAGGCCTCACTTTACAGACCGTTTCCAACCAAGTACGCGCTGCATTTTCCGGTATTGCTTTAGCACCTTTAGAACGCAACGGTGAAATGCTTAGTGTGAAGCTGCAGTTGTTAGCCGAAGAGCGCAACTCCTTATGGCATTTAGAAAATCTGCCAATACGCTTGATCGATGGCAGTATTGTGCCTTTATATACCATTGCTAAACTCCATCACGAAAGCAGCCCTAGCAGCATTACCCACGTGGATGGCAAGCGTATTGCCTCAGTTAGCGCACAGGTCGACGACAGTATTATCTCTACATGGCAGTTACATCAGAAAATACAGACCGAGTTTTTAGATACCGTTAGCCAACGCTACCCTGGCGTATATTCCGGCAGCATCAGTGGCGACGACGCTAAAGATGCGCTCAAACAGCGCCTATGGCTAGGCTTTAGTATTTCCCTATTGGTCATGTATATGCTAATGGCTGCTTTATTTGGCTCTTATATGCAGCCTTTGCTGATATTAACCGCCGTGCCTTTTGGCTTAGTCGGTGCTTTTCTTGGCCACCTTTTACTGGGGTTCGACTTAACCTATCTTTCCTTAGCCGGCATGATCGCCGTTAGCGGGATAGTGATTAACGATGAGGTGGTGATGGTGCACTATACCAATCAGCGCATACGTGAAGGCAGCAACTTAAAAGCAGCCATTACTACGGCGGGCATTGATCGCTTTCTAGCCGTGTTCTTAACCAGTATCACGACGTTTTTTGGTTTACTACCAATCATGTTAGAAACCAGCTGGGAAGCGCAGTTTTTAATTCCATTGGCAATTTCTATCGCCTTTGGCGTGATGTTTTCAACCACCGTTACTTTGATCTTTTTGCCCGCTTTGCATTTAGTTGTCGACGATATCCAACAAGGGCTTCGCCGTTATGCACACAAGCATCCCTTCATTAAGCGTTTAGCTGCTCTAAAAGAAAAGTCACAGGACCATCATTAAGCAAGCTAACTTGCATATCGGCAGCGAATATTCCGCTGGCTATCTTGCCTGCTGGGTAATGTAGTCCGGCTTGCTGAACAAAGTAATCGTAGAGTTCTTCAGCCATAGCCGGCGGCGCTGCATGGGAAAAACTGGGGCGCAAACCTTTGTTGGTATCGGCCATTAAGGTGAATTGCGAAATAATCAACAAGCCGCCTTCTGCCTGCTGTACATTCAGGTTCATCTTATCCTTAGCATCGGAAAATACGCGATAATGCAGCAGCTTTTGCAATAATTTGTCAGCGGTGGCTTTGTTATCTTCTGCCGCAACGCCTAAAAACACCAATAAACCGTGGCCTATCGCCCCGACTTCCTTGCCATCAACACTGACGTTGGCATGTTTAACCCGTTGTATTAATGCACGCATAACGAATTCCTAGATATAAAAAAGGCAGAACGAGTCTGCCTTGATATTGTCTGCTAGCACCTTAACAGTGCCTGGCAATTAATGGTCGTGGTCGCAAGCTTCGCCGTGTACGTGACCGTGCTCTAACTCTTCAGCTGTCGCTTCGCGTACTTCTTCCACACTGACATCAAAGTGCAATACTTCACCGGCTAAAGGATGGTTTGCATCCAGCGCCACATTGCCATCTTCAATGGCGGTGATAGTCACTAACAAATTGCCATCTTCATTTTCGGTTTCAAACATCATGCCGACTTCTAGTTCATCAACGCCTTGGAATAGATCGATTGAAACCACTTGGCGTAGCTCTTCAATTAACTCACCATAGCCTTCTTCTGGCTGAACAACGACTTGCAAACTATCACCTGCTTTTTTGCCTAATAGCGCGTTTTCTAGGCCTGGGATGATATTACCCGCGCCGTGCAAATACACTAAAGGTTCGCCGCCGGCTGAGCTATCGAGCTGCTCGCCATCGCTATCGGTTAATGTATAGTGGATAGCAACTACGAGTTTATCGGCTATTTGTAAGGACATAAAAACACCTGCTTTAGACTTTGATATTTAAAAGTCCGCCATACTACGCGCATAAGGCTGAATATTAAAGCAGACTTTGCTTGAAATTTAGTCATCTAGGCGCTTACTGCTTTAATCTATTCTTGTTTTTCCGCGGCTTTGGCTGCATCATAGATTATCCATTAACCTTATATACCGTGCATTATGGCCAGATTGCCTTTTCCTTCTTTTAAGCCCGAGTTATTAAGCGAGCTTGCCGAACAAGCCAGCAAGTTACTGCCAAGC
>Ga0209075_1001060_pt1 | contig 26361 bp, 32 predicted proteins | sample Stecom2011_FD_187523 | JGI IMG/M metagenome (GOLD analysis project Ga0209075, IMG submission 187523) | Agricultural soil microbial communities from Utah to study Nitrogen management - Steer compost 2011 (SPAdes) (version 2) | ecosystem: Environmental > Terrestrial > Soil > Agricultural land...
TACGCTACTTTTTGCAGCACCTGTCATGGCCGTGAAGGTGAGGGCAGCGCAAACGTTATTCCAGCATTAGCTGGTAACAGCACAGTGCTAGCTAGTAATCCTGCTTCACTGATTAATATTATTCTAGACGGCGGTAGCACTGCTAATACACAAACCCATATTGGTTACGCAATGCCGGGTTATGATTGGCTGCTTGATGACCAGCAAGTTGCCGATATGGCCAACCTGCTGAGAGCCTCTTGGGGTAATCAGGCTGGAGCTGTTACGGTCAAAGACGTTAAAAGACAACGCTAAAAGTGAGTATTTAAACAGCGTTAAAGTAAAGCCAGGTGCTGATACGGACGCCAGCACTTGTCTTTATAAATCAATAAAAAGATCCATAAAGGGCAATACTAACTCCAACATAATGGGCTGCGCTTTAGCGGTTGGATGTATGCCATCGGCTTGCATAAGTTCACTGTGTTCAGCCACACCTTCTAATAGAAATGGCACCAATGCGACTTTGTGCTTTTGTCCTAAGTCGGTGTAAATGTTACGAAACAGTTCAGTGTATCTAGGGCCGTAGTTGGGTGGAATCTGCATACCAAGTAACAGCACTTCGCTGTTTGCCTCTTTGGCCATAACAATCATTTTCTGTAAATTGGATTTTATGTTGATTATGGGCGTTCCACGCAAACCATCATTGCCACCCAACTCAATAATAGTCAGCGTTGGTTGATGCTGTTTAAGCAGAGCAGGTAAACGTGTTAAACCACCCTGAGTAGTGTCACCACTGATGCTGGCATTGATTACCGTTAGCTGTGGAACTTGCTGTTGTAAACGTTTTTCCAGTAATGACACCCAACCCTCTTGCATTGACATGCCAAATGCGGCACTAATACTGTCTCCTACCACCAAAATAACAGGCTCTTTGGCTGTTACTGAAGAAACTTGGAAAATGACTAATATCAGCAGTGTTTTAGAAAAAAACGAAACCATATTAAATAAGCGTGAAAGCATCAACAATGCACTCCAATTAAAAAACATAACAAAAAGTGTTAATACAGCCGGACAGCCGTTGGTTATCTTGCAGGGCATTAGCTTAGAGATCAAGCAGGGCGAAACTGTCGCTGTGGTCGGCGTTTCAGGCAGCGGTAAATCCACCATGTTGGGTATTATGGCGGGCTTAGATTTGCCCAGTACCGGTACAGTAGTATTACTTGGCCAAGATATTAGCAGCATGAATGAAGACCAACGTGCTCAAGTAAGAGCGCAGGGCGTGGGCTTTGTCTTTCAAAATTTTCAATTGTTACCTGGTTTAACTGCCCTTGAAAACGTCATGTTACCGCTAGAGCTGCGCCAAGAATCACAGGCCAAACAGCAAGCACAAGAGCTACTAAAGCAAGTCGGCTTAGGGGCAAGACTAAGCCATTACCCCAACCAGCTTTCGGGCGGAGAACAACAGCGCGTAGCCTTAGCGCGCGCCTTTGCCGGCAAGCCTAAAATATTATTTGCCGACGAACCAACCGGTAACTTAGACAGTAATACCGGTAAGCAAGTAGAAGACTTGTTGTTTGCTTTGAATCAGCAAACGGGTGCCACATTAATTTTAGTGACGCACGATGAGCGCTTAGCTTTGCGTTGTGGCCGTCAAATAAAGATTGAAAATGGTCAGCTAGCTTCCATGAAAGAGTCGACTCTATGATCTTACGTTTAGCCAGTCGATTTTTATGGCGTGAAGCAAAAAGCGGTGAATTAAGTTTAATATTTATGGCACTGGTGTTAGCGGTCACTTCCGCTACCGCTATTGCCTTGTTTAGCTCACGCTTAGACCTAGCCATGCAACAACGCTCTAACGATTTGTTAGGCGCAGACCTACGCATAGAATCGACCGTACCTATAGATACCTACTGGCAGCAGAATGCAGAAAAACTCGGCTTAGAAACCACTACCAGCATTCATTTCCCTACTATGGTGCTGGTGGGCGATGACATGGCCATGGCTTCGGTCAAAGCAGTCACAGACGGCTATCCATTACGTGGCAAAGTCAGCATAGAAGACCCGCAAAGCAAACAAGCAGTCAATCAAAGCCAAGGCCCAGCAGTGGGTGAAGTATGGCTAGAGCAACGCTTACTAACCCTATTAAACGCTAAGCTTGGTGACCGCGTAGAAGTCGGCAGCAATACGTTAACACTTGCCGGTTTAATTGTTGAAGAAACGGATAGGGGCGGTGGCTTTTACAGCTTATCGCCACGCTTAATGATGAATCAAGCCGATTTAGCCGACAGCGGCTTGCTCGGCACAGGCAGCAGAGTGACTTGGCGCTTATTAGTTGCCGGAGAGTCGGCCAAAATTGCTCAGTTTTTAAAGCTGCAAGAAGACAGGCCGCTGGCGCCTAATCAAAAGATTCAAACATTAGAAAACAGTAACGAAGCCGTTGCCTCAAGGTTAAACAAAGCTCAGCGCTATTTAGGGCTGGCTGCCATGCTGGCGGTGGTGTTGGCATCAGTGGCTGTGGCTATTAGTGCGAAGCAATACGCTACTAGACACTTCGATATTAGCGCCTTGATGCGTACCTTTGGGCTTAGCCGTAAGCAAGTCTGGCGCATCTATGCCGTGCAGTTATTGTTATTGGCAATTGCCGCTACTTTGGTTGGCCTAGGCTTAGCCGTGTTGCTGCAAGAGGCCTTGTTGTGGTTGTTAGCCGAGATAGTACCCAAACCCTTGCCTGCAGCACCTCTGTTTGCTTGGCTGTTAGGAGCAAGCACCGGCTTTGTTAGTCTGTTTGGTTTTGGCTTGCCTTATATTATGCCGTTATCACGGGTAACGCCGCTGCGAGTACTGCGAAAAGACATCGAGCCGGTGCCTCTTTCTGGCTGGCTATTAACCGTTATTGCCTTAGCGGCACTGACGCTGCTGTTATGGTTGTTCACCGCAGATCTTGAGCTTACTTTAAGCGTGATGATTGGTGGTGGTGTTATCTTGCTGCTTATTCTGTCGCTGTTAATGGTCGGAATTTATGCTTTAAAACGACTGTTAACCAATAAAACCATTCCACTGACTTGGCGCTTTGCTTGGCAGCACATTAGTCGTGATAGCCGTCAAAGTGCAGGTCAAATTATTGCTTTTTCTTTGACTATTATGATCATGGTCTTGATTGCAACCTTACGTACCGACTTGCTCGATGATTGGCAGACTAACCTGCCAGAAGACGCCCCCAACGTGTTTGCGATTAACATTCAGGACTACCAAGTAGAGCCCTTTAAGCAAGCGTTAAGCGATCACAACATCGCCGAGCAAAAGTTGTTTGCTACTATTCCTGGGCGCTTATTAAGCATTAACGATCAAGCTGTTAAAGATATGAGCATTGCTGAAGACTCGGCCATTAATCGTGACCTTATCTTAACCGCCGATAACGCCTTGCCTGTCGATAACGGCATAGTAAAAGGTCGTTGGCATACAGCCAACAGCCGCAATGAAGTGTCTGTTGAAGAAAAGCTGGCTGAACGCTTAGAGGTATCCTTAGGCGATACCTTAGGCTTTCGTATTGGCGGACAAGATATTGAAGTACGAATTAGCAGTATTCGCCAAGTTGATTGGGGCAATATGACCCCTAACTTCTTTATGGTGTTTTCTGCTGATGTCTTTGAAAACTTGCCTGTGTCTTATATGACCAGCTTTTACTTAGCGGCAGATAACCAATTGGCATTAACTCAGTTAATTAGAGAGTACAGCAGCGTTACCTTTATGGATGTGCAGGCAATTTTAACGCAGATCCAGAGCTTATTAGAGCAGGTGACTTTGGCCATCGAGCTGATCTTGCTGTTTGTCTTGATCGCCGCTTTTTTGGTGATGTTTTCATCGTTAATTGCCGGTATGCAAGATCGCTTAAAAGAAGGCGCAATACTACGAGCTTTAGGCGGCAGTACTATGCTGCTAAGAAAAAGTCAGCTGGTAGAATTTATGCTGCTGGCGTTGATTTCTTCTCTGTTTGCTTTGGCTGGGGCAGAGGTGGTGCGCTTGCTGTTGTATGAGCGCTTATTAGACATGCCTTGGTATGCGCTAGGTTGGTTGTGGCTGCTAGTGCCTATGTTGGCCATCTTTATGTTGTCAGCGGCTGGGTTATGGCTACTAAGGCGGACAGTCAGCGAAGCGCCTCTAAAACATCTTTAAGTTTGACTAAAGCGATGGGCAACAAAAAACCCCTTAACGATTTTAATAACCGTTAAGGGGTTTTTGATTAAGGGCTTTGTTTAAAAGGGCCTTGCCGAGCTTAGTTAACTTAGGCTAAGCCTAATACCTTGCGTAAGTGATCGTTAACAAAGCGATTTTGTGGGTCTAGTTCATTACGCAATTTAATAAAGTCATTAAAGCGTTCATAACGGCCAGCAAAGTTTAATGCAGTTAAGTTATGAATTTTACCCCAATGCGGACGCCCTTCGTATTTCCAGAAAATTGGCTCAACCGCAGCAAAATACTTTTTGTAGTCTTTGTCATGGAAGTTATGCACGCTAATAGAAAAGCCATCACGCTTGTAAAAAGGGCTTAACCAAAAGTCATCGGCTTTAACGTAGCGAGCTTCAATCGGGAAAATAACAGGAATATTATCTTTCTTAATTTTCTCTAGAATTTCACGTAAACACTGCGGGCCGTATTCAGCAGGAACCGTATATTCCATTTCGTTAAAACGAATGTCACGTAAGTTACCGAAAATCTCAGGCGAAGTGCCATAACGAGTTTCAGGTTTTACCGTACTAGCGCCGTAGTTAACCAACCAGCGGCGTGCGAAGGGTAGGTAATCAATGGCGTTGGAAAGCATGCGGAAAGCTTCATAGGCGTCACCTGAGCCTACAGGGGGTTCTGCCGGTACTTCTTCAGCCGCTACTTTGTCTAATGTCAGACCTAAAATATATTTGCTGTGTGGTAAGGCAAACATTTCGTAATGACGGTGCTGTTTACTTAGCTCAAGCGCAGTTTCAATGCCTTCTTCTTCCGGCATCATCCAGCTGTGCTCTTTTAGGTGATAAGCAGGCTCTGTTTGTATGCGCGAGCGAGTCATTACGCCTAGCGCACCCAGGTGGTTGCCTGATGCATGGTATAAATCGCTGTTTTCTGTTGGGCTACAGTTAATTATGTCACCGTTGGCGGTGACAAAACGAGAGCTTAACATTTGACCAGAGATGCTCTGTAAATCACGTCCCGTACCGTGGGTAGAAGTAGCTACTGCACCCGAGAAGGTTTGTGAGTCAATGTCTGACATATTGATTACAGACAAACCTTGATCCCACAACTCACTGCCTAACTGTGATAAACGCGTACCACCCAGTACATCAACCTGATTGGTTTCTTTATCGACGTTTTCGATACCTCGTAATCGCGCTAAAGAAACTAAAGTTTGGTCAGTTGGAACCAAGCCACTGAAGCTGTGACCAGATCCAAGCATACGAATTTTTTGATTACCACTGCGTAGCAGAGTTAAGAGTTCGTCTTCATTGCGAGGCACAATGCGGTCACTAGGCTGGCAGTTTTGGTTACCAGACCAGTTACTCCAAGGCAAAATACGTTTACCGTCAGCGTTTACGATGCCTACTTCTTTGGGCTTATTGCTACTGCAAGCAGTGCTAGACAAAGTGCCACCGGCGATAGCGCCAACAGCGGTGTATTTTAAAAGATTGCGGCGAGAAAGTGGGATACGGTCAAAGTTCATAATTATTTTTCCGATTGACTCATGTATTGGATAAGTTCTTCTAGTTCTTCGGGGCCACATTCACTGCAAGTTCCCATGGCTGGCATATTGCCTGTACCGGTGATCGAGTTATTAACTAAGGTGTTCATACCTTTTCTTAAATAGGGTTTCCAGTCATTTGTAAAAGCCATGGGAGCCCCAGAGCCTTTAACACCATGACAGGACGTGCAATACAAGCCGTACAGCTCTTCAATATAAGGGTCTGCTGAGTTAGCAAATGGAATTACGCTTAAAAATAGCAGAATGGTGATGATTTTTTTCATTATAGGCACCTCTTCAGAGATTCACAGATTAACCAAACTGGTACTATTGTACAAGTATTCTATCGTAGCTGATATTTCGATAAAAGATTTTTTGGAAGTCGGAAAGGTTGCCAAAGCTGTTCTTGGAAATACAGGTCTAAACGACGCAGTTTAATATCCTGCTGTGCCAGCAAGGGTAATTGCTCTTCAAGAAAATCAATGGTTTCAGGGTAAGGATGAGCGATCAGAACCACTAACCCACCTCGCTTAGCAATTGCCAGAGCTTGCGAAAACTGCTGCTCTAAAGCGGATTCTTCTACGTCGTTGTCTAAGAATACATGGCGCTTGAGAGTAGGCACGCCGCTTTGTTTGGCTTTCTTGAAAGCAATGCTATCAGCGCTAGTAAGGCTGTCGATAAAATACAACCCTTGCTGTTGCACGACTTCCATTACCCAGTCCATAGGCTCGTTTTTCTCGGTCAGCAAACTGCCCATATGGTTGTTCATGCCTTGGACTTGCGGAATGCTGGCTAAGTTTAAACGCAGCTGATGTTGAAACTCTTCTTTGTTCATTTCAGCGTATAAGCCACCCGGGCCTAAAGCTTTACCTGTCTTATTGGCCATAGGGGCATGCAGTAATACGCCATGACCTAAACGATGAGCATTAACCGCTAATTTACTGGCATAGGGCGTGTAGGGTAGGAAGGCAAAGTTTATCGGGCCATTTAAATTTAAAGCTCGTTCCCCCAGTGCCCAGTTGTTGCCTAGATCATCCATGATCAACAACATATCGGCAGCTTGGGTAAAAGGGCTAAGCAAGCAACACAACAGCAGCAGTCGCAAAGCTTAAGGCTCCTTACGGCTTAAAATATTTAAACCACGCAACAGGGTATAGGCCTCATAGAGTTGGAAGTCTTTATTAAGCAACTCGGAACTGGTGTCTTTATTATTTTTTTCTTTATCAGCGTCTTCAGGCTTAGTGCTGTCTTTGTCATTACGTAAGTGCCCCGGCAAATTCGATTCTTTAAAGGTGCGTTGTTCGTAAGGTGTTACTTCACTTTGCTCCACCCAAATATCTGGACGAATACCTTGCGCTTGAATAGAGCGACCATTAGGGGTGAAGTAACGGGCAGTGGTTAGTTTAACGGCGCTGTCTTCGGTTAAGGGAAGAACGCTTTGTACTGAGCCTTTACCAAACGATTGTGTGCCCACTATGGCAGCGCGTTTATGGTCTTGTAAGGCGCCGGCGACAATTTCTGAGGCAGAAGCAGAGCCCGTATTGATCAGCACCACTACAGGGATGTCTTTAGCCGGAGTATTGTTGCTGGCTTCGTAAGTGATTTTTGAATTAGCAGCACGACCTTCTGTGTACACAATTAAGCCTTCATCGATAAAACTGTCGGCAACTTCTACTGCAGCATCAAGCACGCCACCCGGGTTGTTACGTAGGTCTAGCACTATGCCGTTAATAGTGTCTTTGGCTAGCCAAGCTTCTAATTTTTCAAGCAGCTCTGTACCGGTGTTTTCTTGAAACTGAGTAATACGCACATAAGCAATATTGTCGTTTAGCATTTCAGTGCGCACACTAGTGACTGAAATTTCGGCGCGTTTAAGTGTAAAACTCAGCAGCTCTTTTTCGCCCTTACGACGCACCTCTAAAGAAATAGGCGCACCAATGGGGCCGCGCATTATGTCTATGGCGTCATTTAAGCTCATGCCCATGACTGCTTCATCGTTTAAACTGACAATAAGGTCGCCGGCTTTAATACCTGCTTTTTGAGCGGGCGTATCATCAATGGGTGATACGACTAAAATCAGGCCGTCTTCCATGCTGACTTCAATACCTAAACCACCAAACTTGCCGGAAGTGTGTTCTTGTAAGTCGGCAAAATCTTCTGCTTGCAGGTAAGCAGAGTGGGGGTCTAATGAGCTAAGCATGCCGTTAATGGCGTATTTAAATAGGGTTTTGTCGTCAACTTCTTCTACATAAGAGTCACGAATACGCTCAAAAATTTCCGTAAAAGTACGAATGTCTTGTAACGGTAATACCTCTTGTTCTTTAGGGTCGGCAGCGTTTACTGGGTAAAAAAATACGCTGAACATAAACAGCAAAGTTAGGTGCCGAAAGAAGATGGGGTTAAGCATAGTTATTCTCATTTTTTAGTAGGGTGTAAGCATGGCATAAATTGACTAACGTTTCAGCCAAATTGCTGGGTCTTGAGTTTTACCAGCATGGCGGATTTCAAAATATAAAGCATCAAAATCCATACCGCCACTGCGACCAACGCTAGCAATAACATCGCCTTGGTTTACCCAGCTACCTATATCTCTAAGTAGGCTTTGGTTGTGGGCGTAAAGACTTAAGTAGCCACGGCCATGGTCAATAATTAATACTAGGCCATAGCCACGAATCCAGTCTGAAAAAATGACGCGACCATGATGGACGGCTTTGACATCGGCCCCTGCATTAGCAGCAATAAGCCAGCCTTTGCGGTGGCCTGCATATTTCTTGGCACCATAGGCTTGCATGATGCGGCCATCGGTAGGGACAGGCAGCCTGCCTTTTAACGTGGTTATTGGACGCGCATCAATGCTTCTAGGGCCGCTATCTAAAATGGTCTGTACTTCGTGCAGTAGTTCTTCGAGCTTGCCACGATCTTTTTCTTTTTGCTGTAGGCGTTTTTGTTCGTTAGCCATGCTTTGCTGCAGTTTAACTAGCAGCTGTTCTTGCTGGCGTTTTTTTTGCTGTAATTTTTGAGTGTTTTTTAACTGTGCTTGTTGTTGCTGTTCTAGCTTTAGTTTGCTGTCAGCTATTAGCTGAGCAAGATTATCCAAGCGTTTGAGTTCAGCTAAAATTTCGGTAATGCGCTCCATACGGGCGTCATTGAAATACGCAAAAAAGCGCATCATTCGTTGCGCTTTTTGTGGATCGTTTTGGTGGAGTAGTAGTTTTACCGGGCCGTCGTTGCCTAAGCGTTGCGCAGCTCGTATTTGCTCTGATAAGTAGTCGCGTTGCTGCTGCTGATGCTTATGGAGCTGTCCTTGCTCCAGCTGGAGCTTTTTTAGGCGGTCTTGCTCCTCTTGCAATAGCTTTCTCGTTTGCTCTACTTGTTGGTTTATTTTACCAATTTCAATATCAGACTGACGTAAGTCTTGGCTAAGCTGGTCACTTTCTTTTTGTGCTGAATGCATCCACTGCTGTAGTTTTTGAATTTCTTTTTTTAGCGCTTCAAGTTTAGCATCGTCATTGGCCATTGCTGGCCAAGACAACAACAGTAAGAAACTCAGTAAGAAGCTAGTCACTTTCATCATAGGTTACAGATAACGAACTAGGGGTACACCGGACATTTCGGCAGGTTGTTCTAAGCCCATCATAGTAAGCAGAGTAGGAGCAATGTCAGATAGACGGCCTTCTTGCATGCTTACCTGCGAGCGTTGGGTAACATAAATTAAGTTAACTGGGCCGGTGGTGTGTTGAGTCATGGGCTGGCCGTTGTCGTCAATCATTTGCTCAGCATTACCGTGGTCGGCAGTGATTAAGCATTCACCGTTTACTTCTAATATGGCTTCAGTAATACGACGCAAGCACTCATCAATGCACTCGGCCGCTTTTACAGTGGCTTCGTAGTCACCGGTATGGCCGACCATATCGCCGTTGGCGTAGTTACAGACAATTAAATCGTACTCACGGTTTTTAATGGCGGCCACTAACTTGTCGGTCAGTTCTGGCGCACTCATTTCTGGCTGTAAGTCATAGGTAGCGACATTCGGTGATTGCACCATAATGCGGGTTTCACCCGGGTATTCTTCTTCCTGACCGCCTGAGAAAAAGAAAGTCACATGAGCGTATTTTTCTGTTTCAGCAATACGTAATTGGGTTAAACCAAGATTAGAGACGTATTCGCCAATACCGTTGTTAAGTGTTTCAGGGCCATAAGCGCAGCTGGCAGGAATATTAGCAGCGTATTCAGTGAGCATAACAAAGTCAGCTAACTTAGGTTTAACGCTACGTTCAAAGCCTTTGAAGTCATCGCCTGAAACAAAAGCGCGGGTAAGTTCGCGCGCACGGTCAGGGCGGAAGTTAAAGAAAATAACGCTGTCGCCGTCTTGGATGCGAGCATCGGCACCGTTTATTTTAGTGGCTTTAACAAATTCATCGTTCTCGTCGCGCGCGTAAGCATCAACTAAAGCTTGGCTGGCACTGTCGGCACTGAACTCCGCCTGGCCTGTGGTCATGACATCATAACCGGCTTGAATACGCTCCCAGCGGTTGTCGCGGTCCATAGAGAAAAAGCGGCCAATAACAGAACCGATTTGACCGTTACCAAGTTCGTTGAATTTGTCTTCAATCAGTTTAATAGAAGGGGCAGCAGAGCGCGGCGGCATATCACGGCCATCTAAAATTGCGTGTACATACACACGCTTAGCACCACGTTCTTTAGCCATTTCTAACAAGGCAACTAAGTGGTCTTCGTGGCTGTGAACACCACCGGGAGATAACAACCCCGTAAAGTGGACGGCACCGTCACTGGCGATGGCTTTATCGATGGCCGCGCACAGTACGCTGTTTTTTTGCAGTTCGTTGTCTTTGATTGCTTTATTAATACGAGTGAAGTTTTGATACACCACCCGCCCAGCGCCTAGGTTCATGTGGCCGACTTCAGAGTTACCCATTTGTCCGTCAGGTAAGCCTACGGCTTCGCCTGAAGTTTTAATTAAAGTATTTGGGTAAGTGTGAAGTAAGTGGTCCCAAGTGGGTGTGTTGGCGTTAGCAATGGCATTGCTGTCTGTTTCTTCGCGATATCCCCAGCCGTCAAGAATGATTAGGGCGGTAGGTACTGGACGTGTTGACATAAAACTTGCTCGTATTGATAACCAATAATGGCGACATTGTACTAAAAAAAAGGCTATACTGCGCCATCATTTTTATAGCATAGACCTTCATTATGGATCGTATTATTGAGTTTATTACTAACAACTGGGAGTTAGTCGCTGTTTGGACTGCTTTCCTTGCTGCATTGTTGTGGGATAATAACCGTCGCAGTGGGCAGGGCGTTAGCCCAACTCAGGCTACCTTTATGATTAATAAAGAAAATGCATTGGTGTTGGATATCCGCGATCAAAAAGAGTTTGATGCGGGCCACTTACCCAGTGCCATCAATATTCCCTATTCTAAGTTAGCGGGTCGTTTAGATGAGCTAAACGCCCATAAAGAGCGCCCGATTATTCTGGTGTGTAAAAGCGGTCAAACCGTTGGCGTAGCAGGCAAAATGTTACGCGAAAAAGGCTTCAATGCCATGCGCTTAAGCGGTGGCATGATGGAATGGTCTAATCAAAATCTACCGGTAGTACGCGGGTAAAATAAAAAATAAGGATTGAAACATGGCAGAGAATCAACCGCATTTTGCGTTGCAACGAGTGTATGTAAAAGACGTTTCTTTTGAAGCGCCAAACACTCCACAGGTGTTCACTAAAGAGTGGAAGCCTGAAGTTAAGTTGGATTTAAACACTGGCGCAAAGAAACTAGACGATACTCATTATGAGGTGTCTATTAAAGTGACTATTACAGCCACTAACCAAGAAGAAACTGCGTTCTTAGTTGAAATAGAACAAGGTGGCTTGTTTGTGTTAGCGAATATTCCAGAAGATCAAATAAGACCAATGGTGGCCACTGTTTGTCCTAATATCTTGTTCCCTTACTTACGTGAAAACGTCGATAACTTAGTGATTAAAGGCGGTTTCCCTGCATTGGTATTAGCACACATCAATTTTGATGCTTTGTATCAGCAGCGTTTGGCGCAAGAAGCGGCAGAAGCTAACGAAGGCGCACCGGCACAAACAGAAACCAGTAGCGAAACTACTCACTAGTAGCAACGCTTATCTGTTTAAGAAAAGGGGAGTGCTAGCTCCCCTAATCATTAACTTCCCCCCGCAAAACCCTGCTGTCTCCACGCTTCATACACCATTACCGATACTGCATTAGAGAGGTTCATGCTGCGGCTGTTAGGCATCATGGGTAGTCTAAGCCAATGTTCGTAAGGAATTTGCAGGCGCACCTCTTCTGGTAAGCCTCGTGTTTCTGGGCCAAACATCAAATAATCACCCGCTTCAAATTGTGCAGAAGCATGGGCAGTTGTGCCCTTAGTGGTTAAGGCAAATAAACGCTTTGGCTGTTCGTTTGCCATAAACTGCTCAAAGTTAACGTGAATGCGAATGTTAGAAAACTCTGAGTAATCCAAGCCCGCCCGGCGTAAACTTTTTTCTTGCATGGTAAAGCCCAAGGGTTCTATTAAATGCAGTTGGCAGCCACTGTTAGCACACACGCGAATAATGTTGCCGGTATTGGGTGGTATTTCTGGTTCGTAAAGAACGATGTTAAACATAATGGCTATTCTTTATCTGGCTTGGGGTTAATGGAAAACTCATGCAGCTTACGCGTCAGTGTATTTCGACCAATACCTAGTAGTTTGGCTGCTTCTTGGCGACGCCCACCGGTATGTTTTAACGCTGCTTTTATTAAAGTATGTTCAAACAGAGACAAGGCGTTATTTAGGAGTTGCGGCTCGTTATCTTCGAGTTTCTTCTGTGCCCATAAAGACAATGACAGCACCCATTGCTCGGCCTTTTCTTGACTAAAAGAAAGAATTTCTGGGGGAAGGTCTTGCACCCCAACTTGATCTTTAATCACCATTAGCGTTAGCCAACGGCAGCAGCCTTTAAGTTGGCGAATGTTGCCCGGCCAAGAGTAGTGAGTTAAAACCTCTATCGCTTTGCTGTCTAATTGCTTAGGTGCAACATCGAACTCCTGAGCATATTGCTCTAGAAAGTGCTCAAGCAAAGCAACAATGTCTTGCGGGCGTTCATTTAACGGAGGGATATCAATACGGTTGTCAGTCAGGGCTTTTACTGCAAACCAAGGCGGAGCTAAATGTTCGCTAGCCGGCTGGCTACTAATAATAAGGCGAAAATTAAGAGAGTGATGACTGGATAGTAAAGACAATAAATACGGCTGGCTTTCAGGGCTTAGCTGCAACGCATCGGCAATCAATAAGCTGGCGCCGCTGGCTTTTTGTGCAGCAGACTCTAAGGCAGCCAAGTGTTGATCTGGGCTAATAGCGAGACAGTCGAAAACAATCAGCTGCTGGGTTTTTTCTTGACTTAGTTGATGAAGATAACGACCTGCCAGTTTTTTGCCAACGCCTGTCTCGCCGGTTATCCAAACTGGGCACTGTAGAGGGGCAAGCAGCGCAAGTGCTTGTCTTGCTGCTGTAAGGCTGGCTGAAGGGCCAATTAGATCCGCAGGCATAACGCTATTTTCTCTTTACTGCTTTTATTGGCGTCTGAGCACGGATGCGCGTTGTACGTGTACAATGACAGGGTTGCTGCTAATCAGCTCTTTTCCTTTTTGATCGCGGACTACCAATTGAAATTTGTGTTCACCACGCGATAAGTTGGTCAAAGAAAACGACGTACTACGCCCTTTGTGAATAACATTATTTTGATCAAGTAAATAAATGGTGTCGGTTGCACGCAAGCCCGGGCTGAGCACACCGGATATTTTTAGATTACCTGCATGTCCTGTGGGGACGGCGTGATCATCCGCCGGAGAAATAATGCTTAGGCTAGTGTATTCAAACAGGTCCTCTTGGGTGCTGGCCTTGCTTTCAGTTTTTTCTGGAATCACTAAAGCCGGCATCGTTGGGATGTCTTTTATTTGGTGTACTTCAGAGTTGGCACTGGGCTTATCGCTGAAGGTGACGTTACCGTTTTCGTCACGGCTAAAATACACTTCATTAGCAAAAGCCGTCGTTAGGCTTAGTAATAAAAAAATAGACAGGTATCTCATTGCGGGCTCCGTTGTTTTGCATGGTTGCCGAGTATAAATAATAAAGTAATGTTAACCGAATTGAATACTTAAAACTTAATTATAAAGCATGTTATCCTAGCGCCTTAGTTGACTATATTAGTAAGGATTACCCATGGATTACTCTGCTCTGAAACATAGCCATGCTGGTTTGGCATACTTAACCATCATGCTTTTTGTTATTCGTTTTTTACTTTTTTCAGTATCACCAAAATGGCGCACGAATAAAGTATTTAAAATCGTTCCTCATGTTATAGACACGTTGTTGCTTGTCTTTGCTTTAATGATGGTGTTTTCATCAACCTTCACCCTTGGTCATGGCTGGTTAGCAGCTAAGGTCATTGGTCTGTTTGTTTATATCGGTTTTGGTGTGGTTGCTATACGCAAAGCCAATAAAGCCGCATTCGCAGGTGCATTAGTTACTTATGCCTATGTGTTTGGTGTGGCTAAGTACAAAACAGCGCTATCCTTTTTAGTTTTGCTGTAAGCAATACGCCCTTTAGACGCAATGTCTGAAGGGCTAATTTAGCAACAGACTGCTCCAAAAATCCTCTTTTGCAACTTCTTATACGGCTTAGCTGACTCTACAGCATAGATAAAAACTTTTTATGCTTAAGAGGAAAACATTTCAATTTACGAAAGCATGAACTAATGGAAGTATGCGCCTGAAATAGTTCAACTCGTTTATTGAGGGTTATATATGAGTGAAGCTCAGCAATTAGATTATGACGACTACGAAGAAGTAGACGCAGAAGAAGTGCAAGAAGTTGAAGAGAAAGCATCAAACAAACGTGGACGCAGCATTGATTTTGAAATGAAAAAACGCCGCGCCGAACGTATTCTAGAGCAGTCTAGATTACGCGAGATGTTTGGCTACGACGTAGACTTCGAAGACTAGCAATTATTCATCGATCAACAAGGAATGTTGATTGCTGTCTATTGCTTTTACAATATGAAAACCAAATTCAGTTTTAATAGGCCCTACATAAGGGCCTTTATTTTCTGTGGTATCAAACAACGCCTGTAATAGATTAAGAGGCAAAGCGTCGGTCCGATGTTGGCCTGCATATCCCTCATTGCTTGCCGATGGGCAAGTCGAGTACTCAGCCGCTAAGTAACTAAAGTCGGCGCCAAGTTGCAGCTCTTTAATGACTTCGTGCGCTAGAATTTCGCTCTTTACTAAAATGTGGTGCAACGCCAATGTGTTCATAGTTAGGGTCTTTAATAAACAATGTAATTTTAGTGTAGATGAGATTAGAGGCTCTGCAGATTATTGCCGCATAAAGCAGCAATAATCCTAATAGTTGCAGGGCTAGCCGAGCGGTGTTAGTCGGGCAAAGTTACGTTAAGCTCAAACACCGAGGTGGTGCCTTGCTGCTCTAGGTTAACCGAGACATTATCATCGTCTATGGCAATGTATTTACGGATAACTTCCATAATTTCTTGCTGCAACTGTGGTAAGTAGTCAGGGCTGTTAACGCGAGCTCGGTCGTGCGCTACCAGTATTTGTAAACGCTCTTTAGCTACCGATGCGCTTTTGTTTTCTTTACGAAAATAATTCATTAAGCTCATATTAGCCTCCAAAAACTCGCTTCAAAAAGCCTTTCTTGTTCGCATCTAAAAAGCGATGGGGGCGATCTTCACCTAAATAGCGTGCTACGGCATCATCATAGGCTTGGCCTGCGTCACTTTTTTCATCGTGAACTACCGGCACACCTTGGTTAGAAGCTTTAAGAACTGCTTCAGACTCAGGAATAACACCCAGCAAAGGAATAGCTAAAATGTCGACTATGTCTTCAACCGAGAGCATTTCGCCACGGTTAACGCGAGCGTAATTGTATCGAGTCACCAATAAGTGCTCTTTCACTGCACCGCCTTGTTTGGCTAAGCGTGATTTGCTTTGCAAAATACCAATAATACGGTCGGAGTCACGTACAGAAGAAACTTCAGGGTTAGTAACAATAATGGCTTCTTCAGCAAAATACAGAGCCGTTTGTGCGCCTTGTTCAATACCCGCAGGAGAGTCACAAACAATATAATCGAAGTCTTTAGAAAGCTCATCGAGTACTCTTTCTACACCTTCATGGCTAAGGGCGTCTTTATCTCTGGTTTGTGAGGCCGGTAATATAAACAGATTCGGTAAACGCTTGTCTTTAATTAAGGCTTGTTTTAAAGAGGCCTCGCCTTGAATAACGTTAACAAAGTCATACACCACGCGGCGCTCACAACCCATCACTAAGTCAAGGTTACGGAGGCCGACGTCGAAGTCTATAACAACAGTTTTATGGCCTTTTAATGCTAAGGCCGCAGCAAAGGCGGCGCTGGTGGTGGTTTTGCCAACGCCACCTTTACCTGAGGTAACTACAATGATTTTTGCCAATTTATTTATTCCCTGCAAAAAATGTTAAAACAGTATTTATCAAACACTGCTGATGTTCAAGTTGCCATCGCATAATTGTATGGCGACTGGTTGGCTGGTGGCTTCTGAGTTGTCTTCAAACAAACGATACTGACCAGCAATGGCAACCAATTCAGGGTCGAAGTGCTGGCAAGTAATTAATGCGCTTTCGTTGCCCTTAATGCCGGCTAAAGCACGGCCGCGTAAAGTACCAAAAATATGCAAATCGCCAGTGGCTAACACTTCGGCACCGGCGCTAACCATGCCAAAAACAATCAAATTACCATCGTGAAATACTTGCTGGCCAGAGCGAACATTACCGCGATGAGAGTGTGTGGTGCGTGTTGGTAGTGTTTCGCTCTGGTGCATTCGTAATGAGCCAATATCGGCAATATGAAGCCGTTTCAGTAGCGGTTGCCATGCATCTGCGGCGTTGTGTACAGCGACGGCTAAAAAACCATACTGTTGGCAGATGTTAATGACTTCAGTTAGATCGAATTCTTCAGGAGAAAATTTTTGTAAATCTATAACACAAGGAAACCCGTTAAATAAAGCGGGCGCTTCGGCTTGTTTCTTTTGCAGTTGCTCGGTGATCAGCTCTAAGTCGGCGCTGGCAAAGCTGATACTGGTTAGCGCAACATTACTGGATGTGAGTGTGATTCCGGTACTCATAATTATATTTGTGCCTTTCTTTGTAACGGTTGGCGATCAAACACTATGCCAGCTAAATCGGTATCGATTAACGTACGGATGTTCAAGTGGCTATTGGTTGGAGTCTGAGACAAATTACGATAGTGCTCACCAAAGCAAAGTAGAGCCTGTTGTTTATTAAGCTTTAATAGCTGTGACAGCGCAAAAATCTTAGCACTGCCGTGGTTTTCAGCGTCGTTATTAAGCAAGCCATTGTTATTAAAAGCAGTGGGGGTAAAGTCAAACCAAGCATCAATAAAAGCTAGGCTATCTGCAAAGCTATGTTCTGGTTGATTAATTTGCTTTAAAAAAGTGGCTAGGGCGTTGTCAAAGCTATTCAATCGAGTTGCTCCTTTCTTCACGATAATAAGAAGGTGCATGCCCAGTCCAACGACGGAAAGCTTTACGGAAGTTTGAAGGGTCTGAGTAACCAATTAAGGCGGCAATCTCTTCAATCGGCAAGTTTGAGTTGCGCAGGTATTCGATGGCCATTTCTTTACGAACTTCATCTAGAATCTTTTGATAAGACGTGCCGACGTCTTGCAAGCCACGGCTGAGCGTACGGGTAGAGGTCGCTAAGTGGCTAGCGACTTCATCCACTGGTAAAAAACTACCAGGGCTGCTCAGTAAAATACGTCTTACTTTCGCCACTAAACCTTCTTTTGGGCCCATGCGCTTTAAAATGTCAGCGCACTGTTGCTCTGCCATAGCAGCGGTTGCTTGGTCGGCCATGGCTAATGGGGCGTCTAATAGAAGCGAGTCTATAATGATTTCAGTACGTGGTTGATCAAATAACACAGGACAGCGGGTAAGCTCACTATAGGCTTCGGCGTAGTCTGGTTGTGGGTGGTTAAGGTGTACTTCTTTGGCGTCTAGGTTCGGGTTGCCAGTTAAAAAACGACTTAAGGTGGCAAACATACCCAAAAAAACGTCGCAGACTAAACGATAAAAGGGTTCAAAAGGTAAGTGTGTGGTTAAACGAATAGCAGTGGTTTCACCTAAGTCGACCACTTCAAAAGTAAATGCTGGGTCAACCAGAGAGTGATACTTATGTCCTAAGCGCAAAGCACTGCGTAAGTCAGCACAACTTAAAATAGCATAACCAAGCATGCCAAATTGATTGATATTGATGGCTTGCCCTAGTTCTAAACCGAGTGTTGGCGATGGATACAGATTCATTAGGTTGGTCGCTAATAGAATAATCTGCTGATAGCTTAAGCGCTCGGTTGGGTCGGCCAGCAATTCGGCAGATATATCTGTTCCTTTAAGCAGTAAGTCTTTGCTTATTCCTCGTTCTGTACCTATGCGTATCATGGTTGCCGGGATATTTACCGGAACCAATGGCTCTGTAAGGCTCCATGTACCGCGAATCATGCTAATTACCGTTTTTTGTTTTTAGGGTTGTAGACACTCTATGCTATTTTTGGCGACATTTCACCCCGTTTTACTTTGGTTTTGAAAGGGGTGGTAGTTGCGCCCTAAATAGCTGCCAAACTCCAGCACTTCCTTAGTGGAACGTTTATCAATTAAGTTTAAAAATATTTGATTGATACGACGATTATCTTTACGTGCGACAAGAAAAGCTAAGTCGTTTCGACGCCATTCAAAGTCGGCCATAATGATGGGCATCTTTGTTTGTTCGACCAATGCCATGATACGTAAAGCGTCTTCGCGATTTAAAAGCAGCAGCCACCAAGAGTTTCTTAGGCGGTCTAAGGCTTTGCTGTTAATGCTTTCCACTCGCACTTTTGCCTGAACTTCAGCATCACGCTCATTAAGGTGCGCATAGCGCAGTAGGGCAGCAAGCTTGTTGGGTTCTTCGGGGTTTTTCCAATAACAACGACCGTCCCACTCACGGAAGACAAACTGATGTGGTTTATTGTCGTCGGTGAAGGTTTGGTTGACCATCTCTTCAAACTCTTCGGCGTTGGTTATCTCAATGTCTGCTGAGTTATCTTCTGCGTAGGCTATTAAAGTTGGCCAGTCTTGTTCGCCTAAGTAGTGCTCTACGCCATGAATCCCTTTGATATGAATGCGCCTATTGTACTCTACTTCGCTAACAAGCTTGGACAGTGTTTTATTTAGAACCTGCCATTGCGGATCCATAGGGAGCGATTGGCTTAGCCCTTGCAGTACCGAATGCAAACTTAACCATTTATGACTTTGAAAACTTAACTTATTAAGGCTGCCTAATGGTTTTAGTTCCATGGTTCTTGCCAGCTGGCTGGTATACCACACAGGAAATAAACGCAGTACTATTAAGTTAAGATAGCTTTCTAAGCCACGTAAAAAAGAAGATGAATTGTCTAATAGGCTCATGTTAAATACTCAGTCGTACAGAAAACAGTCTATGCTTATAAACAGTTAAGCATGAATGTGGGTGAACGCCATGATTGAAGATACACGGAATTTAACAGCATTGCAGATGTTAGCTCAGCTAAATCGGGCCATTGAGGAAACAGGCCTTCATGAAACGCATAAACAGCGCCAGCCGTTAGAGATTTTTCATAATCTGTTGCAAGACTGGTACCTCAGTAAAGAGCTGCCATTTGAAGGCAAAAACGATAATGAAATCTTTATACAATTGTTAAAAAAGAACTCGTTAAGTACTTTGCAAAAAGAAGTGAAGCGATTGTATAACGAAGCGCTAGAGCTAAGCACTGCACACCGAACCTTAACTGTCTGGACTCGACGTGAGCTCGATCAGTACTTTCAAACAGTACAGCAGTTATTAGAGCAGGGTAAACATAAGAAGCAATCGTCAGGCTAGCGTTTTATTGTGTAGATCTTGCAAATAAATATGCCTATCACTTTGTGGTAACACGCTGAGGTCATGGCCTAAAAGTAAAGCTGTTCTATTTTGTAGCCAAAGATCCAGCTTAAGACGGATCACAGCTTGAGTGGCTTTGTCTAAGTTACTAAAGGGTTTATCTAAAATAATCAGGCAGGGTCTTTTAAGATTACTCGGGCTAAGGCAAGGCGACGCACTTGGCCACCAGAAAGTTGGCGTCCAGTTTCGCCTACCCAGGTCTCTAAGTGTTGTACTGGTTTGAGTTAGAGCTAACTAGAAGATTGGGTTATAATAGCCGCTTTTTTTAGAGTCGTTATTATGTCTGTTGTTTATCTTGCCGTTGGTTCGGTCACCGGTACCGCCACTGCAGTGGCACAAGAATTACAAAAGAAACTAGAAAGCCTTGGTCATAAAGTGGTTGTCGATAATTCTGCTTCGGTTGCAGCCATGAACGAGGCGGCCGCTGATGCTGTACTTATTTGTACTGCTACCACTGGTGCTGGTGATGTACCGGAAAATATTGCCCGATTTTACGTTGAATTAGATGATCAGTTCCCACTACAAAACGGTAAGCCATTTGGAGTAGTTAGCTTAGGCGATAGCTCTTACGATGAGACTTTTTGTAATGCCGGTGCGTTGTTCGAAGAGCGTTTCCTAGAGTTACAGGGTACACAGACCGTGCCAAGAGTCACAATTGATGCCACTGAAACCTCAAGCCCAGATGAAGATGCTTTGTTTTGGTTGCAAGAGTGGATTGAAAAAACACTGACAAATTAATACTAGTTTATTCTAGCGTTCAGTGTTTGGTGCGCCGAGTCGAGGTTGTGCATTAAACGATGTAAACGCACGATCTGCTGACGCTCAGAATAAGGAGTATTAAGGCTGTCGAAGTCTTTCACCAACGAATCCAAATAGCTTACTGCGTCTAGGTCTGGCTCGCTGCCTTCTTGCAGGTGGGCGTTATTAAGCACCGAGAAAGCATCTAATTCACGCCCATTAAGCAGGCCGTACTGCTGTACTTGGTGCTGTAAAGCATTGACGTCTTGGCTGGAAAGCGCACGCACATTAAAGTCGCTGGCGACGGCGCCAATAAGGAATACGCGTGTAGAAGGTGCGTAACTATCAAGTTTATTAGCTGCAGCTTCTGTCGTATTAGCGGCTTCTTTTAGCTTACTTACTTCAACCGGTTCAGCAGGGGTCTGCTGCGGGTAAGGCAGTTGTTGTAAATAATTGGAAATGGCGTTTAACATATAAATCTCCTACATTGCTTTTATCAATGCAGGAGCCGTGCCAAAGCCGCAAAACGCTAAAAGTTGTATCTAACCTGAAGAATAGGGCCGGCTGCAGCGACATGCCAGCGTGACTTGGTTGATAAGTTTGCCGCTAGCGGTGAAAGATCACCGTCTTGGTAGGCTTCCCAAGCTTTAGTCATGCCAGTAGGTGAGGTTAGAATTTTGACTTCTGAGGCCAGCATGCCAGAAGCAAAAGTAAACCAACCGTCACTTTTCCGACCATCTTCTCGGCCCACAGCTAAACCAGCTAGACCGTTGACTAGGCCAGATAATAAATGACTGGTTAGGCTGCGCTCATATTGCTCTCTCTTGGCTGCCTGCTCTAACCAACTCTCCGCCTGCGTTAAACTAACATCAGAGCTACTTAGTTGGTCTGCGTATTTATGGCTCTTCATTGGGTTAAGTAGCATGTCGAGTGTGGCAATGGTGCTGGTTATGGTGGTTACTTTGGCATCATAGCTTTCTTTATGGCTACCGCTTTGATCCCAGAGGCTCGCATGCACGACGGCAGAGGCTCCAAATATAGTTAGCCAGCCATTTTGCCAATAACGGCTGTGTTGGGCATTAGCATTGAAGCTGTTTTGGATGAACTCTTGTTTCTCTCGGTCGGATGGTGCTGAGGGTTCATTTGCTTGGCTAAGAGGTGCTGTAATTAGCGCTAAACAAAGCAGTGCCATGGAAGTCATTAGATTCATATTAATCGCTTTATTATTTTTGTTATCGAAGTAATTGGTACAATCGTACATTAAATATTATGTGGCCAATAGGAACACGAGTACAGACATATTTACTAACTTGAGTTTTTTATCGTGATATCCATTATGATGGTTTACTAAAATTACCTATGACATTTGACGGAAGAGGGCGTGAAGTATGGACTCAGCAGCCAACGAGCAGACTGTAAAAAATAAAACCTTACAGTATCAGGGTCGAAAAACTACGCGTGTTAAAAGTGAACAGAGACGCCGCAAGATACTAGAAGCGACCTTGCGTATTGTCCGCACAGAAGGGGTGCGTGGTATACGCCACCGTGCTGTTGCTAAAGAAGCTGCAGTGCCATTAGCCGCAACCACTTATTATTTTAAAGATATTGATGAGTTAATTGTTGATGCCTTTACCCTGTACACAGAGAAAGCACTGTTAGTTCTTAAAGACTTTACCGGACACTTTTATCAGCCACTATCACAGTTGTTGGTTGAAAATGTCGGCAGCACAGAAAAGCGTAATCACTTAATTGAGTTTATGACCGACCAAGTGACTTCATACATGCGTGGTCAGTTGCTTGAACAGTATGACATGCTTACCATCGAACAAGCGTTTCGTTACGAAGCATTAGTGAACGAGAAAATACGTAAACTGGGACAAATACATCGCCAAGCGCTCTATATGATTGCCGTTGATTTCTTTACCGGGCTGGTTCACTCGAAGCAACCAGAAGCGGATGCCGATATTCTTATTGGTCTTTTCCATAACATCGAATATAACGCCTTATTAAGCGGGCAAGAGAATATCGATTTGGATAAAATTCGAAATACAATTAAGCATTACATTAACTTAATCGTTAATAACTTATTGGTTGCAGAATAGGTTGGAGCAGAGCCTTTGTGGTTGATAGAATAGATTTTTTATATACATAAGAGCAGTTTGAGTTAACTATGGACGCTGAACAGTTTGAGTATTGGTCTTTATTAATAGGGATTACCGTACTGGTGGTCTTTATGTTTTTTATTATTTATGACTTAGGTAAAAAATCGAAAGCCGGTAAGTTTGGTATGTTTATTTTATTTTTTGCGCTAGGGCTTGGCGTACTCGGTTTTTTAATTAAAACAGTATTGGTCGAGTTTATGGGGCTATAGGCCTATAAACTTAACAAATAAAAAAGCGGCTTATATAGCCGCTTTTTTTATGTCTGCAGGTTGGCTAATTATGTGGTCGAGAGATTTTGGTCTCGCTGAGCGTAACGCTGTGCTAGCACCGCGCACACCATGAGCTGGATTTGGTGGAAGACCATCAACGGTAAAATAGCCGGGCCAACCGCACCACCGGCAAAAATCACTTGCGCCATGGGAATACCGGTGGCCATGCTCTTCTTACTGCCACAGAAAACGATAGTAATTTCATCTTCTTTATTAAAACCAAACGCCCGCGCCAACCAAGTGGTGGCCACTAACACTATGGCTAAAATAACGCAGCACACTAAGGTTAATATAATTAAAGACTGCGGAGGTACGGTATGCCATAAGCCACCTATAACGGCGGCGCTAAAGGCGGTGTATACCACTAACAAGATAGAGCTTTGGTCAACCTTGGTTAACCAACGACGGTGTTTGTCTACCCATTGACCAATCCAAGGGCGTAAAAAGTGCCCCAGTAAAAATGGGAATAATAGCTGCAGGCTAATACTGATAACAGCGTCTAACATGCCAGCGGTGCCAGCATCGGCATCTAACATCAAATTTACTAGCATAGGCGTAACAATAATCCCGACTAAACTTGACGCTGAGGCTGCGCACACTGCCGCAGGAATGTTGCCACGCGCCATAGAAGTAAACGCAATGGCCGACTGTACTGTACCCGGAAGCGCCGCCAAGTAGAGCATCCCTATCCATAACTGTTCACCCAGTAAAGGTTTAAGTATGGGTTGCAAAGACAGCATTAACAGCGGGAATAGAATGAAAGTGCAGGCGAAAATAAGTATATGTAAGCGCCAGTGTAAAGCACCATCAATAATATCTTTACGAGACAGCTTAGCGCCGTGCAAAAAGAACAACAAAGCGATGGCGGCAATGGTTAACCATTTAAAAAATACTGCACCACTACCGTAAGCAGGTAAGAAAGTGGCAAGTAGAACCACACCAATTAAAATTAGGGTGAAGTTGTCGAATAAAATACGTACGCGCGAAGCAAATAGGTGCATATTAATAATCAAGCCATTAAACAGAGTTATAACAATAGCAAGCTAGTGTACACAAAGAGCTTAAATATCTTAGTTATCTAATCGATTAAATTTTTCAGAAATAGGGTTGCCAGTATAATTTGGCTCCCAGCCCGCTGGGCTATTAAACAAGCGAATAGTAATTAAAGACGGGTTCGGGCCCATATCAAACCAATGCGGAGTATTGGCGGGTATACTGATCAAATCGCCTTTTTTACAGTGAATTTCATATACTTTGTCGTCGATATGTAAGCTAAACAAGCCTTCACCTGCAACAAAAAAGCGTATTTCATCGTCACTGTGCGTGTGTTCGCTTAGAAACCTTTGACGAGTTTCTTCTTTTTGAGGATCGTCTTCATTAATGCTGATGACATCAACGCTTATATAGCCGCCTTCTGTAATTAGCTGGTCAATTTCAGCTTGAAAGGCTGCTATGACTTTGTCTGCAGAGGCACCCGGGCTTAAGTCTATTTGCGTTAACCATTGCTCAAAGCGCACGCCTGCGGCGGTAAGCTCTCTGCGAATACTGACATTGTTGTGGGTACTGAACAGCAAGTTGGCCGTGTCGTTGTGGTAGTAAATGCGTAACGAACTCATGTTAACCTCATGCTGTTAAACAAGGAATCTTAATGTACTTTATAGACTAGTGATACCAGCAAAGACTATATCGTGTTTAAACTGAACAAAGTAAGCCACTAGAGCTTACCTTGTAAATTATGCCAGGCTTCAATTAATCCGGAAGTGGAACCATCAAAACCGTTACTGCCTTGGCTGTTCTCTAAAGCCTTTAACACTTTATCGCCTAATTGCTTACCAAGCTCTACACCCCACTGGTCAAAGCTATTAACGTCCCACAGCATGCCCTGTGTTGCGACTTTGTGTTCATACAAAGCAAGCAAAGCCCCTAAAGATTTAGGCGTGGTGCGTGGGAAGTACAAAGTGTTACTCGGGCGGTTGCCCGGAATTACTTTTTGCTTGGCTAAGGCTTTGGCTTGGTCGAGTTCCATGCCGCTGGCTAACAGTTCATCTAAGGCCTGTTGCTCGCTTTTACCTTGCAGTAACGCTTGGCTTTGGCTTAAACAGTTAGAAGCCAGCATGGCATGAAAATTATCAATAGGGTTGTGGCTTTGCATCGGCAAAATGAAATCACAAGGTGCAAAATGGGTGCCTTGGTGCAATAGCTGGTGGAAGGCGTGTTGGCCGTTGGTACCTACGCCACCCCAAATAATCGGGCCGGTATGATAGTCAACTAAGTTGCCGTCGACCTTAGTTGATTTGCCGTTACTCTCCATATCCAATTGTTGAATATACATTGGCATAGAACGTAAGTAATGGTCGTAAGGCAAAATAGCGTGTGAAGACATACCAAAAAAGTTGATATACCAAACACCTAACAGTGCCATCACCACGGGCATGTTTTTTTCTAGTGGCGCTGTGCGAAAATGCTCATCCATTTCATAAGCACCATGGAGCATAGAGCGAAAGTTATCTGCGCCTATCGCCAGCGCTAAAGGTAAACCAATCGCCGACCATAAAGAGTAACGGCCGCCGACCCAGTCCCACATAGGGAAAATATTTTCTTCGGCAATGCCAAACTCCACCGCTTTTTCGACGTTGGCAGAAACCGCGGCAAAGTGGCGGGCTAAATCTTGTTCGCTACCACCGTTATCTAAAAACCAATGACGGCAAGCAAGTGCGTTCTTTAATGTCTCTTGGGTAGTAAATGACTTAGATTGCACTATAAACAGCGTGGTGGCAGGGTTAAGTTCGTGCAATATTTCAGTAATATTGGAGCCATCAATATTCGACAGGTAATGAATATTTAAACGGCTGTCCCAGTAGGGTTTTAAAGCGGCCGACGCCAGTTTAGGGCCTAAAAAAGAACCACCAATACCAATAGAGACAACGTCGGTAAAGGGCTTGTTAGAATAGCCACGCCATTGATGACGACGTATTTTCCAGCAAAACTCTTCGATACGTTTTAGTGTTGTGCGCACTTCTGGCATCACGTCTTTGCCATCAACGATAACAGGACGATCACTAAAGTTGCGTAAGGCGGTATGCAAAGCAGGGCGCTGCTCGCTTTGATTAACTAGCTCACCGGCAAACAGAGCGCTGATTTTTTTTGGTAACTTACGTTCTTGTGCTAGCTCGGCCAGCAGCCTTAGTGTGTCAGAGGTAATACGGTTTTTAGAAAAGTCTAAGTTCAATCCCTTTGCACTAATATGAAAGCGTTGAAAGCGTTCTGGGTCTGCAGCAAACCAGTCACACATCTGCTGCGTTTTAATGTCATCAAAGTGCTGTTGTAGTTTTTGCCAAGCCTTTGATTGAGTGAGTGTTGCTGTCGCCATGTTGTTCCTTTTACATTTTCACCAAAGCGCACAGAGTATACGCAAGCAGCGATATTACGGCAAAGAAACTAAGG
>Ga0209075_1001061_pt1 | contig 26332 bp, 23 predicted proteins | sample Stecom2011_FD_187523 | JGI IMG/M metagenome (GOLD analysis project Ga0209075, IMG submission 187523) | Agricultural soil microbial communities from Utah to study Nitrogen management - Steer compost 2011 (SPAdes) (version 2) | ecosystem: Environmental > Terrestrial > Soil > Agricultural land...
GGAGCATTGGGTAGAAATAAAGAAGCAATAGAAACAGCAACAATTTCATTAGAAATGGCTAAAAAAGCAGGAAGCGAAGAATATATTCGTAAAAATGAAGCGTCAATTAAAGAGTGGAGTAAGTAATTAAGGCTCTATATAAATTGTATGGGTGCGATTGAAAATAGTTACTCATTTTAGTATTGCTATTCATTATTAATCAGTTTTATTCACACTAATATGTTGGAATAAAGATGTTAAAGTAAAAGTGCCGAAGGTACGGTATATATTAGCCAAGGACGTAAGTCCTTGATGTAGTGGAATAGATAAAGATCCAAAACCCAAGCATTCGGTGAAATTACATGCAATTTCACCGAATGTTTGGGTTTTGGTAATCATGGGCTCATCATTATGGAAGGACTGAAGTCCACCCTATAGTATGTCATGCTTACAAGGTTAATATCTTGAGTTTAGCTAGTTATTTGTAAAACATATTGTACGCTCAAGTCTAAAATTTGAATTTAATTAGTTGAAACCAAGCGTTAATGTAATGGAAGTCATAATGTTAAATTAAAAGTACCGAAGGTACGTCATATGTAAGCCAAGGACTTACGTCCACCCCTATAGTATGTCGTCTTTTCATGACTTATTTCAACTAACTTATATCCATAGAAATTCATATAGAACCGTAATTACCTTATTTAAAAGACACTAAAGTAACTGTCTCAAAAATGAGGAAACTACTGCGTTGTTTTAAATGTCAAACCAAAAAGCGGTAATTTTCACAAGTAACCCTTAACTCTCTATAGGGAAAGCCGTTTTGTATTCAGTATAGCGAATAAATATAGAACGTACGTAGTTGTATGTTTCTGAGCCTCTCATATAGCCATAATAACAAACGGGATCGTGATAGTACTTAGGTTCAGACAGTTTCTTAATATAAACTTCTACATTATCATCCCATACAAGAGGATCTTTTCCGTATTTCTTCGCTAAACGTTGTGCATCGAGTACATGTCCAATACCAGCGTTGTAGGTAGCAAAAGTAAACTTCACGCGTTGTATAGAGTCGGGAATAGACTTCCATTCTTTAAAATTCTTAATGATTTTTCTAATCCCTCCATCAATTTGGACAGCAGGTGTAGATTCAGGATACACTCCGAAAGTAGGACCAACAGTTGGCATGAACTGCATTAAACCATAAGCGCCAGCCCAAGACTCTTGATCCAATTGAAACTTAGATTCTTGATAAATAAGTGCTGCAATTAATCTCCAATCCCAGTCGTATCTACCGGAAACATCTTTTATGATTTGGTCATAAGCTGAAATTTTTGATCCTTTAATTGAAGAATATTCACTTTTCGAGCGAGAAGCGTAAGTAGATATGTTTAAATATTTATGTTTTATGTAATTAAAGGTAGATGTTTTCATAAAATCCTCAAGCCAAGCGTCTAATCTTTTCCTTAATAAAGGACTTTGTTTTCTAACTCCAAAAGCAATTCGTTGCTTAACACTTATTTCTAATTCAGTGTCTACATTGGGGTAGTAGCGTTGGTTAATCATCGCTACATTCTCATCTACAACAGTATAGTCGATAAATCCTTTAGAAACCATGTCAATTGCATCTTCAGGAATAACGTTTCCACTTAAAGGAATGAGAATAATGGTATCACCCAATTCATTTTGAAGATTAATTAATCGGTCATAATAACTTGAGTTTCTCCATACATGAACTGTTTTTCTCGAAAGCTGAGCTGGATCCCTAATTAATTCTTTTTCCCATATACTTTTTCTGGTATCTCTCCAATTCTCTGGTTTTCTTTGAATGAGGACTTGGGAGGTGCGCATAATTGGTGTTGAAAAATCAATTAAGGTCCTTCTGTCATTAGTAATTGTATAGTTACATGCAATGAGATCACCTTCTCCATTGTTTAATTTAGTAATAATATCATCTAAATCCTTAACCACTTTTATTTCAAGCTTTACACCAATTTCTTTAGCAAATTCATTGAGAATTTCATATTCTAATCCCATTTTATGGCCTCGGTATATGAAGTAACTGGTAGCACTGTTTTCAGCGAGTATAGTCAGCTTATTTTTTTTTAAAATTTCACCAAGGTCGTCCTTCTTTTCGGTCAGTGCTTTACCAACTACGCTTTTCTCTTTTCCTGTAGTGTTTTGGCACCCAAGGGAACTAAACAAAATAAAAGAGAAAAGAAAGAAAATAGGCTTATAGTGTCTAATATTTATAGTCAAAGTAATGATTTGTTTCTTTAAATATAAGAAAAAATTAATTAAACGAGCTTTAAGGTGTGATTTAAATCATCAGTAAAAGAGTTAGGATATAAAACTGAAAGTAATATTCCAAAAATTAGAGAATAGGAGAGGAGTCAAATTTATTTTTAGCATCTATCATGAATTCTTCAAAAACAGATTGGATTTCTCTTTCATTTTCAACATATACCCCTGTAGCTTGATTTAGATTGTTTTCAAATGAAATACGTTTTGAAAGACCTTTTGAAGCCATTTCTAATCCTTCTAGGTGTACATATCTATTTATCCAATCGTATCTTTTGATTAAAGTTAAAAGATGAATATATCTTCGAGGGTAATTAAAAGTTGTTTCACTAAAACTTTGGTGTTTTGCATCTAATGCATATGTCAGGAAATCATCAATAAATTGATCTAATTGTTGATTGTGATAAGTGCTCCAGTTCTTTGCCAATAGATGGTCAAAATATAAGTCTATGGCTATTCCAGCAATTTTAGGAAGATCCTTGTATAGTTTTAAACGGAGTTCTGTGACTTTTGGATGATGGTCTACAAAATCATCAATTTGACGATGAAGAAGAACTCCCTTTTGAACAATATCAGGTAAATAGCTATAATCCTTCCCTTTTACAAAATCACCGAATAAATTAGCCAGCATTAAGGGGTGACTATTTTTGGAAAAATATAAATGTCCTAAATAATTCAAAAGTTTAGTAAATAAATCTTCCTCTTCTATTCAGCATAAGGTCATAGATAAAAGTAACTTCTAATCCACCTACACTTTTAGACGCGGGTAACATTGAATTAACATTTGAATCATATGATGCAGCAATTGTCATTCCTTTGAATGAATATTGGAAGTTAACTACGATTGCATCTCTTAGTCTATGGTAAAGTCCAAAAGAGAAAATAGTAGGAGTAAAGAACGATGTCCTCTGAGAAGGTTCTTGTAAATAAAAATCAAAGTTTGATCCGAATAGAATATTTTGATTAGGACCTTGAATCATTGCAAGAACATTAGGTGAAATACCAAAAGTGCTCAAGTGGAATTTATGTTTCATTCCAAATTGTCCTACATAACGCATAAACATATTGTCTTGTTTATTAAAACTAATACTCGGCTCTAATATATGGTTAGCTGATACTCCAAAGTATATTTTATTGGTATTTGATGTTTGAAACTTATAAAAAATCCCAGCACCTAAATCAAAATTAGTAACAGAAGAATTAGCAATAGGTTCAGAAGGAACCGTGTGATCAAACTGATAGCCAGACCACTGACTTTCCCAAGTTAAATTACCACCTCCTAAACTGCGTTGATACATTCCTGGCGAAACACCAACAGAAAGTGAATTTTCATCATTGAAAAAAATATGGTATGCAATTGGAACCGAAATATTGTTAACCATATAGCGTCCATCACCACTCATGTCATTGATAAAAGAAGCGCCCAAACCAAAATAACCTTTTCTTTTACTTGATTTAAAAAGCTTTCCTTCTCCTGAAGCTGAGATCGTTTGAAAAGGTTTATCAGTAACAGTAAAATATTGATACCTGAAGTTAGCAAATACTTTTATATCATTGTCATTAGTCCCAACAGCTGCAGGGTTATGTTGCATGTTATTATGGAAAAACATGCTGAAGTTTTTCCCTTGCTGAGCTGATACTGCAAAGCAAGTAAGTAGTGTGATTGATAAGAATATAATTTTCATAAGAATATTATTTTACAAGTGTTATGTTACCAGATTTTTCTCCGCTTGAACCATCTATAAGTTCAAAACTTAAAGTGTAAACAAATACACCTTGATTAAGGACTTCACCATTCATTGTTCCATCCCATCCTTCATTAAGGTCTGTTGTAGAAAAGACCATTTGCCCATATCTGTTATAGATTTTAAAGTCAATTTTAGTAATTCCAACACCTAGTACTCTTGAGAAGTCATTTACTCCATCTCCATTTGGTGAAAATGCGCTAGGAACTTCAACTACTTCTTTAAATTTCACAAGCACCAATACTGTATCTCTTCCAATACAACCATTCATTCCTATTAAAGAAGGATAATAAGTCGTTGAAAGTAGTGGAGTCGCTATAACATCTATGCATGTAGGACAATCTAAATCATCTTCAGGCGTCCAGAAAACTGTACCCGCATCAATAGGAACAGCTTCTAACATTGCAGCTCCTCCCATTTCAATGATGGTGTCTCCAACTCCATATATAGTTGGTAGATCTAATACTGAAATAGAATTTATGATTTGATCTGTACCGCTGTCATTTGTAACCGTTAATGTAACATCAAAAACACCTGCGCTATCAAAACAAATATTCGTTGGGTTTTGTAGGTTAGAGAATGCAGGTTCAGCACCATCGAAAGTCCAACTCCACGAAGTTGGATTCCCTGTTGACATATCAGTAAATGAAATACAGTCATTTTTACAAACCAGCATCGTGTCAGCAGAGAATGCAGCCATTGGTGGTGTTGAACAACTGTTTACTATGATTTGATAAGTTACATCATCTGTTCCATTATCATCAGTAATTGTCAATGTAACATTATAATTTCCAGCTGTGGAATAACAAATATTTGTTGGGTTTTGGCTAGTAGATGTTGGAGTGTCTGCTCCGGTAAAAGCCCAGCTCCATGCTGATACATTAGTACCTGTTGATGCATCCGAAAAGTCTATACAGTCGTTTTCACAAATTGTAAAACTTGGTGTTGTAAAGTCTGCATTTGGTGTGCCGCAATTGTTTACAGTAATTTGATAAGTAATATTGTCTGTTCCATTATCATCTGTAACGGATAATATTACATCATAAGTACCTGCTGTTGGATAGCAGATATTGGTTGGATTCTGATTCGTTGAGCTTGGAGTAGTTGCACCATTAAAAGTCCAATTCCATGCTGATACATTTGTTCCTGTTGATGCATCTGTAAAACTAATACAATCACTTTCGCAAATTGTAAAATTCGCAGTTGTAAAGTCTGCAACAGGACCTGATGCGGCTACAGTTGTGAATAACCTTAAATCATTCACTGCAAAAGAAGGGTCAGTTCCAGCACCATCATTGTCATTTTTCCAATTGAATGCAAATCTCAGGTCTGCTTGATTTTCTGTTGCAACGGGAAGTGTTACCGTTTCCTCTTTCCATTCACCTTGGGCACCACATGTGTTTCCAGGTGTCTGTGACCATATAATATTCCATGTAATACCACCGTCTATACTGTATTCTAATTCTGCAAAATCTTGACCAGCTTGACCCACACCAATCCAATCAAAAACAAGTTCTAACTGTGTTTGTCCAGTGGTTGCGATTGGTGCAATTAATGCTGCTCGCTTATTGGTTGCTCCTGGTTGACCAAACATCCCCGCATCTCCAGCGTAGTAAATAGCTCCAGTTCCCATACATAGTGCCCCTTGACAACTTACGTGTAAGGTTTTGTTTCCATTACTGGCTACACCACAACCTGGAGGTGCAACACCACCCTCCTCATCACTGATTGTCCAGATATTGGCATTCGCGTCATTTGTACCTGTAGGTATTGTTAAATTCCAATTTGCTAAGGTAGCCTCAAAGTCGTCATTCCAGATTAATGTTTGTCCAAAACTTAGAGAAAACATCATCAAAGATGTAAAAAGTAGTATATGTTTCATAACGAAAAGTACTTTAGTTATTATGCGGTTTGCCGTCAAAAATAAGTAAAATTCTTTAAACAATGTCAAATATGTTTTACTTTAAAAATTCATCAATAATAATTATAAGAAAAATCATATATCCAAATTTCATTGATAATTGATTATCAAAATCTATTTTTGTCCAATATTAAAGTGAAAATTATGCTGGGATTAAAGTTGCCAACAGATCCAAGATGGGTTGATATTGTTGAAAAAAATATAGAAGAGATCTTAACTGACCATGCTTATTGTGAACAAAAAGCGGCCACTAATGCTATTACTGTGATTGTGAAATTCCCTGACTACCCCGATGTTGTAGAAGCAATGGGTGAACTCGTTAAGGAAGAAATGGAGCATTTTCAGATGGTACATAGAGAACTCCTTAAAAGAGGTTTTAAACTCGGTCGCGAAAGAAAAGATGAGTACATACATGATTTGTTGGCTTTCATGAAAAAGGGGGGGAGTAAAGAGCAGCAATTTGTTGAGAAAATGTTGTTTGGAGCAATGATTGAAGCGCGAAGCTGTGAAAGATTCCGATTACTTTCAGAAAATATTTCTGACCCTGAATTGCGTGTTTTTTATCGTGAATTAATGGAAAGTGAAGCACGACATTATATCATGTTTTTAAATTTTGCTAGAAAACACGCTGTAAAAATTGATGTGGATAAAAGATGGCAAGATTTCTTAACATATGAAGCCTCGCTAATGGATAAATACGGTAAGAAAGAAACTATTCATGGCTAAATTCATAATTTGAAGCCTTATAATTCACTACTTTAATTATATTTACAATTTATAAAATAACAAGGAGAAACTTCATTAATAATGAGAAAAATCAATATTCAACAGCTGTTTAAAAACAATTGGATTCACTTTCTAGCGATAGGGTTGTTTATCATTACAACCTTAATTTATTTTCAACCTCAATTTTCAGGTTATGGTTTAAAACAACATGATATTGAGCAATTCAAAGGAATGTCGAATGAAATCAATCATTTTAGAGAAGTTAATGGAGAAGAACCTTTGTGGACTAATTCTATGTTTGGTGGAATGCCAACCTATCAAATTTCAACTAAATATGAAGGAAATCTTTTAACCAATGTTTACAGAGGTTTTCAATTGTGGATGAGTTCACCCGCGGGGATGTTCTTTGCTTATTTACTTGGGTTTTATATCATGTTGTTGTGTATGAAGGTGAATCCTAAAGTCGCCATTCTAGGTGCTTTTGCCTTTGCATTTTCGTCCTATTATATTATTATTTTACAAGCTGGACATAATACAAAAGCCGCTGCAATTGGTTTGGCTCCACCTGTAATTGGTGCGTTTTATATGGCGTATCGGCATAACTTTAAGTGGGGACTTCTATTATCAGCCTTATTTATGGGAATAGAGTTGATTTCGAATCATGTTCAGGTAACCTATTATTTAGCAATGGTTCTTATTTTTATGGGAGTAGGAGAGTTCATTCGTCACCTTAAATCCAAAGAAATTTTACAATTCTTTAAAGTTACTGCAGGATTAATAGTGGTTTATCTATTCGCATTAGGATTGAACTATGGAAGTTTAACATTAACAAATGACTATTCAAAACACACCATAAGAGGTGGAAATGACATTACTATAAATGTAGATGGAAGCTCAAATGATAAAATAGCTACTTCAGGATTAGATAAAGATTATATCACACAATGGAGTTATGGTATTAAAGAGTCAATGACATTAGTTTCTCCTAATATTAATGGAGGTGGAAGTAGTGCTTTGGCAAATAGTCAATTTTCTGATTTATTACGTTCTCCAGAAATGCGTTCAAAAGCCAGTCTAGTTGCTCAAAACAATGTGTATTGGGGAGATCAGCCCTTTACTTCTGGTCCAGTGTACATTGGAATCATTGTTTTCTTCCTTGCAGTATTGGGAATGATTTATTTAAAAGGAATGATGAAATGGGCGCTTTTAGGAGTTACCATTTTAGCCTTAATGCTTTCGTGGGGTAAAAACTTCATGGGCTTAACAGATTTCTTCATTGAGAATGTTCCTTTCTATAATAAGTTTAGAGCCGTAACGATAGTTCTTGCTGTAGTAGAGTTAACGGTCCCATTACTTGCTGTACTTTTTTTAAATCGTTTGTTTAAACACAGAGAAGAGATAAAGAATAATATTAAGCCTTTTTATATCGCTTCAGGTGCTTTGGTAGGAGTATTTGTACTCTTAACTTTTACAGGGTTGGGAGATGGTTATATGTCTAAACAAGAAGGTGAATATATTTATAGCTATGAAGATCAGATAATCTCTCAGTTAGCCAATGAAGATCCAGTAAGGTTAAAAGAAAATGGAATTGATATCAACAATCCACAACACATACAGCAAGTTGTAGATCAGCAGATGAAGAGAGTAGATGATCAATTTGACGCTTTAATAGATGTTAGAAAATCAATTTATCAATCGAGTATGTTGAGATCGATTTTATTTTTGGTAATTGGAATTCTATTTATTTGGCTTTACTTGGCTAAACCTGTTCGAAAAGAATACATAATTGGAGGATTACTACTGTTTATATTGATTGATCTGGTTTCTGTAGATTTAAATTATCTGAATAACAAGAAAACAGATGGTAGAAATTATGATTATTGGGTGGAGAAGGAAAAACAAGAGTTCCCAGTTTCTGCCTCAAAAGCGGATAAGGAAATATTTGAACAAGAAACAAGCAATGACCCAGAATTAAAGAAATTAACGGATAATGTTTCTATAAAAAGTAAAGGGCCTCGTAGTCACGTAAACCAGGATGAATTGTGGTTGAAGAAATTACAAACCCTAGGAATGGCAACAAATTACCGTGTTTATGAACCTGCACTTGGGTTTAACAGTTCACGTGCTTCCTATTTCCACAAAGCAATTAATGGCTACCACGGTGCGAAATTAAGAAGGATTCAGAATGTTAAGGATTTCCATATCAATTATAACAATATGGAGGTGTTGAATATGTTGAATATTAAATACTTCATTCAAGAAGATCAAGCGAGAAGAAATCCTGGAGCACTAGGTAATGCTTGGTTGGTTAAAGAAGTGAATGTTCAATCTTCTCCAAATAAAGAATTACTGGCCTTAGGTAATCTGTTTTTAGTAGAGAACAATTCTCAACAAAAACTATTGATTAATGATGTTGATAAAAAAGCAGATACAATTACAGGAAGAGAAGTAATTGCTCTTTTTGATGGAGATACACTGAAATTAGATTTAATGCCTGTAGTAAGGTCTGGATTAAACTCAAGCTTTGTAAAAGACGTTAATGGACAAACAAATTGGATTCCAACTGCAGAGTTAGCAAAAGATACCTTAGGTAGTTTTGAAACATTAGTAAGGGTAGAATCAATTCATAATTTTGATCCTAAAAACGAAGTCATTGTCGGAAAAGATGTTTCAAGTCAGCTGGGATCACTAACATATAGTGGAGAAGGAGAGATTAAAATGACTTCTTATGCACCAAACGACATGAAGTATCAGGTAAATGTTCTTGATAAGCAATTTGGAGTCTTTTCTGAGATGTATTTCCCTGAAGGATGGAATGCTTATATTGATGGAAAACAAGTTGATATACACAGAGTAAATTACCTTCTGAGAGGAATAGAACTTCCTGCAGGTACTTACGAACTAGAAATGAAGTTTGAAGTTCCTAAGTATAAAACGGCAAATAATATTGCTTTTGCCGGTTCCTTATTGTTGATTTTACTTATCGGTGGATTTTTTGTTAAAGATTTCTTACTAAAGAAAAAAGTAGAGGATGCTTCAATAGAAAGTAACGAAGAAGTATAAAATGAATAGACACGTAACCTTTATTTTTTAATTATAATGAATCGATCAATTGCGATACTTAGTTTGCTAAGTTTTGTGGGGATTATCATAGCGTCCTTACTCATGATATTTGGGGTAATTAACTTGCTTAATAACTTCAAATACTTGGTGGTTTTAAGTTCTATATTTCTCACGCTTTTCTCATTGGGTTGGTTTGTTCATCGTCAAGAACTTCCTCGCTTACTGTTTTTATTAATTTCACTAGTTCTAGTTTTGCCGTTTTTTATTCCACTTTTAGGACTAGTAGACTCGGAATACCTCACCAATTTGTGGAAGGTATTTATGGGTGGAAGTATTTTTCAAATTGGTACAGGAATCTATGCTCTTTTGGGAGGTTTCATTAAAGGAGGGTTAAATAAGTCACAGGTATATGCAAGTACTTTAAATTATGCAATTTTTCTGTTTCTGACAAGTATCTTGATTTTTGATATAACGGCATTAATGAATGCAAGTATTTATATCATTTTGGGAAGTATTGCTTCTGTTTTAAGTATTATCCTTACTGTGATGAGAAAACCTACGCTTAGTCTTTAAAATAAGTTCCAAAACCTACAATTCGCTGTTTCCAATAAGCTGATTGATAAATATCAACTATTGATATTCCTACGCTTGTACTCGCATGAATCATTTGAATGCTATTGTTATTGGTTGAATAAACAATTCCTACATGAGAGATTCCTGAGCCATTATCAAAAAACACAAAATCTCCGGGTTGTACATTTTTACGTTTAACTTTTGTGGATAGTTTATATTGATCAGACGCCCGTCGACTTAAACTTTGTTTCAATTCCTTTTCAGAAACATAACTGGTAAATCCACTGCAATCAAATCCTTTTGGAGTATTCCCTGCCCATTTATAAGGGACACCTAATAAATCATTTGATAGTTTAATCAGATTAGCTCTTTGTCCTGAAAGAGTAGTAACAGCATCAACGACAAGCTCTACTTCAGGAACCACGTAATCTTCTTTCATGTCTGAAACTTCGGGGATGTCAGAGAATATGGTTTGAATAAGTGCTTCAATAAGGTTGAATGTTTTTTGATCTCCATCTAAGTTTAATTCATACATCCATTGTGTTAAATCACTTTTCAGCACACTTAATTCATATTGATGAGCACGTAAAACTTCTCTCCCTTCATGGGTTTGTTTCAATTCAGTAAAGGTTTCTATCGCTTCTTCTACAGAATATTTATTTCGCTTCCGCCACTTGGCATTTTGAGCCAATTGAAGTTTAGACAAGGCAAGATAATAACGAGGAATAAACGAAAAATCATAAACAGGGTTGTCCAAAAGACGATTGGCTTTGCGGTAAACACTTTTATATTGCTTTTGGTCATAACGCATTTCCAGTTGATCAAATTCTAAAACTTGAGCACTTAGTGAAAGTTGAACCGTTAGGAAGAAAAGAGCCAAAAGTATTTTACGCATATTACAATTTTATTCGTTCCTACAAAATTAAGCTAAAAGTCCTGTTAAATATACAAGCTGAAGTAAGAATGGATTAACAATTGTATGTTTAAAAGCTCAGTAATAAAAACAAATCTTTATCTTAAGCGTTTAAATTTATGATGAACGACTATTTTTGGAGTTAGATTTGATAGAATTCAAACAAATTAGAAAACCATGAACAAATTATTAATTGTATTTACAACATTTTTATTTTCTGGATTAACATTCTCACAAGGGGATGATCCAAACATGATGAGAATGTATGAGGTATACACCTACATCGATCGCATGTACGTGGATGAAGTACCCAACAAAGAAATTTCCGAAGCTGCTATTATCTCAATGCTAGAGAAATTGGATCCACATTCAACTTACATTCCTGCAGATGAAGTGGAGCAAGCAAACGAAAGAATAAATGGTAGTTTTGTAGGCGTAGGAATTCGTTTTAACATTTTAAAAGACACCCTGTTAGTGGTGAATCCAATTCCTGGTGGGCCTTCTGAAAAACTTGGTGTTCGTGCGGGTGATCAAATTATAAAAGTAGATAATGAAATCATAGCGGGTGTTGGATTAAAAAATTCAGGTGTTCGTGAGCGTTTATTGGGAGAAAAAGGATCTAAAGTGAAAATTACAGTTTTACGGGGGAAAACAGAAACGATTGAATATACCATTACAAGAGACAATATTCCTGTTCATTCAGTTGTGAGTGCATATATGGTTGATGATCTGGTTGGGTATATTAAACTTACGAATTTTTCACGAACTACAGAAGAAGAGGTAAAGACTGCAATAAAGACCTTGAAAAAAGCAGGAATGAAAGACTTGATTTTTGATTTACAAGGTAATGGAGGTGGACTTCTATATGCTGCTAAGGCTGTAGCGGATGAGTTTTTGACAGATGATAAGCTAATTGTTTATTCAGAAGGAAGAAGACAACCTAGAAGTATTTTGAAAGCTGATGCCAAAGGTGATTTTGAAAAAGGAAGATTAATTGTGTTAATTGATGAGAGCTCAGCTTCTGCAAGTGAAATTCTTGCTGGAGCAATTCAAGATTGGGACAGAGGGTTGGTTGTAGGTAGACGTTCTTTCGGGAAGGGCTTGGTTCAACGTCCGATTGAGTTATCTGATGGTGGACAATTAAGGCTTACGATTGCAAGATACTATACGCCAAGTGGAAGATTTATTCAAAAACCTTATGAGGATTTGAGTGCATACCGAAACGATTATATGGAAAGATATTTACACGGAGAAATGATGCACCGTGATAGTATTAACTTACCAGATTCTTTAATTCACAAAACTTTAATCAAAGAACGTGATGTTTATGGAGGTGGAGGAATCATGCCAGATGTATTTGTTCCATTGGATACTTTAGAATATTCTGATTTATACAAGAACCTAAGTCGTTCGGGAGTAATTAATACTTTTACACTAGAGTATTCTAACAAAAACCGTAAATCAATAAAAAACAATTATAAAACTATTCAAGGTTTTAAAGAAAAATTTGAAGTTGATCAAGTGTTTTTAGATGAGTTTTTCGCCTACGCAGAAAAAGAAGACAGTACTTTGATTTTTGTTCAGGAAGATTTTGATGTAAGCGGGGAGTTGCTGAAAATAAGGTTAAAGTCAATGGTAGCCCAGAATTTATGGGACTATGAAGCTTTTTATCAGATTTTCAACGTGAAGAATGAGATCTTTATGGAGGCCTATAAAGCATTAAAAAATGGCAATTATGAAAAAATGAATTTGGATGTAAACTAATAGAGTACTTACATTTTATATATTTGTATAACTATAAATTAAGAATGATATAATTATGAGAAAAATAGTTTGGATATTTTCAATAGCATTGATTGGATTTTCATGTACCAATGAAACAGGTGTAGATTCTAAAATTGAAGTAAGAGAAGGAGAGAAACGTTCTAAACTTTCTGCAGGATCTCAATCGGCTGAAGATTTGCAAAAAGCAGCAGATGAACGTAAGAAACAGCAAGAAGCAGCTGAGAAGGAGAGAATGGCAAGTCAAACAACGATGGAAATCTCACCTAATGTTTTTGATTTCGGTAACATACCAAAGCAAACGCCAGTTTCAACAGTTTTTAAAATAAAAAATACTGGAGATAAACCTTTGATTATAAATGACGCCAAAGCATCTTGTGGATGTACAGTTCCACGTAAGCCAGAGGAGCCAATTATGCCAGGTGAAGAAGGTGAACTTGAAGTAACTTTTGAGTCAAACCCTGGTCAAGAAGGAGCACCAATGAATAAAACAGTTACAGTAACTGCAAATATTCCTGGTTCACAGCAAATGGTGACCATTAAAGGAATGGTAAGTAAATAAACTACAGAAGATAAATAATATAAAAGGAGACCATTGGTCTCCTTTTTTTATTGATGTAATGTATTTTTAAAATTCAAACTGCTGTGTACTGCTACTGACTATTAACCTCCCCATCCCATTCGAGAATTCCACCAACTAAGTTATACGTCTCTTCAAAGCCCATGTCCTCCATAATTATACATGCTTGATGACTTCTAGCGCCACTTCTACAATAAATAAAATAAGGAATATGCTTGGGGAGTTTTTCAACTTCTTTAAAAAAGAGATTAGCATTCATCATGTCAATGGTTAAAGCCATCGGGATTATTCCATCTTCCCATTCATCAGATCGACGAACATCGATGATTATTGCATTCTCGTTTTCGCTAAACTTGGCTTTCCAGTCATTTTGTGATAAATCCCTCATGGTAACTTCTAATTGTTTGTCTATTCTGCAAAAGTAAAGTAAATCAACGCTTATTCTGCATCTTCTTCGCAAGAATCTTCATCTTTTGATGAACAACAAGACATTTTTGCTTCAATTTTAGGTGAATCTGAATTGTGCTCATTTGCTTTAGACATTATCATTTCCATTTTAGGACTAATGATTGGAATTCCTAAATTCATTCCTCTTAAGATCATAAACACACCCACAAGAGAAATCAAACTTGCCAACACTAGTTTACGATTGAAAAAGTTCATTCGAGCAAAGAAATCTTTGAGCACTCCTAGAAAAATGAATCCTGGTAAAGTTCCCAATCCAAAAAAGAACATATAAATCATAGAGTTCTGTATGCTTCCAGTATTTAAGGCACTAATTAATGCAATGTATACCATTCCACAAGGAAGAAATGCATTGATAAAACCAATTCCTACTAGTTTTGGAGTTCCTGCAGGTTTAACTTTTAAAAACTTTGACATGGTACGCATGACGAGTCTGTTAAACCATGTAGCTTTTCCCTTGCCTTTATAGTAAGCTCCCCAAGCAAATAGAATAATCAGAATCCCAGAGATGATACTTAACCATTGTAAAACGCCAAGCATAGAAGCGCTTAGTCCTATTATCCCAACAACAACGCCCATTAAAGTATAACCAAAACTTCTTCCTAAGGAGTAGGAGGTAATCCCGCCTGCAATTGTCAAGTTTGATTTTCTATTCAAGGGTAAAGCCATTGCTATTGGACCACACATACCAATACAGTGAAGATTCGTTACCAAACCTAAAGAAAATGCAATAAAAACGATGTGTATTATGGAATCCATAGGGTATCTCTCATCTGGAAATTTTGATTTTGTGCTTTCCAATCAGTAGTAAGGATATATCTGCCTTTTTCTAATTGTGAATTTTCAATAAAAGCATTCTTTCCTTTTGACGCAATGACGATGTCCCCATCCTTTGTATTCGGACGGTAAAGCACAATGTTTAATAGGCTAACTTCATCAGGAGTATCTAATTTAATAAACAATCCTTCAGGTGAAATTTCCAAATCTATGTTACTCTTGTTGTTAATTGCATTTTGCTGAGCCGTAATTTCACGCTCAAACTGGACTTCATTTTTATAATAATCAGGAGTCACTAAGTCTGTACTCTTACTGATTAATACCACAGCCATATAAACGATATACGACATAAAAGCAATCAATGCTATTGTAATTCCTTTTCCCCAATTCATGTGCTATAATTTAATCAAATTAAAGTAACGGACCAACAAAGCTCGTTTTAACTTCTAATAATTCTTCACCGTCACCTAAAACGATGATTTTTAATTTTTTCTGCCCTCTCTTTATTTCATTAGCGTTCAGTCGAATGATAAAGTTGTTTTTTAGGTGTTCTTCGGGACCTAAGAGAATGGGTGATTTAGTCATGTTTACTTCACCATTTATACCTTCCTCAAGTTGTAAATCAATATTATATGAGTTCTTGGATTTATTAATTAAATCTATCTCATAAATATTACTGATCATCCCATTTTCAAGTTGTTGATAAGTAGAACCTCTTTTTTTGAGTATTGTTGCTTGAAAATTAGTTCTTGTTCCGATAAGCGTACCCCATATAATCAACAATAAGATGAGTAGGGCAGAGTAGGACTTCATTCTTCTGGTGAATGTAAATTTCTTCCCACCTTCAATGTTATTTTCAGAAGCAAATCTAATCAAGCCTTTTGGTAGATTTACAGCTTCCATAATATCATCACATGCATCAATACAAGCTGTACAATTCACACATTCCAATTGTGTTCCGTTTCGAATGTCTATTCCTGTAGGACAAACATGAACACATTGTTTACAATCTATACAATCTCCTTTACCAGCTTCAGCTCTGTCTTCTGTTTTCTTAAATCTCCCACGTGATTCACCACGTACATGGTCATAAGCGACTACTATTGAATCTTTATCGAGTAAAACACCTTGTAATCTACCATAAGGACAAATTGTGGTGCAAACTTGCTCTCTTAAAAATGCAAAAACTCCATAAAACACCAAGGAGAAGATAATCATCGCAATAAATCCGCCTAAGTGTGCTGTTAATGGGGCTGTTTGAATTTCCCATAAAGCATCTGCGCCTATAATATAAGCCAAGAATGTATTACCTATTAAGAAAGAAATCAATAAGAAAAGTGAATGCTTGGCTGTTTTCTTAAAAATCTTTTCTCTGTTCCAAGCTTGTTTGTTTAACTTCTTTTGATGCGTCCAATCTCCTTCAATCCAGTATTCAATTTTCCGGAAAACAAATTCCATAAAAATGGTTTGTGGACAAATCCATCCACAGAAGACCCGGCCAAAGACCACCGTAAACAAGATGATGAAAACGACCATTAAGATCATTGTAAAAGCAAATATGTATAAATCTTGAGGCCAAAAGACCTGTCCAAATAATACAAATTTACGTTCTAATATTCCAATTAAAACAAGTGGTTGACCACCAATTTTAATGTGAGGAGCAGCAAAAAGGAGGGCAATTAAAAAAACACTCAATACAAGCCTCCACTTATGAAAGAAGCCTTTAGGTTTTTTAGGATAAACCCAGATTCTTTTTCCACTTTCATCTACTGTTGAGATAGAATCTCTAAAATCTTCTTCGTATAAATCCTCTTCTTTTAACATCTCAAACCTTTTTGTATACGCAACACCTCAATGGTATTACCTTACATATGAAAAGGATATAGATTTCAAGGAGTAATTAAACAATCATTAAAATCTATATCGCGATCACATATATATTACTGAGAAATTACTCAGCTTTTTCTCCTTCTGGAGCTTTTCCTCCATCCGCTTCAGTAACTTCATCAAAATGAAGAACGTATGAAGCTACTTGTTGGATCTCTATTGGATTAAAAGTAGACTCATGAGCAGGCATTCCCTTTGGAGCTCCAAGTTTAATTACTTTAAACACATCTTTAATATCTCCACCGTAAACCCAGTAACCATCCGTTAAGTTTGGTCCAATCTCACCACTTCCTTCTTCTTTATGACAAACTGCACAATTGTTTTGGTAAAGTGCTTTCCCAGCCATAATATCAGACTGATCTTCCATCAAGGTGGCATTTGTTTCATCAATATTCATTGCGTTGGCCTTACGGTACTCTGCAACTTCAATTTTTGCCTTTGCCATCGACCTGTTGTACTCAGCTTCTTGTAAGTCACCTGTTCCCAAAATATGATAATGAAAGATGTAAGCTACAGAGAAAATTATAGTTACAATAAATAGTGCAACCCACCATGGTGGCATTGGGTTGTCTAACTCACGTATACCATCATAGTCGTGTCCTAAATCTACTTTATGCTCATCTTCAATTGGAGTAGCACCAGTTAATGCTCTTGTAAAGTTAGAAACTTGTGCTTCTACAACCTTCGGCTTAATTAAGCGTAATGCTTTGTAAAACATGTTAATCATGTATAACAAGAATGCCAACAGTAATAAAGTAATAATTATTAATGCGTTCAAATCCTCACCAGTAATGTAAACCCATAGTTCTAGTTCAGCTGCAGAAGCGTTTGGAGCAGTAAAACTCAAGGCACTTGCTATTTGACTAGTTCCTACAAATCCAAGTATTAAAAGTAATGTCAATACCTTTCCACTGTTTTTAGATCTATTGTGAATTTCAGAGATTTTCGCATGGTACATTTCAGAACTAATTAAAGCAGAAGTACTACGAGAAACAACATAAATTCCAAGTAAAAGAATGCCAATGATGAATAAAAAGAATTTAAACAAGGTCAAGTTCTTTTCATAATTATCGACATAAGTAATCTCCGTACTTGTAGACGTTCCAGCACTTGCAACTGTTTCAGTTGCTTGAGGAGCCTCTGCAATTGGTGGTGCCCAAGAATCAGCATAATCAATCACCGCCTTTGCTTCGTCTAAAGTTAGGTCTTGCGGAAGCATAGGTGCAGGACTAAATTGTTCGGCTACTAACGCACGTTCACTTTTACCTGATGCAATAAGCTTTCCTGGATCAATCACCCATTCGTAAAGGTTTTCAGGCTCACTTTCCCATTTGGCTTTAACACCGACTAGATTTGGACCAGTAGCATCTTTACCTAAAATATGACATACAGCACATTTAGTCTCATATAACTCTTTTCCATCTTGACCATTGGCAACAATTGAAAGTCCGATTGTCAAAATACTTAAAAGGATAGATTTCTTTAAGTTCATCATTCTTTTCATAATTAATCTTTAGTGTCGTTAGTATCTATAATCTCATCATCTTCTAATAAAGGAAGTTGACTGTAAATGTCTGTTTCTTTTTTTGTCATTTTGTACATTCTCCAAAGTACGACCACAAAGAATAAAACGAAGATGAGAAGGGAAATAATGGGGAAGATCTCTATCCCCACTATTTCCGTCATGTTATGTTTAATGTATCTAAGCATAATTCTATTATTTCAATGAAGTTTCAACCTCAGCTTCTTCAACAGGAACAGCATTAATGTCTGTACCTAATCTCTGTAAGTAAGCGATAAGGGCAATGATTTCCTTTCCAGCGATGTCAGATACTTGAATAGTACTTTGTTTTTTGCTTATGTCATTAATAACGTTTTCAGCAATTCCATTCGCTTGTTTTTGTAAGTCAGCCAATGCTTCAAACTCAAAACCTTCAGGATATGGAACTCCGATACTGCGCAACACTTTAATTTTCTTTTCAAGGGAACCAGTGTACAACTCATCATCTGCTAACCAAGGGTATGCTGGCATAATTGAACCTGGAGAAATTTCCTTTGGCATAATCATGTGCGTATAGTGCCAAGAATCACTTCTTAATCCACCTTCACGTGCTAAATCTGGACCTGTACGTTTAGATCCCCAAAGGAATGGGTGATCGTAAACAAATTCACCCGCTTTTGAATATTCTCCGTATCGTTCTGTTTCAAAACGCAATGGACGAACCATTTGAGAGTGACAACCTACACAACCTTCACGGATGTATATGTCACGTCCTTCTAATTCAAGCGGAGTAAAAGGTTTTACTTGCGAAATTTTCTGAATATTTGATTCAACAGCCATTGTAGGAATGATCTCTACAGCACCACCGATTGCAATTACAATGAAACTAAACACAAGTAATCTTACTGGCTTGCGCTCAATAACTCTGTGCCAGTATTCTCCTTTTGTACTGCTTTTTATGTCAATTGTAGTTGTCACTTCAACTACTTCGTCGTTAGAGAATGATCCTTTTTTAGCTGTTTTTATTAAGTTATATCCCATTAAGAATACCCCCGTAATATAGATCAACCCACCAAATGAACGCATGATGTAGAATGGTTTAAGAGCAGTAACAGTACTTAAAAAGTCTGGATAAGTAAGCGTACCATCTGCATTAAACTCTTGCCACATTAAACCTTGGCTGAATCCTGCCCAATACATTGGGATTGTCCAAATTAGAATACCTAAGGTTGCAATCCAAAAGTGTGTATTGGCTAAAGACTTAGAGTATAGATCAGTTTTATATAATTTAGGGAATAAGTAATACATCATCCCGAAGATTAACATTCCGTTCCAACCTAATCCACCCACGTGTACGTGTGCTACAATCCAATCCGTAAAGTGGGTAATAGAGTTTACGTTCTTAAGTGATAATAATGGACCTTCAAAAGTAGCCATACCATAAGCAGTAAGTGCAACTACGAAGAATTTCAATACTGCACTGTCACGTACCTTATCCCAAACTCCACGTAAGGTCAAAAGTCCGTTTAACATTCCCCCCCATGATGGTGCAATCAACATAATAGAGAAGACAACTCCTAGTGATTGTGCCCAATCTGGTAAACTTGAATACAACAAGTGGTGAGGTCCAGCCCAGATATAAAGGAAAATCAAGGCCCAGAAGTGGATAATTGATAATTTATAAGAGTAAATCGGACGGTTTGCTGCTTTAGGAACAAAGTAATACATCAAACCTAAGAATGGTGTGGTTAAGAAAAACGCTACAGCATTGTGTCCATACCACCATTGTACTAATGCATCTTGAACTCCTGAATACCAAGAGTAACTTTTAAATAAAGATACAGGGATTTCAAATGAGTTAAATACATGGAGTACTGCAACAGTAACAAAGGTAGCAAGGTAAAACCAGATGGCTACATAAAGGTGCTTCACACGTCGAACTAAAATAGTTGCGAACATGTTCCATCCAAATACCACCCACATTAGAGTAATGGCTATATCTATTGGCCACTCAAGTTCAGCGTATTCTTTACTAGAAGTGAATCCCAATGGTAAAGTGATTACTGCAGAAACAATAATCAGCTGCCAACCCCAGAAATTGATATAGCTCAACTTATCACTCCACATTCGCGTTTTTAATAGTCGCTGCAGAGAATAGTATACTCCCGTAAAAATGGCGTTACCAACAAAAGCAAAAATCACTGCATTGGTATGAAGTGGACGAATTCTTCCAAAAGATAAAATTTTATATCCTAGGTGATCATTGAAAAAATTGGGGAAGGCCAGTTGTAAGGCGGCAATTAAACCGACAAGCATTCCAATTACACCCCAAAAAATTGTTGCATACGCAAAGTATTTTACAATTTTATTGTCATACCTAACTTTTACTTTTTCCATTTTTCTTTATTTGGTTTTTCTTTATTTGGTTTCTCTTTAACTTCTTTGTCTTCTATAACTTCTTCATCATCATATAACATACGCATTCCTGGAGTCACATCATCCTCGTACTGTCCTGATTTATTAGCCCAAACAAATGACGCTAAAAAAATAAGAGCTAGGAATAAACTCACAAGTAACATGACGAACATAATTTCCATGGTGCAAATATATAATGGATTGTGAATATTTAACAGTATTTATTGTGATAAAAAACTGATTTATATCAGTTCTAAATTAGACTCTTTTTAGTTATAGCAAAGTGTTATGGAAGACATTATTTTTATAAAAAAGGCATAAAAAAAAGGCGAGAATAAATCTCACCTTCATTAAGTATATAAAACGATTTAAAAATTAAGCGTTGATTTCAACAACTTCAATTTCAAATGTTAATTCTTGACCAGCTAACGGGTGGTTACCATCAACAATAATTGCGTCTTCCTTAACTTCTTTAACAATCAATTGGATTTCACTTCCATCTGGTGCTTTAGAAACAAGACCCATTCCAACTTCTGGTTGAATCTCTTGTGGCAAACGATCTTTAGGAACTTCTTGAATTAATTCCTCACGTGGCTCACCATAAGCTTCTGCTGAAGGGATAACTACTGTTTTTTTCTCATTAACTTTCATGTCAATTACACCATTTTCAAACCCAGGGATAAGCTGGCCTGAACCAACTAAGAATTCCATTGGCTCACGATCGATAGAACTATCGAATACTTCTCCGCTTGCTAATTTACCTGTGTAGTGTACTTTTACCTTGTCATTCTGTTTAACTTGACTCATAAAATCTGTCTTTGTATATTAATAATTGATTAAAGTCTAATTACTCTAATCTGTTGCAAAGGTATAGCTTATGTCCCGATGACCAAAAATATAACCTTCTTTTTTTAAAATTTACTATAAAATTGAAGCTGTTCGTGTTGTTTTTTGCCAAAATTATAGATTATGAGGCCTTATTCATCAATTCCATATTGCTTATCCAAACTTCCAATTGTTTCTTGCTATTTAACAGTTCATCTAAAATATCATTTTTCTGCTTTTCAAAATAAATAGATTGCTCTTGAAAAAGATTTTTATAATAGACAATTCCTTCAGATAAATTATCAAAGTAAGACTTGATTTGTCGCTCTTGTTTTTTATTGAAATCTATGGCTAATTCCTCCATCTTGTTTTTGAAATCTTTCATGTACATGCGCAGTTCTTTAATGAACATATTCGGACGATCTGTGCGGGTAATCATATTTGCACGATTGTATATGTGGTCTGTGATGTTTTTCAAGGACATAATTTGAGAAAAGTAAGCCAAATTTGGCCCAGGACAAACTGATACACCTGGTCCTTCTTTTCTGGTGTCAATGTTATTGTTTATTAACGCTGAAGTCCCTAAACCCACACAAATACAAGATTTAGCAGTTATTTTTTTATAACGTTGTTCGAAAATCTCTGTTGGTAAATCTTCTTCTTGAAGTTCTTGAATTTTAAAATGTTGATACTGTCGAGAAGCTGTACAAATATTTTTCTCCGTGAATTCTTTATTCGATGCTAGATATTTCTTTGGACAAGAGCTTCCAGGACGTTGTTTTTTGATCTTATTCTCTTTCTCTAAATCTTTAGTGTTACCTCTCAAATTATTAAAAGGCACACCCAATGGAGAAATATCGCTTAAATACAAATCATCCTCTTTAGCCAGTTTCAATTTTTCAAGGGTAATTTCATCTACAGTTGTAGCTTCAGGTACAAGGAGGAATGGTGTTCCCCAGCCTACAGCATCAAATTGATAGTGATTCAATAAAAAATCATGCTCTTCAGCTGTACCAACACCACCTTGTGCCGAATATTTTATTGAAAGCGCTGTCTTTGGAATTGGTTTTTTCTTTGATTCAAGCGCTTCAACTAGAATGGGATATAATTCATTGATGATATGCTCTTTGTTATCTCTAAACTCCGCTAGTATTGGACCCATCAGAAATCCATTTGTCGCGAATGCGTGTCCACCACAGTTTAGTCCAGACTCAATCCTGAATTCAGAAACCCAAATTCCTTTTTTCGCCAGAAACTTACCTTGAATTAAGGCTGATCTGTAATCACTTACTTTTAGTACAATTCTTTTGTTGAAGCTCCCATCAGACTTTGGGAAGAAATCATTAAAGTTTTCGATATAGCTATACAGTCTTGGATTCATTCCTGCTGAAAGCACAAGCGAAGTATTTAATTTACTGTTTGCAAATCCACGAAGCGCAGCATGGGCATCATTAAATTCTGTTGGTAAAAGAACATTGTCTTTGTAGTTCTCATTGTCCAGCTTAGTCATGATGTTGACATCAATAACTCCAATTTTTAAATCTTTTTCTCCAAGATTGTTTTCCGGATTTTGATTTGGTAAAAAATTAAAGTAATCTTTTATTCCTTGGGCTGATTTTTTTAACTCTTCAAATTTTTGTTCGCTGATCTCTTTTAAAAGATTTAAATATGAAGTGATGCGCTTTGCTCTGTAATCATTTATTTTATTTGAAATTTCAATATAATTGATTGTGAATTTTTTGCTGTATACCTTTCTGAGCTTCTCCATTAATTCATCGTCCACTAATGAGACGACAGAATCAATACCAAAATGAGCGACTTTTATTGGAGAATCTATGGTGAATCCTATTCCCATAACGGGAATGTGGAAGTTATGTGCATTTGACATTTACTACTATTTTTGTTTAAGAATGGAAAGGTAGGGCTACTAGTGACGGAAATATATGACATAGGTCAGTTTTTGGATAATTTACAAGAAATTAATAAAAAACTGTGATCTATATAGCTGTTGTCGAATAACCATTCAGGACACGCCTTGAGTGCATCCACGAAGGGCTAATATTTATTTTTTAAAGGCCTAATTCCGTCTAAATCCTCCAAAAATGATACTCAGTAAAATAAGTGCTATAGCAATAAAGAATACAATTTTAGCAGCGTAAGCAGCTCCTGCGGCTATTCCACCGAATCCAAAAATAGCGGCAACAATAGCGATAATGATTAATGCGATTGATAATCTAAGCATAATAATTAGTTTTAAGTGTGAATACTAAATAGTGGAGGTTCGAGAGATAAATTTATATCGAAGTTTCCATCAAAGTTATATTCATTCAAGTTAAAACAATATTTCTTTGCTTTGTATTGTAGATCAATATTTTATGATTTTTTGTATGTATTCTTTATAAAAAACGATTTTCATTTTTTAATTCAAGATTATTTTTTTCTCTCTTGTCCCGTCAGAATAGATGTAAATCAAAAGTGAATTGGGTTTGAAAGTTACTTCCCTTCCAGTTAAATCTATGATTTTAAGTAATTCTCTTTCTGAGTTAACTTCTTTTAGAGAAAGGGATGTAGTGGAAGTGGTTTCTCCCCATATTAATTCAACATAGTTAGGATGATCAATAAAAGGATTTCTATTTTCTTGATAATTATAATAAATTATGTTATTTCTGTTGCGTTCCCAATCGTCAACAGGATCTTCAAGGTGCCACTGCATTAAATCAGCAAGTCGTGCATGAACAGGATCGGATGTGTTATCATTAGCAGGTAAATAATCGATCACTTCAAGATCAGGCTCACCATTTTGACCTTCATAACGTGTGGCCATGTAAAAAATCATTCTTGCAACATCTCCTTTTACTTCCGCTCTTGGTTGCCAAAGGTGTTCTGTGGAGCTAAGGAAGTTTCCAGTTGCAGTTCCTCCTTCATAATGTGGAACGCTACAATTGCCAAACCATCTGTTTCCTCTTGCAGCGTTAACTTCAATATTACAGGGTCTCAAATGATGAACATCTGTATTTGGACCTTGTCCAGAACCGAAATCCCCATGAGATTTAGCCCATACATGTTCTCGGTTCCAACCATTTCCATTATTGTAGTTCTGTGGTCCATTTACAGACCAACCGGTGTAAAGTAGAATCACATTACTCGAATTGTTAGGGTCTTTATCGGTTTCCTCTAAAATGTTCCAAACATTTGAATATGAGAACTCAACATGACCTTTAATGATGTTATTAAGGGCTGACTTTAATGCTGTTCCATCTAATCCATTTGCAGAATCATAATAACCAGCTGGAATTTGAGCAAGTAATGCTTGAAAGCTAAAAATGATTAATAATGCTGCTGTTAAGCGAATACGGATTGATTTATTCATACAGCGAAACTATTGGTTTTTAGAGAGAAATAAAATTATTAACCTATTATTTATTTAAAAAAATGAAGATAAAGCGCTTTCTCCTAGTAATACTGTGAAGTTTAATCCATATTGATCAACAAGTTGATGTTTAAGATATATCATCCATGAGTATATTCAAATCGATATGCGGATTTGTGTATGTTTATTGAAATTTAATTCAATTTTGAAGGCTGTGACTACTGGCAATAGCATAAATTATCCTACAGTAGCATAGGAGGAGAGGAATAACACTAAATATCTTTTTTTAAAAATAATCATTTGATATAAATCAGTAATTTTGGAGGTAGTTAAAATTTAGGCATCGATAAAAGAATATAAAATAATGAGAGAACCAGTAACTATAAACAGGAATGCAGTTTTAATCATTCCAAAACAAGCCTTTTTTGATTGGGCAAACGCTGTATTCCCAGAAGATCCAACTACCGCTGATAATTATTTAGAATACAATACTTATTTGATTGCTGAAGAACGTTTTCAAGGCGATCCAAAAGAAGCGTTAGATGATTATTGGGAGTTTATTTTCGAAAATGAACTTTATGAAATATCGACTGAAGACGAAGATTGGCCAGAGGAGCTAACATGGGAACTTTTTACAGCGTTTTTTAATTTTCACTTTAGTTCAGTGGTTACGGACTTAGAGGATAATCCATTTTATATGGATAACTAGAGCTTGACTTTCTGGAATGTTCGAAATTTAAAACTGTTTTTAAAAGCTAACTTCGAGAGCCTCAGTTACCTTTTCGAAATCTCAATTGATCTCCCCTCAAAACTCTTGCTCAATACTCAATACTGTCTTGCTTTTGCTCTTTACTCTTGCTCAAAACTGATTTGTGGAGCTGGAGGGGTTTACTTCGACTCCTTGCGTCGCTCAGCATAAACTTCTCACCCTATTTTGTTCCAAAAAAAAACTCCCCATAAAATTGGAGAGTCTCTTTTGAATTTAATCTGTGGAGCTGGAGGGGTTCGAACCCTCGTCCAAACAATGAATAAACTAGCCTTCTACATGTTTATTTTGTGATTTAGTTTTCGATTATGGAACGGACACAAACACCCTGACCATAACTTATCTTCGTTTAATTTCGCAGGTAAACAGAAGCCGTTTACAAACTATTCTCAAATTGTTGATTTCTCGGATTCCAGCGCTCTTGAGACGGGAGAACTGGCGAGAAACTTGTCCTACTTACTGTACTTCAGTTGGATTAAGCTAATAACCTGAGGTTATTATGCTGCAAGATTATATGACGTGTTGTCAATTATCGTTTGTGACCAGAGATTAACGAGACTCACCACATGGCTCGACATGCTTATACTAATCAATTACAGTTGCTGTCAAATCCAGGTCAGCCCCATTATAAATTAGTAGAACAAAGTTACGGAATTTTAAAGGATTTACAATACAGCAAAGGAAATTAAATAGAACTTATTTTTATCTATCGATTTTCTCTGAAATTAGCACTTCATTCTTAACTT
>Ga0209075_1001062_pt1 | contig 26326 bp, 22 predicted proteins | sample Stecom2011_FD_187523 | JGI IMG/M metagenome (GOLD analysis project Ga0209075, IMG submission 187523) | Agricultural soil microbial communities from Utah to study Nitrogen management - Steer compost 2011 (SPAdes) (version 2) | ecosystem: Environmental > Terrestrial > Soil > Agricultural land...
GTGGTAAAAACTGAGAACGAAAATCCGGTCAGTGTTTTTCCGGCTTTTGCCAACCGGAGATGTTGCGCTGGCGACCGCGTGCCACGGCCAGTTGCTGCTCAGGCACATCCTTGGTGATCGTAGAGCCTGCCCCTACGGTGGCACCCTCCGCAACGGTAACCGGTGCCACAAGCGAACTGTTTGAGCCCACAAACACGCCGTCACCCAACACGGTTTTATATTTGTTCACGCCATCATAGTTACAGGTAATAGTGCCTGCGCCCACGTTTACGTTAACGCCCAGCGTAGCATCACCCACGTAACTCAGGTGGTTAATTTTGCTGCCTTCACCCACGATGGTGTTTTTTGTTTCAACAAAATTCCCTACCTTGGTGCTGGCCGCCAATTGCGTGCCCGGGCGCAGGCGAGCAAATGGTCCAACCTTGGCATTTGGGCCCACACTGCTTTGCTCAATGACGCTGTGGGCATATATATGGACGCCATCGGCAATGCTGCTATCGGTGATCACACACCCGGGACCAATGGATACATGGCTGCCCAAGGTAACCTTACCGTTGAAGACTACGTTCACATCAATCAGAACGTCGTTACCAATGGTGAGTTCACCGCGCACATCCACTCGCGACGGGTCAGCCAGGGTGGCACCTTCCGTCATCAAACGTTCGGCTTCCCGGCTTTGATACCAACGCTCGAGCTCGGCCAGTTGCAGACGATTGTTCACACCCTGCACTTCGAACGGATTGCCCGGCTGAGCCACGTTCACCTTCATGCCAGCTTGAACGGCCATGGCGATAATGTCGGTCAGATAGTATTCGCCCTGGGCATTGCTGCTTGAGAGCTGGGGAAGCCAGGATTTCAAGTGGCGCGCACTGACCGCAAGAATGCCCGTGTTAACCTCATTAACCGCCAACTGTTCCGCGCTGGCGTCTTTCTGTTCAACGATGGCGGTAACCTGCCCCCCTTGATCGCGCAAAATACGGCCATAACCCTGGGGGTTATCCAGGGTCACGGTTAACAACCCGAGGGTGGTCTCGTCCAGATCCTGTACTAATCCCTGCAGGGTTTGTGCAGTGGTCAGGGGTACGTCGCCATAAAGCACCAGAACCCTGGCGTCGTCGGGTAGCTCAGGCAGTGTTTGGGCAACCGCGTGGCCCGTTCCCAACTGCTGCTCCTGCATCACCCAACTAACGCTGTATGCGTTGGAAGCCGCTTTTACCTGATCAGCACCATGGCCGACCACACCGTGAACTTTTTCGGCGCCCAATGTCTGGGCAGTCTCGATCACGTGATGGAGCATCGACCGCCCTGCCACTTTATGCAGAACCTTCGGCAGCGATGATTTCATCCTTGATCCCTGGCCGGCAGCCAGGATAACAACGTGCAACGGTGACATGGGGCAACAACTCCCTTACGTGGTCGGGGTTCTATATCAATGGTAGTTCACACAACAAAAAAGCCGCACCTCGGAATGGAAGGATGCGGCTTCTTCGATGCAAGCTCTCGCAATCTGTTCTATCGAACGTTTTTGCGCAGCTTTTGCAGGGTGCGTAGCTGAGCAGCCGCTTCGGCCAACTCTGCAGCCGCACGATAGTACTCAAACTCACCCGTCTTGTTCGCCAATGCTGCTTCGGCGTCTTTTTGAGCCTGCACTGCGGCAGCCTCATCAACGTCTTTCGCCCGCACCGCTGTATCGGCCATCAATGTTACAAGATTTGGCTGCACTTCCAGGTATCCCCCGGAAACGTAGAGGATTTCCTCTTCGCCACCTTGTTTGATGATCCGGACTGCCCCCGGCTTAAGCGCGGACAGCAACGGAGCATGGCCAAACTGAATGCCCAACTCACCCTCGGTGCCGGTAGCGATAAGCATCTCTACCAGACCGGAGTAAATCTTCTTCTCAGCGCTTACGACGTCACAATGTACAGTCATAGCCATATCTCTAAGCCTCTTGGGTCAGAAATTGAAAGAGGATTACTTAGCTTCTTTCGCTTTCATGGCCTTCGCTTTTTCGATGGCTTCGTCCATGCCGCCAACCATGTAGAACGCCTGCTCAGGCATATCATCATAGTCGCCAGCAAGGATGCCTTCAAAGCTGCTGATGGTCTCTTTCAGAGACACGTACTTGCCAGGTGAACCGGTAAATACTTCAGCAACGTGGAACGGCTGAGACAGGAAACGCTCAATCTTACGAGCACGGGAAACGATCTGCTTGTCTTCTTCAGACAGTTCGTCCATGCCCAGAATGGCGATGATGTCTTTCAGTTCCTTGTAGCGCTGCAGTACGTTCTGCACACCACGGGCAACCGTGTAATGCTGCTCACCAATGATCAGCGGATCCAGCTGACGGGAGGTGGAGTCCAGCGGATCGATCGCAGGGTAGATACCCTTGGAAGCGATGTCACGGCTCAGTACCACAGTCGCATCAAGGTGCGAGAAAGTGGTAGCTGGTGACGGGTCAGTCAAGTCATCCGCCGGTACGTATACCGCCTGAATGGACGTGATAGAACCAGTCTTGGTGGAGGTAATACGCTCCTGCAACTCACCCATTTCCTGGGCCAGAGTCGGCTGATAACCTACCGCTGAGGGCATACGACCCAGCAGTGCAGATACTTCGGTACCGGCCAGGGTGTAACGGTAGATGTTGTCGATAAACAACAGCACGTCACGACCTTCGTCACGGAACTTCTCAGCCATGGTGAGACCGGTCAGGGCAACACGCAAACGGTTTCCTGGGGGCTCGTTCATCTGGCCGTAGACCATCGCTACTTTATCAAGAACGTTAGAGTCCTTCATTTCGTAGTAGAAGTCGTTACCTTCACGAGTCCGCTCACCAACACCTGCGAATACGGAGAGACCGGAGTGCTCTTTCGCGATGTTGTTGATCAGTTCCATCATGTTAACAGTCTTGCCCACACCGGCGCCGCCGAACAGGCCAACTTTACCACCCTTGGCGAACGGGCAGATCAGGTCGATAACCTTGATGCCTGTTTCCAGCAGGTCGGCAGAAGCTGACTGATCTGCATAGCTCGGTGCTTTGCGGTGGATAGCCCAACGCTCTTCTTCACCGATAGGGCCGGCTTCGTCGATAGGACGACCCAAAACGTCCATGATGCGACCCAGAGTCTGGGTGCCCACAGGTACCGAAATCGGCTTGTGTGTGTTTTCTGCTTTCAGGCCACGCTTCAGGCCTTCAGTGCTGCCCATCGCGATGGTGCGAACAACGCCGTCGCCCAGCTGCTGCTGAACTTCCAGTGTAGTTTCGCCACCTTCAAGCAGCAGTGCGTCGTAAATGCCTGGAACGGCGTCACGTGGGAATTCCACGTCGATAACCGCGCCAATGATCTGAACGATGTGTCCGCTACTCATGCTCGGTTCCTCGTTATCTTCATAGTCAATAATACCAGTAGGATTGTGGCGAATCAGACCGATGCCGCGCCGCTCACAATTTCCGAAATCTCTTGCGTAATGGCTGCCTGACGAGCTTTGTTGTATACCAACTGCAGGTCTTTGATAATGTCACCGGCGTTATCGGTAGCACTCTTCATGGCAATCATTCGGGAGGCCTGTTCGCAAGCCAGGTTCTCTACCACGCCCTGATACACTTGGGACTCAATATAGCGTGGCAGTAGCCCGTCGAGAATCGGACGTGCATCCGGCTCGTAAATGTAATCCCACTGGGTACCGATATCTTCTTCGATGCCTTCCGGCAGCGGCAGTAGCTGCTCTGATTTCGGCAGTTGCGTCATGGTGTTGACGAATTCGTTGCTCACCAGATACAGGCGGTCAATCTTGCCCTCACTGAAAGCATCGAGCATCACCTTGACGTTACCGATCAGAACTTCCGCGCTGGGATCGTCACCGATGTGTGTCAGTGCCGCGACCACGTTGCCACCGTAGCTGCGGAAAAATGAAGCGCCTTTCTGCCCAATAGCACAGAGGTCAATCGCAACATTTTTGTCTTTCCATTCACGCATTTCGCGCACGAGCAATTTGAACGCATTGGAGTTCAAACCACCGCACAATCCGCGGTCGGAGGAGATAACGATGTAGCCTACACGTTTCACCTCACGCTCAATCATGAACGGATGACGGTAATCCTTATTGGACTTGGCAATGTGTCCAATTACCTGGCGCATCTTCTCCGCATAAGGCCGCGTAGCCCGCATGCGTTCCTGAGCTTTGCGCATTTTACTCGCCGCAACCATTTCCATGGCGCTGGTGATTTTTTGCGTGCTCTTGATGCTGCCGATCTGGTTACGTATTTCTTTTCCGATGGCCATAGATCACTGCCCTTTCAAGTTAGACACTCATTTGGACCTGCAAGCCCGCCGCAGCGGGCCAGCGGTGTTACCAGGTTTGAGTGGTCTTGAATTTCTCCAGCGCAGCTTTAAGACCTGCGGCAACGTCATCGTTGTAGTTGCCTTCGGCACCGATCTTCTCAAGCAGTTCTTTTTGCTCTGAACGCAACCAATCCAACAACTGGGCTTCAAACTGAACAACTTTGGCGACGTCTACGTCATCAAGGAAGCCTTCGTTAGCTGCGAACAGAACACTACCCATTTCAGCCACAGTCATCGGGCTGTACTGGTTCTGCTTCATCAGTTCAGTAACACGCTGACCGTGCTCGAGCTGCTTACGTGTCGCGTCATCCAGATCCGAAGCAAACTGCGCAAACGCTGCCAGCTCGCGATACTGAGCCAGCGCCAGACGGATGTTACCGCCCAGTTTCTTCATGATCTTGGTCTGAGCTGCACCACCTACCCGAGATACCGAAATACCAGCGTTCATCGCCGGACGGATGCCGGAGTTGAACAGGTTGGTCTCAAGGAAGATCTGACCGTCGGTAATGGAGATTACGTTGGTCGGTACGAAAGCCGAAACGTCACCAGCCTGGGTTTCGATGATTGGCAGTGCGGTCAAAGAACCGGTCTTGCCTTTCACTTCACCGTTGGTGAACTTTTCAACGTAGTCCGCGTTTACGCGGGATGCACGCTCCAGAAGACGGGAGTGCAGATAGAAAACGTCACCAGGATAAGCTTCACGACCTGGTGGACGACGCAGCAGAAGGGAGATCTGACGGTAAGCAACAGCCTGCTTTGACAGGTCATCGTATACAATCAGGGCATCTTCACCGCGGTCACGGAAGTATTCACCCATGGTGGTACCGGAGTACGGTGCCAGGAACTGCATCGCGGCCGGGTCTGCGGCGCCAGCGGCAATCACAATGGTGTGATCCATCGCACCATGCTCTTCAAGCTTGCGCACAACCGCAGCAATCGAAGACTGCTTCTGGCCAATGGCAACATAGATACACTTGATGCCGGAGTTCTTCTGGTTGATGATCGCGTCGATGGCGACAGCTGTCTTACCAATCTGACGGTCACCAATGATCAGCTCACGCTGGCCGCGGCCAACCGGAACCATGGTATCGATCGCTTTCATACCAGTCTGGATCGGCTGATCAACAGACTGACGCTCGATAACACCCGGTGCTACCTTCTCAACGGGATCGGTCAGGGTAGTACCCAGCTCGCCTTTGCCGTCGATCGGGTTACCCAGACCGTCAACAACGCGACCAAGCAATTCCGGACCAACAGGCACTTCAAGAATACGGCCGGTACAACGAACTTTCTGGCCTTCAGCCAGACCTTCATAGTCGCCCAGTACTACGGCACCGACAGAGTCGCGCTCAAGGTTCAGCGCCATGCCGTATGTGCCGTTAGCAAATTCGATCATTTCGCCGGACATTACGTCGGCAAGGCCGTGGATCAGCACAATACCATCTGCAACAGACAGGATAGTGCCTTCGTTTTTTGCTTCAGAAGAGATATCGAGCTTTTCGATTCTCTTTTTAATGATGTCACTGATCTCGGATGGATTCAGTTGCTGCATGCCTTTGTCCTCAAACCTTTTGCTGAAATCAGGAGCCCAGAGCTTTAGCCATTTTGGCCAGCTTGCCACGGACTGAAGCGTCAATAACCAAATCGCCGGTATTTACCACCACGCCGCCAATCAACGAACGATCAACAGCGGTTTCCAGGGCGACTTTACGCTCCAGTTTCCTGGACAATGCTTCTGCCAGCTTTTGCTGCTCTTCCGGAGTCATTTCAAACGCAGTACTTACCTTCATGTTTACCGTGCGCTCAAGTTCTGCGCGGTAGAAGGTGAACAGGGTTGAAATTTCCGGCAGCAACGCCAGGCGCTTGTTTTCAGCAAGAATCAACAGGAAGTTTCTGAGCGCTTCGGGCATCTGTTCTTCAGCAGTATCGAAAAACAGCTCTGCCTTGCGTTGCTCAGACAGGCCAGGATTGGCCAGAATTTTCTTCACAGCGCCGTCCGCTGCCAGCATACCAACAAGAGCAAGAGCCTGATCCCAAGATCCAACGGCGTCTCGCTCTTTCGCGGCTTCAAAAACGGCTTTTGCGTAGGGCCGGGCTAACGTAGTCAGTTCTGCCATGGGACCCTCGCTTAGAGTTGTGCTGCCAGCTTGTCCAGCATCTCGCTGTGAGCTTTGGCATCGACAGAGGTTTCCAGAATCTTCTCGGCACCGGCAATGGCAAGCAATGCCACTTCAGTTCTTAGTGCGTCGCGAGCCTGAACACGCTCCTGTTGAATTTCCGCTCGGGCTTGCTCAATGAGCTTTTCGCCTTCTTTGCGGGCATCGTCTTTGGACGCTTCCACAATCTGAGCGGCACGCTTGTTGGCCTGATCAATCAGAACGGAAGCTTCTTCTTTGGCTTGCTGCATTTGCTGGGCGGCTTTCTCCTGAGCAAGCTCAAGATCCAGTGAAGCCCGGTCAGCAGCGGAAAGACCATCAGCAATCTTCTTCTGGCGCGCTTGCATGGCAGCCGTAATAGGCGGCCAAACATATTTCACGCAGAACCAGACGAAAATAGCGAAGGCAATCGATTGCCCTATCAACGTAAGGTTTATATTCACGGCAATATACCTCTTGCTATTCGTTGCGTGCTGGAGACCAAAAAACCGGGCGCCAGGCTCTGTTTACAAGAGCAGCGCCCGCATTATTGGGCTGATTAGCCAGCAACAACGAAGATCAGGTACATCGCGATACCAACACCGATCATTGGAACGGCGTCCAGCAGACCAGCCATGATGAAGGTTTTAACCTGCAGCTGGTTAGCCATTTCTGGCTGACGGGCTGTAGCTTCAAGCAGTTTGCCGCCCAGAATACCGAAGCCAATACCGGTGGCCAGTGCGCCCATACCGATGATGATCGCTGCTGCAATATATACCATTTCCATTGAGAACTCCTCAGTTTTTCAGATAGTTAAGGGTTTGCTTTTTAACGGGTAAATCAGTGATCTTCGTGCGCCGCTGCAAGATAAACTATTGTCAGCATTGTGAAAATAAATGCCTGCAGCGGAATTACCAGAATATGGAAAATTGCCCAGGGCAGGTTCAGTGTCCACTGTGCCCAGAACGGCAACAGTGCGATCAGGATAAACACTACTTCGCCAGCATACATGTTACCGAACAGACGCAGTGCCAGGCTGATAGGCTTCACTACCAGAACCAGAACTTCCAATACCAGGTTTACAGGAATCAGAGCCCAGTGATTAAAAGGCTGCATGCTCAGCTCTTTGGCGAAACCGGTAATACCTTTCACTTTCAGGCTGTAGAAGATGATTAGCAGGAAAACGCCTATGGAAATACCAAAGGTGGCGTTGGGATCGGTCGTCGGGACAATCTTGAAGTACTCAAGACCCATAGCCGAAGCCAGCATGGGCACGTAGTCTACCGGGATGAACTTGAGCATGTTCATCAGCAAAATCCACACGAAAATGGTCAGCGCCAGTGGTGCAATCATCGGGTTGCGGGCATGGAAGCCATCGCGCACCAGGTTTTCGATAAATTCTACAGTGACTTCCACCAGATTCTGCAAAGCGCCCGGCACACCGGTAGTGACACGCGTTGCGACATAGCGGAAAAGTCCCAGAAACAGGAGACCCATTGCAATGGACCAGCCCAAAGTGTCCACATGGACAGCCATGAACCCCATATCGGAGGCTTCCTGCGCGGTGCGGGCGAAGGTCCATGCGGACTCGCTCATCACGCTGCCATCAAATCGCTCGTAGCCAGCTTCAAGCTTGCCATAGGTCAGATTCTGGAGGTGGTGCTTTATATACTCTACTGGGGTATCAGCCATTCTGCTCTCGTCCAGTCATCGCCGTGGTTTAGGCCGTATCAGCCAGCGCAATGCGCCACCTGCCAGGACCATCACAGCAAAAGTGAATAACAGAGCCGGTACATGTACCGGCTCCATTAAAGTGAAAACGGCCGCGAAGAAAACTGCGGTAAGGGCGATTTTAGTGGATTCCGCCCGAAACAAATTCCCCACCATCAGATGCGCGTTACGTGCGCCCTGGTAACGATAAACCCGGTGTACAAACCAGGCGTTCGGCACTATAAATATAAGACCGCCAACAAAAGCGGAATAACCGGCCAAAGGACTGTGCAGTAACCATAAAAGACTGAAAACACTCAGCCCTGTAAACTCAATGATCAGCCAGCGGGCCAACGGAACCTTGGTGATTCGAGATTGCCGAGGTTTCATATCACCGCCATAATTCCAATCGCGCGAAATTATATGTTTTAAGCACTTGTTGTTCAACCAGACTCTGCACTAAACCTGGCTGGTTTTTCGTCACATCGGGATTGAGAACTGCTATTTATCACACACCTAGTGGGTCCCGCCCTTTGCGGTCACGACATCTGGTGGTTAGTGGCTTTCAGTCAGAATTCCGAATTTATTTTCAATTAACGGATATGGCCCAGAATACCGTCCAACTCATCCAGTGAACTGTACTCAATAACCAGCTTGCCTTTACCCCGCTGACCATGGGCAATGGATACTTTTGCTCCCAGACGCTCCGCAAGATCATCCTGCAGGGCACGTATATTGGGATCAATGGCGCCTGGCTTTGCCGGTTTTCCAGCGCCGGCTTCCTGCTGCAGCCGGCGAACAAGGGCTTCAGTCTGGCGCACCGACAAGGATTTGGCGACAACCTGTTTGGCCACCTGCATCTGCTGTTCCGGCGTGAGTGTCAGCATGGCCCGGCCGTGGCCCATTTCGAGATCGCCGTGCTCCAGCATCAAGCGCACATCTTCGGTTAGCCCAATCAGTCGCAGCAGGTTTGTGATGGTGGAACGGGACTTACCCACAGCTTCCGCTACCTGGGCCTGAGTAAGGCCGAACTCGTCCTGCAAGCGCTGGAGCGCGAAGGCCTCTTCTATAGGATTGAGGTTTTCACGCTGAATGTTCTCGATGAGCGCCATGGCAATGGCGGCTTCGTCGGGAACATCCCGGATGATGGCAGGGATGCTGTCGAGCTCCGCCATTTGGGTAGCCCGCCAGCGGCGCTCACCGGCAATCAGCTCGTAGCGGCCTTCCGCAATGGGACGAATAACAACGGGCTGCATCACCCCTTGCTGGCGAATGGAGTCTGCCAGCTCCTGCAGAGCGGCTGGGTCCATGTCACGGCGTGGCTGAAAACGGCCGCGCTGGATCAGATCGATAGGAACCTGCCGCAACTCACCGTCATGGTTTTTCAGTTCCTGATCCAGGTTCACCCTGGAGCCGGCCAGCAGGGCTCCCAGCCCGCGCTCGCCCAATCCTCGTTTCTTCGCCGCCATGGTGTCAGTCATTCTTCCCGTTGATAGTCGTTGTGCTTCTTTATTAAGAGAGACCAGCCACTATGTTACACCGCAACCGGAGCCGATGTCTTTTTCACCCCGTGGCGACGCACCATTTCACCGGCCAGCGCCAGGTAAGCAATCGCACCCTTGGAGGTTTTGTCATACTTTAATGCGGGCATGCCATAGCTGGGCGCTTCCGCAAGACGCACGTTACGGGGAATTACCGCACGGTACACCTTGTCTCCGAAATACTCTGTAAGCTGGCCAGACACATCCAGCGTGAGACTGTTCCGGGGGTCGTACATGGTCCTGAGGATGCCCTCGATCTCCAGATTCGGGTTAACCGTCTCCTTGATCTGCTCCACGGTATTCATCAGTGCAGCCAGACCTTCCAGAGCGTAGTACTCACACTGCATGGGAATAAGTACTGAATCAGCGGCAGACAGAGCGTTCACCGTTAACAGGCTGAGTGAGGGCGGGCAATCGATCAGAATGTAATCGTAGTTGTCTCGAACGCCATTGATGGCAAGCCTGAGCCGATGCTCCCGGCCAATCTCGTTCATCAGCTCAACTTCAGCGGCGGTCAGATCGCCATTGGACGGCATGATGTCATAGCCGGAGGCCTCTGCAGGAATAATCACCTCGGCAGCGGTCGCACGCTTGGTAAGCAAGTCGTAGCCCGATAGTTCCAGGGAGCTTTTGTCAACACCACTGCCCATGGTGGCGTTGCCCTGGGGGTCCATATCCACCAGCAGAACCCGGCGCCTGGTGGCGGCCAGTGAGGCTGCAAGATTGACGCAGGTAGTGGTTTTGCCCACACCACCTTTTTGATTGGTCACTGCAATCACGCGCGCCATGTCTCGCCTCCTTGTTAATGAATACCGCTGCCGAATACTGTTGCGAGTACTGGGTTTTTTCTGGTTAGAGTTGCTCTGACCGACCCAGGACCAGCAGGTGTCTCTCGCCGCCAGCGCCGGGAACGCCAAGAGTATGCGTGGATGATACCTGCCAACCCGCTGGAAGGGCAGCCACCTCATCATCCGGATACTGGCCTTTCATGGCAAGGAAGCTGCCATTGTGCGCCAGCAGGTCGCCACACCAGGCCACCAGGTTATCCAAGGCGGTAAACGCACGGCTGCTGATCTGGCTATATGGCTGTTCCGGCTTGCAGTCTTCGGCACGGCCATGGATAACATCCACGTTTTTGAGGCCCAGCTCCAGTACACACTGATTCAGAAAGCGGGTTTTCTTGCCGTTGCTGTCCAGCAGGGTGAAGCGCGTTTCCGGCATCACAATAGCCAAAGGAATTCCCGGCAGGCCACCGCCGGCACCCACATCGAGAAGATGTTCCGTGGTTACCCAAGGCAGAATACTGAGGCTGTCGAGCAACTGTCGGGAAACCATCTCCCCCTCGTTGCGCACAGCCGTGAGGTTGTATGCCTTGTTCCACTTGTTAAGCAGAGCAAGAAATGCCAACAGCTGTTGTTGCTTGTGGTCATCGAGGGAGAGCTGCATGTGCCCCAGCCCTTCCCGGAGTTGGCGCTGCCAGAGAGTTTGAGTCATGGCAGCATTCAGGCGCTCTGCTTGCGCAATAACTCGCGCTTTTTCAGGTTTACCAGAATCTGCGAGATCGCAGCCGGCGTTACACCCTGGATTCGCGATGCCTGGGCAACGGTTTCCGGTCGAACCTCTTTCAGTTTCTGCTTGATCTCATTCGACAGCCCGCCGATGGCATCGTAATCAAGGTCGATAGGCAGCGCCGTGTTCTCATTCCGGCGTAAACGCTCGATTTCATCGGTCTGGCGCGAAATGTAGCCTTCGTACTTGATCTCGATTTCCACCTGTTCCGCCACAACCGGGTCTTCCGATTGCGCGGCCCCAATCTCCGCTACGTGGCTGTAGGCAATTTCCGGGCGGCGAAGCAACTCAGCCAGGGTGTGGTCCCGGGTCATGGGTTGCTTGAGAAAGTTATTGGCACGTTCACCCGCTTCAGTTGCAGGGTGTATCCTGGTGGTCTCCAGACGCTTGCGCTCTGTCGCAATGGCCTCAAACTTGGCATTGAATTTTTGCCAACGCTCGTCGTTCACCAGGCCCAGCTTGCGGCCAGTTTCGGTGAGACGCAGATCAGCATTGTCTTCACGGAGGATAAGCCGGTATTCCGCGCGGCTGGTGAACATGCGGTAAGGCTCTTTGGTCCCCATGGTGATCAGATCGTCCACCAGCACCCCGAGATAGGCTTCATCGCGGCGCGGATACCATTCGCTCTTTTCCTGCGCCCGCAGGGCGGCGTTGATACCCGCCAGCAAACCCTGGGCACCGGCTTCTTCATAGCCGGTGGTACCGTTGATCTGGCCAGCGAAATAGAGGCCCTGGATAAACTTGGTTTCCAGAGTGTGGCGCAGATCCTGGGGGTTCAGATAGTCGTATTCAATGGCATAACCGGGTCGCGTGATATGGGCGTTTTCGAAACCCGGAATGGAACGCACTGCCGCCAGCTGAATATCAAATGGCAAGCTGGTGGATATGCCATTCGGGTATAGTTCGTTGGTGGTCAGGCCTTCTGGCTCTACAAAAATCTGATGCGAGTCCTTGTCGGCAAAGCGGTTAACCTTGTCTTCAATCGACGGGCAATAGCGCGGCCCGACACCTTCAATGTTGCCGGCAAACATGGGCGAGCGATCAAAGCCGCTGCGAATAATATCGTGGGTCTGCTCGGTGGTGCGGGTAACGTAGCAGCACACCTGCTCAGGATGCTGGTCCCGGTTGCCAATAAACGACATCACTGGTGCTGGGTTGTCGCCCCACTGCTCCTGCATAACCGAAAAATCAACACTGCGAGCATCAATACGCGGTGGTGTGCCGGTTTTCAGGCGGCCCACGTTAAACGGCAATTCCCGCAACCGCTGAGCCAGCGCGTTGGCTGGAGCATCGCCGGCACGGCCGCCGGAATGCTGCTGCATGCCAATGTGGATAACGCCGCCGAGAAAGGTGCCGGTTGTCAGCACAACGGTTTTGGCGTTAAACCGGATGCCTGTCTGGGTCACCACGCCGGTTACCTGATCGTTTTCCACAATCAGGTCATCTGCAGCCTGCTGAAACAAGGTGAGGTTTGGCTCGCTTTCGAGAACCTGGCGAATGACTGCCTTATACAGAACCCGGTCAGCCTGAGCACGGGTAGCCCGTACAGCCGGGCCTTTGCGGCTATTGAGTACCCGGAACTGTATGCCCGCCAGATCCGTGGCCTGTGCCATAGCGCCGCCAAGGGCATCAATTTCCTTCACCAGATGGCTTTTGCCAATGCCACCGATGGCCGGGTTACAGGACATCTGCCCGAGGGTTTCAATGTTGTGGGTCAGCAGCAGGGTTTGCGAGCCCATGCGCGCGGCCGCAAGCGCAGCTTCGGTACCGGCATGGCCACCACCAATGACAATTACATCGAAACGGGTCGGAAAATCCACAGCTCACCTCGGAAATCGGGGGATAAAAACAGGGCCGGGAGTATAACGTTTCACCCGGAAAAATGCAGTCAGAATGTGCAAATTTTAACCAGAAGCACCTACGGATGGCAGCCAACACCCGAAAAATAACTGTTCAGCTACCCTTCCAATGAAGTGGAAAACCGAAATCATCAGGTTTTCATAGGCTTGGGCAGCTCTCCTCAAATAGTTTTCAATAAAGTTATCCACAAATCTGTTGCTTATCAAGAGCCTTGTATTGACAAGCAACCCGTTGTTTTAAAAGGTATTAGTAAAAACTATCCAAAGCTTGTCCGCAGCTTATCCAATTAATTATCCACAGGCTCTTATCCTGTCCGCCGTCTCAACCGCCACACCGCGATAAGCACCAGCCCATTAGCCGATGACAACAGCAAGAAGAAGCCCGGAATGCTTACATCCAGAACCCCGAGCACAAGGATACCTGTGAGCGCGCTCGCAACCATGAACAGCGCATTGATTACATTGAGAGCCGCAATGATTTGCGCCCGTTTATTTTGAGGGGTTTCATGCTGGATAAATGCGTAAAGGGGCACAATGAACAACCCGCCACAAACCCCGATGCCCACCAGATCGAGCAATACCCGGATGTAAGCCGGGTCGGTCACCAGAGTCCACCAGGTAGAAGGCTCCGGGCTTGCCGGTACTGCAAAGAACAGATCTATCCCTAACAGAGTCAGGCCAAGTGCGCCCCAGGGAACAGGGGCAAGAGTGATGCGATGTCGCGTAAGGCGCTCACACATCATCGATCCGATCGATATGCCCACAATAAACATGGATAGCAGAAGTGTGACCACAGTTTCATCACCCCGCAGATTACTCAGGGCAAAATTGGGAAACTGGGTGAGATAGGCTGCACCAAGAAACCAGAACCAGGAAATGGCGAGAATCGCCCAGAGTACCGGCTTGCGCTCGGCGGCCACACTCATGAGGTTCCAGGTTTCCAAAACAGGGCGGAAGCGAACTGCCTGCCCGTTGCTGACAACTCCGGTGTCTGGCACTTGTCTTGCGGCAATATAGCCCAGAACCGCCATCACCAGTACGCTTGTGGCCGTCAGCTTTGCGGCCCCCTCAAGCCCCATAAGCAAACCGGCTGCTATGGTGCCGAGCAAAATCGCCACGAAGGTGCCCATGCTCACAAGGCCATTGCCGCCCACCAGTTCATCATCTCCAAGCACTTGGGGCAAAATGGCGTACTTCACCGGCCCGAAAAACGTAGATTGGGCCCCCATCAGGAACAGCAACGCCAGGAGCCCTTCGTACCAACCAATCCAGAGTGCCAGGGTGGCCAGTACCATAATGGCTATCTCAGCCAGTTTTACCTTGCGGATTATGGCGGCTTTTTCATAGCTATCCGCCATCTGCCCGGCAATGCCGGAAAACAGAAAGAACGGCAAAATAAACAGAAACGCAGCCAGATTGATTACCGTGTTCACAGATAGCCCCATCAAGCCCGTGGTCTTGTAGGCAATCAGCAACAGGAGTGCGCTTTTATAGAGGTTGTCGTTAAACGCCCCGGAAAACTGAGTGAGGTAAAACGGCAAAAATCGACGCTGTCCCAGTAGGCGGAACTGGCTGGATATGGCCATGAAAACATCCGGATTGTAGGGTCATGCCAGCCCGCTCATTAATCGATCGAACTGGCTTGGGATAAAGATGCCTGACGCTCCAGCTCATGTTCAATCGCATTGGCGGATTTCGCAAAGCCGGCCAGCAGATTGTATAGCACCGGAATGATAAACAACGTAAGCGTGGTCGCAAAAATCAGCCCACCCAGAATCACCATACCAATTGCTGCACGGCTTTCTGCGCCTGCGCCCGTGGCAACCACCAGAGGCACTGCACCGAAGACTGTGGATATAGTGGTCATCAATACCGGCCGGAAGCGCAAGGATGCTCCCGCCAGAATTGCCTCTTTAACCGCGTAGCCTTCATCTCGCAGCTGGTTGGCAAACTCCACAATCAATATGCCGTTCTTCGACATCAGCCCCAGCAGCATAATGATCCCGATCTGGCTATATATGTTCAAGCTGATGCCGCTCCACCACAATGCCAGCAGCGCGCCGGTTACTGCCAATGGCACAGGGAGCATGATGATCAGCGGATGAATCCAGCTTTCAAACTGGGCCGCCAGCACGAGGAACACGATAATGAAGGCCAAACCAAAGGTGACATAAATCGCTGAAGAGGATTCCTGAAACTCCCGGCTCAACCCCTGGTAGCTCAACCTGGCCTCTGAAGGCAGGCTGTCTACCGCCAAGGTGTTCAGATAGGTCAGTGCGGAGCCAAGATCGTAGCCATCTGCCAGAGATCCGCTGATAACCACGGCAGGCAGGCGATCTATGCGCCGAAGATCGGGGTTAGCCCCTTTCTCGGTGATTGAAACCAGTGCCTGCAGTGGAATCAGGTCGCCACCTTCTCTGGGGCGCAAGAATATCTGGCCCAGATCCGATGGGGTGGCACGGCTGGCATCATCTGCCTGCATTATGACATCGTACTCGCGGCCACGTTCCAGATAGGTGGTTACCTTCCGTGACGCCAACATGGTTTGCAGTGTAAGGCCCACATCTTCAATGGTAATGTCCAGATCTGCTGCTCGTTCGCGATCAATGGCAACACTGAGCTCCGGCCGGGTGAGTTCAAAATCGGTTTGCAGGTTCAACAGGTTGGGGTTTTCCTTGGCCCGCTCTACCAGTTCGTCACTCCAGGCTTGTACGGATTCATAGTCCGGCCCGGCAACCACGAACTCTACCGGTTGGCTAAAGCCACGCTGCCCCAGCCCTGGCGGATTAATGGCCACCATGCGAATACCGGAAATATCATCAAACTTTTTTCGAATCTCGCTGGTAACCTGCTGCTGCTTGACCTCCCGCTCGTCCCAAGGGGCCAACCCCATAATAATAAACGCGCTGTCTTCCCGCTCGCGGAAGCCGACAATGGACAACATGCGGCTGGCCGGTCCATCTTCCAGAAAAGGCATCAGCTTTTCTTCTGCCTGCTTTACATAGTGATCGGTGTACTGAACGGTAGCACCCCGAGGCGCATTGGCGGGCATAATAATCGTGCCCCTGTCCTCAATAGGTGCCAGTTCCTGAGGCAGTTTCGGGTATATCACAACTGCCACAACCAAACCTACCAGACCAATGCCCAGCACCAGGCCCGCTTGATTGAGTGAAAACTTCAGCAGCCGCTCATATCCACTGGTGAGTCCGTTAAGCACCTTCTCGATGATGGCCCAAAAACCACGCCCTTCCCCACTTTCCGGGCTGGGCTTTAACCATTTTGAGCAAAGCATGGGTGCCAGAGTCAGTGCCACCAAACTGGACACAACAACTGCCGCCGCAAGAGTGAAACCAAACTCCGCAAACAGCCGGCCTATGTTGCCGCCCATAAACGAAATGGGTACAAACACGGCAACCAGAGTCAGTGTGGTGGCAATTACCGCAAAGGCTACTTGCCTGGCACCGCGATAGGCCGCCAGCAGTGGTGGCTCGCCTTTATCAATTCGGCGCTGGATGTTTTCAAGCATTACAATGGCGTCGTCCACCACCAGGCCAATGGCGAGTATAACTGCCAGCAAGGTGAGCACGTTGATGGAGAAGCCCAAAAAGCCGAGGCCGATAAAGGCACCGATTACCGCTACCGGAATAGTTACTGCCGGAATCAGCGTAGCGCGCCAGGAGCGCAGGAACAGGAATATCACCAGGATGACCAACGACACGGCAATCGCCAGGGTGATCATTACCTCGCGAATGGAGGCGCGAATAAAAACAGATTCGTCGTAGCTTTCAGTGATGCTTATTTCCGGTGGCAGGGTTTCCCGTATTTTATCCAGCTCGCCCCGGACAGCATCTGATACTGCCACGGTATTGGCCTTGGACTGACGAATAATACCCATGCCAATGGCTGTTTGGCCGTTGGCCCGCAAGCGCCCGATATCGGATTCTACACCCATAACCACATCGGCGACCTCTCCGAGGCGCAGCAGTTGATTGCCATCTCGCCGAACCACTAATTCGCGGAATTCTTCAACCGTCGCCAGCCTGCCTTCAGCCCGCACGGTAAAGTTACGTGTGGAGGAATCTACCGAACCGGCGGGTAGTTCTACGTTGTTAGCGCGCAAGGCACGCTCTACCTCGGCCACAGTGATATCGCGAGCCGCCAGACGTTCCCGGTCGAGCCACACGCGAATGGCATAACGGCGCTCACCACCAATTCGCACATCGGCAACGCCATCGACCACGGCCAACCGGTCTGCCAGAACCCGGTCGGCGTAATCACTCATCTGGGCTGAATCCCAAACATCGCTGCGCAGGGTCACCCACATCATGGGTCGGGCATCGGAATCCGCTTTGCGCACCACGGGTGGATCTGCTTCATCCGGCAACTGGTTGTTTACTCGCGAAATTGCATCGCGCACATCGTTGGCGGCAATGTCCACATCCCGGCTGGGGGAAAACTCAATAGTGGTATAAGACCCACCCTGGCGGGTGGACGACTGGATAGAACGAATTCCTTCTATACCGCTGATGGCACCTTCGATGATCTGAGTAATCTGGGTATCAACCACCTCAGCGGCCGCACCCGTATAGTTGGTCGAAACGGATACCACGGGTGGGTCAATGTCGGGGTATTCACGCACGGGCAGGCCAAACAAAGCGGCCAAACCAAACACGACAATCAACAGGCTGAGAACCGTGGCAAATACCGGGCGTTTGATGGAAATATCTGAAAGAATCACCGCTTACGACCCCACAGCACTGGTAAACCGGTTGTCTGGAATCGCGTTTTCATCATCTGTCACCCGGATGCGCTCACCACTGCTCAGACGGTCCTGGCCGGTCACCACTACCTGATCTTCTGCTGTCAGTCCTTTCGCAATTTCCACGCGCCCGGGCATGCGTGAGCCAACCGTTACGGGCACACGCCGTGCAATACCGTCTTCTGCCACAAATACATATTGTTCAGCACCACGAACCATCACCGCCTGCTCCGGAATAACCAGAGCCTGGCGTTCACGCAAGGTCAGGCTAACGGACATGAACTGGCCAGGGCGCAATCGCCCCTCAGTGTTATCAATCAGGGCCCGAACCGGCAAGGAGCGGCTAAGCTCGTCAATGCGGGAACCCAATTCAACGAGTTCGCCAATAAATGCCTGATCAGGGTAAGCCGGGGAGCTGCCCTGCACCTTCTGGCCCGGATTGATCTGGCCAAGAAAGCGCTCGGGAATGGAGAAATTCAGCTCCATGGGGGATGTAGCATCCAAAGTGGTTATGGTGGTGCCTGCGGTAATATAAGCGCCGATACTGATATCGCTCAGGCCCGCCACGCCGGAGAACGGCGCTTCAATGCGATGGTTTTCAAGCCGAACCTGGGCCGCAGTGCGCTGAGCTTCGGACACCTCTACAGCGGTTCTCAGCTCATCTACGAAAGATTGGGAGATACTGTTGTTGTCACGCAGGCTTCTGGCGCGTTCGTACTGACGCCGGGCATCTGCCAACTGTGCTTCAATCACACCCAGATCTGCCCTTGCCTGCCGATCATCAAGCCGCAACAACAGGTCGCCCTGTTTTACCGGGCGACCGGATTTCAGATTGATACCTACCACGCGGCCGCTGGTTTCTGTGGTCAGCTTAACGGCACTTACGGCTTTCAGGCTGCCAACTGCCCTGACCTGATCCTGCACCGTGTCGATTATGGGAAGTACTGTATTTACTGCACTGGGGGGGCGCTCAGAATCATCCTGGGCTTGAGACGAGTCATCCAGGCCCTGATAAATAAACGCAGCACCCAGTGCCAATACGACCAGCAGCAAACCGATCAGCCATTGTTTCAACATAGAGTCTCTCAGCAGACAGACCGGCCACTGCCGGGCATTATTTTTTCTGTATCACAAGCACAAGTTCACCGACATCAACCCCCCATTTGCTCATGGTGGTCTGGTTAATCAATGTGTCGGGCGTTACCAGATACATCCAGTCGTCCATTTGTACATCCAGGGTTCCATCGCCATAGGCTATCCGAAGCACGTAATTCATGTTTATGCTGTTACCGCTCCAGCGCATGGTTCCGGGCTCCGTCACATCGCCCGCTTCGGCATGAAAGCTGTCGCCGGTTGCCGATGGTGTTAACGTCCAGATCCTGGTTTGCACTTCGCCATCATCAAAACGGAATTCTTCATCCAGGGTACCCACACCAGATTGGTCCCAGGATGCGGAGATATCCGCATCGAACGTGCGAATCACTTCACCGGACATGTCCTTGACCACGCCACGGGCGCTTAGTTCACCGTTAAAGAAATCTTCAGGAACGAGCTTGGGCTCACGTTCTGAATAATCCGTCAGCGCCGGACCAGAGCAGCCCCCCAAAAGCGCCAAAATGGCGGTTAACACGAGTATAGAGCGCCGCCCGATTTTGGGTATCACAGAACACAGGTTTTGCACTTTTTTTACACTCTTCATAAACCTCTCCAACGGGTATTTCCATTCAGTCTTGCGATCAGGATTAACGCTTCATTGCCTGATACCTGAAATACGCCCCGTGAGAGCTCTTCGATCAGCGGATGGCCTGTGGAAAAATCAAGGACTGTCTTTGCTGACACCGCCATGAGCGCTTTTCGTCAATGGAATCCCCCACACTATGCCGTAAAACTGCACGCAACCTGGCGGTGAATAATCCCCGCTCGTAGATTTTCAGACCAGTACAGAGGATTGATTATGCCTGTATACAAGGCGCCTTTGCGTGACATGAAGTTTCTGCTGAATGAAGTGTTTGATTACCCAAAGCACTACGCCACATTGGCCAGCGGAGAGAACGCAACTCCGGATATCGTGGACGCTATCCTCGCCGAATGCGCTCGCTTCAGTGAGGAGCAGCTAAGCCCCCTATACCAGCCAGGTGATGAAGAAGGCTGTACGCTGAAAGATGGCGAGGTAACCACCCCGAAAGGCTACAAAGAAGCTTACGATCAATATGTGATGGGTGGCTGGCAGGGGCTTTCTGCCCCGGAGGAATACGGCGGCCAAGGTCTGCCCGCTTCCATGGGCCTGCTGAAGCAGGAAATGATGGGTACAGCGAACTGGTCGTTCTCCATGTATCCGGGCTTGTCCATGGGTGCCATGAACACCATCTATTTGCACGGTTCTGACGACCAGAAAGCCACCTACCTGCTGCCTATGACAGAAGGCCGCTGGGCCGGCACCATGTGCCTCACCGAACCCCAGTGCGGGACGGACCTGGGCCAGGTAAAAACCAAAGCCGAGCCGCAGGCTGATGGTACTTACAAAGTAACGGGTACCAAAATCTTTATCTCCTCCGGTGATCACGATCTTACCGAGAACATTATCCATATTGTTCTGGCTCGTCTGCCGGGCGCACCCAAGGGCACCCGTGGCATCAGCCTGTTTATCGTGCCGAAGTTTGTACCCACAGCCGAAGGTGGCGTAGGTGAGCGTAACGCTGTGGTCTGTGGCAGCCTCGAGAAGAAAATGGGCATAAAGGCCTCTGCTACCTGCGTTATGAACTTTGATGGCGCAACCGGCTACCTGATCGGTCCTGAGAACGAAGGCCTGGAGTGCATGTTCACTTTTATGAACACGGCTCGTATCGGTACCGCTATTCAAGGTGTCGGGCCCGCTGAGTTGTCATACCAATGGGCTCTGGACTACGCCAAAGAGCGCCGCTCCATGCGTGCGCTTTCCGGTAAGAAAGACCCCGAACATGTCGCTGACAGCCTGATTCACCACGCCGATGTTCGCCGCATGCTACTGACCCAGAAAGCTATCGCTGAAGGTGGCCGCGCCATGCTCTATGACGCCGCCCGCCTGGCCGATCATATGGTTGAAGGCTACGCCGCCGGTGATGATGAAAAGGCAGCAAAATACGATGACAAACTGGGCTTTCTGACCCCGATTCTTAAAGGTTTCCTGACGGAACTTGGGAACGAGGCAGCAAACCTTGGTATGCAGGTATTTGGTGGCCACGGTTACATTCGTGAACACGGCATGGAACAGATTGCCCGGGATACCCGGATTGCCACCTTGTATGAAGGCACCACCGGTATTCAGGCACTGGATCTGCTGGGCCGTAAGGTACTGCTAACCACCAAAGGCGGCGCAGTTCGTGAATTCACCGCCCGGATTGCAAACTTTGCCCGTAAGCATTTGACCGACAGCCGTGTGCGCCCATTTGCAGTGGAGCTGCTCAAGCTTACGGCACAATGGAATTTGCTTACCGTGCGGATCATGCTTGCCGCGCGAAAGGATCGCGATGTGGTTAGCTCTGCATCCTACGACTTTCTTATGTACAGCGGTTACGTATCCATGGCTTACATGTGGGCACGACAGGCGGTAGCAGCGGTAGATCGCCTGGATAACGGCGGCGATGACTCTGAGGCTTTCTATGCCACCAAACTGGCAACTGCAGAATTCTATTACGAGCGACTGCTTCCCAGATCCCAGGCTCACGCAAGTAGCATGCTGAGCCCCAGCAAAAACCTGATGCAGATAGGTGCGGAAGATATGGCCTTCACCGGATAGATCAACCGGTGATACTTTATCCCGGGTAGGAACCTACCCGGGTTTTTTTTGCATAACTTTCTGTGCTTAAAGTCCGTACTTGGTCTCTATAGCCTCGTACATGCCATTGCTCCTGATCTTTCTGAGACCTTCCTGCAGTTTTTGCATGATTTTTTCAGAAGTATCCAGGTTCATGGCCAGGTACAATTCAGTCTCGTTAAACGAAAAGACCGGTTCAAGCCCTTCTACATCCTGCTGGGATGCGAAGTAAGGACCAGCCAGCCGGTCAGCAATCCACAGATCTACCTGACCGAGCTCAAGACGTTTCGGGTTGATGTCGTCACTCTCCATAGCAGACACCTTGTAACCGCGATCCAGCAAATACGTGGTCATGACGTCATTGCGATATCCCGCATAAAGCATGCCTTTGGTATCTTCCAGCTTATCAATCTTCAGGTTAGTCCCGCTGCCGGCGAAGATTGTCCAAAGGTTTTTGGTCAGTGGGCCTACCCACTTAAAAAGGTTCTCACGCTCTTCAGTGAAGGTTGTGCAGAAAATACCATGATTTTGCTTATCCAGGGCTCGATTGTAGCCATAATCCCAGTTACGTAATTTGATCACGTAATCCAGATCGGTGTTTTGCAGAATGGCTTTCACCATTTCAGTGCAAATACCATCGATACTATTTCCATTGTGCTCAAAAGCCCGCCCGGAGGAACTCATGTTATAAGGCGGAAAGTTCTCCGTATAAAGAAACAGCTTATCCGATGCATAACCCTGCCCCGACGCCATGCTTCCTATCATTGCCACCATTAGTAGCACTATGTGACGAACGCTCTTCCTCACAGAAACTCTCCTTTTATCTTCAATAAGTTCGACCCAAGCACTACCTTGCAACGGGCTCAAACGAGTACTCAAGCCTGAGTACTGCTAGCTTACCGCAATGATAATGACTATTTCAGAAGTAAAATGTGTGTTTTCGTAAAACCCACATGAGTTAAAGGCGGCCAAAAAACACCCGCAGCCTTCAGGAAAGGACGTTAAATACCTGTGGCTCTGTTACCCCGAAAATCACATGAGGGAGTAACAGGGCCAAGGACTTGCAGATTACTGAGCCAGCACCATTGATTCTGGTTTCGGGGTGCTGTCTGTGCTTGGCGGCAACTCCGGGTAGCGCACTTCCGGTATTTTGCCGGTCAGGGTTTTCAGGAAAGCGGTGATAGATTTTACTTCATCATCATTCAGCTCTGCTCCCAACTGAGCGGTACCCATAACTGCAACCGCCTCTTCCAGGCTCCAAACGGCGCCTGAGTGAAAATAAGGGGCTGTGAGCTCAATATTTCGCAAGGGTGAAGCACGGAATACGTACTCATCCGAGGCCGTCTCGGTAACCGCAAACCGGCCTTTGTCACCGGTGGGCAGAATATCGGCACCAGGCTTGGTTACCAGGCCAAACGGATAGTATTCCTGGCCGCCAAGGTTAACGCCCGCATGGCAGGCCACACAGCCCTTATCCATGAACAGTGCCAAACCTTCTTGCTCCTGCTCGTTCAAGGCTGTTTTATCGCCGCGCAGGAACTTGTCAAAATCGGCATCTGGCGTAATCAGCGTGGCTTCATACGCTTCGATCGCAATGGCCATGTTGTTAAAGGTTACCGGATCATCCTCACCGGGAAAGGCTTGACCAAACTTCTCAACATAGGCTGGCATGCTGGTCAATGTCTTCACAACGCGCTCTGGCGTGCTGCTCATCTCAACGCCCGCCTGAACCGGCCCTTTAGCCTGCTCCGCGAGGTCCGCCGCGCGGCCATCCCAGAACTGGGCGGCGTTGAAGACAGCATTAAAGACTGTAGGCGAGTTGCGTGGCCCTTTCTGCCAACCGTGGCCAATAGAGACAGGAAGGTAATCGTGTCCACCCATACCCACGTTGTGGCAGGTATTGCAGCTGATCAGATGGCTTGCGGACAGACGGGGCTCAAAAAACAACATCTTACCAAGCTCAACTTTCGCTTCCGTCAGTTCGTTGCCATCGATAACCGGTGGGTACTGGGGTATCGCCGAAAACATGTCCCGCGCACGATCCTGCAAGTCGGCAGCCATGGCTGCTCCTGCGGTAAGGCCAAGGCTGACAGCGATAGCAAGCTTCAGTGTTTGCCGTTTCATCTTTCTGCTCTCTCATTAACAGGATTTACTGTTACCAAGCTAGCAGAAGATTAATTTTTGTAAATAATTTGAAAGCTGCCGGCACAATTACCGGCAGCAAAATTGACGACCGTCAAATTCTCATATCAGCGATTGATGTGTCTCAGAATGAGTAGGTTGCAGACACCCACAAACGCCGACCTTCTTCCGAGTTGGCGTAGAGGTTTCCGTATTGGGCGCCGTTGTCATAGGCCTGATACTCGATAAAGTCTTCATCCAGAAGGTTATATATGGTGGCACTGAAACCCAGGTTTTCTGAAGCCTGATACTGGCCACCCAGGTGCACAAGGGTAACGGATTTGAAATCACCCAGGTCTGCATACGAAGCAGCCCCTCTGATCCTGTCCCGCGCACGGTAACGCTCGCTTTCGTACTGGGCCTTCACAAAGGCTGACCAGCGAACGGAAGGCACCCAGCGCAAGGAAATATTCGCCATATGCTCCGGTGTATCAGTAAGCGGCTCGCCTTTATTCTCTCCGGATTTTTGCTCGCTGTCGGTGTATGTGTAGTTTGCACCCAGACGCCAATCCTGCGCGAACGGCACTGAGCCATGCAGCTCCACGCCCTGGGTAATGGCTTCATCAATGTTCAGGTCCTGGCCAAACACATCCGCCAGAGGCCAGTTACCCCTATCAACACAGCCGGGTCGGTTTGGATCTTGTGCATAACTGCAGTTCAGCAGGTCGGGGCCTTCTGCAATTTTGTCAGTGAACTCGTTGTAGAACACCGTTGCACCCACCCGGTAGCCCGCCGGCTTTTCGTAGATCACTGCCAGTTCCGTTGATGTTGATTTCTCGGGTTTCAAATCCGGGTTCCCGAACAGTGGGATGGTGCCCTGCCCGGTAAAACCGATAACGCCGGGGGCCAACTGCTCAAGGCCTGGTGTTTTGTAACCTCGGCTTACGCCACCTTTAACCGTTAGCTCGGGTGTAGAGTTCCACACAAGATAGGCTCGTGGGCTGAACTGGCCACCAAACGAATCATGGTGGTCATACCGGCCACCCAGAGTCAGGGCGAGATCCTCGGCCAGGAACCACTCGTCTTCTACGAACAGGGCTTGGGTTTTCTGCTTGAATTCGTCCGTTGCGACGCCATCGATCATCCGTGCATCAAGCCACTGACCGCCGACTGTCACCACGTGATTGGCTAATGGCATTACCAACTTACTGTCGATTACACGGTTTTCCGTTTTCAGTTCCCGGTCAGACCCCGGCGTCTTCCCGGGCACACCTTCGGGAATAACCCGGCCGATGGTTTCCGTCACATTTCTCATGATGCTGGTTTCCAGCGTGCCGATATCGAACCGACCAGTGTGGCCCACAGCAAACTGGTCACGATCGAACTCCAGCTCCGGTTTGTAACCTTTTACGCCCAAGGTACCCAATTGCCCTTCTGAGTTATCGTAATCCTGTTTGCTGCTTTCGATATCCAACCAAAGGTCATTCGACTCTCCGGGCGTTACAGTAAAGCGACCACCAACCGTATACTGTTCAGACTCAACCGGGCTCGGCCCTCGGGTGCTGACTTCAATCGGATCGCCGTTCAAGTCCAGATATTCCAGTTTGGACTCATCCCTCTCAAACCAGCGACCACGCAGCTGAAAGCCAATCAGGTCGTCCACCAGCGGTCCATTGGTATAGGCGCTATAGGCTCGGCTGTTACCAAAATCACTGTCCTGGTTGAGTGTCGTTTCTGCTGTGAGGGTAGATGCCCATTCCGGGCCAACTTTGCGGGTGATGATGTTGATAACACCACCCATGGCGTCAGATCCGTAAAGGGTCGACATGGGACCACGTACAACTTCAATGCGTTCAATTGCGGAAGGGGGCGGCAGGAAGCTTGTTGCGGTCTGGCCAAAACCATTAGGGGTTACGCTGCCAGGGGTGTTCTGCCTGCGACCATCAATCAGAATCAAGGTGTATTCTGAGGGCATGCCACGCATGCGTATATCGAAACCGCCAGTTTTACCGGCAGAGCCACTGACATCCAGGCCTTCCACGTCATCCAGAATATCCGTAAGACTGAACGCTTGTTTGCTACGGATCTCTTCACCGGAAATAACAGTAATACTGGCAGGCGCAGCAGACTGGCTTTGTTCAAAGCCGGAGGCGGTTACCACCAGCTCATTCAGCTCCGCAGGTTGCGCTTGTGCCGCCGTATTGAAAACAAGCGCGCTGCAGGCCGCACCCATGGCTATCCGATAAAACAACATACCATTCCTCCTTTTGACGATGTCAGAAAGGTACGAATGATATTACTTCTCATTTACAAATAGCAATAATACTTATGTGAATAAAGCCCTTAATGCCCCGTTTTTCCGTTGCGGCACAACACGGTTCCCCGATCACCTACTGCATAAACTGCTCCACTGCGGGTAGCACAAACCGCCCGTAAACCGGCATCGCTGCCACTTACCTCTGTTACCCACTGATCACGATCGAGTCGCAGGACACAGCC
>Ga0209075_1001063_pt1 | contig 26303 bp, 26 predicted proteins | sample Stecom2011_FD_187523 | JGI IMG/M metagenome (GOLD analysis project Ga0209075, IMG submission 187523) | Agricultural soil microbial communities from Utah to study Nitrogen management - Steer compost 2011 (SPAdes) (version 2) | ecosystem: Environmental > Terrestrial > Soil > Agricultural land...
GCCGAACCTTTTACTGAACGTCCACAATGGCAAGAGGAATTACAGCCGGCAAGCCCAGAACAACAAGTAACGCAAACATTCTGCGGCACCTAGTACCGAAGCCTGAAGCAAAAGTTGGTATTTATGGCTAATTTTGGTATATCTACCGCGCGGTAAAAGGCTTAATCGCGTTGTCGGAAAATAAGCCGATGCCGGCGGCATAAAGCGTACTAAGAACGTGCAGTAAACGCTGCACGTTTGTTATCGTCGTACTGGGGTTTTAGGCTTCGGATATTTAGGACGACGGCTGCGATGTCCCTCCGGTGCTAAACCTGTGGAATGTTCAATAGATTTCATTATCTCCGCAACTTCAGCCGCTGTTAAGTTACGCCATTGACCCACTTGTAGTTGCCCTAACCGCACATTCATGATGCGCGTTCGCTCTAGTTTTCGTACCTCGTAACCGAAATATTCACACATTCTGCGAATTTGCCGGTTCATTCCTTCAACGATCACCATTTTAAAGACAAAGGTTGATAACCGTTGAACTTTGCAACGTTTTGTCCGAGTCCCTAAAATCGGTACGCCATTCGCCATTCCCTGAATAAATTCTGGGGTTACCGGCTTATGCACCGTCACAATATATTCTTTCTCGTGCTGATTCCCTGCCCGTAAAATCTTATTAACCAAATCACCATTACTGGTCAGGAAAATAAGGCCTTGCGAATCTTTATCTAACCGCCCAATCGGGAAAATTCGTGTACGATGCCCCACAAACTTCTCAATATTGTTGGGTTCGGCTGGGTCTGTCGTGCTGACAATTCCTACTGGCTTATTCAGTGCGATAAAGACAAAACGCTCTTTATCTTGTGCTGCAATTAAGCGTCCATTGACTCGCACACTATCCCCAGGATTAACTTTATCGCCCACGACAGCCAAGCGCCCATTCAGGGTCACTTGGCCTTCTTCGATAAAACGATCTGCTTCACGGCGAGAACAGAGGCCGCTTTCACTGATAAATTTATTTAGGCGAACGGCCTCACGTGGTTGCATAACACCTCAAATCTGTTCAGCAGGAACGTACACCCAGCCATCCATTAAGACCCGCGCACTACGGCTCATGATAGCTTTAGTGACTGTCCATTGACCATCAATACATTGTGCTTCAGCACCCACCCGCAAGGTTCCCGACGGATGCCCAAACACTACCTGTTGACGCTCACCACCACCGGCGGCAAGATTCACCAAGGTACCTGGTACAGCTGCCGCAGCGGCAATGGCAACAGCTGCTGTACCCATCATAGCGTGGTGCAATTTCCCCATAGATAACGCTCGTACCAATAGATCAATGTCATCTTTGCGAATTGTTTTACCACTTGACGCAACATAATCTGCAGGCGGTGCCACAAACGCAATTTTGGGAGTATGTTGACGCGCAGCTGCCTCATCAATTGACTGAATCAGTCCCATTTTAACGGCACCGTATGCTCGCAGTGTCTCAAAACGCTCCAACGCTGCTGCATTTTCATTAATCGCGCTTTGTAACTCGGTTCCGCTATAGCCAATATCTTTGGCATTAACAAAAATAGTCGGTATCCCTGCATTGATAAATGTGGCTTGTAAACGACCAAATCCTGGTACCTCAAAGTCATCCACCACATTCCCAGTTGGAAACATGCTACTGCTCGCACTTTCACCGTCGTCTGCCGCTGGGTCAAGAAAGGCTACTTGTATTTCAGCCGCTGGGAAAGTCACCCCATCTAACTCAAAGTCTCCAGTTTCTTGCACTTGCCCATTGCTCATTGGAATTTTAGCAATGATCGTTTTTTCGATGTTGGCTTGCCAAATACGCACCTCACACATACCGTTAGCTGGAATGCGCTCAGCTGCAACAAGACCTTGATTAATTGCAAATGCTCCAACGGCCGCAGTTAAGTTGCCACAGTTACCACTCCAATCAACAAACGCCTGATCAATTGACACCTGACCGAACAAGTAATCGACATCGTGTTCAGGGCGCAAGCTCTTATCAAGGATCACCACTTTACTCGTGCTTGATGTTGCACCACCCATGCCATCAGTTTGTTTGCCGTACGGATCAGGGCTGCCGATCACCCTCAGCATCAGCCGGTCACGCGCTGGGCCAGGCTGCTGCGCTGCAAAGGGTAAATCAGCTAACTTAAAAAACACCCCTTTTGAGGTGCCACCACGCATATAGGTGGCGGCGATTTTAATTTGAGGCCCGTATACCATAACGCTTACACCTCACCTGCTAAGAAATCACTAGCAAAGCGTTGCAATACACCACCAGCAGAGTAAATAGATACTTCTTCAGCGGTGTCGAGACGGCATTTAGTGGGCACCTTAACAACTTCACCGTTATTACGGTTGATTACAAGCGTCATGGTTGCACCAGGTGCTACATCACCTTCAACATCAAAGGTTTCAGTCCCATCAATCGCTAAGGTTTTGCGGGTGGTACCCGGTAAGAACTCCAACGGTAACACGCCCATACCAATGAGGTTGGTACGGTGAATTCGTTCAAACCCTTCAGCCACAATACATTCAACACCAGCTAGTCGAACACCTTTGGCCGCCCAGTCACGCGACGAACCTTGCCCGTAATCTGCTCCAGCGATGATAATTAGCGGCTGTTTACGCTCCATGTAAGTTTCAATGGCTTCCCACATTCGCATGACTTTGCCGTCAGGTTCAACACGTGCGAGTGACCCCTGGCGTACCTTACCGCTCTCGTCTAATACCATTTCATTGAACAGTTTTGGGTTAGCAAATGTCGCACGCTGTGCCGTTAAGTGATCGCCACGGTGTGTCGCATAGCTATTAAAGTCTTCTTCGGGTAACCCCATTTTTGCGAGGTATTCACCCGCTGCGCTGTCAGGCAAAATCGCATTCGAAGGCGATAAGTGATCGGTGGTAATGTTATCGCCTAATACTGCTAATGGACGCATTCCTTTAAGCGAGTTCTCCGTGGCTAACGCACCTTCCCAGTACGGTGGACGACGAATATAGGTACTTTGTGGACGCCAGTCATACAACGGGCTAACCTGTTCACCGTAATCAACGTCAATCTGGAACATAGGGTCATACACTTGACGGAATTGCTCAGGCTTCACAGCAGTTTGAACAATTGCATCGATTTCTTCATCGCTTGGCCAAATATCTTTTAAGGTAATTGGCTGGCCTTCAGCGTCATAACCTAATGGATCCTTCTCGATATCAAAGCGGATGGTACCAGCAATTGCATAAGCTACCACTAATGGAGGTGACGCCAAGAACGCTTGTTTGGCATACGGATGAATCCGGCCATCAAAGTTACGGTTACCCGATAACACCGCGACTGAGTATAAGTCTCGGTCAATTATTTCTTGCTGAATCGCTGGGTCTAAAGCACCACTCATTCCGTTACAGGTAGTACAAGCAAAGCCAACAACACCAAAGCCTAGCTGCTCTAACTCTGGCATTAGTTCAGCATCTTCTAAGTACAACTTAACGGTTTTCGAGCCTGGTGCAAGTGAGGTTTTCACCCATGGTTTGCGGGTTAACCCTAAGCGGTTTGCATTACGAGCAATTAATCCTGCGGCAATCATATTGCGTGGGTTACTAGTATTGGTACAACTGGTAATAGCTGCAATAATCACCGCGCCATCCGGCATTAAACCATCGTTAGGAGCATCAATTGGCTTGGCAATACCACGCGCACTTAATTCAGCAGCGGGTAGTAAGGCGTGTGGATTCGATGGCCCAGCAAGGTTGCGTTCAACTTGGCTTAGGTCAAAACGTAGGGTACGCTCATACTCAGCACCCTTCATCGCATCAGCCCACAGTCCAGTTTGCTTGGCATAGGTTTCCACTAATTTAATTTGCTGCTCGTCACGCCCCGTTAGCTTCAAATAATCTATGGTTTGCTGGTCGATATAGAACATCCCTGCGGTAGCGCCATATTCAGGGGTCATATTAGCAATGGTCGCGCGGTCTCCAACAGTTAGCGCGTCAGCACCTTCACCAAAAAACTCTAAGTAGGCACCAACCACGCGCTCTTGACGTAGGAATTGAGTAATTGCCAACACCAAGTCTGTACCAGTAATACCTGGGCGTAAGCGACCGACTAATTCAACACCAACGATTTCTGGTAAGCGCATGTAGGATGCACGGCCAAGCATCACACTTTCAGCTTCGAGCCCGCCTACACCGATAGCGATAACCCCTAAAGCATCCACCATTGGCGTGTGGCTATCGGTGCCTACACAGGTATCTGGAAATGCAACATTGTCACGGACTTGGACAACCGGCGACATCTTTTCTAGGTTAATCTGGTGCATGATGCCATTGCCTGGAGGAATAACATCGACGTTTTTAAAGGCTTTCTTGATCCAGTTTATAAAGTGGAAACGGTCATCATTACGGCGATCTTCGATCGCACGGTTTTTCTCAAATGCGTCTTTTTCGAAGCCAGCATGCTCAACCGCTAATGAGTGGTCTACGATCAATTGGGTCGGTACCACTGGATTTACTTTGGCAGGATCACCACCACGCTCAGCGATAGCATCACGTAACCCAGCCAAATCAACGAATGCCGTTTGCCCTAAAATATCGTGGCATACCACGCGAGCGGGATACCATGGAAAATCTAAATCACGTTTGCGTTCTACAATCTGGCTTAAAAATGCAGGTAACTCTTCCGCATTACAGCGGCGAACTAATTGTTCTGCAAGAACTTTCGAGGTATATGGCAGCCCGTCATAGGCGCCTGGTTTAATCGCTTCTACCGCGGCACGTGCGTCGTAATATTGCAAGTTAGTGCCCGGGAGCGGCTTACGGTATTGGTGGGTCATAGCAAGGCCTCTCGTTCTACTACAAGGAAATCGTTGCAACAGTTTAAAAGAGGCACCGTAGTGCCTCTTGGGTATATCACTAATTGCGTTCAGTTAAGCTAGGTACTGGCCGTGGAGCTGGTCCAATATAATCCGCACTTGGACGAATAATACGGTTATTTGCACGCTGCTCTTTCACATGCGCGGTCCAGCCACTAACTCTTGACATGACAAAAATAGGTGTAAAGAGTTTGGTTGGAATGCCCATATAGTGATATGCCGAGGCATGGAAAAAGTCCGCATTCGGGAACAATTTCTTCTCCCGCCACATCACTTCTTCACAGCGTACCGATACATCATATAAACGGGTATCACCAAATTCATGTGCCAATTTTTCTGACCATGCTTTGATAATATCATTACGCGGATCGAACTCACGATAAATAGCATGACCAAAGCCCATGATTTTTTCTTTACGCTCCAACATACCCAGCAAGGTTTGTTCTGCGTCATCTGCGTCTTTCATAGTCTCAATTAAATCCATGGCTGCTTCGTTCGCTCCACCATGAAGAGGTCCACGTAATGAACCGATTGCACCAGTAACGCAAGAGAAAATATCTGACAACGTTGACGCACATACACGCGCAGTAAAGGTTGATGCGTTGAATTCATGTTCCGCATACAAAATAAGCGATGTGTTCATCACATCAATATGTAACTGTGATGGTTTTTTATCATGCAGCATGTGCAAGAAGTGCGCACCAATAGAGTCATCGTCAGTTTCCGTTTCAATGCGCACACCATCATGGCTGAAACGATACCAATACAACAGAATACTTGGGAATACCGCCAGCATACGTTCAATCTTTGCATTAGCTTGGCTGAAGTCTTCTTCTGGCTCTAAATTACCTAAAAATGAGCAGCCAGTACGCATAACATCCATTGGGTGTGCATCGGCAGGAATACGTTCTAACACGTCTTTCAATGCTTGTGGTAAGCCACGTAGCTGTTTCAAGCGCGCTTTATACTCAGTCAATTCTGTTTGGTTGGGTAGTTCACCATGAGCCAGTAAATAAGCCACTTCTTCAAAACTAACTTTTTCTGCTAATTCTTTAATATCGTAACCATAATAAGTTAAGCCTGAACCACTTTTGCCTACGGTACATAATGCCGTTTCGCCGGCGACTTGACCACGTAAGCCAGCACCTGTTAATTTTTTATCAACCATGGTTAACTCCTTTGTCTATTCTTATTGTTTCTTAAATAATTGATCTAATTTTTCTTCAAACGCGTGATAGTTAAGGAAATCGTATAGTTCAGCACGTGTTTGCATAGTATCCACCACATCCTGTTGATGACCCTGAGTTAGAATGCTTTGATACACATTGAGTGCCGCTTTGTTCATAGCGCGGAACGCGCTCAACGGATACAGAATCAACTCAACGCCCACGCTCGCTAGTTCGTCTTTTGTGAACAATGGTGTCGCACCAAATTCTGTAATATTAGCCAACACTGGCACTGCTAGAGCGTCGGTAAAGGCTTTATAGTGTTCTAAGGTGTGCACAGCTTCCGCGAAAATTGCGTCTGCACCAGCTTCAACACATGCTTGTGCCCGTTCAATCGCAGCTGCTAGGCCTTCCTGTTGAAACGCATCAGTTCGCGCCATGATGTAGAAGTTGTCATCTGTGCGAGCGTCAACAGCAGCTTTTACACGATCAACCATTTCCTCGAGTGACACGATCTCTTTGTTTGGACGATGACCGCAGCGCTTTTGCGCCACTTGATCTTCAATATGAAAACCTGCAGCACCCGCTCGCGTCATTTCTTTGACCGTACGAGCAATGTTAAATGCCCCACCCCAACCGGTATCTGCATCCACCAATAGTGGCACTTCAGTAGCCCCGGTGATCCGACGAATGTCTTCACATACGTCATTGAGCGAGGTCATCCCCAAGTCAGGTAAACCAAACGAAGCATTAGCAACACCAGCACCCGATAGGTAAATAGCTTGGTGGCCAATTCGCTCAGCCATCATGGCGGTATAGGCATTAATGGTACCGACAATTTGAAGTGGCTTGTTAGCGGCGATAGCTTGGCGGAACTTCGCGCCAGCACTGTACATTTGACTCATATCACTTTCCTAGTTGTTGCAGTTTTAATTCAATATTGACACGCGACGCTGCAATATGGCGACGCATCAGCAAATCTGCTAGCTCACCATCACGATTAGCAATAGCATTGATAATTGCCTTATGTTCATCAAATGCCCGTGACACTCGCGGACCATTCATTCCCAGCTGTACGCGGTACATTCGTACTAAAAAGTATAGTTCGTCACACAGCATATTAATGAGATAAGGATTTTTACTGCCGAGAATGACACGATAATGAAAGTCCAGATCCCCAGCTTCTTGGTAATAGCTTTCACCTTCTCGCACTCGCTGCGTATCGAGATGTTGGTTTAGTAGCTCTTGTACCTGTTGGATTTCAGCATCATCCATATTTTCAGCAGCCAAGCGGCAGGCTAAACCTTCTAACTCTTCGCGAATTTGATATAAGGCAAGTAAACCTTCAGTAGAAAGCTTTACCACGCGTGCGCCGGCGTTGGGGATACGTTCAATGAGATGGCAACGCTCAAGCCGCGCCAGCGCTTCACGTAACGGGGCCCGACTAACATTAAACTTTCGTGCTAACTCTGGCTCACTAATTTTGCTACCAGACTCGATCTCTCCCTCAACAATAGTCCGCTGAATTTCAAGTAAGAGTCGATCCGCAGCTGTTACTGGAGAGCGCCACATAGGGCTTTGAGGTGAATTCATCACAATTGTCGACATAATTTAAAGATAATGCCTATGATACGCTGAATATTAGCGATATCCAAGTATAAAATCTGAAATATTGTCGACAATCAAGAGCCGGTTAAGAAGTCGAAGCTATCGCAGAGCTGAACGATTGTTGCTGAAACACCTCCGCCAGAATTGTTTGCTCCATTGAACTACGTAGTTGCGCTTTGCACGGGAAGCGGACAATTAAATGGATTTCTCCTGCGGCGGGCACCGAAATTGTCACCCGTGGTTCTGCTGAAGGGACATTGATACCGCGATGGTCACTCATCCGTTGCATGTAACGCCGCGCCTGTTCAAGGTAATCAGCGCAATGGCGATTTGCAGATTCCAGTAACGCTTGCTGTGCAGCCTGCCAATTGTCTTCTCGCTTAAATGGTACGGTAAACACATGAAGAACAAAATCATGGGTATAACTTTCATTAACCACTGGCTCAGAGACAAACAACGAATTAGGAATTGAAATCATGCGCCCGGTACGCTGATGGGAAAATTTACCAGGCCCGACCTCTAAAATAGTGGTGGTTAACAGGTTTTGGTCAATGACATCGCCACGAAAATCTTTGATTTGAATACGATCACCAATGCTGAACGCACTACCACCCGATTTAACTAAACTGCCCGTCAAACACATAATGAGTTCTTTAGTTGCGACCACAAAGGCTACCGCAATCGCCACTAACCCCAGTGCTAAGGTGCGAAGTTCTTCAGCCCAAATCAGCATTAACCCAAGCACCATAAACAACAACAAGATGTTTCTTGTTTGTACTAGCCAACGGCGACGTAGTTCTGTTGCCTTAACACTTTTACGAATGAACTTCGATGAAATGGCCCGCAGAATGACAATAACGGTGACCAAAATAAGGGTTGCTACGATTGGGCGTAATAAATCCCCCGTAAACTCAAATTCACCAAATAAACCTGTTAGTGTTTCTGGATACATCTGTCGCTCATCCCATCGTTATATATCAATCTGTCATATTACATCATTCGTATAAATAGTCAGTCGTTCACTCGAGTAAATCAAAGAGCTATGCTATCTTTTATACCCCAACTAGAGGATGAACTGTATGACTATGAAATATATTTTACCTATCGGAGTTCTTGCGGTAACTCTTTTCAGCGCGACAGCCGCAGCTGACAGCTGGAAAATTGATGATGAACAATCCAGCCTGCATTTTATTTCGGTAAAAAATGATCATATTGCAGAAGTCCATCGCTTCACCGACATTCAAGGCGTATGGGAAAATAACCACGTCACTATTGAAATCCCGGTGGTAAGTTTAGACACAAATATTCCAATCCGAAATGAACGTATGCTTGAGCATATCTTCAAGTCGACTGAGTATACTGTTGCTAGCGCTACCACGCGTATTGATGATGAGATGTTCCTGCAGTTAGCTCCCGGTGATACCATAGCAACAGCAGTCGAACTGCAGGTAACCATTGCGGGTAACAGCCAAACCTTAAGTAGCCACATTCAGGCCACACGCCTTGCTGACGATCGATTCTTGGTCACTACCACACAACCCATTATGATCGATGCGAGAGCCTTTGACTTTATCGCTGGCGTCGACAAATTACGTGAAATTGCGGGGTTATCACGTATTGATTACAGTATTCCCGTAAGCTTTAGCGTGCAATTTAAACGTTAATGGCAGTGACCATTCGACCAGCTGCTCACGCGGATGTGGAGCAGCTTACAGACCTTGAACAGCAAACCTACGGTTCTGAGGGCTACCCCGCTGCGCTATTTTATCAAGCTTTAGCGCAGTGGCCATCGAGTTTTTTCGTGGCAACACAACAGCAACGGGTCTGTGGTTATGTACTCGCAGCACCTGGTGATGATCAGACCTTGTGGATCATGTCCTTATTAATTGCTCCAAGCGCGCGCGGCCACGGCATCGGCCAACAACTGATGCGCTATTTACTTGACCAGCGATGCATTGATACCAAACTGGCACTGACCGTTGCGCCTGATAACCACAACGCCATTCGGTTATACCAACGGTTAGGATTTCGACAAGCAAAGTACATTCCTGATTTTATGGGGCCACAACACGATCGATTACTGTTAATTTACCCTGAATAATTGCTAGGAGCTCGTCCATCATGTTTCATCGCATCGCTGGCCCTGTTGCCGCGCTATTGGCCTATGTCATTGCTCATCATTATTTTGCCATGCCAGCAGCCGCCGCATGGACTCTCGCAACCACAGTTTGGGTAGCATGGTGGTGGATAAGTGAGGCGATTTCTATTCCCGCAGCTTCGTTACTGCCCTTTGTATTACTTCCGTTAGGTGGTGTTTCGTCCGCAAATGAAGTTTCGGGTGCGCTAGGCAATCCCATTATTTTGCTATTCATGGCCGCTTTTATGTTAGCTAAAGCAGTAGAAATCAGTGGTGTTCATAAACGCATTGCACTTACCTTAGTACACCGAATTGGCAACAATAACCCGCGCCAAATGGTCTTTGCTTTTATGCTCGCTGCTGCCTTTTTGTCATTGTGGATTTCAAATACCGCAGCGGTACTAGCACTGCTACCTGTTGCATTAGCCCTTGCTGATGCGAGCCCCGATAAAAAATTCCAACGTGCACTCTTACTCGGCCTCGCCTTCTCTGCCTCAGTAGGGGGCATTGGTACACTTATAGGTACGCCTCCCAATTTAATTTTCGCATCGGTCTATGAGAGTTATACCGGAACAAACTTCGGCTTCATGCGCTGGCTCAAAATTGGGTTACCCCTAGTGATTATTGCTATCCCAATGATGGCGTGGTGGTTAACCCGTGGCATCACTGATAGTCAAGAAATGGTTATTGAAGAACCAGGCCCTATACGGAGTGCAGAAAAACGAGTCGTTGCTGTGTTTGGCGTGGTCATTTTCTTGTGGATGACGCGTACTGCGCCTTTTGGCGGCTGGTCCGATTGGAGCACTCTAAACATGATGAACGATGCCACAATTGCCTTCGTTGGAGTACTGATTTTATTTGTTTGGCAAGATGATCAAGGTAACCCGCTCTTGGAATGGCGCACCGCAGTCGAAATTCCATGGGGTATCCTGTTGCTGTTTGCCGGTGGTATTGCGTTAGCTGAAGGCTTTGTGAGCAGCGGTCTAAGTGAAATTATTGGTACAACTGTTGCTGGCTTGGGGCATATCCCACTATGGTTGTTGATCTTCATTATTGCGATTTCAGTAAGTGCATTGACCGAAGTGACATCAAACACCGCTACCGCAACCTTACTCATGCCTGTTATGGCTGCCACTGCTACAGCGTTGGATATGCCTCCAGAACTGTTGATGATACCGACAGCAATTGCGTGCAGTAGCGCCTTCTGTTTACCTGTTGCTACGCCACCTAACTCTATTGTGTTTTCAGCCAACCGGATTACCATTCAACAGATGGTAAGAGAAGGTATAGTGCTCAGCGTATTCATGGCGATGTTGTCAACGCTACTGGTGATGATCTTAATTTATTAGATGTGTCTGCGAGAATCCTCGACCTCTCGGGCGAGGATTCATAACCGCTGCTCTAGAAATGCAGCACACCCATGTAATCAGCGATGTGGACATCATAAGAAGTGGTTTGAGACAGATAATCAGACATTGCTTCTAATGCGTCTGGTTCGCCATGAACCAAATACACTTTCAAATCTGCGGGCAGCTTTGATTGCTTGAGCCAATCCCCAATTTCCGCATAATCCGCATGGCCTGATAACCCATTTAAACGGCGAATCTTGGCTTTAAGTGGTATCCAGTCACCGTGAACTTTAATACGTTCAACGCCTTGCACCATTTTAGCGCCGCGCGTACCACCAGCCTGATGGCCAGCAAATAGTACCGTCGTCCGATAATCAGCCAACCAATGCTTAAAGTGATGCAAAATACGACCACCGGTAGCCATTCCACTACCGGCGATGATAATGTGTGGACCACGTTGTGCTGCTATCGATTTCGATTCCTCAACGCTAGGTGTGAAGATTACTTGTTCTTCCGCAGCAATGCACTGTGCGGCACTGAGTCGATGAAATTCATGGTAGTTACAGTATACACCTGAGGCCTTGATCGCCATCGGGCTATCGAGAAAAATTGGCATACGCGGGATTTTCCGCTGCGCCATCAAGGTTACCAACATATGTTGCAGCAATTGAGCACGCCCCACCGCAAAGCTCGGAATCAATAATGCACCGCCATCTGCTGCTGCCTCATTTACAATATCAGTTAATTGCTGCCATGGTTCTTCAGGGCTATGACGTTGATTGCCGTAGGTCGACTCCAATAGCAAAACATCAACGGGTGGCATGGGTTCAGGCGGCATCATCAGAATATCATTAGGACGCCCTACATCACCACTAAACCCAATGCGCAGGCCACCATGCTCTGCGACGACGCACGCTGCCCCTAAAATATGCCCCATTGGATACAAAGTAAAAGTAATATCCCCTACGTGAAAGGTTTTCTTAAAATCAACCGGCTGCAACAACTGCAGCGCTTCTTCAGCCATTGCTTGATCATACAAGGGTTCGGGGTTTTGGTGGCGACTTAACTGATGTCGATGATAATATTTGGCATCTTCTTCCTGCAATTTACCGCTGTCAGGCCATAATAAACTGCATAATCCAATGGTGGCAGGATGTGTATATACGGGGCCACGGAAGCCATGCTTATATAACACTGGGATAAAGCCCGAGTGGTCAAGATGGGCATGCGTCAGTACTATGGCATCAACGTGTTGAATTCCTAGCGGTAACGGCTGCCAGTTGCGTCGACGTAACCACTTATAGCCTTGAAACATCCCACAATCGACCAACACCCTTGTTGTCTCGGTTTCCAACAAAAACTTTGAGCCAGTAACCGTTTCACATCCGCCAAGAAACGTTAAATGCATAGACTGCTCCCTAGTACTGTTGCCAAACTTACAGCAACCAATCAAATGGGCATAACGCCAATGTACGCATACCTAATCGACGCATCCAAGATACGCCAGGTTCAGTTTTGTAACGTGTCGTCCGTTGTCCTAAGCGCTCTTCCCAGTACAATTTCCCTCGTGCATCAACATCTACGCGATACGCATAATTGGGCACAGTATGTGTAAATGCATGATCGATCTGCTGCGCCAACTTTGGGCTATGAATCACAAACCCCAATTCGGTGTTTAACGCTAACGAACGAGGGTCAAAGTTGAATGACCCCAAAAACACACGCTTTTTATCGACACTAAACGTTTTGGCGTGCAAGCTCGACGCCGAGCTACCGAAACGCTCCTTACCTTTTAACCGTTGCCGACGTAATTTACGCTCAAGTTTTCGAGCAATCGGCGACATTCGTTGCACTTCATATAATTTAATACCTGCCGCTATCAGTTGCTTACGCCATTTGGCGTAACCTGAGTGAACAACGGCAACATCGGTGGCTTCTAATGCGTTGGTCAAAATCGTGATATCAATTCCTTGTGCTGCCATCCGCGTGAGTTCTTGGACACCTGTAGCAGTCGGCACGAAGTATGGAGAAACCAGCTTAACACACTGCTGTGGCTCGCCAATAGCTTGTTGCAGCTGGAATGCTAACAGATGATGTTGTTTGGCAAGTCCTAAGGTTTTGCGTGGGTCGTCAGAAAGCAAGGTGACTTTAGCCCATTCAAAATCAAGCTTTTGTTGAAGAAAATCATGGACAAAAGGTTCTTTATTGATTGCTTCAACAAACTTACGCGCATTTGGATCTGCTTCAATAATACTCGCGCGCTGTTCTAATGCCGTCAAACTAATCGGCTTAGTCAGTGTAACTAACTGATTCAAAGGCACCGCCGACGGGCTATTCCAGTAGTTTTCAAAGTCGCTTTGAGATTCCTCGACGATAGGCCCAATCATAAGTGCATCAAGATCTGAAAACACTACACCGTCGTGAGCCCCAAAATACTCGTCACCAATATTCCGCCCACCACTTATCAGTACTTTTTGATCGGCAATAAACAGCTTGTTGTGCATGCGCCGATTAAGTCGTGGGAAATCATAAAAGTAATTGATAATTCGTGGTCGACGAAGTTTTAATGGATTATACAGACGCACGTCAATGTTTGGATGGCTGTGTAAACCAATCAGCACAGCGTCTAAGCCTGCGGTGTTATGATCATCTAACAGTAGGCGAACTTTAACCCCTCGGTCAGCCGCTTCATGCAGTGCTTCAAATAAAATCGTACCTGTGAGGTCGTTGCGCCAAATATAGTATTGTAGGTCTAAGGTATACTGTGCGTGACGCGCCATCAGTACACGTGCTGCAAAAGCTTCACGCGCATCAAGCAGCGGCAGCACTCCGCTTTGCTGAGGATGTTGCTCAAGCAAAGGCTGCACAGCCTGTGCATAGCGACCAAAAAACGGCAACCCCATAGATTTGTTACACCTGCTAACGACCCTGTTCTGCGCGCTGCGCCCGTTTTTTTTCATCCTGCACCACCGTCCAACCATGTAGGTGGTCGATAATAATGCGCGTCAATGCAGCAATATGATCTGCTTCGGCATTTAACGCTGGAATATACGCATATTGCTCCCCTCCAGCCGCCATAAAGTAATCGCGGTTTTCCGAACCGATTTCTTCAATGGTTTCGAGGCAATCAACACTAAATCCAGGGCATATCACATGGACATGTTTAATGCCTTGCCCTGGCATCGCTTTAAGCGTTTCATCAGTATATGGCTGCAACCATTCTTCACGGCCAAACCGTGATTGAAACGTAGTGATATAGTCATCTTGCGCCAAACCGAGATGTTCTGCAATGAGTCGAGAGGTTTTATGACATTCACAATAATACGGGTCGCCTTCGTGCAAGTACCGTAGCGGCACGCCATGATAACTAAAAACCAATTTTTGCGGGCGGCCATGTTCTTGCCAAAAGCTTTGGATGCGCTTAACTAACACGTCAATATAACTGGGATGATCGTGATAATGGTTAATAAAGCGTAGTTCAGGCAGCCAACGGCGACGGGTAAAATCAGCCGCTAGCGCATCAAATGTGGAGGCTGTAGTGCTGGCTGAATACTGTGGATACAAGGGTAACACCAACAGCTTACGCACCCCGGCATCAACCAACTGCTGAATTCCTGCGCTGATTGATGGATTACCGTAACGCATTGCGTACGCAACCACGACATCATCGCCGTATTGATCACGCAGTGCCTGCTGAATGCCCTCGCATTGATCTGCGGTATACCATAGTAACGGTGAACCACGCTCAGTCCATACCGTTCGATAGGCGGCAGCGGAACGCTTCGGTCGCGTTCGTAGCACGATGGCATTTAAGATAAACCACCACAGCAGTCGCGGTGCTTCTACGACACGCGGATCAGACAAAAACTCACGTAAATAACGGCGTAATGCCGATGTTGTCGGCGCATCCGGTGTCCCCAAGTTGGTTATGAGAACGCCAATTCGATCACGCTGATTATGTGAAAAGCCGCTACTTCCCTGATATTTCATGTCTGATAACTCCACACCAAAATGCCTAATTCAAGGTTACGTCCACAACGTTACTTTCTGTCGCAGTTGATCAGTGCTGATCCATTCATGGAGTTGCTCTGCCATGCGCTGGCCCTGTTCAACCGCTTGCTGCCAATATGCGAACCGATCAGCCACACTAAGCTTGGCAAAATCAGAACGGTCTGGAATTTTGCCATAGGGTAATGACTTCACAAATTCTTCCGACGGCGCAATCAACACCACCTGTGGCCAATGTTTACCATTGGTACGACGCCACTTCAGTTGTTTATCAAACCATCCAGGTATTACTTCAGAATAAAAGTGCGGGTATAACACCAAACCATCGACTGCACTTAGATCAAGATCAAAATGGTAATCTGTTAGGCCACCATCACGATACATACCAGGTGGTGCACCAGTAATATCCCGTACCCCTTCCAACACCATCGGAATCGAACCTGTCGCCAGCAATGCCTGTTTAAAATTGGCATGGCTCAGTGGCACTTTATAGGTATCAAAATCGTTCCAACGATCAACAAATGGAGCCGCTGAGGCTGGATGATGCATTACCACACGATCATAGAATCGCCGTAAATATTTACGATTCAGGCTATTCGCCAATGCTGATGTAAGTAATCCGGCCATTTGTCGTTTACCCGGTGCACCAGTTAATCCCCGACAGCGTGTTACAATCCAATGATGTCGAAACTTAGTCTGCTTGAGTATTTGATCGATTGCTTGCTCGGGTAAATACTCGTTCAGCAACTTTATCGCTTCATCTGTAATTTCTCGTACGTCTGGTTTTTCACTGTACGTTTGCTGTCGATAAAGCTCGCAAAACAAATCGATGGCTGCAACCGGATCCTGTTGCCCTAAACTCGCGAACCGCCATGCTCCTGCTGAGGTACCAAGTAAATCAAGTGGTTGGTCAAGGTCGTTAAAGAAATGGCCGAATAAGTATCGATCTAGCCCTTGTAACACAAACCATTTCGGACCGCCGGAAGCACCGAGTAATAAACGAACATCTTTGGCCCGTAATCCATGCTCTTGGATGTGTAACCACGCGGTACGTCCAGCTTTTATGGTTAACCAATCAATGGCCATGAATTGTCAATTCCTTGTGCGTCAATAGGTTGATGCCGTTGAGTATATAAGAAAAGTGAGGGGCAATCAGCTATTGTCGCCTCGATTGTGGCAATCTGATATGCTTACCTTAAGCGATTACCGGTCCATGATAGGTACCAGCAACTATAACGACAAGAGAGCAAAAATGAAGGTTATTTCGTTCAATATCAACGGCATTCGTGCCCGCTTGCATCAACTCGAAGCGCTTATCAATAAGCATCAGCCAGATGTTATAGGCTTACAGGAAACCAAAGTACATGATGAACAATTCCCGTTAGCGGCGGTGGAAGCCATGGGATATCACGTCGCCTACTTTGGCCAAAAGGGTCATTATGGCGTTGCACTCCTAAGCAAAAAACCCCTTGAAAATGTTACCTATGGATTCCCAAGCGATGATGTGGATGCACAACGGCGGATGATCATGGGGGATTACTTGACGAATTCAGGGCAGCGTGTGCGTATTATGAACGGTTACTTCCCGCAAGGGGAAAACCGCGATCACCCAGTGAAGTTCCCTGCGAAAGAAAAGTTTTATGCCGACTTGATGAATTATCTCAATCAGGCTGAAGATAGTAGTCAACCCGTTATCTTAATGGGTGATATGAATATATCCCATCAAGATTGTGATATTGGGATTGGGGAAGATAATGCCAAACGCTGGCTTCGTACCGGAAAATGTAGTTTCTTGCCAGAAGAGCGTGACTGGCTGAATAAACTACTCGATTGGGGCTTTGTTGATACATTCCGTCACCAACACCCGCACGTTACTGACCAGTATAGCTGGTTCGATTACCGTTCACGTGGGTTTGACGATAACCGTGGTCTGCGCATCGACTTAATCTTAGCAACCCAACCCTTGCTCGAAAACCTGACTGAAACAGGCATTGACTACGAACTACGAGGTATCGAAAAACCCTCAGATCACGCGCCTATCTGGAGCAGCTTCTCGGTCTAACTACTGTCCATCGCCCGTTCAATGTTGATCGGGCGGTAACTCTTGTAACGCCTTTCTTAGTAACCGAGCCAACATCAAATAAGTTGGCTTAGGGTTCGGTTGTACCGATAGTTTTACGGCCAAGTCGAGATACCAGTGTTGGAGCCGTGGGTCTAACGGAGTCTGTGCGCGTTGACCAAGCCAATACCAGCCTTGCAGCGGAAGTGACAACAGAAATAATGTTGTCACAACGATTTGCGCTAACGCATGAGTACCTAGCCACTCCCACTGCACAATAAAATTAATCGCCGCTATCGCTGGTATCCATTTTGCGGCAAATTGCACCGCTGGCACAACGCGACTTTCGGTCATAGCTGCTACTACTGCATGACGTGGCCAGATTTTGGCGTACTCGTGACCTAATTTAAATGTTTTCAATAAACTCATTCACTGAAACCTTAATCGTGACGAATTAAGCATCTATTATGACATCAACATGCGCTCTATTTGTTCAACTGTACGTTAAACGCTCAAGATGATATTTGCTTTACTTTCAAATAGTTACACACTTCACGGCAGCTAACTAACAGAGTTATCCACATAAATTGTGGAGAATTCCTAATAGCTTTGACACAATGACCATTACCAGTTGGACAATCAAGAGAAGTATACACTATGACGATAATCGTTTACGGTATCCCTAATTGCGATACCGTACGCAAAGCTCGAAAATGGCTTGAACAACAATCTATCGATTACCATTTTCATGACGTCCGTGCCGACCCCGTTACCAGCTCTACTATCGAAACTTGGCTTGCGGCATTAGGCGTTGATGCACTACTCAATAAACGCAGTACTGCGTGGCGCGCACTCAATGCCGATCAACAAGATCTATCATCAACAGCAAAAGTCGTCGCCCTACTGCAACAACATCCCACACTGATGAAACGCCCTTTACTCGATGTCAATGGTCAGTATACGACAGGATTTCAAGCTGAAACATGGCAACAATTGATAAGGGGAAAATAGTGGATACTGTTGCTTTAGCTGCTGCGCTCATTCAACGCCCATCGGTTACTCCTGATGATGCTGGTTGCCAACGCATTATTGGCGAACGCTTAGCAAAGTTAGGATTCACTCTTGAAACCATGGTGTTTGAAGATACCACCAATTTATGGGCACGCCGTGGTACTGAAGGGCCGGTATTTTGCTTTGCTGGCCATACTGATGTAGTCCCAGTTGGCAATGAGGACGCATGGCAATACCCTCCTTTTGCTGCAGTTCGTCACAATGGTTATTTGCACGGCCGCGGGGCGGCTGATATGAAAGGCAGCTTAGCTGCCATGGTGGTTGCAACTGAGCGATTTATCAAGCAATACCCTAACCACCGCGGTAGTATTGCATTTCTGATCACAAGTGATGAAGAAGGTCCGTTTATTAACGGCACGCCACGGGTGATTGACACCTTAGAGGCCCGTAATGAAAAAATTACGTGGTGCTTAGTTGGTGAACCATCAAGCACTGAAGCTTTTGGTGATGTCATTAAAATCGGCCGCCGCGGCAGCCTAAGCGGCGATCTAACTGTGCTAGGTACTCAAGGGCACGTGGCTTACCCCCATTTAGCAACAAATCCAGTCCATCTTGGCATGCCCGCCCTGACTGAGTTAGTTCGAACTGAATGGGATCAAGGTAACGAATCATTCCCTCCAACAACGTTTCAAATCTCCAACATTCACGCTGGGACTGGCGCCAGTAACGTCATTCCAGGTGAATTATACGTGCAATTCAATTTCCGCTTTAGTTCAGAATTGACCTCATCCGATTTGAAACAGCATGTTGAAGTAGTGTTAACCAAACACCAACTAGACTACAGAATTCAATGGAAACTGAATGGCGAGCCTTTCTTAACAGATTCAGGTGAGCTATTGGCTGCAGCCATTGCAGCCGTGCATGAAACCACCGGGATCACACCTGAGTTGTCTACTTCTGGTGGCACATCTGATGGTCGCTTCATTGCCCCAACGGGGGCACAAGTCATTGAATTAGGGCCGGTCAATGCTACCATTCATAAGGTCAATGAATGTGTACGTGAAGCTGACTTGGAATCGCTCACCAACGCTTATAACCGGATCCTTGAGAAACTTCTATGTTAACAACGGAACAACTTTACGGCCTCACGAACAGTCATACGGTATTAATTGCCGGTGAGGCTGATACCATTCGCCTTGTGCCAACAGCGGCAGAAGCATATCTATATATGCAAGATGCTGCAGCCCAAGTTGGCATTCATATGGCCATTGCCTCTGGTTTTCGTAGCTTTGCGCGCCAGCGTTTGATTTGGAATAAAAAATTTAATGGTGAAACACCGCTCTACACTATTCACGGAGACCTACTTAACACTGAACAATTAGCTGTCGGTGAAATCGTTGAAGCTATTCTTACCTGGTCTGCACTGCCAGGTGCTTCTCGCCATCATTGGGGAACAGATTTTGATCTATATGATCCGACCGCATTTGCCGATGGGCAGCGACGTTTGCAGTTAGTTCCAGCGGAGTATGAAGACGGTGGTCCGTGTTATAAATTACATCAATGGCTACAACAAAATGCCCGCGATTATGGCTTCTTTTTCCCCTATGCACGTTATCAAGGAGGTGTTGCCGCAGAACCATGGCATTTAAGCTATGCTCCCTTAGCGTTGCCCTGTCAAAACGCCATTGACATTGATACATTAAAAGACTTGCTAGCTACTCAAACAATTGCAGGGCAGGCCTATGTGTTAGATCAGCTAACAGAAATCAAACACCGCTACATTGACACTATCTGCCTACCGGAACTTACCGCGAGTGACACATGGTTTGGTTGATTATTTTACTTGCAGTTGGGATTATCGTCGGTAATTTGCTCTTGGTGAAGCATACCGCAAATATGAAAATGCCGTCGCTATCTCAACAGCAGCAACGGCAGTCTCACGATGATTCTGATGATGACCCTTGGCGGGACGATGACTAAAGCGGCACGCCAAGTCGTGCAGCAACTTCTTCGTAGGCTTCAACAACACCGCCGAGACCTTGGCGAAAACGATCTTTATCAAGCTTTTTGCGGGTCTCTTTATCCCACAAACGACAACCATCTGGACTAAATTCATCGCCTAAAACGATGTTGCCATCGGCATCGACACCAAATTCGAGCTTAAAATCTACCAGCATGAGGCCGGCAGCATCGAACAATTCACTTAACACGTCATTAACTCGATACGTGAGTTTTTTCATTTCCGCGAGCTGCTCAGTAGTTGCCCAACCAAAGCTGATAGCGATGGATTCATTGATCATCGGATCATGTAACGCATCATTCTTTAAAAACTGTTCAAATGTTGGTGGGTTGAGCGGCTGGCCTTCAGCGACGCCTAATCGACGTACTAATGAACCAGCAGCAAAATTACGCATCACGCACTCAACCGGGATCATATCAAGCCGCTTCACTAATGTTTCGGTGTCGCTGAGGACCTGATCTAATTGGGTTGGGATCCCTGCCGCTTCCAGTTTAGCCATAATGAAGTTGTTAAACTTATTATTGACCATCCCTTTGCGATCCAGCTGCTCAACTTTCTCGCCATCAAAGGCTGATGTATCGTTGCGAAACTGAAGAATTAAACGCTCGGGATTGTCTGTTGTATAAACAGTTTTGGCTTTTCCCCGATATAATTCAGTACGTTTTTCCATGAGCAGCGGTATCTCCGAACAGTGAGCAATATAGAAGCACTATTATATGCTACTTTGTGCACGAATTTCAGCAGCAAATGGTGCAAATATTTGCATTACTTGTGCAGCATCCAATGGTTGCCCATTGCGGAACAAGGTTATGGTTGTCCGTTTTTGGTCACCTGTCACTTTCACTTCGTATTCACCTCGTGGCAGTTCTAACTTGCCATCGACGTTACGGCTAAACCAGAACGATTTTTTTACGCCGTAAAGGACGTAATAACGACCCAGTTCACGGTTGTAGTCGTCAATACCAAACCCTAGTTCTGGTAATACTTCTTGCATTAACCCCCACGTGAAACCAAAACTTGCACCCAATACAATTGCCGCATAACCATCTTCGTCAAAGCCCATATCGACAGCTACTGCACCGTCATCACCTACAGCTGCAACACCTGCCATCTGGGTAATGGCTATTTCACTAACCACCATATTCAATGCTGCTGTAGCGGCATTACGATTACGAAATGCGAGATAAGTTGGATTAACTTCAACGTTGTTTTCTGTTTCGACCTCAATCTCAACAACGTCACTATGAATAGTCGTCGTACGGCCGTGGTCAGCTGTATCAAACGTCAATGCAACCCGCCGGCGAATAGTCACCAGATCATCATCTTCACCATGTTCAAATGATTCAGTTAGCCAATCGGTAACTATGCGTTTACGGTCTTGTTGTTCAACAATCCCAACATTACGCGTACGCAAAGCTTGTAACGCCCCCTGCCAAACATATTGTTCAACATTGTTCATACCTTCAATTTCATCAAAATAGATGTGTGTGGCGGGCTCGTTTTCTTCAATACGACTGCCGTTAGCCAATGGCCAAACCAATGTCGGCGCTAAGACTGGAACGATTTTTCCAGTTGGCCCAGATTGATTCGCTGCTGGGATAGCGTAGCGGTTTGTTGGCGTTGGTAGTTTCTTATTCGGAGCCGGCTCAACCTTCTCCTGTAGGCCCGCATTCAGGTAATCAAATTTCCCTTCTGCTTGTTCCCGCGGGGTAAAACTACATGCACTAGCGACAATAGTTGCCGTGCCAGCTAGTACTAATACTTTCAATTTCATGTTAACTCCGCTTAAATTAATCCTGCTTGTTTTAATGTTTGTTCGATATGTTGTTGCTGCGGAAGTTCCGGCTCGGTCATCGGTAAGCGATAATAAGGCTCGAGTTTCCCCATTTTTGCTAGCGCCCATTTCACTGGAATTGGGTTAGACTGTACGAACATCGCTTCATGGACTGCGTGCATTTCCTGATCGAGACTCGTCGCCAATACGCTGTCCCCAGAGGTGGCGGCAACGACCATCGCTTTCATCTGCGCTGGCATAATATTGGCGGTCACACTAATCACACCATGACCACCTTGCAACATAAATTCACAGCCAGTCAGGTCATCACCACTCAGTAGAATAAAATCCTCACCACAGAGCTCTTGCAACGTAGCCACACGGCTAACATCACCCGTTGCTTCTTTAATGCCAACAATGTTTGGAATTTTTGCTAATTCAGCAACTTGTTCAGGGAGCATGTCATAGGCGGTACGCCCGGGAACGTTATATAGCAGCTGTGGTAAATCCGATGCTGCTGCACAGGCTCGGTAATGTTCAATGAGTCCGCGTAATGAGGGTTTGTTGTAGTATGGGTTGACGTTAAGAAATCCATTGATCGGAAGGTGACTCATCCGTTCCGTTAACATAACGGCCTCGGATGTGGCGTTAGATCCATTACCTGCAAGCACCGTAATGCGACCCGCTGCGATCTCAGCCACTGCGCCAACGATCATAATATGTTCGTCGTGGCTCATAGTTGCTGATTCACCTGTTGTTCCCATCGCAACAATGGCATCTGTTCCTGACTCGATATGCCAATTCACGAGCGCCTCAAGCGCATTAAAATCAACATTGCCTTGTTGCGTAAATGGTGTCACCAGCGCGACGATACTACCTCTTAACATATTGCCCCCAAATTTAGTGTGCTACACATGGTACTTTCACCGCCTCTTGATGACAAGATTTCCGCTAATTTTGCTTCGCGTTGACGCTTCTTTTATCATAGTCAGTCAATTAAATGACTATGACTTAATCGTACGGAGCGACAATGAATACTTTAAAAGCAGGCGATAAAGCACCTCAATTTACCTTGTTCGATGCCCACGGCCAGTCCGTTTCACTCACCGATTTACTCAGCCGTGGCCGAGTGTTGGTGTACTTTTATCCAAAAGCAATGACTCCTGGCTGTACCGTACAAGCTCAACAACTCCGTGACCATCACGCCCAATTACAACAACATCAAGTGCAAGTCGTTGGTATTAGTACTGACGAAGTGAAACGCTTAGCAAAATTTACTGAACGCGATCAGCTGAATTTTATCTTACTGAGCGATCCTGACCATCGCGTTGCTGAACAATTTGGCGTTTGGGGCCTGAAAAAGTTCATGGGTCGTGAGTATGATGGTATTCATCGTATCAGTTTTCTAATCGAACAGGACGGCACCATTAGCCATGTTTTCGATAAATTTAAAACAAAAGACCACCATCAAGTGGTACTTGATCATCTTGCTACTCGTTCGTAGTCGACCTTTCAACTACCGACGGAGATTGCGTGGAAAGCGCCATCAACACCGCTTTCACTAAGCTGGCTAATGGAATAGCAAAAAAGACACCCCAAAATCCCCATAGGCCGCCGAACACTAGTACGGCGGCAATAATATACACAGGATTCAAGCTCACGACTTCGGAAAATAGCAGTGGCACCAGTAAGTTGCCATCGAGTGCTTGAATGATTAAGTAACTAATCACTACCCACGCCAGCATACTCGTCCAGCCAAACTGAAATACCGCAACAAGGACAACAGGAATCGTTACCACCACGGCACCGATGTATGGAATCAGAACCGATAGCCCTACCAACACTGCCAACAAGGCAGCGTAGCGCAAATCAAATAAGGCAAAGCAGATGTAGGCTGCCACCCCTACAACGATCACTTCCACGGCTTTACCGCGAATATAATTCATAATTTGAAGATTCATTTCTCCACTAACCTGCGCAATCAGCCGACGATTAGTTGGCAATAATCGGTTAATGTGGCGTAGTAATTCACGTTTATCTTTCAGCATAAAGAACACGAGCAACGGCACCACGATGAAATAAATCATCAGCTGCATCATGCCAACAATTCGACTCAGTGATTGGCTCAGTAACAGTTCACCAAACATGAGTGCCCTGCTCGTTACATTATCAATAAAGGTCGTAATATTTCGCTCACTAATAAATTCAGGGAACAACTCCGGTAAACGCGCCAGCAATATTTTCACCTGGGCCAACATTTGCGGTAGTTCGGCAACTAAAGCTATCGATTGTTGCCAAATAACCGGCACTAGAAACACCACTAAAATAATAATCAACGCAAGGAAGCTAATAAAAACTAACGCAACAGCCGTGATGCGGGGAACGCCCAAGCGCACGACCCATTGAATCGGCCATTCCAACAAATAAGCAAATACCACGGCTACCAAAATAGGTGCTAGCACGTCGCCAAAAAGTATAATCACCAGAAACGAAATACCCAGCAGCAGCACCAAGGTCACAGCATCTGGATCAGAGAAGCGCCGTTCATACCACTGCTTGATGTACTCAATCATTGAATCCACTCCATATGATGATTCACGCCGATGTTGCATGCATCCGCTCAATATCCCATCATAACTGATGAACGCGAACGAGATACAGTGGTCTATACAAAAAATTAGAACCTTTTCTGGTTTCTAGAATTGACATGACAGATTGATTAGGCATATTTGATGAAGCAGTTCAATCACATTCTTGCAGCAACTATTGCGGGCTTAACGATCGCACTAGGCGCCCATGACGTTGCAGCACAAGAGCGCATCCCTGAAATTGGCACAGCTGGTGCGGCTATTATGACCGTAGAGCGAGAGCGTATATACGGTGACATGTATATGCGACAAATCCGCGCCTTAGCGCCTATGGTTAACGATCCTGTTCTCGACGAATATTTGCGCGATATCGGTTCTCGTATGGTACGTGAAGCCGATGGTGTACGTTTTCCATTTACCTTCTTTTGGATAAATCAAAAAGACATTAACGCATTTGCGTTTTTTGGCGGCTATATCGGTATCCATACAGGGTTAATTGCAGAGGCACAAACTGAAAGTGAATTAGCAGCCGTTATCGCCCATGAGATAGCACACGTTTCACAACGCCACATCGTACGTAATATGGAGCGCATGTCGAACGCTTCACCGACGACGATGGCAGCTATGTTAGGTTCCATGATTCTTGCTATTATCAACCCACAATTAGGGTTTGCGGCAATGACTGGGACAATTGGCGTCAATCAACAAATGCAGCTCAATTATACGCGCCAATTTGAGCAAGAGGCTGACCGAGTGGGATTTAGTATCCTCGCTAATTCAGGGTTTGACCCTATGGGGTCACCGAATTTTTTTGGTCGCTTGAGTGACAAGTATCGGTACTCATCACGACCACCAGAAATTCTACTTACCCACCCCTACAGTGAAAACCGATTAGCTGATATGCGCTCACGGGCAGAATCAATGCCACGTCCGAAAGTACGCGATTCTCTCCCATTTTACTTAGCTAAATATCGTACCCAAGTGCGGCATTTAAAACAGTTTTCAGACACTGAGTTGCGTCGTATACAAGATACCGCTGCAACAGTAAACGAGCGTACTGCCGCGACCTACGCATTAGCCATTTGGTTGCTTGACCAACGCCGGCCACAGGAAGCAGAAACGGTGTTAGCGCCCTTGCTGCAAAGCGCACCGATGAACACCTTTTTTATCGACGTGCAAAGTGACATTTTATTAGCTCAACAACGCTATGATGAAGCCTTGACGATGTTGGAGAAAGCTTATATTCGGCAACCTAATGAGCAAACGATTACATTAAACTTTGCCAACGTTGCAGTTGCTGCACGTCAGTATCCATTAGCCATTAACTTATTACGCGAGTATACGCAGCGTAACGAGAATAACGTGATGGCATTAGATTTACTTGCCACAGCATATCGCCTCAATGGCAATAATAGCGCTATGCACGAAACACTGGCAGAGTTGTCTGCCCTGCATGGTGCTTTTGATCAGGCGATTGACCATTTGCACAAAGCCCATCGTCACAATCAATTAGAGCTTGAAAAACGTCGTCTCCAAGCTCGTATTGAACAATTGATGGCACAGAAAAAACTGCTGGAAAGTTTAACTTAGCAAAACCCGCGTAAACCCTCGCCCAATCGGGCGGGGATATAAGCGGGAAACGCGAAGCGTTTCTAGTCAGGTGTGGCCTGACTTTGTACATATTCTTTCAGCGTTTCAATCGTTGCACCACC
>Ga0209075_1001064_pt1 | contig 26291 bp, 18 predicted proteins | sample Stecom2011_FD_187523 | JGI IMG/M metagenome (GOLD analysis project Ga0209075, IMG submission 187523) | Agricultural soil microbial communities from Utah to study Nitrogen management - Steer compost 2011 (SPAdes) (version 2) | ecosystem: Environmental > Terrestrial > Soil > Agricultural land...
CGCGAAACCGAATCGTGATCTTGCCGCGGTCCCCGTTCTCAAGGAAACGTACCAGGTTGCGTAGTTTTACCTGATAATCCCCTTCTTCAGTTCCTGGACGGAACTTAAGCTCTTTGACTTGCGTCTGTTTCTGTTTCTTCTTGGCAATAGCCTTCGCTTTCTTCTCGTCGAAGATCTTCTTGCCGTAATCCATTATCTTACAGACGATCGGATCAGAATCCGTAACCTGCACCAGATCGAGAGCCGCTTCTTCCGCCATCCGGAGTGCTTCCTCGATTGCTACAACCCCGACCTGATTGCCTTCGGCATCAATCAGGCGGACTTCAGTTGCGTCAATATTCTCATTGATCGGCGCTTTTGGAGTACGCCCACCCCGATTCGTTCGCTGTTTAATAATCAGATCTCCGTTTTGATTCTGCCTTTGCGTTGAATGTCATCAGCCAACAGCTGTTCAAACGCTTCCAGCGATAGGGTTCCCAAATCTTCACCTTTGCGGGTACGCACTGCGACCGCATTGTTCTCGACTTCTTTGTCGCCGACAACGACAAGATAGGGAACCTTGTTAAGAGTATGCTCGCGGATTTTAAAGCCGATCTTCTCGTTTCTCAAGTCAGCATTAACCCGATATCCCAAAGAATCCCATTTTTTGGCCAGATTCTGACAGTAATCACGTTGGTTATCGGTAATATTCAGTACCGCAACCTGCGTTGGCGCCAGCCAGGTAGGGAATGCACCTTCGTATTCTTCGATCAGTATACCGATAAACCGCTCAAAAGACCCGAGAACTGCCCGATGCAGCATAACCGGCGTCTTCCGCTCGGAATTATCAGCCACATACTGGGCGCCCAGACGGCCCGGCATGGAAAAATCTACCTGAATAGTACCACACTGCCACACCCGGCCGAGACAGTCTTTCAGGGAATACTCAATCTTCGGGCCATAGAAGGCGCCTTCACCCGGCAACAGTTCCCAGTCAACGCCTTCGCGATTGAGGGCTTGCTCGAGGGCCGCTTCGGCTTTATCCCAGACCTCATCAGAGCCAACACGCTTTTCCGGACGGGTAGACAGCTTGTACAGGATCTCGGTAAAGCCGAAGTCTTCGTACACTTCGTGCAGCATCTTCATGAACGCTGACACTTCTTCCTGAATGGCGTCTTCTTCACAGAAAATGTGGGCGTCGTCCTGGGTAAAGCCACGCACACGCATCAGGCCATGTAGTGCTCCAGATGCCTCGTTACGGTGACACGAGCCAAACTCAGCCAGACGCAGCGGCAGGTCTTTATAGCTCTTCAGGCCCTGGTTGAACACCTGCACATGGCAGGGGCAGTTCATCGGCTTGATGGCAAAGTCGTGTTTCTCCGACTCGGTGGTGAACATGCCATCCTTGAACTTGTCCCAGTGCCCGGATTTCTCCCACAGGGTGCGGGACACCACCTGCGGTGTTTTGATTTCTTTGTAGCCGTGCTGGTGCTGCTTGGCCCGCATGTACTGTTCGATTTCCTGGTACAGGGACCAACCATCCGGGTGCCAGAACACCATGCCCGGCGCTTCTTCCTGCATATGGAACAGTCCCAGCTTCTTGCCGATCTTGCGGTGATCCCGCTTCTCGGCTTCTTCCAGGCGATTCAGGTAAGCCTTGAGCTCTTTCTTGTTGCCCCAGGCGGTGCCGTAGATCCGCTGCAACTGCTCGTTATTCTGATCGCCACGCCAGAAGGCCCCTGCCACTTTGGTCAGCTTGAAGGCTTTCAGCTTGCCGGTGCTGGGTACATGGGGGCCACGGCACAGGTCAATAAAGTCGCCCTGGCTGTAGAATGACAGGTCTTCCTCACCGGGAATGTCTTCGATGATGCGGACCTTGTACTCCTCGCCCATTTTTTCAAACAGCTTGACCGCGTCTTCCCGGGACATAACAGAACGGGATACCGGCAGATCCTGCTTGGCCAGCTCTTCCATGCGCTTCTCGATGCGGGCCAGGTCTTCGTTGGTAAAGGGGCGCTCGTATTTGAAGTCGTAGTAGAAGCCGTTTTCAATCACCGGGCCGATCGTGACCTGGGCACCCGGAAACAGCTCCTGAACAGCCATAGCCATCAGGTGAGCAGTGGAATGGCGGATAACGTCAACGCCGTCTTCATCACGCTCCGTTACAATCGCAAGTTCGGTATCGTTCTCGATCAGGTAGCTGGTATCCACCAGCTTGCCATTCACTTTTCCGGCCAGGGCGGCTTTCGCAAGGCCTGCGCCAATGTCGGCGGCAACATCGTGAACGGTAACGGCTTCGGCAAAACTGCGGTGACTGCCATCTGGCAGAGTAATAACGGGCATGGTGCTCTCCTGTGGTTTCTCAGCGGTGATCTATACCAAAGATCACATGGTGGCCGGCTGCCGCGATACAAACCGCGGGCCGGCTTGGGGGCGAGTTTATCAGAAAAAAACCCGGCAACAATGCCGGGTTTGTACGAACGCAGCCACACCGCTAGGCCGCTTGCGGTTGTGCATCCTCCCTGGCCTTGCGCTTGAGCTGACCGAAGGCCACCAGGGCAAGCAACAGCAGGGCCGGTATGAACATCAACTCCCGGGGCGGCCTGTCGAGCTTGGCCTGCACCGCTTCGATGTTCCAGCCGAAATCGATGCCGGCTTCTTCCGCGGCACTGCCAAAATTTACGAAGTCGACTGCCAGCATGTCGCCACTGACAGACACCTCCAGGCCTGCAGCAGACAACCGCTCAGTTGCCGAATCGCCGGCAGGAATCTCCAGCTGGGTGTAAGTGGTGGTATCACTGCCATCCAGCGCCATGCCAGAGACACGGAACACCACTTTCTCGCCTGGCTCAGCCTGCCCGACATACTCCATGATGGCTTCGCCCTGGCGTTCCTCGTATGGCGGATAAACCATATCCCACCAGAAGCCGGGCCGGAACATAGTGAAGGTAATCAGCAGCAGCAAAACGGTTTCCCACTTATAGCTGCGGGTAAACCAGTAGCCCTGGGTAGCCGCAGAAAACACCAGCATGGCGGTCACCGCACTAAAGACTGTAATCAACAGATCTACCCAGCCGGTCAGCCCGATCAGCAACAACTGGGTGTTGAAGATGAACATGAACGGCAGGATCGCTGTCCGGATATCGTAGGTGAAACCCTGAATACCCGTGCGTATGGGGTCTGCCCCGGATATGGCCGCCGCCGCATAGGCGGCCAGCCCAACGGGCGGCGTGTCGTCCGCCAGTATGCCGAAGTAGAACACGAACATGTGAACCGCAATCAGCGGAACCAGCAAGCCGTTCTGGGCGCCCAGAGTCACAATCACCGGCGCCATCAGGGTGGACACTACAATGTAGTTAGCCGTAGTTGGCAGGCCCATGCCCAGAATGAGGCTGATCACCGCCGTGAACATCAGCATAAGCAGCAAGTTGCCGCCAGACAGGAACTCCACAAACTGAGTCATCACCAGGCCGATACCGGTCAGAGTGACCGTGCCTACCACAATTCCAGCGGTGGCCGTTGCCACACCGATACCCACCATATTCCTGGCACCGGTGGCCAGGGAGTGGAACAGGTCGCCGATTCCACCGGTAAATTCACCCAGGAAACCGCCGTGCTTGCGGAAAAATGCTTTCAGCGGGCGCTGGGTGATCACGATAAACACCATGAACAGGGTGGCCCAGAACGCTGACAACTGGGGCGAGAAACGCTCAACCGTCAGACACCAGACCAGCACCACCACCGGCAGCAGGTAATACAGCCCGGTTTTCACCGTGGGCCCGACCTCCGGCAACTCTTCCAGAGCTTTTTCAGGATCATCCTCCTCCAGCTCCGGGAACCGGGCTCCATAGCCGACCAGCGCCACATAGATCGCCACCAGAAGGGGCCCAAGCAGCCAGGGCGCGGCTTCTCCCAGCACATCCTTGGTCCAGCCCACACCGTAATAGACTGCAAACGTCAGAACGATCAGGCCAATCAGCACCACCACCCAGTTCAGCATACGTTGAGCCAAGGTCGGGCGGTTCAGGCGCTGGATACCGTGCATTTTCAGCTTGCAGGCTTCCAGGTGCACGATGTAGACCAGCGCCACATAGGAGATGAGCGCCGGCAAAATGGCATGCTTGATCACTTCCAGATAGGAAATGCCCACATACTCCACCATCAGGAAGGCTGCCGCGCCCATTATCGGCGGAGTCAGCTGGCCGTTGGTGGAGGCCGCAACTTCAACCGCGCCAGCCTTGGTGGCCGGAAAACCCACCCGCTTCATCAGCGGAATGGTAAAGGTACCGGTGGTCACCACGTTGGCAATGGAAGACCCGGAAATCACACCGCTCAGGCCACTGGACACCACCGCCGCCTTGGCCGGGCCGCCCTTCATATGGCCCAGCATGGCGTAGGCGACCTTGATGAAATAATTACCGGCGCCCGCCCGCTCCAGCAGTGCTCCGAACAGTACGAACAGGAATACAAAACTGGTGGAAACCCCCAGGGCAACTCCAAACACCCCCTCGGTACCCAGCCACTGGTGCGATGCCAGCTTGTTCAGGCTCACACCCTTGTGGGCAATAACATCGGGCATATAGGGCCCGGCCAGGGAGTAGGTAATAAACACCGCAGCCACGATAGCCAAAGGCAAGCCCAGCGCCCGCCGGGTTGCTTCCAGCAGCAAAACCAGCCCCGCCATCGCCACCCACAGATCCATGGTGACCGGTGCACCGGGCCGCGTAGCCAGCTGGCTATAAAAAACGTAGAGATAAGACGCCGTAAAGGCTGCCGCCAGTGCCAGCACCCAGTCGTAAACGGGCACCTTGCTGGCATGCACCCCCTTGACCATGGGAAAGGCTGCAAAGGCCAGAAACACCGCAAAGGCCAGATGAATGGAGCGGGTTTCTGTCGAGTTGAAAATACCGAAATTCAGAATGAATGGCAGGGGCGATGCAATCCAGAGCTGGAACAACGACCAGCACACCGGAACGATAAACAGAATAACCGCTGCAGGGCCCTGAAGGGCGCGACCACCCGTCTCAGTCTGCAAAACCTCACTTACCTTAGCGGCATCCACATTTGCCCCGGTGACGGGGTCATTCGTTGCCATAGAGCGTTCCTGAGAATGAAAAAGAGCCTGACTTTATCAACAGAGCGGGCACATGGCCCGCCCTGCTCTCTACCTGACTGATCAGTCGATCAGGCCAGCTTCACGGTAGTACTTGGCTGCACCCGGGTGCAGCGGAGCACTCAGGGCATCAGAGACCATCTCTTCCTTCTTCAGGTTGCCAAACGCCGGATGCAGGCGCTTGAAGCTATCGAAGTTCTCGAACACGGCTTTAACCACTTCATAAACCACATCGTCCGGTACGTCGGAAGACGACACAAACGTAGCGGCCACACCGAAGGTGGTTACATCGTTGTCGGAACCGCGATACATCCCGCCAGGGATAACCGCCTTACGGTAGTATGGGTTCTCGTCGATCAGCTTCTGGGTGGCGGCGTTATCCACGTTTACCACAACGCTGTCACAGGATGTGGTGGCTTCCTTGATAGCACCGGAGGGGTGGCCCACGGTGTAGAAGAAAGCATCGATATTGCCATCACACAGCGCCTGGGACTGCTCTGCCGCCTTGATTTCGGCAGCCAGGGCGAACTTGCCCAAGTCCCAGCCCATTTCTTTCATCAGCACCTCGGCAGTAGCGCGCTGGCCGGAGCCAGGGTTACCAACAGAAACCCGCTTCCCTTCCAGGTCTTCAAAGTTCTTGATGCCTGACCCTTTGCTGGCCACGACAGTGAACGGCTCAGGATGCATGGAGAAAACGGCGCGAAGTTTTTCGTTCTTGCCCGCATCGGTGAATTCACTGGTGCCATTGTAGGCATGGAACTGCCAGTCAGACTGGGCCACAGCCAGGTCCAGCTCCCCGGCACGGATCGCATTCAGGTTGTAGACCGAACCACCGGTGCTCTCCACCGAGCAACGGATACCGTGATTCTTACGATCCATGTTCACCAGACGACAGATTGCGCCACCCGCCGGATAATAAACACCGGTTACACCCCCGGTACCAATCGTTACGAAGCGCTGCTCCTGTGCAGAAACAGCCGAAGATGCTGCCCCCAGGCTTAAAGCTGCTGCAACGGCAAAAGCGGACGCTTTGAGTTTCAGTGTCATGTGTGCTCTTCCTTTTCTTGGTCGTTGTTATCAATTGCCCGCCCAGAAATACGGACAAACATCCGGTTCGCTTTAAAACATAGAACACTTCGGGTAATAAATAAAGGATGGGGTAGCTCGCTAACCAGCTGAGTAATCAATAAAAAAGCCCGCTTTCGCGGGCTTTTCAGGTTTCAGCCAATCAGGATGACTTGGCCGCGCGGGCTTTCGCCAGCATCTTGTCCGGCCTCAATAGGAAGCGGGCCAGCGCCGGCAGCAGCCAGATGGCGCCCACCATGTTCCACAGGAACATGAAGAACAGCAGGAAGCCCATGTCGGCCTGGAACTTGATCGGAGAGAAAATCCAGGTCACCACACCAAGGCCCAGGGTTACGCCGGTGAAGATAACGGCCTTACCGGTAGAACGCAGGGTTTCGTAGTAGGCTTCTTGCAGCGTCTTGCCTTCCAGCAGGAACTTCTCCAGCTTGGCATAGATGTAGATACCATAGTCCACACCGATACCCACACCCAGCGCGATAACCGGCAGGGTGGCCACCTTGATGCCGATACCCGACACCGCCATGATCGCCTCACACAGAATAGAGGTCAGGCCCAGCGGAATCACGATACAGGCCACCGCACGAAGTGAACGGAAGGTCAGGAAGCACAGTAAGCTCACCACACCGTAAACCAGCAACAGCATCATATCCTTGGCGCTGGAAATGACCTCGTTGGTGGCCGCTTCGATACCTGCGTTACCCGCCGCCAGCAAGAAAGTATGCTCATCGTTGCTGTTGGCCTGGGCAAAGGCTTCAACATGCTCAACCACGGTCTCCAGGGTTTCAGCCTTGTGGTCTTCCAGGAACACCAGTACCGGGGTCAGATCACAGCTGGTGTTGATCAGGCCGGCCGGCGCCTCACGAATGGAAGCGTTGATGATGGTCTGGTTACGGGAAATCTCGAACCATTTCCAGCTGCCCTCGTTCAGGGCCTTGGTCACCAGCTTGGACACATCCGCCAGAGAAGCGGAGCTCTGCACGCCCGGAGTGTTCTGCAGTTGCCACTGAAGACTGTCCATGGCCCGCAGCACGTTGTACTGGGTGCACTGCTCTTCAGGGGTTTTCACCATCACCACCAGCACATCGGCGCTGGTGGAATAGTTATTGATGATGTAGGCGTTGTCCGTGTTGTAGCGGGAATCGGCGCGCAGTTCCGGCGCACCCTGGTCAAGGTCACCGACTTTCAGGTCCTGCTTGTAGTACAGCCCCAGACCCAGACCGATGACTCCAATCAGCAGTGAAATCGGCGCCACGCCCGGATGCGAGAAGTAGGACATAACCCGCCACTTGCGATCCTGCTTGTCACCATGGCTCTGCACATGGCGCACACCACCCTTGGAAATGCCGACGTAAGACATGATCAGTACGTGCAGCACTAGGTTGGTAATGATCACGAACGCCACACCCAGACCGGCAGCAATGGCCAGGTCACGGATAACATCAATCTCGATGAACACCAGGGTGAGGAAGCCCATAGCATCAGAAATCAGGGCCAGCATGCCCGGAATATACAGGGCGCGGAAAGCCAGGCGGGCAGCGGTCACCGCATCAAAGCCCTTGGCCGCCTCGACCGCCATGGCATTCACAATCTGTACGCCGTGACTGATACCGATTGCGAACACCAGGAACGGCACCAGAACCGAATACGGGTCCAGGCCATAGCCCAGAAGCCGGAGAGTACCCAGCTGCCAGAACACCGCAATGATGGATGTCAGCACCGGAATCAGCGTGCCGGCGATGCAGCGGGAGTACCAGAACAGCAGCAGAGTGGTCAGCAGGATGGTGATACCGGCAAACCAGGCAATGGAGCCGATGCCTTCGATCAGGTCCCCGACTTTCTTGGCAAAGCCAACAATATGGATGCTGATTTGCGGATTCTGGTCCTGGTACTTGCTCCGGATCTTTTCCTCAAGTTCCTTGGAGAACGCGGCATAGTCCAGCGGCTCGCCGGTTTCCGGATTGGTCTCATACAGGGGGGCATACACGATGGTGGAGCGGAAATTGTCGGAAATCAGACGACCCACTTCGTTCGAGCGCAATACGTTCTGGCGCAACTGCTCCAGGCTGTCACGGGTGCCGTCATAGGTGTCCGGAATAACGGTACCACCCTGGAAGCCCTGTTCGGTAACCTCAACCCAGCGGACGTTGGATGTCCACAGCGACTTGAGCCCGGAGCGGTCAACACCGTTGAGATAGAACATCTCATCAGTGATCTGTTTCAGGGTTTCCATGTACTCGGCCGTGAAGATGTCGCCTTCATCAACGGCAACGGCAATTCGCACGAAGTTACCCAGGTTTTCCAGGTCATCCCGGTGCTCAAGCATATTCACAATGTACGGATGCTCCAGCGGGATCATCCTTTCAAAACTGGCATCCGGCTGGATCTTGACGGCGTTGTAGCCAAGAAACAGCGTCAGCACAAAGAACGCGACAAGAATCAGCGCTCTGTTGTTAAAGATCAAACGCTCAAGGAACGGCTCCGCCTTGGGCGTTGTCAGGTAATGTTCACCCCTGTCATGCATCGGGTCAGACATTAAAAAACCCCTCTATCCATTAAATCCGTTGATGCCACACCAGGGCGTTATTTCAGGTTCCGGCCGCGAGCGTCGGAGAATTTCACACCGCCCTCGCCTACCAGAAGAAGATTGGTTCCAGCCAGGGGAACCACACCCATGACACCCTCCCGGTCGTTCCGGAAGTGCGCGCGGAAACTTTCACCGCCGTTGCTGCTCATCAGAACCGCGCCGCTGTTGCCCACAAGGGTAATCCTGCCGTCATCCGCAACCGCACCGTTGTTAAGAGTGGTCTTACCCTCATTCGGAACCATGGTCCAGCTGCGGCCAAGGTCGGTAGACAACAGGGTGTTGCCTCGCAGACCAAAGGTCAGGATTTCGTTAATCTTGCCGGTGCCCATCACACCAAACAGTGAACCGTCGTATGGGCTTTCGCGCCGCTCCCAGGATTCTCCGTTATCCACTGAAACGTGAACCTGGCCAGCCTCACCCACTATGACCAGTGCGCCACCAGTCACCTGGGCAACACTGTTAAGGTGAAAGTTCTGGGGGTTGCGCAGGCTCGGCGCGATGTCGTCCCAGGTTTCACCGCCATCCTGCGTGCGCAGGGCCATGCCGTAGGCACCTACCACCAAACCGTGCTGGTCGTCTTCAAACCAGACATCCAGCAGCGGGTTCACCGGGCCGATGTCCATGTCTGACTGGGCGTTTTCCAGCGCAAAGACCAGGTCATCAAGAGCCCACTCCAGGTCGCCCTTCTCGGCTTCCGGAGCTTGCTCAATGCGATCTTCCATTGCAGCAATCTGTTCTTCCCGGCTTCCAATCACCAGCTCTGCCGCCTGAAGTCCATCAAGCTGCAGTTGCCAGGTTGCACCGGCATCTGACGAATGCAGCACCACGCCACTGTGACCGACCACCCAGCCACTGCTGTCGCTGCCGAAATCCACGGCGTTCAGGGTCACAGAAACAGGCACCTGTGCCTGGGTCCAGGTTTGCCCTTCATCATCGGAGTAAATCACATGACCCCGCTCACCCACCGCAACGATGCGATCACCCGCCCGTGTGGCGTCGTTAAGCAGAGATTCCTGGGCCAGCCCGGACATAAGCGCCGGAGTCTCGATGATGTCTGCCAGCGCAAACGCTGCAGGTGCTGCCAATGTCATGGAGAGGCCCAGACAGGCAGGACCCAGTGTCTCGCACATGAACCTATTAGCCATTCAGATTGCCTTTACGTTGGTTAAAACAAGAAACTGCTGGCGCGGAACCGAATCCGCGCCAGAGCTCAGCGTACACTTCGTCTGCGCAGGGAAGCCGGCGAGAAGTACCGCTTACTGGGGACGTCGTCAGTGAACACGCGGGTATTGGGCTCTTCCGTATCAAGGCCCAGCACATGGTACCGGCGTGCCTGGAGGTCGTGATACACATCCAGCGCACTCCATACACCCGGCATGTCGTAGTAATTCTTGGCGATACCCATGGTCACGCGCCAGAGCTCACCTCGGCCGTCATACTGGTCAAGCAACAGGGTGTTCCAGCTGTCGGCATCCACATAGAAACGCCGCTTGGCGTAGATGTGGCGCTCGCCACGCTTGAGGGTGGCCTCAACCACGTGCACCCGGTGCAGTTCCCAGCGGGTAAGATCAGGATTGAGGTGGGAAATACCCAGAATCTCGGAGTATGGTGTACCCTTTTCGCCAATCTTGTAGTTGTTGTAGGGAACGTAGATTTCCCGCATCCCTTCATAGTTCCAGTTATAGCGATCCATGGCACCGTTGAAGATATCGGTGTCGTCGGCCGTCCGCAGGTTATCGGCCGCAGCAATCGGGGAGTCATAACCCAGGTTAGGTGCCCTGCGCACACGGCGCTGGCCAGCGTTGTAACCCCAGCCATTTCGTGGGCTGACAATCTGGTTCAGGGTTTCATGAACCAGGATCGCACCACCGGCAAGCCGGGGCGGAGACTGGGTGAAAGACAGGTAGTAGAAAATGATGTTATCGAGATCTTTTTCACTGCCTTCGGGGCTGTAGAAGTTGAAAAAGGCTTCCTGCTGGGATGTCACCAGGCCGTAGTCGCCGTTGGGCTGCACGGCCACTTCACTGGAACGGCGGGTCAGTGAAATACCGCGCCAGCGGGTCAGGTGGTTCCAGATCACCTGCCAGGCTTTCTCTTCGTTATTGCCATGGAGAATCGGGAAAGGGTAGCCGCCAAAGGCACCTTTCAGGCCTTCAGCCTCACCAACCACTTCTGCATTCACGGCGTTCTTTCGGGTATTCTCGGCAACCCAGTCAGGAACCGCATGGGTGCGGCGGGACTGGTAAACCGGAATGCGGAAAGTGGTCGGATAGGTCTCGAACATGGCCTTCAGGCCATCGGTCAGGTGCTCGCTGTACTGGTCCATGTTGGACGCAGTGATAGTGAACAGCACCTGGTCATTCGGAAACGGGTTGATATGGTGTTGGCCACTGCCCTGATAGCCGGCCGGAGGCTCTGTCAGGCCACCGTCCCACGCCGGGATGGTGCCATCGGCGTTTCCGGCCTTAACCGAACCGAAAGGGGTCAGATCATTACCCAGCCGTGCTGCTTCTGAAGCAGACACAGCAGCGTAAACGGGGAATGCGGCGAAGGAAGCAGCCAGCAGCCCACCCAATAGAACGTTTTTGTTGTATCTCATTGTGCAACCTTTCCGTCTGGAAGCCTCTGTCGGGCTTTATTGTTATGGTCTGATGCAATCGCAGACTTTCCAACAGATTAGCCGAATGAGCAACATTGTCTATCGACCGAAAGTGCGATTTTGTATCAGGGTGTGACGACGGTGGAAAAAACACATACAGATACACAGCCGGCGCGGGCCCGCGCGCCTGGCACGGGCCCCGCCAGCTGGTCAGCCTGCCAGGCTCTTGTGCACAACTTCGTACAGGTCACGGGACAGGTTATCTTTGTCCCGGATACCTTCCAAAGCCGCTTTCATCTTGCTGGAGTAGGCAGGTGCGAACTTCCGCCAGCGCGTTAACGGCGTTATCAGGCGGGAGGCAATCTGCGGGTTGCTGTCATCCAGGCGGCAAACCTGCCCGGCCAGGAACTGATAGCCACTGCCATCGGGGTTATGGAAGGCCGCCAGGTTCTGGCCGGCGAACACACCCACTACGGAGCGCACCTTGTTCGGGTTTTTCCAGTCAAACGCCGGATGCTCCAGCAGCTGCAGGATGTGCCGTAACTGACCGGCCTGGCTACTCGATGCCTGAACCGAGAACCAGAGCTCCACCACCTGCGGATCATCGCTGAAGCGCTGGTAGAAGCTCTCGAGGGCCTGTTGACGATCTTCTGCAAAGCCGGAATTGACCAGCGCCCGCAAGGCACCCAGGCGATCCGTCATATTGTCTGCACTGCGGAACTGCTCTAACGCCAGCTCCCGGGCCCGCTCATCATCAATACTCATCAACCAGCCCAGTGCGGTATTACACAGGCTACGACGGGCAATGGCATCCGGGCCCAGCTGATAATCGCCCTGCTCCTGGTTGCGCTGGTAACAAGCCAAAAGGTCGTCTTTCAGCTCTTCAGCCAGGTGCTTCAACACCCGCTCCCGGGCCGCATGGATAGCCGGCACATCGGCCTGCTCTGCCAGTTCTACCAGGTAGGCTTCCGACGGCAACAGCAGCAACTTGGCCACCAGCGCCTGGTCCAGCGAGGCATCGTTCAGCAATTTACGATAGGCATCCGCCAGCCGCGGCTCAACTTCAGCCTGCTCCGGCGCACCCACCAGAGACTGGATAACGTCCACGGCCAGGCGCTGGCCCGCATCCCAGCGATTGAAGCCGTCCGGATCGTGGCTCATCAGGAACAACAGCTGTTCGCGGCTCCACGAATACTGCACCCGCACCGGCGCCGAGAAATCCCGTAGCAGGGACGGCACCGGCCGCTCGGCCAGGCCATGGAATTCGAAACGGTGCTCGGCCTCAGTCAGCTCCAGCACCCGTTCCAGCGGGCCGTCCTGTTGACCAGCGCTGATATTCAGCGGCAACGGCTGGCCTTCGCTGTCCAGCAGGCCCATGGCGAACGGAATATGCTGCGGCTTCTTGTTGGTCTGCCCCGGCGTGTCGGGAATGTTCTGGCGGATGGTCAGGCCATACACGCCTTTATCGGCGTCGTAGTCGTCTTCCACGCTAACCACCGGCGTGCCTGCCTGCTCGTACCACAACCGGAACTGGCTCAGGTCACGGCCGGAGGCATCTTCCATGGCCTTGACGAAATCGCCTGTGGTGACCGCCTGGCCATCGTGGCGCTCGAAATACAGATCACTGCCCTTGCGGAACATGTCGTTCCCCAGCAGGTTGTGAATCATCCGCACCACTTCTGCCCCTTTCTCGTAGATGGTCAGGGTGTAGAAATTGGAGATTTCCATGTACGACGCGGGCCGCACCGGATGGGCCATGGGGCCGGCATCTTCGGCGAACTGAGCGGTACGCAGCAGGGTAACGTCTTCAATGCGCTTAACCGTGGGCGACCCCATATCCGCCGAGAACTGGGCGTCCCGGAATACGGTAAAGCCTTCTTTCAGGCTTAGCTGGAACCAGTCCCGGCAGGTAACGCGATTGCCGGACCAGTTGTGGAAATACTCGTGGGCGACAATGGCTTCGATACGCTGGAAGGTGGCGTCGGTCGCCGTGTCCTGGCTGGCCAGCACGCAGGACGAGTTGAAAATATTCAGCCCCTTGTTTTCCATGGCCCCCATATTGAAGTCATCCACCGCCACGATCATGAAGATATCCAGGTCGTATTCCCGGCCGTAGACTTCTTCATCCCAGCGCATGGAGCGCTTGAGGGCGTCCATAGCGAAATCGCACTTCTGCTCGTTGCGGGGCTCCACGTACATGCGCAGGTCGATGTTACGGCCGGAACAGGTGGTGAAGGTGTCTTTTTTCTCTACCAGGTCTCCGGCGACCAGCGCGAACAGATAAGCCGGCTTGGGGAACGGGTCTTCCCAGGTGACAAAGTGGCGGCCGTTTTCGAGCTCGCCCTGCTCTACCGGGTTGCCGTTGGACAACAGTACCGGGTAGGCGCCTTTATCCGCTTCAATCCGGGTGCGGAACCGGGCCATCACATCCGGGCGATCCGGGTAGAAGGTGATGCAACGGAAGCCCTCGGCCTCGCACTGGGTACAGAACATACCGGAGGACTTGTACAAACCTTCCAGCCGGGTGTTGTTCTGCGGCTCAATCCAGGTGACCACCTGCAATTCGAATTGCTCCGGCACCGAAGGCACGATCAGCGCATCGCCACGATCTTCGAAATCACCGGCAGCCAGCGCTGAGCCATTCAGGGCCACTGACTCCAGCTTCAGGCTGTCGCCGTGCAGGAACAGGGGGGCCCCGGCGTCTGCCGACTCAGGGTTACGACGCACAGACAAGGTGCTGTGCACCCGGGCACCCTCTTCAAACAATTCGAAACGCAGATCCACGTGGTCAACCAGGTACGCAGGAACCTTGTATTCACTCAGGTAAATGGTTTGTGGCTGGTTGGTTCGCATTCATACTCTCCAGACAAAAGACATGGCGGGTTCAGTCGAGAACCCGGAACCGGACTTCGTAACCGGTAAATTTGCGGATATTGATCACCCCGGTGTCCAGCATCAGGTACTGCCCCTTGATACCTTCAAGCAGCCCTTCTACTTCCGGCGTTTTATCCAGATTATGGGTTTTCACCTTGGCCGGCCATACCTGAACCGGATAACCCAGCCCAAGTGAGGCTTCATCCACAATCCGGATGCTGTCTTCGCCATGCTCTGCACGCAATTGCGCCAGGTCGCCTTCGATCAGTTCCAGCAGCTGCTCGCGCTCCTGCACCAGGTCCAGCTCCGGCACATCGCCCTTGAGCATAGCCCGCCAGTTGGTGCGATCGGCCACATGGCTCTTGCACGCCACCTCCACTAGCCCGGAAAGGTAACGGCTGGAAACCCTGAGCATAGGGATAGCGGTCATCGCGCCCTGATCAATCCAGCGTGTCGGCACCTGCGAGCCCCGGGTAATGCCTACCTTCAAGCCACTGGAATTCGCCAGATACACCACATGCTCTACCATGCAGTTGGCTTCGCCCCATTCCGGCTCCCGGCAGGTGCCCAGGTGAAAATGGCATTTTTCCGGGCTCATGATGCAGCTGTCGCAGGCTGCGAGCTTACGGAAACAGGGGTAACAGTAGCCCTGGTTGAAACTCTTCTTGGTGGTGCGATCGCAATGGATACAGCGAATCACACCCTCGAAATCGATCCGTACCTTTCGCCCCATCAGGTCATTCAGGGCAATGCGGGCATCACCCACCGCCAGGGTATAGGTTACCGGGTCGCCGGCTTCGGCCGGCATCTTGCGCAGGCGGCCGGTTACATCAATGGAATCGTTCAAACCTTGACCTCGACAAACTGGTCCGGGTCAACATCGTTGCCGTTCTGGCGGTCTTTGCGGAACTGCACTGACGGGTCACAAGCGGTACCGGCCTTTTCACCCCGGTCCAGGTAGCCGACACGCTGCTCTTCCGGAACCTTGTGCTTTTCTTCGTAATAGATCACCGCTTCCAGGCTGATTTCCCGCTGCTCACGGGTCATGGCACGGCCGTCCGGCCACTTGCCCAGCTCAATCGCCTGCTTCAGATTGCGGTACACGTTCGGATCCAGCCGCTCGATCAACTCTTCGTAGGTCATTGCCCACCTCCTGAAAATTTGTTCATTGAAAAATCGGCAAATCCGTTTGACAGGCGCAAATGATAACAATTATCATTACCTCACCAAATGACAGACGGTCGTATCATTTGGTCTCTCTCATCAGGAGCTAAACGCTCTTTTTATGCCCCACCTTTCGGTGGGGCTTTTTTTTGGCTTATCGCCAGCGCTTGCCCCGCAATGGCGACAACGCGGCCACCAGCAACCCTGCCACAAAACCGCCCAGGTGGGCTTCGTTGGCCATACGGCCGAGGCCCAGCATTTCCGGCAGCGGGGTAAAGCCGATCACCATCCACACCAGGGCGAAAGTGACCAGGGCCGGCGGAAACTGGAACCTCGGGCGCCTGCGCTGGCTCATCCAGCAGTAACCCAGAACGCCGTACACCACGCCCGACAAGCCGCCAAACAGCGGGCCGGACACCAGGTACTGCAGGCCGTTGGACAGCAGGCTTGCCACCACAAACAGCACCGCCAGCCGGGCACGGCCGTCTATCCATTCAACCTGGCTGCCCAAAAACCACAGCATCACCGAGTTGAAGATGATGTGGGTCCAGCTGAAGTGCAGGAAGTCCGGGGTAATCAGGCGCCAGACCTGACCACCCGCCAGCGATGCCGACAAGGCATCCAGCCGCCCGCCAAACGTGCTGAACACCTCCCAGCCGAAGGACCTGGGGTCCACAAACATCAGGTTGGCCGCCAGGGCATTCTGGCCCATGCCGGTAAACCACACCATCACCACCGCGATCACTATGGTTGTGATCACAAACGGGGCGTGGCGAGGCGCGGGCTGCCAGCGGCCGTCCGGGGTAATCGGGTAAGACCTTTCGTTATCCACCTGCTCTCCCCGCCTCAGCGTGCCACACTGTCTTCACTGGTGGGGTAATCCGGCTGTTCCGGCCGGTCTACATGCACCCAGACAAACTTGTCTTTCGACAACACCTCTTCACCGTCCATCCGGTAGGCCACCAGCTTGCCGTACTTCACCGCACTGTAATCGATGCACGCCACGTTAGCCTTCAGCGGTGCCGGTGCACTATCCATCCAGTAATGGCCCACAAACACCGGGGGCGCATCCAGCGGATAGGTGATCAGCTGCCGGTACTCGGCGTCGGTCAGCTCCATGCGGGCTACTTCCGGCGGCAGCGGGTCGGGCTGGAACACCACATCGGCATAGGTTTTCGGATCATCGGCCCAGAACTTGGTGCGGAAAAACTCCCGCACGTAACCGTCCTTGCCGGTAATCGACATACCTTCCGGCAAGCGCAGGTCGGTTCCCCGCAACAGGGTATCCATCACCTGCCCGGCAAAAGACTCGATGGCCGCAGAGGCATGCAGGAAATCCTCGTCAATGCAGGCACCGCCCTGGCTCTGCCGGAACTGGTCGATCAGGCCCTGATCCCAGCAGGCATGCACTACCCGGAAATCCTCGTCATCAATGAACAGTGGAATGGTATAGAACCACTCCAGAAATTCATTCCACTCGTGGGGATACGCATCAAACTGCTCAAGGGTTTCCTTGATCAGGCGGTCATGCCGTGGGTTGTGCTCCCGCAGGAACTGCTTGCCACTGCCCGGGCGGGCGCGGGTGCAGTAACCCAGCGCGTTGTACTCATGGTTACCCATGACAATCCTGGCAGCACCGTGCTCTACCATGTCGCGCACCAGGTGCAGGGATTCGCGGATACGGGGGCCGCGATCGATTATGTCACCGATAAAGATTGCCTGCCGTTTCCGGTGCCGGTAGACCCCGTTAACCTTGCGGTACCCGAGCTGATCCAGCAGCCGCTCCAGTGTGTTGGCGCAACCATGGATGTCGCCAATAATATCGTAGCCCGCCATACTCAACTCGCTGCTATTTCACTTGCCCACCCGAGCTTGTCGCGGCAGGTGGCATAGAAGTTGTGATCGGTCGGGTGAATCAGACGGATCTTGAAGGGCTTCTTGGTGATCCGGATGATATCGCCGGGCGCACAGGCAATGTTCATCTGGCCATCAAAGCTGACCTGGGGATAGGTTTCGTTGGTTTCACCAATCACCAGTTTGATTTCACTCTTGCCGTCTACCACGATCGGACGGCTGCTCAGGGTGTGGGGGAACATGGGCACCAGCACCACGGCATCCAGCTTGGGATGCATAATCGGCCCGCCGGCAGACAGGGAATAAGCCGTGGAGCCCGTAGGCGTTGCCACAATCAGGCCATCGGAACGCTGGCTGTAGACAAAGTGACCATCGATAAACAGGTCAAAGCCGATCATCCGGGTGGATTTACCCGGGTGCAGCACCACGTCATTCAGGGCCGAGCCGTAGCCCAGAGGCTGGCCATTGCGCTCAACGTGGCCGTCCAGCAGGAACCGGGATTCTTCGATGTAGTTGCCAGCCAGCACTTCAGCCAGCCGCTCTTCCAGGTCGTTCGGTGAGATATCGGTGAGAAACCCGAGCCGGCCGCGGTTGACCCCGAGAATCGGAATCTTGGACTTCGCCAGTTCCCGGGCTGCGCCCAGCAGACTGCCGTCACCGCCCACCACAATCACCAGGTCACAGATTTCACCGAGGAGTTTCTTGCTGGCTACCTGCAGGCCGTGGCCCGGAATCATGGTAGCCGTGTCTTCCTCGATGATGACGTGGTAGCTGTTGGCAGTCAGATACTGCTTTAGCTGCCGCAGCGTCTCAACTACCTTGACGCTGCCCATACGCCCGATAATCCCGATATTCCTGAACTGGTCCATGAAGTATCCCGCGGTGTCTGAATGTGACAAAACCGGCCTTTGCCGGCTCTGCCCTGAACGAACAGACCCACAGTTTAACGAAACTCGGGCGGATACTGAAAAAACTTCGCGGGGTCAGGCCTTGTGCTGCTCGCAGCGGTCGTCTTTGCCAGCCTCGAAATCTGCGGGCTGGGTAACCCTCATCACCGGCTCGCCGCACGGAGTGCCGCTGTCATCGGCATGGGTACACACCGGGTTCTCATAGTGCGCCATCCACTCCCTGTAGGCGGCTTCATTCATGCCGCACTGCTCCGCCGCGTAGGCCTGGGGGTTGGAGAAATAAGTTTCGATGTCGTCGTATGGCAGGGTGATATGGCCAACGCCAGGATGATAGGCCACAAGGAACACCACCTGGTTTCGCAGCTGATCCAGCAGCGAATCCTCCGGCACCTGCCGGTTCTTCAATTCGTGGTTTTCCCGTTCCAGGGCAATCAGCTTTTCCTCACGCAGCTCCAGTTCCCGCTCTTTGCGTTCCAGCTGATCCCTTAACAGAACCGTCTCGGCATCGGCTTTTCCGCTTTCGGTCTCAGCCGAGGTTGAGGTTCCATCGCCAAGCTGTTCCTGCAAGGCCAGGTACTGTTCGTTGCGTTCCTGCAAACGCTGCTTAAGCTGCTCATTGCTCACCCGAAGGCGTTCGTGCTTCTGCTCGAGTCCGGTCATCTCAGACCGTAAAGCCTGCATCTCCAGGCGATGCTCCCGCTGCAGGTCCGATAGCGCATCCCGCTGCACACTCTGCAGGGTCTTGATCCGCAGCCGCTGTTCCCTCAACACCTGGGCAAGCCGGGCACGCTCGAGATCCACCCGCTCGTCTGTGGTCGCAGAAGACGAATTGGTTAGAACCGGGATGTTTTCCTCGGCCGGCTCTACTTTACGAAAATGCAGGGTATTGGCTTCAACGGCCTTGCGGATTGTGTGGAAATGGTTGCTGCCCGGGGTCATGTCCGGGTCCCAGAGTTGCTCGATATAGGCCGGGTCCGGACACAGACTGCGACACACCAGCCGGATGGCTCCACCACCCAGGTCAGGACCTTTGGCACCTTTTTCGGCCAGCGCTTCGATGGGCACATTCCAGCTGCTGTCGGCCCGCCCTTCTTCATCAAACCAGATGCGGAAGAACACCAGGGAGGTGACCGTCAGATCAGGATTAAGGTTAACGAGGACAGCCCGCACATCGGTTTCGGCAAGGTCCGAAAGCCCGACATAACCATCCAGAAAGGCCCCGAACTCAGACCAACGCATCTGCCGGGACACCTGACTACCATCCATCAAGAAAACGGCCGAATTACCTTCGGCTGCCTGGGTGGTACTGACCATCAACCTTCTCCATGCTTCAAACTTGTTATTCGAACGACAGGGCCGGCCTGAGGGTTCCCTACCCCCTTGCCGGATTTCCATAGTCTAGCCAGACCGGCCCCAAAACACAGAGAAAAACTGCAACGATTTGTGATCAGATCTCCGCCGCCAGGCGGCTGCCTTGGTCAATCGCCCGCTTGGCGTCCAGCTCGGCGGCCACATCGGCACCACCAATCAGGTGCACCGGCAGGCCTGCGGCTTCAAGATCTGCCTGCAGTTCGCGCAATGGCTCCTGGCCGGCACACACGATGATGGTATCCACCGGCAACAGCTTGTCTTCGCCCTGCTCCGCGCCCTTGGGCGTAACCGTGATGTGCAGGCCTTCGTCATCGATCTTGCGGTAAGACACACCCGGGACCATCTGCACATTGCGGTTCTTCAGGGATGTCCGGTGAATCCAACCGGTGGTCTTGCCCAGGTTCTTGCCGACCTTGGACGCCTTGCGCTGCAGCAGGAACACTTCTCGGGCCGGGGCCGGTACTTCCGGCTGCACGCCCTGAATGCCGCCACGATGCGCCACGGTCAGGTCCACACCCCACTCTTTCATGAAGTGTTCGGTGTTCAGGGACGGCGATTCGCCCTGGTGCACGATAAATTCGGACACATCAAAGCCGATACCGCCGGCACCGATTACCGCTACACGCTGGCCCACCGGCTTGCGCCCAAGCAGGGCATCCAGGTAACCGATCACCTTCGGATGATCGATACCTTCGATATCGGGGGTACGGGGCTCGACACCCGTGGCCATAACCACCTCATCAAAGCCACCGGCTTTCAGGTCGTCTGCACTGACACGGGTGTTCAGGCGAACATCCACACCGTTCTTGTCGAGCATCACCCGGAAATAACGCAGGGTTTCGTAGAACTCTTCCTTACCCGGAATCCGCTTGGCCACGTTGAACTGGCCGCCAATCTCGCTGCCGTCATCAAACAGCGTCACCTTGTGGCCACGCTCTGCTGCCACAGAGGCAAAGGCCAGGCCTGCAGGGCCGGCGCCTACTACCGCAATGGATTTCGGCTGGGCGGTTTTCACGTAGGTCAGTAGAGTTTCGTTACAGGCCCGCGGGTTCACCAGACAGGTAGTCAGCTTGCCGCTGAAGGTGTGATCCAGACAGGCCTGGTTGCAACCGATGCAGGTGTTGATTTCGTCGGCCCGGTCTTCGGCAGCTTTCAGCACCAGCTCGGCATCGGCCAGGAACGGCCGCGCCATGGAGACCATATCCGCGTCGCCTTCGGCCAGGATCTTCTCGGCCACATCCGGCATGTTGATCCGGTTGGTGGTCACCAGCGGAATGCTCACCTCGCCTTTCAGGCGGGCGGTTACCTTGGTAAAGGCACCCCGGGGCACCGAGGTGGCAATGGTAGGCACACGGGCTTCGTGCCAGCCGATACCGGTATTGATGATAGTGGCGCCGGCTTTTTCGATTTCCTTGGCCAGCTGCACCACTTCTTCCCAGGTGCTGCCGTCTTCAATCAGGTCCAGCATCGACAAGCGGTACACGATGATGAAGTTCTCGCCCACCCGCTCGCGCACCCGGCGCACAATTTCAATCGGCAGGCGAATACGGTTCTCGTAGCTGCCGCCCCACTGGTCAGTGCGGTGGTTGGTGTGCTTGACGATAAACTGGTTAATGAAATAACCCTCGGAGCCCATAATCTCGACGCCGTCATAACCGGCGCGCTGGGCCAGGGCGGCACAGTTGGCGTAGTCGTCAATCTGCTTCTGGATACCGGCTTCGTCCAGTTCTTTGGGCTTGAACGGGTTGATCGGCGCCTGAATTGCCGATGGCGCTACCAGTTCCGGAGAATAAGCATAGCGACCGGCGTGCAGAATCTGCATACAGATCGTGCCATTGGCTTCGTGCACCGCCTGGGTGATCACCTTGTGCTTGTCGGACTCTTCCTCGGTGCTCATCTTGGCGGCATGCTGGAACACTGCGCCTTCGCTGTTGGGGCCAATGCCGCCGGTCACAATCAGGCCAACACCGCCACGGGCACGCTCGGCGTAGAATGCCGCCAGCCGCTCGAAACCGCCCTTCACTTCCTCAAGGCCCGTGTGCATAGAGCCCATCAGGGTGCGGTTACGCAGTTTGGTAAAGCCCAGGTCCAGGGGCTCAAGCAGGTGCGGGTATTTGCTGGTGCCAGGTGTTGCGGTCATTGCGGTGCTCCTCATCGGATTATCAGGCGGGATATCGCTGCTCCCGTTATTATGGGCATACACTACCCAGCCCGGCGGACACCAACAATATCCAAAACCAACATTTTATTATCTCTGCACAACACCCATAATGAAGCCATGAGCACAAACACCCTGCATAAACAAAACGCCCTCGGCGATATCAGCCTGCTGTATGTCTCGGTACTGCTGCGCGCCACCGAAGCAGAAGGCGGCCATACAGACAAACTGAAAGCCCGGTTCCGGCTCGATGATGCTGCCCTTGCTTCGCCAGAGGCGCGCATCAGCATTCCCCGCTTCATGCGTCTTGGCCACGCCGCCATCAGCGCCACCGGCAACCCGGCCCTGGGCCTGCGCATGGGCGCCCTCACCCGCCCTGTCGACACCGGCCTGGCGGGCCTTGCCGCGGAAACCGCAGGCACAGTCAGCCAGGCCTTCCGCAGCCTGATCCGCTACGCCCTGCTCACCAGCCAGAATTCACGGGGCGAGCCTTCTGTCGATGAGTCGCAACGATCGGTGCAGTTCTACTCGATCCAACCCTATAACCCGTACAACTACTTTGTGGTGGATTCTCTGCTTGCCGCCTGGACTCAGCTGGCCCGGCACTTCACTGGTCGCTATGACGTACTGGAGCGGGTCTCGGTGGAGTACCCGTCAATTGGCCTGGATGAGGTGTTCGAGAGCTGGTTCCGCTGCCCGGTAGAGTTCGGCGCCCGGGAAAATGCCATCCGGCTCAAGGAGAGCGTGTGGCGACAAAGCCCGGCCCAGGCTCACCCGGGTATGCACGAGAAACTCACCGACTGGTGCGAACGCGAATTGCGAAAAATACGCCAGGGCTGGAGCGTAGCAGACCAGGTAGGCTACCTGCTGACGCCGCTGCTCCGGGGTGAGACCCCCACACTGGAGACACTGGCGGCAAAACTGGGCACCACGGCCTGGACACTGCAAAGACAGCTAAGTGCAGAAGGCACCGGGTTCCGGCGACTGCTGGATGACACTCGAAAACAACTGGCGGAAGATTATCTGAAGGAGACCGACACGTCCTTGGCGGAAATTGCCTGGCTGCTGGGATTTGCCAACCCGCCGGCTTTTCACAAGGCATACCAGCGCTGGCACGGCATAAGCCCGGGCGAACGGCGAAAACAAATCAGGTCAGATAGCTAATAAGAAGCTGGGGATAACAAAAAGGGGAATCTAAAAACAAGGGGGAGGAAATAAATGGCGGAGCGGACGGGACTCGAACCCGCGACCCCCGGCGTGACAGGCCGGTATTCTAACCAACTGAACTACCGCTCCGCGCGGGTTGCCTGAGGTGTTTTGCAACAACTCTGTGACAACGAGGGCGCATTATAAAGATGCCCTCGTTTATGTCAACGCTTTTACTAAACTTTTTTCAGATTATTCTAAAAACCGCCTTACATGGCGTCGACCATCACATCCTTGGTCTGGGCCGTTTTCCGGTATTCGATCGGCGTCATCCCCGACCAGCGCTTGAACGCACGGTAAAAAGTGCTGGGCTCGGAGAAGCCGGTCAGATACACAATCTCGTCGATAGACTCATCGGTAGTGGCCAGCAACTGCCGGGCCAGCCGGTAACGGAAATCCGCCAGCACCTGGTTGAAGCTGGTCTCTGCTTCCGTCAAACGGGTACGCAAGGTTCTGGGCTTGATGCCCAGCCGCTCGGCCACCGCATCCAGGGTTACCTCGCCACTGTCCAGGAGCTCGGCAATGATACGCTCCACCTGCCCCACGATATCTTTCTTCTCCAGCCGGGCCACCTGCTCGCTGGCAAAGCGCTCGTGCAGCGCCAGTAGTTCCGGCTCGGCATGGAGCGAGGCGTAGGAAAGAATTTCCACCGGAAAGTACAGGCGGTTCTCTTTCGCACCAAAGACCACCTCACAGCCAAGCACCTCACGGGCGTGGTCTATGCCTTTTGCCCGCTCATGTTCAAACTCGATGCGGGACGGGTGAAACCGGCCGTCGGTGATGGATTTGAAGAAGGTAATCAGGCCCTGTACAAAACATTCGTTGAAGTGGCGCAGCCGGCTGACTTCCTCTGACGCTGCATCCAGCACCATGCAGGCTTCATCGCCTTCGACAAAGAAATCGGTATTGGCGGCATCACTCAGCAAGCGTTGATAGTTCTGGGCGCGGCGAAGGCCTTCGCCAAAGGTGGGGCTACTCAGGAACAGGTATTCCAGCACTTGCCCTTTGTAGGCCGGCAACAATGGCCCCAGGTGCAGGCCAACATCTTCATCGCCGGACACCTCTTCAACCGCCTGCCAGAAATACAGCTGGGCATTGTGGGGGGTTCGGAGCTGATCGGTATAAACATACTGCTCGTCTACACCCAGACGGCTGAAAATAGCATTGGTATCGATGCCTTTTCTCTTCATCGCCTCATAAATCAGGCGCAGCATCACGCCCGCATCACGTAGTTCCTGCATAGAATCCCGCTTTTTTTATTTATCAGTTACCACTTTGACCCACCGGACAGGGGCCGGGGCACGCCGGGTCAATGCCACATCTGGCCGGGTTTGCCAGACTTTCGTCGTACATTAGAGCATATCAGGCCACGCACGCACAGTTGTAGCTGAAACCATTAAAAAAAGAGGGAGACATCCTCAATGCCAGATTCACGCGTTTACCGCAGCGCACCGCCATCTTTGCTGCCGCTTTACGGCAAGGCCCTGCTGCCCAGACAGCACAAACCGGGCGAGCAAACACGGATTCCCGAATTACAGGCGGACCTGCTGGGCATCGCCACCAATACCCGGGCCCTGAGCACCTACCAGCGCATTTGTGGTTTTAAACCCGGCTCGCGGGCACCCATTACCTGGCCCCATATACTGGCCTTTCCCCTGCACCTTAAACTGCTCACCGAAAAAGCCTTTCCCCTGCCGCTACTGGGGCTGGTGCATTTGCGCAACACCATTACCCAACACCGTCCGGTGAGTACCGGTGAAAACCTGGACATCCGGGTAGTACTGGGCAACCAGCAACGCACTGACCGGGGGATCGAGTTCGACCTGATTACCGAAGCCCGGGCCGCCGGCAAGCTGATCTGGGAAGAAACCAGCACCAACCTGTTCCGCATGGCCAGACAGGGCGCGTCCGATGCCAGCAAAAATCCGCCACAACTGGAACACTACCCTTTCAGCGAGACCATCAAGGCACCGGAAAACATCGGCCGGCAGTATGCCAAGGTATCCGGTGACCGCAACCCCATCCACATGCATGCCCTGAGCGCCCGGGCTTTCGGTTTTCCACGGGCGATTGCCCACGGCATGTGGAGCAAGGCCCACGCGCTGGCGTTACTGGAACAACAGAAAGACTGGAGCCACGGGCCGGTGAAAGTCAGTTGCCAGTTCAAGAAGCCGTTACTTCTGCCCGGTACCGCTCAGTTGAACTGGCGTACCGGGGCAGACGGCTGGGATTATCAGATTCTGAATGCCAAGGGAGATGCGCCCCACCTTACGGGGCGCATAGACTGGCTATAAGGGGTCAGGCTTCGCTGGGGGCGCAGGCCGCGCCCTCGGCTCCCGCTGCCGGCAACACAAACCAGAAACAGGCGCCGCCACCTTCGGGGCGCTCGAAACCGATCTCGCCGCCCTGGGCCTGGATCAGCGAACGACAGGTAGCCAGGCCAATGCCCATACCGTCGTCCTTGGTGCTGTAGAAGGGATGGAACAGCTTGTCTTCGGCCTCTTCCGGCACGCCGACACCGTGGTCCCGCACATCAACCCGTACGCACTGCTCGCCACAACGCCGGGCAGTCACTTCTACAGGCTCGGATGAGCCAGCACTGCGGGTTGACTCAAGGGCATTGCGGATCAGGTTAAGCGCCACCTGCTGGACCTGAATCGGGTCTGCCAGCACAGTGGGAAGCTCTTCATCCACCCGTATATCAATGCCGCCATCGTTGTTGCGCATATCCACCTCGGCAAACTGCCGGGTGTCTTCCAGAAGTTCCGGTACCGACAACTCTTCTTTGCCGGTCGCGGGTTTCTTCATAAATCGGCGAATACGGCGAATAATCTCGCTGGCCCGGTGCGACTGGGCGTCAATCTTGTCCAGGGTTTCGCCAAGCAGCGGCAGATCCGGCTCGTCCTTGGCCATCATCCGCTTGGAAACCCGGGCATAGTTGGAAATTGCGGTCAGCGGCTGGTTCACTTCGTGGGCAAAGCCGGCAGCCATTTCACCCATGGTGGTCAGGCGTGAGGTGTGGGCCAGCTGGTCACGCTGCTCCTGCACCAGCGCGCGGGCATCTTCGAGGGCTTTTTCGCTTTCCAGCTCGGCGGTGATGTCGTGAAACACCACCACAGCGCCGTGCAGTTCACCCGCATCAAGCTTGGGCGTGGCCCGGTACTCTGCCGGGAAACTGCTGCCATCGGCACGCAGCATCTGGATATCCCGCTGGTGTTCAGGCACACCTTTGTTACAGGTCGCCATCACCGGCAGGCTGTCACGGCATTCTTCAGCCGTGGCAAAGTGCAGGTCAAAGAAACATTTGCCGATCAGGTCTTCTACCGGGCGGCCGGCAATCGCGGCGGCAGCCGGGTTGGCAAACTCGATCAGGCCGTTTTCGTCCAGCCCGTAGA
>Ga0209075_1001065_pt1 | contig 26287 bp, 25 predicted proteins | sample Stecom2011_FD_187523 | JGI IMG/M metagenome (GOLD analysis project Ga0209075, IMG submission 187523) | Agricultural soil microbial communities from Utah to study Nitrogen management - Steer compost 2011 (SPAdes) (version 2) | ecosystem: Environmental > Terrestrial > Soil > Agricultural land...
CTATGTATGGTTTTGCTGTAGAAGACGGAAGCATTTACATTGCTGATGCCGGAGATTTTGCTTCAGACGGAAAAGTATTTGTGTATTCCACTTCAGGGAGTTTATTGCACACTTACACAGTTGGAATCGCTCCCAACGGATTTTATTTCAACGACTAAGATTTGAAACCTCCTTAAAAAAATCCCGTTTGAACTATCAAACGGGATTTTTTATTACAAATATCTTTCTTTAAAAATCTTTTTGTGATGCTCTTGATGAGCGATAATCACAAAACCTAAAGCACGAACCGTTGAGCTAAAACCATTGGCTATACCATTTCTGAATAATACTTCCTCTGAAAAAGATTTAAAAAGCGCTAAGGTGGAATGACGTACTAAAGAAAACTCCATCAGTAAATCTTTCAGATGTCTTGTGTTAGCTTCACAATTAGCAGCATAATGATTTTCGTCAAATCCGGCAAGTTCCGTTTTATCGTTTCGAGAAAAACGTAAAGCTCTATAAGCGAAAACACGTTCGCTATCAATCAGATGTTGAATGATTTCTTTAATCGTCCATTTTCCGGTATCATAACGATAATCATGTTTTTCCATCGGAATATCCTGAACGAATTTGATAAAGTAATGATGCGAAGCTTCTAATTCTTCCAACAGTTCAATATCCGGATTCAAACCGGACATATAAACCTCATAATACGGAGGATATTCTGATTTTGATAGTTCGGATAGTTTCATATTTGTTTGATGTTAGGTGTTGGGTGCTGGATGTTAGGTGTGTTATCACATTCAGCTATAATTTATTTTTAAAAGTAATTAGCATATTTTGCCATATAATAAGCTTTTCAAATTTGAAACTCATGATGTTGGTTGTTATATTGTTATGGCTAGATAGCATCCAGCATCCGGCACCCAACTTCCTGACTTATTTCTTAAAATTCTTCAACCCTGTTTCTAACCATTGTTGATAATCTGCTGTGCTAGTATATTCTTTCGGAGTATTGAGCATTTCCAATTCAGGACTCAAAAGTAAATAATAAGGCTGAGAAGCAGTTTGGAAATTTACGGTTTGGAACGTAGCCCATTTTCCTCCTATGGTTTTGATTTTTTTGATATTTCCGTTGCCTTTATCGAAGTCGAATTGTTGGTCTTCCGGAAGTTCTCTCTTATCATCTACATAAAGTGAAATCAGCACATAATTGTCATTGATAAGGTTGAAGACTTCAGGAACAGTCCACACATTTTCTTCCATTTTACGACAGTTCACACAAGCCCAACCTGTAAAATCAAGTAGAATCGGCTTGTTGTGTTTTTTGGCATAAGCCAGACCTTCGTCCCAATCTTTGAAAGAATGTAACTCCAAATTGTTTTCTGTTTCTTGTTTGTAATAACTATAAGACATGGGTGGCGGGAAACCGCTCAAGAGTTTCAGGTTAGCATATTTGGTATTAGTAAGCCCCGGAATCATATAGAGCACAAAAAGGGTAGTGAGTATTGCGAGGGTTTTTCTACCGAAGCTTATTTTTTGATTGGGTGAATCGTGCGGGAATCTAATAACTCCGAACAGATAAAGTGCCATACCGGAGAAAATCACAATCCAGATTGCTATAAATAATTCTTTTTTGATGAGTCCCCATTGTTCAACTAGGTCTGCGTTTGACAAGAATTTTAGGGCCAAAGCCAATTCCAGGAATCCCAGAACTACTTTTACGGTATTAAGCCACCCGCCTGATTTTGGGAGCGTGTTTAACCAGCTTGGGAACAAGGCGAAAAGAGCAAAAGGGAGAGCTAGAGCTGCTCCAAATCCTCCCATACCTGCTGTGAGTTGCATAGCTCCTCCGTCGGCAGTAAGTGAGCCTGCCAAGAGCGAGCCTAGTATAGGCCCTGTACAGGAAAACGAAACGATTGCTAAGGTTAGAGCCATAAAGAAGATTCCGATGATTCCTCCGATATTTGAGGCACTATCCATTTTATTTCCCCATGAGCTTGGCAAGGTTAATTCGTAGTAACCGAAGAAGGAACCAGCGAAGAAAATAAAGATGGCAAAGAAGATGATATTCAGCCAAGTATTGGTTGAGATGTTGTTCAAGATTTCAGGGTCTAAGCTATCCATTAAGTGAAACGGAAGGCTTAGGAGCAAGTAGATAATTACGATAAAGGCTCCGTAAAGGATAGCATTTGAAATTCCTTTTTGTCTGTTGGTAGATCGTTTGGTGAAGAAAGAAACCGTTAGAGGTATCATAGGGAAAACACATGGTGTTAGCAAAGCGATGAGCCCGCCTATGAAACCAAGGGCGAAAATGTTCCAGTAGCTGGTTTTAGAGCTTTCGGTGATTGCAGTTGTGAAGTTATCTTTTCCTTTGATATCAATTACAAGTGCGTTTTTCTTTTCGATACTTTCTTGGTCAACTTCTTTGGTTTCTTTGATGAGTTTTCCGTCGAGAGAAAACTTCATGTTTTCAAATCCTGGAATACAGCTGGAGTCGTCGCAAGTTTGGAAGTCGATATCCACTTCGATGTATTCTAGGTTTGGGTTTGTCAGGGTTATTTTTTGAACGAATTTGGCTTTGTTTTCGAAATATCCCATTTCGGCTTGAAAAATAGGGTCGTATTTGACAGAAGAGCCAAATTCTTCTATATTTCCGACCTGGTAATTTCCTTCTGCGTTGAGGTAAGTGAATTCTGTCGGCAGGGCGGTCATATCCGGCAATACGGTGGAATACAGCCTCCAATTAGGGACGATATCCACGTCATAGGTAATTTGATATTCTGTATCAGAAAGTTTATCGACAGAAACAGCAAATGTAGCTTTTGGAGTTTGACTAAATCCTAAGAAACTCACCAGAAGAGTTAGCAGTAAAAAGATTTTTTTCATGATAAAAATTCAATTTTTAGTATTGATATAGTTTGGTTGGAAACTGCAAATCTATGGTCTAAACGCTTTCCGACAATCCATACGATTTGGTTGTTGGAGCACAAAAGCCAGGTGTTTTCTTTTTCGAAAAGAGATAGTTTTTCGTCTTTAAAAAACTTACTGACCTTCTTTTTTTGTCCGTTCATTCCATACGGGTAAAAATAATCACCTTTCTGCCATTTACGAAACGAAAGCGGAAAAATTAACAGCTTTTTATCAACATAAATTATATTGGGATTGTTAATTTCAGAGATTGTATCGACCTCAGAAATTCGCAGTTTTATCGGGTGATTGACTTCATTTTTTCCTTCCTGAATAGAAAATTCTTCTTCTGTTGGTAGATTGTTTTTTGAAGAAAGAAGTAGCTCGTTTCGATTTTTTAGCAATCGATAGTTTTCGGATTCCACGAATTTTCCGCTTTGCGCATCGAGCAGGTCACAGATGTCATTCCAAGCTCTAAAGCCATACGGAGCAAGCCATTGATATAAGATAAATTGCTTGTTATGGAAATGGCTTAATTTGTTAATATCCAGTGAAATAATGTTTTTTTCTTCAACTAAAATTTCATTTAAAATTTTTGATGAAATTTCATTAATAAAGTTTTGAGTAGCTTGTAAATTTTCTCTTGTTTTTTGGAAGGCTTGTAAGAATTCAGGGTTGATTTCTTTGAGCATCGGAATCAAATGATGTCTGATTTTATTGCGAAGGTATTTGTCTGAAGCATTCGATGCATCTTCTCTCCACGCCAATTGATTCTCGGCAGCATATTGTTGAATATTGTTTTTCGAGAAGTTGAGCAGAGGTCTAATGACACTTTCGTTTTCGCGAATTCCTAGAAGTCCTTCCAGGCCAGTAGCTCGGGTGAGGTTGATGAAAAAAGTTTCCAGGCTGTCGTCTAGGTGGTGAGCCGTTACGATGTAATCAAAACCGTATTGCTGTTTTAATTCGAAAAACCAATCATAACGCAGTTTTCGTGCGGCTAGTTGAATAGAAAGTTTATGAGCTTCTGCAAAGGTTGTAGTGTTGAAGTCTTTCAGAAAGAACGGTATATTGTTTTTTTGGGCTACAGAGGCAACAAATTCTTTGTCTTGATTGCTTTCTTCGCCTCTGAGTTGGAAGTTGCAATGCGCAATAGCGATGTTGAGTTTTAGCTTGTGAAGTAAGTCTAGTAGGACCATACTGTCTATACCCCCGCTCACCGCTACCAATAGTTTGGAATCCCAAATGTTAGGGTAGTTGTTTTGAAGGTGTTTTTGCAGTAGGTCTTTCATGAAATTTTTACAACGGAAGCACGAAAATACTAATTTTTTCCGGTTAAAGAAATACCGTTAAGTTTCCTTTTGGATATAAAAAAAGCTGTCTTCATCAAAAGACAGCTTTTTTCAAAAGTAAATAAGCTTATGATTGAGGTAAAGCTTTTTTCTTTTCCAGTGCACTTGTTTTAGCAGGGGCAGCTGTTCCGTCTGCAGCTAATACATTTCCTTTGATTCTCAAAAGAGTATTACCGTCTTTTGCGTTGGTAGCATTTGACACAACAGTAATAGTTTTAGTGAAATTACCAGGGCTCATGTTGTATTTTACCTCAATTTCTCCTGTTTTTCCGGGCATGATAGGTTCTTTTGGTTTAGAAGGTACTGTACAGCCGCAAGAAGTTTTTACATCAGAAATTACAAGAGGTGCATCTCCTGTGTTTGTGAATTCAAAAATACGGATACCATTGTCTTCACCTTTTTTTACTGTTCCATAGTCAATGGTTTCGGTTTTAAATTCAATTTTAGGTCCTGATTGGGCATACACAGTTGCTCCAAAAACAACTGCCACTAAAAGTAATCCTAATTTTTTCATTGTTTTAATGGGTTTTAATGTTAATAATTGAGTTATGTAAAAGTATAAAATTTTTGTTCTATTCGAAAAAAAAATTACCATGCTGAAATTCTCAAATATTATACCAAAAGCGGTTTTTAAAAGATAAAATTCCCTCCGATAAAATTCATACCTTTGTTGCTTTATTATCTTGAATACAAATTAACATGTTTCAGTTAGGAAAAACGATAGTCTCTGAAGAGATTTTAGAAAAAGAATTTGTTTGTAATCTAACGGCTTGCAAGGGGGCTTGTTGTGTAGAAGGCGATGCCGGAGCACCTTTGACGGAGGAAGAAACCAAGATTTTGGAAGAAATTTATCCGAAAGTAAAGCCCTTTTTGAGAAAAGAAGGGGTAGAGGCTATCGAGAGTCAAGCTCCTTGGGTGACCGGGTGGGATGGCGGTTTAGAGACTCCGCTTATTGAAGGGAAAGATTGTGCTTATGTAATTTTTGATGGAGAAACGGCTCTTTGTGCTATTGAACAGGCCTATAATGAAGGGGTAGTGGATTGGAAGAAACCGGTTTCATGCCATTTGTATCCTATACGAATCAGAGATTTTGCTGAATTTTCGGCTGTAAATTACCATAAGTGGGATATTTGTAGTGATGCTTGTACGCTAGGAAAAGAGTTGTCTGTTCCGGTGTACAAATTTGTCAGAGAAGCGTTGATTAGGCGTTTTGGTCAGGAGTGGTATGCGGAATTAGAAAAAATAGCAGAAGAAATTCAGAGTCAAAAAGGTTAAAAAAACAATACTATGAAAGTCTATCGGGTTTGGTCTTCTATTTTCTTTTTTGGGGTTTCTGTTTTCTTTCTCGTTGGTTGTAAGAGAGAGAGGGAAGTTGTAAATACAGTTTCGGCGAAGAATCAAATTGAGTTTGCTTCGGGTTTTGAGTTGTATTTGTATGACGATTTCAAGATTCTGAAGACCAAAGAAGGTTCTCAAAACTATGTATTGCATCGGAAAGGTTTTCAGGTTCCGGATAGTTTAAAATCTTACGAATCGGTTATTGTACCTGTAGAGACTATTGTGGTGACTTCTACGACTCATATTCCTTCGCTAGAGATGTTGGGTGTAGAAAACACATTAGTTGGTTTTCCGGGGCTTGATTATATTTCGTCGGAGAAAGTTCGCCATTTGATAGAAAAGGGGAAGGTTAAAGAAGTAGGTCAAAACGAGCGCTTGAATTCTGAAATTCTGATTGATTTGGCTCCTGAGATGGTTGTGAGTTTCACAATTACGGAGACCAATCAAACTTTGGAGACGTTGAAAAATGCAGGTTTAAAAGTGCTTTTGAACGACGATTGGAGTGAGAAGCACCCGTTGGGGAAGGCAGAGTGGATTAAGTTTTTTGGAGCATTATATGATTTAGACAACAGAGCTTCGGAAGTTTTCGAAAGCATCAAATCAGATTATGAAGCGGCTAAGGAGTTGGCTCAAACCGCTACGACTAGGCCTACTATTTTGAGTGGAACGCTGTTTGAAGGCGTTTGGTATTTGCCGAAAGGCGATAGTTGGGGTTCTCAATTTTTGAGTGATGCCAATACGGAGTATTATTGGAAGGAAACCACTGGAGTAGGGAGTTTGGCTCTTTCGTTTGAAGAGGTTTTTGCCGTAGCTCAAGAGGCGGATTATTGGATAGGGGCGGGGATTTTCACTTCGTTGGACGAAATGGGAAAAAGCAATCCGCATTACAATGAATTTAAGGCTTTCAAAGAAGGAAAAGTATATTCGTTTTCGACCAAGAAAGGGGCAACAGGTGGGGCTTTGTATTATGAATTAGCGCCCAACAGGCCTGATTTGGTCTTGAAAGACATCATTAAAATCACTCATCCGGAGTTGTTGCCCGATTATGAATTGCAATTTTTTGAAGCTCTTCGATGAGATATAAAAAAATATTCATATTACTGTTTTTGGTTACCATACTGTTGTTTTTCGTAAACCTCAGTTTGGGTTCGGTGGCTATTCCAATAAAAGAAATTTTCAAGATATTCAGTTTAGAAGGTAGTTCTAAAGCAGCTTGGGATTACATTGTTTTGAATTATCGTTTGCCTAAAGCCATGGTAGCGGTTTTGGTAGGGATGGGGCTTTCTTTGAGCGGACTATTGATGCAGACTTTGTTTAGAAATCCACTTGCGGGGCCTTATGTATTAGGTATTAGCTCCGGAGCCAGTTTGGGAGTGGCTTTTGTGGTCTTGGGTTCTGCGTTTTTACCGGTGGGATTTTCTGATTTTTTCTTGTCGGATTACGGTGTCATCATAGCTTCGAGTTTGGGGAGTTTTTTAGTGCTATTAGCTGTTCTGAGTGTTTCTCAAAGGCTTAAAGACACTATGGCCATTTTGATTGTCGGGTTGATGTTTGGCAGTGTTACTTCGGCTATAGTGAGTGTATTGACGTATTTCAGTTCGGCCGAACAGCTTAAGAAATTTACGTTTTGGTCACTCGGGAACCTTGGAAATCAATCTTGGAACTCTATTGGGATATTGACTTTTTGTAGTGTAATAGGTTTTTTGCTCAGCTTTTTGTGTGTAAAACCTTTGAATGCTTTATTATTGGGAGAAAACTACGCAAAGAGCATTGGGGTTAATTTTGATAAGACCAAAACGATAATCATTTTAGCTACGAGTATTATGGCCGGGAGTGCTACTGCTTTTGCCGGGCCGATAGCATTTATAGGGTTAGCGGTTCCGCATTTGGCGAAGTTATTTTTTAGAACATCGGACCACAAGGTTTTGTTTTGGGCTACGCTTATTTTTGGAGCGATGATTATGTTGATTTGTGATTCTATTGCTCAAATGCCTACCTTTGATTTTGTTTTGCCTATTAATGCTGTGACTTCGATTATTGGGGCTCCGGTTGTAATTTGGCTCTTAGTGAGAAAAAGATAAGTTTATGAAACGCAGGGAATTTATATATAAAACGGCTTTAAGCTCGGTGATGTTGGGAGTGTCGCCACTTTCGTCACTGAGTTTTGACAAGGCTAAAACCAAACACATTACGATTCTTCATACCAACGATACACATAGCCATATAGACCCTTTTGAGGCAGACCATCCGAAAAACCCGAATAAAGGAGGCATAGCTCGAAGGGCTACTTTGGTAGAAGCGATTCGGAGAGAAAATCCGAACACTTTATTGCTTGATGCGGGAGATATTTTTCAGGGAACGCCTTATTTTAATTATTACGGAGGGGAATTGGAGTTGAAGTTGATGAGTATGATGAAATACGATGCTTCTACGTTGGGGAATCACGAATTTGACAACGGTTTAGAAGGCTTTTTAGCACCGCTTCCGCATGCTACATTTGATTTTATCAACTCCAACTACGACTTTAGAAACACGATTTTAGACGGGTATATTAAACCCTATAAAATCTTTTTGGTAGACGGCATAAAAATCGGAATTTTTGGGTTAGGCGTAGAGTTAGAAGGTTTAGTGAGCAAGGCTAACTATAAGGAGACGGTTTATCTTGATCCGGTTGAAATTGCACAAGATATGTCTCGGTTGTTGAAAGAAGACAAGAGATGCGATTTGGTGATTTGTTTGTCGCATTTAGGGTATCAATATCACACTGACAAGATTTCGGATTTGGAGTTAGCTCAAAAAACCAGAAATATAGACCTTATTATTGGGGGGCACACCCATACCTTTTTGGATAAGCCGACAGTAATGAAAAACTTGGATGATAAAGAGGTGATTATCAATCAAGTAGGTTGCTATGGCATCAATTTAGGGCGTATTGATTTTTATTTTGAGGAAAATATTATTTCTCACCAAGGTATTAGCATAGAGGTATAAAAAAACTACCTGTTCACACGAAGCAAACAGGTAGTGTTTCTATTCTAATAAGGTGTTATCTAGAACAGTTTGCTGTCCAGGTTCTACCGTTTTTAGTATACAAAATGTTTAATGAAGATGCTGTAATTCGGATGTATCGTACTCCGTCTTCAAAGTCAATGTTAAGTAAAACATTGTCATCGGACTCTTCGAACTCTACACCTGTCAGATCCGGGATACCGTCAGAGAATCTGAAGTAATAATTATCTCCGGTTTTAGCTACAGTTACTTTTCCGTCATCAGTAGAAATAACATCTCCGTCATGAGAATAACCGATAGCACCTTCATAGGTTCCTACAAAGATATCGTTATCTGCAGGGTCATCGTCTTTACTGCATGAAAAGGTTAAAAATGCTACACAAACCACTCCTAAAATTTTGATTACATTTTTCATAGTCTTTATTTTTTTTAAAGTTACATGCTATGAAAAAGGCAATAAACATTCCACAGAACTACAGTAAGGTGCTGTGTTTTTCTTTAAGTCTGTGGAATACAGTGTTTTATGTGTGTTATTACTGTTTTGTAACACATGAATTTATAGGGTGACTTTGTAGAAAATCTTTATAAAATGAGTAAAATAATGCCCGAGTCATTCCTTAAACAGCATACATTTTCTTTCTGAGTTCTTGAATTTTGGCATCTTCGAGATACTCATCGAATGTCATGTAACGATCAATCACTCCGTTAGGTGTAAGTTCTACGATTCTGTTACCTACTGTTTGAGCGAATTCGTGGTCATGAGTTGTGAAAAGTACGGTTCCTTTGAAATTCTTAAGGGAGTTGTTGAAAGCGGTAATACTCTCGAGATCCAAGTGGTTTGTAGGTTCGTCGAGCATCAACACGTTAGCTCTAAGGAGCATCATTCTGGAAATCATACAACGCACTTTTTCTCCTCCGGATAGTACAGATGATTTTTTCAAGGCTTCTTCGCCAGAGAAAATCATTTTTCCTAAGAATCCTCTGATGTAAACTTCATCTCTTTCTTCTTCGGTTTTAGCGTATTGACGAAGCCAATCTACTAAAGTTAAGTCATTGTTGAAGTATTCGTGGTTTTCTGAAGGGAGATAGGATTGTGTTGTGGTGATTCCCCATTCGAATTTTCCGGTATCCGGTTTCATTTTACCGTTTAGGATTTCGTAGAAAGCAGTTGTTGCTCTGGAGTCTTTTGAGAAAACAACGATTTTATCTCCTTTAGCGACGTTGAGGTCTATGTTTTTGAAGAGCGTTTCACCTTCGATAGAAGCGCTTAGGTTTTCTACGTTCAAGATTTGGTCTCCAGCTTCGCGTTCTTGTTCGAAAATGATAGCCGGATAACGTCTTGAAGAAGGTTTAATCTCGTTAATATTGAGTTTTTCGATCATTTTTTTACGAGATGTAGCTTGTTTTGATTTGGCTACGTTGGCAGAGAATCTTCTGATGAATTCTTCTAACTCGGCTTTTTTCTCTTCGGCTTTTTTGTTTTGCTGAGCTCTTTGTTTAGCGGCTAATTGAGAAGACTCATACCAGAAGGTATAGTTTCCTGTATAGTGAGTTATTTTTCCGAAGTCGATATCTGAGATGTGAGTACACACGGCATCCAAGAAGTGACGGTCGTGAGATACTACGATAACGGTATTTTCGTAATTAGCCAAGAAGTTTTCAAGCCACCCGATGGTTTCGAAGTCCAAGTCGTTGGTAGGCTCGTCCATGATGAGTACGTCCGGGTTACCGAATAGAGCTTGTGCCAAAAGCACACGCACTTTTAGTTTACCCTCCATATCTGCCATGAGTGTATAGTGGAAGTCTTCGGAAATTCCGAGGTTAGAAAGTAGCGAAGCTGCATCAGATTCGGCATTCCAACCGTTCATTTCGTCAAATTTTATTTGTAATTCTCCGATTTTGTCTGCGTTTTCGTCAGAATAATCTGCGTATAGGGCATCCATTTCCTGTTTTATTTTGTAGAGTTCTTTGTTGCCCATAACTACCGTTTCTAAAACCGTATGTTCGTCAAACATATTGTGATTTTGGTTTAAAACCGACATACGTTTGCCCGGTTCCAAATGAACGTGTCCTGAAGTAGGCTCGATTTCTCCGGCAAGAATTTTTAAGAAGGTAGATTTACCTGCTCCGTTAGCACCGATAATACCGTAGCAGTTGCCTTGTGTGAAAACCGTGTTTACTTCGTCAAACAAAATGCGTTTACCGAACTGAACCGATAGATTAGATACTGATAACATTCTAATATAGTTTAAAAAATTGGTGCAAAGGTACGCTTTTTCGTCGAATGTTTAAAGGGTTAAACTTTTTCTGAAAAAGACTTTTTTTGATGGGAGAAAAAAGCGAACTTTGCCAACCTTATAAATACGAAGAATAATATGCTTTTCGATAGAAAAAACCTTAGCAATACTGAGCTTTTAGAGCTTTATAAAAAACTCCTTAAACCTAGATTGATTGAAGAAAAAATGTTGATTTTGCTCCGTCAGGGCAAAGTTTCGAAATGGTTTTCGGGTATAGGTCAAGAGGCCATCTCTGTAGGAGTTACTTCTGTGTTAGAAAATGACGAATATGTGTTACCGATGCACAGAAATTTAGGAGTTTTCACCACACGTGAGATTCCGCTTTATCGTCTTTTCTCGCAATGGCAAGGAAAAGCTAACGGATTTACCAAAGGAAGAGACCGTTCGTTCCACTTTGGGACACAAGAATATAAAATCATCGGGATGATTTCTCACCTGGGACCTCAGTTGGGTGTAGCAGACGGAATTGCTTTGGCTCACAAACTCAGAAAAGAGAATAAAGTTACGGCAGTCTTTACAGGTGAAGGGGCAACCAGTGAAGGGGATTTTCACGAAGCTTTGAACATTGCTTCGGTTTGGCAATTGCCGGTTTTGTTTGTAATCGAGAACAACGGTTACGGATTGTCGACACCGACAAATGAGCAATATCGTTGCGAAAATTTGGCCGACAAAGGTGTTGGTTATGGTATGGAAAGCCACATTATTGACGGGAACAATATTCTTGAAGTTTATACGAAACTATCAGAGATTGCTCAATCGGTAAGAGAAAATCCAAGACCAATTTTGTTGGAGTTTAAGACTTTCCGGATGAGAGGTCACGAGGAGGCCAGCGGAGTGAAGTATGTTCCGAAAGAGTTAATGGAGGAGTGGGCTAAGAAAGACCCCATTGAAAACTATAAAACATTCTTGTTAGAATCAGGTGTTTTGACTTCTGAACTTGATGAGCAGTATCGCAAGGAGATCAAAGCAGAGATAGATGAGCATTACCAGATCGCATCTGAAGAGCCGGTTATAAAGGCTAATTTAGAAGAAGAGTTAGGCGATGTGTATGCTCCGTATCACTTTGCGGAGATTTTTCCGGGTACGGAAAAAGAGAATATTCGATTTATAGATGCCATTTCACAGGGGTTGAGGCAGTCTTTGGAAAGACACGACAATCTTGTTGTTATGGGGCAAGACATTGCGGAGTATGGGGGAGCTTTTAAAATCACCGAAGGTTTTGTTGACCAATTTGGCAAGGACAGAATTCGCAACACGCCTATTTGTGAGTCATCGGTCATTTCGGCCGGGATGGGTCTTTCTATCAACGGATATAAGGCGGTGGTAGAAATGCAATTTGCGGACTTTGTTTCGACCGGATTCAACCCGATAGTGAACTATTTGGCGAAAGTACATTACCGTTGGAACGAGAAAGCTGATGTGGTAGTGAGAATGCCTTGTGGGGCGGGGGTTCAGGCAGGTCCTTTTCATTCACAGACCAACGAAGCTTGGTTTACGAAAACTCCGGGATTAAAAGTGGTTTATCCGGCCTTTCCGTATGATGCGAAAGGACTTTTAGCTACCGCTATTAATGATCCGAATCCTGTGTTGTTCTTTGAGCACAAAGCACTTTACAGAAGTATTTATCAAGAGGTTCCGAAAGATTATTATACTCTTCCGTTCGGAAAAGCTTCTTTATTGAAAGAGGGGGATGATATTACAATCATTACTTTTGGTTCGGGAGTTCACTGGGCTTTAGAGGTGTTGGCTAAAAACGAAAACATCAAAGCCGATTTGTTGGATTTAAGAACCCTACAGCCATTAGATACGGAGGCTATATTTGCATCGGTTAAGAAAACCGGGAAAGCCATAATTCTTCAAGAAGATACGCTTTTCGGAGGTGTAGCCAGCGACATTTCGGCTATGATTACGGAGAATTGTTTTGAATGGTTGGATGCTCCTGTAAAACGAGTAGGAAGTATAGAGACTCCGATTCCGTTTACGAAGAATCTCGAGGACCAATATTTGCCTAAAGGTCGATTTGAAAAAGAACTTTTGGATTTATTGGCTTATTAAAATAGCAAAACCTGCGAAAGCAGGTTTTTTTATTTTTTGGGACGACCATTAAAAGCTTTTTAGGGCCAATCGGTAGCTATCGAGGCCGAACCCGATTATTATTCCTTTGGCTACCGGAGCGATATAAGATTGATGTCTGAAAGTTTCTCTGGAGAAGGTATTGGAAATGTGTACTTCTATGACCGGAGTGGTTATGGATTTAATGGCATCTGCAATACCTATTGACGTATGGGTATAAGCTCCTGCGTTTAGGATAATGCCATCATAAGAGAAGCCGGTTTCATGAAGTTTGTTGATGAGTTCCCCTTCGATATTGCTTTGGAAGTATTCGATTTCGATATGTTTGAATTCGCTTTGAAGCGTGATGAAAAAGTCTTCAAAAGTTTGACTTCCGTATATTTCGGGTTCCCTTTTTCCGAGTAGGTTTAGGTTAGGGCCGTTGATGATAATGATTTTCATAGTCATTTTATATGTTGAAACAAAGGTATCACTTTTTATAAAGAACCGAAACTCTTATAAAATTGTTTAAAAATCATGTGTAGCAGTAGATTGTAAAAAAAATCCTTACTTTTACCCCCTGAAAAATTGAAAGATTATGATGCAGTCTATGACAGGCTTTGGGAAAGCCGTGTTGCAACTCCCGACCAAAAAGATTTCGGTTGAAATCAAATCGCTGAATAGCAAAAATTTAGATTTAAACGTAAGAATCCCTTCCAATTATAAAGACAAAGAATTTGCGTTAAGAACTCAGATTGCAGAACAGGCAGAACGTGGGAAGATTGATTTTTCGATTTATGTAGAGATCACTGCCGAGGAAACTTCTTGTAAGATAAATGCTCCTATTGTAAAGTCTTATATTTCTCAGATGCAAAGCATTATTCCTGATGCGGATCCTACGGAGCTTATGAAGATGGCTGTACGTATGCCGGATGCTCTAAAGACCGATAGAGACGAAATAGACGAAGATGAATGGCAACAAGTGCAGAAAACGATTAACGAGGCTATCGAAAATTTTAAAAACTTTAGATCTAGCGAAGGAAAAGTTTTACAGAAGGACTTCGTAAACCGCATTGAGATTATCAGAGCTTTGATGCACAAAACGGTGTCTTATGACAAGGAGCGAGTTGAAACCATTAAAACTCGTTTGAGAGAGGCTTTGAGTGATTTAAAAGAGAACATAGACGAGAATCGCTTTGAGCAAGAATTGATCTATTACTTGGAAAAATATGATATTACCGAAGAAAAAGTACGTTTAGAAAACCACTTAAACTACTTTTTACAGACCATGAATACGGAATCATCTACGGGTCGTAAGCTTGGTTTTATCACTCAAGAAATTGGAAGAGAGATCAACACTATGGGTTCGAAATCTAACCATGCAGAGATGCAAAAGCTTGTCGTTCAGATGAAAGACGAGCTCGAGAAGATTAAAGAGCAAGTGTTGAATGTATTGTAGAGTTACTCCACTTTTGTAACCACTCCTTTTTGTTTTTTAGTATCGCCCACAATAGAGAATTCAAACGTATAGGAATTTTCTGTTGTGGTTAATATTTTCATGTGAACGGCTTTTTTTTCCTGACGATTTTTAGGATTGAGTTTTTGTAGGATGTATTCGCAATCGTTAATCCATCTTACGGACGAAGTATCGATTTTTCCTTCGAAGTTTTCGATTTCTATAGAGTCGAAACGTTCGAAGTAGGTTGTTTGGGTTACCCCGTCGATTTCGTATTCAAATTTGAATTTACCGGTTTTGAAGTCGGTACAGTTTCGTTCTTGATTATAGCAAGATGTAAGTAGAAGTAAACCTAGAAAGAGAGTGATTTTTCTCATGGTAGTGATATTAGTTTTCTTTCTTGAAGCCGTTTATTTTTCGTTAAAAAATCCGTTGGTCATAGTTTTTACGCCTTTAAAAATAAAGAACATTGCCAGTATACAACAGATGATTCCCAGGATTAGTACGGGGTAATATAAGAAGTGCTCTTTGTTATTAAAGGCGCTATAGATAATAGATGGGCCAATAAATAGGAGAGGGAGAGCGAATGCTAATAATTTAATTCCGCTAAAGATTGTTTTTTTATCAGAAGCCATAAATAGAATTTTATTTGCCAAAGATACTAAAATAACCGCTAAATTTGCAGTTTTAGGACTTTAAAACCGTGTGGCAATGAAAAAAGTACGACTTCTTTTCCTATTGTTTTTTCCGCTGATATCTTGGGCTCAACATTCGGTAGCCATCATTCCGCAACCTGAGAAAATGACGATTTATGAAGGCAGCTTTACTATCAGCGAAAAAACCATTATCACCTCTAACGGTACACTGCCCGAAGTCGACTATTTACAGAATTACATTAAAGAAAAACACGGTATAGATCTTTCATTTTCTGACAAAAAGCCAAAAACCAATTATATAAGTTTAGAGATTACTCCTATGTCTACGATGCCTAAAGAAGCTTATGAATTGGAAGTCAACAGCAGTGGAGTTTCGATTAAAGCTTCGGACAATCATGGGATATTTTACGGAATTCAGTCATTGATTCAGTTGTTGCCTTTGGAAAGAAAGAATCTAAAAGTGACTCATCTTAGCATATCTGATGCTCCAAAATACAAATGGAGGGGTATGCATCTTGACGTCTGTAGACATTTTTTCGACAAAGAGCAAGTAAAGCAATATATTGATTATTTATCACAATATAAGTTTAATACGTTTCATTGGCATCTTACGGATGATCAAGGGTGGAGGATTGAAATCAAAAAATATCCGAAACTCACAGAGGTTGGTGCTTATCGAAACGGCACGATGGTAGGGAAGTATGTCGACCAGAAATATGACGACATTCGCTACGGAGGTTATTTCACTCAAGAAGACATCAAAGAGGTGGTGGCCTATGCCGGACAAAGGCACATCACGATTGTTCCTGAAATTGAGATGCCGGGTCATGCGGTAGCGGCTTTGGCTTCGTATCCTGAGCTGTCTTGCACCGGAGGGCCTTTTGAAGTAGAGCGAGGTTGGGGTGTTTTTGACGATGTTTTTTGCTCGAAAGAAGAGACTTTTGAGTTTTTGGAAAACGTTTTGGATGAAGTTATAGCACTTTTTCCGAGCGAATATATTCACATTGGAGGTGATGAGTCCCCGAAAACCAGATGGCAAGCCTGTGAACATTGTCAAAGTGTTATTAGAAGAGAAAATCTGAAAGACGAACACGAACTGCAGAGCTATTTCATTACCCGAATGGAGAAATATGTCAATTCCAAAGGCAGAAAAATCATCGGATGGGATGAGATACTCGAAGGGGGGCTTGCTCCGAATGCCGCTGTGATGAGCTGGAGGGGAACTGAAGGCGGTATTGCGGCAGCCAAACAAAGGCACTATGTGGTGATGGCTCCGGGGTCGCATTGTTATTTTGACCATTATCAACTAAAACCTCAGGAAGATGAACCGCTGGCTTTTCCGAACAGTTATACTCCACTTTCGAAAGTGTATAGCTTTAACCCGACACCGGAGAGCTTGAATGAAGAAGAAAGACAATACATTCTAGGGGCTCAGGCCAATTTATGGACGGAGTATATTACTTCTTTTAGCCAGCTGCAATACATGCTTTTCCCTCGAGCGTTGGCACTATCGGAAGTGTTGTGGGGGACGGCGAATATCGAAAAATATAAAGAATTCGAGGAGCGAGTGATAGGGCATACTAAGAAATTTGATAGAGACCGTATCAATTATGCTAAAGTCAGACAATGATAAAAATTCTTAATTCATAAATACAAAATGATTATAATTCACCCTACTTATTTTCCTTCTATTGCTCATTTTGTGGCTATGTTGAAAGCCGAGAAGATTATTTTTGAAGTCGAAGATAACTTTCAGAAACAAACCAATCGCAGTCGAGCTTATATCTATAGCCCCAATGGAAAGCAATTGTTGAATATTCCTATAAGTCATTCTAAGAGCACACCGCATCAGAAGTACAAAGACATCCGAATCGATTATTCGTACAACTGGCAAAAGCATCATTTCAAGTCTTTGGAAATGGCATACAGGAGTTCGCCTTTCTTTGAGTATTTCGAAGACGATTTAATACCTGTTTTTGAGAAGAAATTCGAATTTTTGATGGATTATAACTTCTATGTATTTGAGGTAATTCAATCGTTGTTGGGCATTGCTTTACCTTTCGATAAAACAACGGAGTACCACAAAGAATATCAAGAAATCAAAGATTATAGGTTTTTGGTAGACGGGAAAAAAGACTGTTTGGTTTTTGAACCTTATATTCAAGTTTTTGAAGACAAGCACGGATTCATGAGTAATTTAAGCATTTTGGATTTGCTTTTCAACGAAGGTAAATATGCCTTAGATTACTTAAGAAAACAGAATTTATAGGAGGCAATTGAACTTTTTTACTACTTTTGAAAAAATAAAAACCATATGCTAAAAATAGGCGTTCTCGGGGCAGGACATCTCGGGAAAATACACTTACGATTACTTAATCAATCTTCTAAATATGAATTAGTTGGGTTTTATGACCCCAATTCGGAAAATGCTCAGAAAGTATCTCAGGAATTTGGCTATAAGAAATTCGATTCTATCGAAGAGCTAATCGATAATGTGGAAGTGGTGGATATCGTAACTCCGACACTTTCGCACTACGATTGTGCGGTGATGGCTATCAAAAAAGGAAAGCACATTTTCTTGGAAAAGCCCATATCAAATACGGTTGCTGAAGCGGAACACATCATCAGCTTGGCTAAAGAATACAACGTAAAAGGTCAGGTGGGGCATGTGGAGCGCTTCAATCCGGCTTTTATAGCGGTAAAGGATAAAATCAACAACCCGATGTTTATCGAAACACATCGTTTGGCAGAGTTTAACCCAAGAGGAACGGATGTTCCTGTGGTGTTGGATTTGATGATTCACGATATTGATGCGATTTTGAGTGTGGTAAAATCAAAAGTGAAGGAAGTTCACGCCAGCGGAGTATCGGTAATTAGTGATTCTCCGGATATCGCCAATGCTCGAATTGAGTTTGAAAACGGATGTGTGGCGAACGTGACTTCGAGCCGTATTTCGATGAAAAACATGCGAAAAGCCAGATTCTTCCAGAAGGATGCCTATATCTCGGTTGACTATTTGGATAAAATCTGTGAGGTGGTGAAGATGAAAGACGCTCCTGAAGTTCCTGGAGATTTTGATATGATTTTACAAAATGCAGAAGGTGTCCGCAAACAGATTTATTTTGACAATCCGGAAGTATCACCAAACAACGCTATTTTGGACGAGTTGGAAACATTTGCTGATGCTATCAACAACAACACTACCCCGATTGTAACTTTGGAAGACGGAACCGAAGCCCTTAGAATTGCTTATAGAATAATTGATTGTTTTAAAAAATAATATAACTCAATAAAAATGAAAAACATAGCAGTAATTGGAGCCGGAACAATGGGTAACGGGATTGCCCATACTTTTGCTCAATCAGGATTTACGGTAAAATTAATTGATATCTCGGAAGCGTCTTTGGAAAAAGGCATGAAAACCATTGCTACCAACCTGGACAGGATGGTAGCAAAAGGAACCATTACCGAAGACGACAAACACAAAACCATCTCAAACATCATTACTTATACCGATATGAAAGATGGTGTGGTGGGAGTAGATTTGGTAGTGGAAGCTGCGACGGAGAATGTAGGTCTAAAACTAAAAATCTTCCAACAATTAGAAGAACTTACTGATAGCCATGTGATTTTGGCTACCAATACTTCGTCGATTTCGATTACTCAGATTGCTGCAGCCACTAAGAGAGCAGACAAAGTTATCGGGATGCACTTTATGAACCCGGTGCCGATTATGAAATTGGTAGAAATCATTAAAGGATATTCGACTTCGAAAGAAACTTTTGATACGATTTACAACCTAAGTAAGACCCTAGGAAAAGTTCCGGTAGAGGTAAACGATTACCCAGGATTTGTGGCAAACCGCATTTTGATGCCAATGATTAACGAAGCGATTGAAACCCTATACAACGGAGTAGCGGGAGTGGAGGAAATCGATACGGTAATGAAGCTTGGTATGGCTCACCCGATGGGGCCACTTCAATTGGCTGACTTTATCGGGTTGGATGTTTGTCTATCTATCCTTAACGTAATGTATGACGGATTCAAGAATCCGAAATATGCTCCGAATCCGCTATTAGTGAACATGGTAATGGCCGGAAAATTGGGAGTGAAGTCTGGAGAAGGATTCTATGACTATTCGGAAAGCAAAAAAGCAGAGAAAGTATCGAAGCAATTTTTGAAGTAATATACTGATTAAAAAGTCGGGAGAAAATCTCTCCCGACTTTTTATTTAACCCACTTGACGACTATTAGAAACCAAATCAGGTTTAGGAGTTCACCCGGGAATAAGTTTGATATAACTCGAAAGTTTGATTTTGGGATTGGGCTCGAGACACAACATAATTTGAGGAAAAAGACGATGTTGGTTGTCACATGGAAAGTGCAAGGACGATTCCTTTTCTCCTAGGCTTTAAATTCTAATAATAAATTCTAGGAGGCAGACAATAAGAATATAATTAGTAAATTTGTAAAGTCGTAAAATCGCATTGGTTTTACGACTTTATTTTTGAAATTAGATTTCTGCAAGAAATAATTGTTCTTTTGGTCTGTATCAGAGAACAGTAGACCAAATTTTTTGTTAATAGTAACAGTAACAGTTGTGCAGTAGTTGTGAATTGTTAATTTTGCGAATTGTTTAAATATTAAAATTATGTACCGAAATAGATTTTTTGGAGTTGTCTTAAGCTGTTTTTTAGGCATTTCATCGTTTGCTCAGATGAAAAAAGAGGTGCTATTCACCATTGATGAAAAACCTTTCTACACAGATGAGTTCATCAGGATTTACAACAAAAATTTAGATTTGGTTAAAGACGAGTCGCAAAAAAATCTCGATACGTATTTGGATTTGTATGTGGCTTATAAGATGAAGGTTGCCAAAGCTCACAAATTGGATTTAGATAAGAGTAAAAACTATCAAACCGAGCTACAAACCTATAGAAAGCAACTTTCTAAAAATTACCTTACGGATACTCAGGTTACAGACGAACTAATAAGAGAAGCTTATGAGCGTTCTTTGAAAGAAATTAAAGCTTCGCACATTTTGGTTTTGGTTGATGAGAATGCTTCGGAAGAAGATGACCAAAAGGCATTAGACAAAATCAAAGCTATTAAAGCTAGACTAGACAAAGGAGAAGATTTTGCTGAGTTGGCTCAACAACTTTCTGAAGACCCATCAGCTAAAGAGAACAAAGGAGAATTGGGTTATTTTTCTGTTTTCAGAATGGTTTATCCGTTTGAAACGGCGGCATATAACACTCCGAAGGGAGGGATTTCTGAGCCTGTACGCACACGTTTTGGGTATCACTTAATCAAAGTCGAAGATATAAGAGACAACCGGGGGGAGGTCACAGTGGCTCACATCATGCTTAATAAGCCAAAAGATGCGGAAAAACAAAAAGAAGTTCTCAATAAAATCAAGGAGATATATCAGAAGTTAGAGCAAGGTGAAAACTTCGAGGAGTTGGCAAGACAATTTTCTGAAGATGGGGCAACTGCTCAAAAAGGAGGACTGTTATCTCGTTTTGGTTCCGGACAACTCGCTTCTGAGATATTCGAAAACGAAGCTTTTGCGCTCACAACTCCGAACACTTATTCTAAACCTATCGAGACGGAGTTTGGTTACCACATTATCAAATTGATTGAAAAGCATCCGGTAAAAACATTCGAAGAGTCAAAACCGGAGATTGAAGCGAGACTCAAAAAAGATCAACGCTCTCAAAAAATTACGGAATCGCTGAACAACAAGCTTCAGAAAAGATATAAAACTACGGTTGACAAAAAGTTGTTTGCACAAGTTTTGGCTTTGGTAGACTCTTCTTATTACAAAAAAACATTTGAATTACCAGAAAACACAGATCCTTTCAACAAAGTAATTCTTACGATTAACAAAGACAAAAACGTAAGTGGCATTGAATTCTTGAACTTTGTCAAAGCGGAACAGAATAGGATGCAACGTATAACAGCGATTGATAAAGCTAAAGAGATGTTACAAGAAAACTTCATCAATGCGCAACTCACCACGTATTATGACGAAAACTTAGAGAGAGAATTCCCGGAATTCGGATATGTGATGGAGGAATATAAGGAGGGATTATTGTTGTTTGATTTGATGGAAAAAGAAATCTGGCAAAAAGCCCAAAATGATACGGTTGGTTTGGCGGCGTTTTACGAAAAAAATAAGGAAAATTATAAATGGAAACAACGCATTCACGCTGTGGTGGGATCGTCTGTAAATAGAGAATATGTTGAGAAAACCAAAACATTCTTTGAACAAGGAAAAGATATTGATTTTATAAAAAAAGAATTGAATGTGGATGCCAAGGTAAACATCATGCTCAACGAAGGTTTCTTTGAGGCAGGAAGCAATGCTTTGCCAAAAGCGTATAAACCGTTTGTTGGAGTGTCTGAAATCTATGAGCAAGACGGCTATTATTATGTGATTAGAGGCACCGAATTCGTTCCGGAAACTATAAAAACTCTTGAAGAAGCCAAAGGCAGGGTCATTAGTGACTATCAGCAATACTTGGAAGAAAACTGGGTGGATATGCTCAAAAAAGAATTTAAGGTAGAGGTAAAACAATCGGTTTTCAACAAGGTCAAAAAAGAGCTAAGTAAATAATTTCTGAATTGATTAAATCCCTAAAAATATTCGGTTTAGTAGTGCTTGGTTTAAGTGTTGCTTCGTGCGATTTTTTTAAAAAAGATTCGCAGCAGAATGCTGTTGCTCGAGCAGGAAACCATTATTTATATAAAGAAGATATCAAAAATTTGGTGCCCGATGGCGCATCACAAGACGACAGCTTGCAGATTATCAAAACGTATATCGACCGTTGGGCGACACAAAAATTGCTGATGAATGCTGCGGAATTCAACCTAGATGAAACTCAAAAAGCGGAGTTTGACAAATTGGTTCAACAGTATAAAATAGACCTTTATACCAAAGCTTATATTGAGCAACTAGTCACGACCCGAATCGATACGGTGATAACCAAAGCAGAAATTCAGCAATATTACGAGCAAAATAAAGAGAACTTCAGAAACGATGGCGTGATAGCTCGACTCAGCTATATTCAAGTTCCGAAAGGGCATCAAAAAATAGCTCAGTTTAAAGAGAAGTTCTTTAACCCGAAGAAGAACGATGAAGCGTTTTGGGAAACTCATGTGATGCAACTCAAAAGTGCTGCTTTGAATGATTCGATTTGGGTAGATGCCAATCAGATTGCTCAACGAATCGGGTTCATCAATTCAGAGAACATCAATGATTACTTGCAAGTAGGTAAAAAGTATGAATACACTGATTCGGTGAGTGTTTATTTTTTGAAAATTAAATCCGTTTTGGAGAAGAATGATATTTCCCCGTTAGAATATATTGCTCCAACCATTAAGCAGATTATTCTCAATCAACGAAAAATGGAGCTCATCAAACAAATAGAAAAAGAAATAACGGAAGATGCTTTTAAAAACAAAAAATATGAAATATACAATTAAGTTTATCGGAGTATTATCAGCCCTAGTATTGTCAACCGGTTTGTTTGCTCAGAAAAGAGTAGATGGGGTAGTGGCTGTAGTGGGAGATTATGTGGTATTGGAGTCCGATATCGACAAGACTTATTTAGAAATCAAATCGAGAGGTGTAAATGTCGAGTCCATCAAACGTTGTGAGATTTTGGGGATGTTGATGGAAGATAAATTTTATGCTCACCATGCCGTTCAAGATTCTGTGCCTATCAACGACGAAGAGGTGAGAGCCATTATTGAAAACAATATTGAATACTTGGTGAAAAACCTAGGTTCGATGGCTAAGGTTTTGGAATATTACCGCAAGAAAAGCGAAGATGACTTTCGTACAGAGCTGGAACAAATCACCAGAACCAACAAACTCTCTGAAGGGATGAAGAGAAAGCTTACGGAAGAGGTAGAAATTACCCCGGAAGAGGTTCGTACGTATTTTAAGAGCATTCCTAAAGACTCTTTACCGATATTTGGTGTAGAGCTTGAGGTATCACAAATTATTATTGAGCCGGTGGTTCCTGAAGCGGAAAAACAAAAAGTTATAGACAGATTGAATGAGTTTCGTAGGGATGTATTGAATAATAAAGGAAGTTTCTTCAGTAAAGCGGTTTTGTATTCAGAGGATCCGGGCTCGAAGTCTAACGGAGGGTATTACAAGATAAATCGTAAGTCTCCGATGGTAAAAGAGTTTAAGGATGTGGCATTCAGCTTGAGCGAAGGGCAAATCTCGGAGCCATTTGAAACGGAGTTTGGTTATCACATCATTTATTTAGAGAAAATCAAAGGGCAAGATTTGGAGATCAGACACATTTTATTGACTCCGAAAATCACTGAACAAGCCATGAGGGAGGCTAGAGAAAAAGCGTTGAGAATCAGAGAAAAGATTGTAGCGGGTGAGATTTCATTTGCCGATGCGGCTCGTTCGGAATCGGATGAGAAAGAAACACGAGCAAATGGGGGGATTTTGATCAACCCGGCTACTCAGGATACTCGTTTTGAACTTACGAGAATGGATCCGAGGTTGTATAGTCAGATTGCGAACTTGAAAGACAACGAAGTTTCTCAGCCGCTTATCGATGAAACTCCCACAGGAAGAAAGCGTTATAAGCTCATTACGGTAACCAACCGCTATGAAGAGCACGTAGCTGATTATGCTAAAGATTATACCAAAATCAAGCAAATGGCACTTCAGGCAAAACAAATGGAAACGATTAAGAAGTGGTTTGAAGAAAAACTACCGGATACCTACATCAAAATCGATGAGGCTTATCAAGGTTGTGATTTTCAGAACAATTGGTTGCAAAAATAGTCAGTTTTCAGTTTGTGCTTTAGAATGAACAGCCTTAAGCATCTTAATACTTAATACTCGAATCTTTATACTTATAATTATGTCAGACGTAGCAGCTATAGAACAATTAGTACAGAAACAGAAACAACTTAAATCTGAAATTGCCAAAGTAATTATTGGTCAGCATAAGGTTGTAGATGAAATTGTGTTGAGTATTTTCTCCGGGGGTCACGCTCTTTTGGTGGGAGTTCCGGGACTTGCAAAGACCTTAATGGTAAATACGATTTCTCAAGCTTTAGGGCTTGATTTTAAGCGAATTCAGTTTACTCCCGACTTGATGCCTTCTGACATTCTGGGTAGTGAGGTATTAGACGAAAGTCGTCATTTCAAGTTTATCAAAGGGCCTGTTTTTGCGAATATCATTCTGGCAGATGAGATTAACCGTACTCCACCCAAAACTCAGGCCGCTCTTTTGGAGGCAATGCAGGAAAAAGCGGTTACGGTGGCAGGAACACACTATAAATTGCCTTTGCCATTTTTTGTACTAGCTACACAAAACCCGATAGAGCAGGAGGGAACCTATCCGCTTCCTGAAGCTCAATTGGACCGTTTTATGTTTGCTATAAAACTAGATTACCCTACGTTTGAAGAAGAGGTTCAGGTAGTAAAATCTACGACTACCGACTTAAAAGTAAATATTCAGCCTTTGTTTACCGCTCAGGAAATTATCGACTTTCAACAACTCATCAGACGTATTCCTGTTGCAGACAACGTGATAGAGTATGCTGTGGGGTTAGTGAGTAAAACTCGTCCGGATAATGAGCGAACCAATGATTATGTGAAAAACTATTTGGATTGGGGTGCAGGGCCTAGGGCTTCGCAAAACTTGATTTTGGCTGCCAAAACTCACGCTGCTTTTCACGGGAAGTTCTCTCCGGATATCGAGGATGTTAAAGCGGTAGCTACGGGTATTCTACGTCACAGAATCATCAAAAACTACAAGGCAGAAGCCGAAGGAATTACAGAAGAGCGAATCATCGAGAAATTGCTTTGATTTTAGGCTATGAGCAATCTAAATCCGAATCATTTGGTTGAAGGAGAAGATTTTTATTACACTCCTGAGGGCTACAAATGCTTTACTGAAAAGTATCACCTAAAAAGAGGGTATTGTTGCAAAAGCGGTTGCAGGCATTGTCCTTATGGTTATAATAAGAAGACGGGAGATATTTCTAGGAGATAATAACTTTCCATTTTTTGTAGAACGAAGCTAGAATCAGCATGTTTGCCACAAGTGGGATTCCGGTTTCTACCAGTTCGAGAGGTCTGTTATCCAATAAAAGGTGAAATAGGAAAATATTGAGAATAATGGGCAACAAAATCAAGGAGCCCAACAAACGCGTTTTTGGAACCACGAGCAACATTCCCGATATAACCTGCAAGACTCCTACAATTTTGGTATATCCTGAAGAGCAGAGCGAAGTCATCAGATTTTGATATTCTATAGGAATGGTAGAGTTACTATCATATATCTTACACGGAGTAAGAAAGTGTTTGTCGATGCCTTTGTAGATAAAAAATATCCCTAATACCATACTCAAAAGAGCAATAAACAGTCGGTATAATGTGCTATTCATATAAGTTTGTGTGTTGGTGTTTTGTTTAGACTGAATAAACTAACTATACAAAGAAACAAAAAATATCTATAAAATATTCCTTTTGAGGAAAAAGGGTTACTTTTGAAAACAGATTTTTCTATTTTTTATTGTCCTTATTTTAGGTTTTATACATGATACAAGCAACGAATATTCACAAATACTACGGAGATTTACACGTGTTGAAAGGCGTTTCGCTTTCGGTTAATAAAGGCGAAGTCGTTTCGATTGTAGGAGCATCAGGAGCCGGAAAAACCACTTTGTTACAGATTTTAGGAACCTTAGATATGCCTACGGTTGAGCAAGGAACTTCTTTAGTTATAAACGGGCAAGACATCTTGAAGCTAAAAGATAAAGAGCTATCTAAGTTTCGAAACCGGCATTTGGGTTTTATTTTTCAGTTTCACCAGCTCTTACCGGAATTTACGGCTTTAGAGAACGTTTGTATTCCGGCTTTTATCGCTCAACGGTCGAAAGAAGAAGCTGAGGCGGAAGCCAAAAGACTTTTGGATTATTTAGGGCTTTCTCATAGAATACACCATAAGCCCAACGAACTCTCAGGAGGCGAACAGCAAAGGGTGGCTGTTGCCAGGGCGCTTATCAACAGACCGGCTGTGATTTTTGCGGATGAACCTTCGGGAAATCTCGATACGGCTTCTGCAGACAACCTCCACAACCTATTTTTTAAGCTCAGAGACGAATTTAACCAAACTTTTGTCATCGTAACCCACAATATGGACTTTGCGGATATGGCAGACCGTAAATTGGTGATGAAAGACGGATATTTGT
>Ga0209075_1001066_pt1 | contig 26248 bp, 22 predicted proteins | sample Stecom2011_FD_187523 | JGI IMG/M metagenome (GOLD analysis project Ga0209075, IMG submission 187523) | Agricultural soil microbial communities from Utah to study Nitrogen management - Steer compost 2011 (SPAdes) (version 2) | ecosystem: Environmental > Terrestrial > Soil > Agricultural land...
CGCGACCGCTGATCAGGGGCGCCGGGCGACCAGGGTGGCCCGCAGGGGAGCCGGGTAGCCTTCACGGGTGCGCAGCGGGTCCTGCGGGTCAAGGAAGTCCGGCAGGGACTGGAAGCGCATCCACTCGGTGCTGCGCTGCTCCTGCGTCGAGGTGCGGTTCAGGTTGATGCAGCGCACCTGATCATAACCGCAGCGGCGCAGGAAGCGCTCCAGCAGCGGGACCGAGGGCAGAAACCAGACATTGCGCATCTGCGCATACCTGTCCTCGGGCAACAGGCACTGCTGATCATCCCCCTCGATCACCAGGGTTTCCAGCACCAGCTCACCACCGGGTCTGAGACAGGCCTTGAGCTGCAGCAAGTGGTCCATGGGCGAGCGGCGGTGGTAGAGCACGCCCATGGAGAACAGGGTGTCGAAGCCGGCGGTGGGCTCGGGCAGCTCCTCCAGAGTGAAAGGCAGCTGCCACACCGGCGCTTCAGGCACATAGCGCCGCACCGCCTGGAACTGCGTGAGGAACAGCAGATTGGGATCCACGCCGATGACCAGCGCTGCCCCGGCCTGCCACATGCGCCACATGTGATAGCCGTTGCCGCAGCCGACGTCCAGCACTCGTTTGCCGCCCAGGTCCAGATGCGCGGCTATGCGCTCCCACTTCCAGTCCGAGCGCCACTCGGTATCTATGTGCACGCCGAACAGCTCGAAGGGGCCCTTGCGCCATGGGTGCAGACCCTTCAGTCCCTCGAGCAGCCGACCCTGCTGCTGCTCGTCGAGTTCGTCGGCGCTGCCAATACGCACGCAGGGATCCAACTCCACGCTGGCGGGACGGTGCTCGGGAAGCAGGGCAAGGCTGGCCTGCCAGCGGGGCAGATCGCCGTGGCGACGGGCATCCTCCAGTCGCTGATCCAGCGCCTGTGGCAGATCGTCCAGCCAGTGATCCAGCGGGGTATTTTCGAGGGTGCGGAAAAGCGGGGAATAATCGATCACGCGTGCGCCACTATCGAGCCGAAGTTGAAACACTGGAACCAGCTGTAGGCCTGACTGAACCCTGCCTGCTCCAGGCGCGACAGGTGAATCTGCGGGGTGTCCAGCAGCATGACATTCTCGATGGCGCTGCGCTTCTGGGCGATCTCCAGGTCGCTGTAGCCATTGGCCCGCTTGAAGGCGTAATGCACCTGCTCCAGACGCTCCTGCTCCTGATCATCGGCGAAACGGAATTTCTCCGAGAGGATCAGAATGCCGCCGGGCAGCAGGGCCTGCCGGATGCGCTGCAACAATGCCAGACGCTGGGGAGGAGCAATGAACTGCAGGGTGAAGTTGAGCACCACCACCGAGCAGGGCTCGAAATCCAGATCGAGAATGTCCGCCTGCATGACCGTGGCCGGCACCAGTTCCTCGATCATGGAATCCTGTGCGCTCAAGTACTCGGCGCAGCGCTGCACCATGGCGGCGGCGTTATCCACCGCGAGGATGCGACAGCCTTCCTGACGAAGATGGCGGCGCATGGACTGGGTGGCGGCGCCCAGGGAGCAGCCCAGATCATAGATCAGGGTACCCGGCTGGGCATAGTGTGCGGCAATCACACCGATGTTCTCGACTATGGTCGGATAACCGGGAACCGAGCGCTTGATCATGTCGGGAAACACCCGCGCCACGTTCTCGTCGAAGACGAAATCGCTTACCTGCGCCAGGGGGGTGGCAAAGAGGCGGTCTACATCACTCATGGTGTGTCCGGTGGTTGCGCAAAGGACACCATTCTACCTCAAACCCGGGGCGCTGCGACGGCTCGGCGTGGCGTCAAGCAGGTGGCGAATCGGGCTTGGCGAGGGCGACAGGCTTCGGAAATTTGACGGTATTGTCGACCAGTTGTATTCGCTTGCTGTCGAAGTAATGCCATACTAGTGGCTATCTGCGGCCCGTCTTGCCAGACCTGGGCGATGCTCCAACCAACTCAGGGACGACTCACAATGAAAATTCAACGCCGACTGATACTGGGGGTGGCATCGCTGGCCGCCCTGCACAGCGGATACGGACTGGCGCTGGGGTTGGGGGACCTGCACCTGCAGTCGGCCCTCAATCAGCCCCTGGCGGCTACCATTGAACTGCGCGATGTTGCCGGCATCGGGCCGGGGGACATCCGCGCCAGCCTGGCCAGTGCCGAGGCGTTCGAGCGCGCCGGGATAGAGCGTCCCTTCTTCCTCACCGACCTGCGCTTCGTACCGACCGTCATCGACAGTCGGCTGGTGATCAGGGTTGAATCCAGTCGACCCGTGCGCGAGCCCTATCTGAACTTCCTGGTTCAGCTGGATCGCCCCGATGGCGCGTTGCTGCGCGAATACACCGTGCTGCTGGATCCGCCGCTGTACGCTCCGTCCCCGGTGACCATCGACAGCGTCGCTGCACCCCGGGCAGCTGTGCAGTCTGCCGCCGCGCCGGTACCGGCCCCGGCGAGGGCCCCAGCGCGAGGAGTGGCGCCTGCTGCCGTTGCCCCTGAAGCGGGGAGCGAGCGCTACCGGACCCGCCCGGGCGACAGCCTGTGGAGCATTGCTCGGACGACGCGCAGCAGTGAAGCCGTGTCCCTGCAGCAGCAGATGGACGCCATCCTCGCCCTCAATCCCCAGGCCTTCGTCAACGGCGACCCGACCCGCTTGCGCAGTGATCAGGTGCTGACGCTGCCGGCTGGCTCCCGGGAGTACCGGGCCCGGGTAGCCACCGCGGTGGCTGAGCCAGCGCCCAGTGCACCTGCCGCAGCCCCGGCATCGGAAAGGGTGGCCGGGGATCGGTTGAGAATCGAAGAGCCGTCGCCGTTACCGGTTGATGTGGAACTCGAGGAGCGCCTGCACAGCCTGGAACTGCGCTTCCGTGGTCTGATGGCCGAACTGGAAAAGCGCGACGCCCAGATCGCTCGCCTGCAGGCCGAGCTGGAACAGCGAAACCTCCACCGGGATAACGGCAAGGAGATCGCGCAGTCCGCCTCCGCAGAGCAGTCGGGCTTGTCGGGCACCGCGGGAGAGGCGCAGCCGCTGACCGCGAACGCAGGGGCCGAGCCCCTCTCCGGCGCGATTGAGTCCACGACCGCGCCGGCCGAGGAGCTGGAGTCCGCTGCACCTCAGGACCAGCTGGCGGCGCAGGAGCAGGCAGAAGAATCGGGCTGGCTGGCACGCTGGTGGCCGCTGCCGACCTCGCTGCTGGCGGTGCTGGCGGGGGTGTGGATGCTGCGTCCCCGTCGAGAGCAGGAGCATGAGCAGCAAGAGGCACTTGCAGAGCCTGCGCTGCAGCCGGCACCCCAGCCGATCATCGTCCCGGGCAGTCGGGAAGTGGATCCGCTGACCGGGGTCGATCTGTATCTGACCTATGGGCGCTTTGCCGATGCCCGGATAATGCTGGAACGGGCGATTGCCGATGAACCCGAACGTCTGGAGCTGCGGCTGCGCATGCTGCGGGTACTGGCAGAACTGGGTGAGGGGGCGGCCTTCGCCGAGCAGGAGCAGGTCGCGCTGGAGCTGGGTGGCGATGCCGACCGCATTGCGCAGCTGAAAGCACGTTATCCGCAGTTGCAGCCGGCCTGAGGTTGCCCGGGAGGCGGTAGCGAAACAGAGAGGGGGCGGCATTGCCGCCCCCTTCGTTCAATCGAACAGGACCCTGGCCACATCCTCGTAGCGCGAGGCAAAGTGCAGGGTCATGCCTTCCTTGAGATAGGTCGGCAGTTCCTCGTAGTCTCCCCGGTTGGCTTCGGGCAGGATCAGCTCGAAGATCGACTGCCGTCGGGCAGCAATCACCTTCTCGCGGATGCCGCCTACCGGCAACACCTGACCGGTGAGGGTTATCTCCCCGGTCATGGCCACGCCCGTTCTGGGTGCCTGATTGCGTGCCAGGGAGAGCAGGGCGCTGGTCATGGTAATGCCGGCGCTGGGGCCGTCCTTCGGTGTGGCGCCTTCGGGGACATGCATGTGCACGAAGGCCTCGTCGAAGAATTTCGGATCGGCCTTGTACTGCTTCAAATGGGCGCATACGTAGCTGTAGGCGATCTCCGCCGACTCACGCATCACTTCCCCGAGCTGGCCGGTGATCTTGAATCCCCGATTGAGACTGTGCACCCGGTTGGCCTCGATCGGCAGGGTAGCGCCGCCCATGGAGGTCCAGGCCAGGCCGGTGATCACCCCGACACCCTTGAGTACCTTCTCCGGCCGGAACACCGGCGTTCCGAGCAGATCCCTCAGGTCCGCCGGACGTATGCTGATCTTCTGGTCCGGGTCATCCAGCAGGCGGATGACCGATTTGCGCACCAGCTTGGCCAGCTGCTTTTCCAGGTTGCGCACGCCGGATTCCCGTGCATAGCCCTCGATCACCAGGCGCAGCGCCTTGTCGGTAATACGCAGCTGGCTGCGCTTGAGGCCGGCGCGCTCGAGCTGCCGCGGCCACAGGTGGTTCTTGGCTATGGCCAGCTTTTCCTCGGCGATATAGCCGGACAGTCGTATCACATCCATGCGGTCGAGCAGCGGGCCCGGAATGCTGTCCAGGGTATTGGCGGTACAGATGAACAGCACCTTCGACAGATCCAGGCGCAGATCCAGATAGTGGTCGAGGAACTGGCTGTTCTGCTCCGGATCCAGGGTTTCCAGCAAGGCCGAGGCCGGGTCGCCCTGGTGACTGCTGCCGAGCTTGTCGATCTCGTCGAGCATGATCACCGGGTTCATCACCTTGACCTCCTTGAAGGCCTGAACGAACTTGCCCGGCATGGCGCCGATATAGGTCCGGCGGTGCCCCTTGATTTCCGCCTCGTCGCGCATGCCGCCGACGCTGAAGCGGTAGAAGGGGCGGCCCAGACTTTCGGCGATGGAGCGCCCGATACTGGTCTTGCCGACACCGGGCGGTCCGACCAGCAGGATGATGGAGCCGCCGACCGAGCCCTTGAAGGTGCCCAGCGCGAGGAATTCGAGAATGCGCTGCTTCACATCCTCCAGCCCATCGTGATCGCGATCGAGCACGCGCCGGGCGCGCTTGATGTCGAGCCGGTCGGCATGGCTCACGCCCCAGGGGATGGACGTCGCCCAGTCCAGATAGTTGCGCGTGACGGCATACTCCGGCGAACCGGTTTCCAGAATCGACAGCTTGGTCAGTTCCTCGTCGATCTTCTGTTCGGCGGCCTCGGGCAGCTGCTTGCCTGCCAGACGCTCGCGGAACTGTTCGATATCCGCGGTGCGGTCATCCTTGGACAGGCCCAGCTCCTTCTGGATGACCTTGAGCTGCTCCTTGAGGAAGAACTTGCGCTGCTGCTCGCTGATGGTGCGGTTGACCTCGGCGCTGATCTCGCCCTGCAGGCGCGCTACCTCGATTTCCTGCTTGAGCAGTACCAGGACCTTCTGCATGCGGCGCAGCACCGGAATGGTATCCAGGGCGTCCTGCAGTTCGGTGCCCTTTGCCGAGGTCAGGGCTGCGGCAAAGTCCGCCAGAGGTGAGGGTTCGTTGGGGCTGAAACGGTTCAGGTAGTTTTTCAGTTCCTCGCTGTAGAGCGGGTTGAGCGGCAGCAGCTCCTTGATCGAATTGATCAGTGCCATGGCGTAGGCGCGCACTTCGTCACGCTCGTCGATCGGCGCTTCGGGGTATTCCACCTCGACCAGATAGGGCGGCTTGCGGCTGAGCCAGTGGGTGATGCGCACCCGGGTCAGGCCCTGGGCGATGAACTGGATCTTGCCGTCTTCCTTTACCGCGTGATGGATCTTTACCGCGCAGCCGGTGCTGGGCAGCAGATCCGGGTCCACCTCGCCTGAGGGCGGCAAGGGGCCATCCATCCAGAACAGCGATATGGCGTGATGGGGGGTATTGGCCACCCGCTCTATGGTTTCCGCCCAGGGCTGCTCATCGATGACAACCGGCATCACCTGGGCGGGAAAGAACGGCCGGTTGGTAATGGGCAGCAGATAGAGTCTGTCCGGCAGACGCTGGTTGGGAATAACCAGGCCAGTGCTCGGGGAGCTGTCATCGCGCTCGATATTGTCCACCCGGCCTTCGTGATCAGTCATGCAGCACCTTTATCAGTCAACTGTCGTTAGGGTAAAGGTGGTGCCTGTTACGCCGATTTCAATGGCAGCACGAGGCGTGACGGATATCACGCCTGGTTCGAACCCTCGCCTGCCACGGCCAGCAGGAAGCTGTATTCCTCGGCCAGCTCCTTCATCGACTGGTAGCGGCCGCTCGCGCCGCCATGCCCGGCACTCATCTGCACCCGCAGCAGCAGCGGGGCATCGTTGGTGCGATGGTGCCTGAGCTTGGCCACCCATTTGGCAGCCTCCCAGTACTGTACCCGCATGTCATGGAAGCCGGCGGTGACAAACAGGGCCGGGTAGGCCTGTTCGCGGACCTGTTCGTAGGGCGCATAGCTGCGAATGCGCTCTGCTACCTCGGGATCGTTGGGGTCGCCCCATTCCTCGTACTCGCCAACGGTCAGGGGCAGCTCGGGATTGTTCATGGTGTTCCAGACATCAACAAAGGGCACGTCGGCCACGGCGGCGGCAAACAGCTCAGGGCGCTGGTTGAGTACATTGCCGATCAGCAGACCACCGGCGCTGCCGCCGGCGATGACCAGCTTGCCTGAGTCGGTGTAGCCCTCATCGATCAGGTGCTCGGCACAGGCGATGAAGTCGCTGAAGGTGTTGTGCTTATGCTCCAGCTTGCCGTTCTGGTACCAGGCCTCGCCCATGTCTGCACCGCCCCGGATATGGGCTATCGCAAAGACCCAGCCGCGGTCCAGCAGGGACAGGCGGGCATGGGAGAACCAGGGATCCATGCTGGCGCCATAGGCCCCATAACCGTAGAGGTAGAGCGGGGAGGGGGCGGCCATGGCCGCGGGGCGGCCGACCAGACTGATGGGGATGCGGGTGCCATCGGGCGCGATGGCCCACTCCCGGCGCACTTCGTAGTCGTCGGGGCTGAAGGGGCCTTCCACCGGCGTCTGCTTGAGGATCTGCTGGCTGCCGCCGGCAAGCTCCAGGGCGCGAATCTGCGCCGGGCGATTGAGCGACTCGTAACGCAGGCGGATGCGCGGGCTGCTGTACTCCTCACCGCCCTGCACATGGAGGCTGTAGACCGTATCGGGCATTTCCACCCGGTAGCTTTCACCCGCTGTCGGCATGACCTCGAGCCGGGGCAACCCCTGTTCGCGGTAGTGCAGCACCAGTCCGTGCTGCTGGACACTGAAATCCTCCAGAGTGCGACCGGGGTCCACATCCACCAGCAGCTCCCAGTAGGGGCGCAGTGGTCGCAGGGGGTCGGCCCGGTAGAGGGCGAAATTCTCGCCCCGATCATTGCTGCGGATCAGCAGACCCTGGGGCCCATGATCCACATGGTATTCATGGCCGCTGTGGCGGCGTGACAGCAGCTGCCAGTCGGCCGCGGGCTCATCGGCGGGTACTATCCGCACTTCGCTGGTGTTCTTGCTGTCGCTGGCAAGGATCAGCCACTGCTCGGAGCTGCTGCGATAGGCATGCAGGTAGAAGCGCTGATCGGTCTCATGGTAGACGCGCACCGCCGGTGTGCCGCGCTGCATGCGCCAGAGGGTGGCCGGGCGCGAGGATTCGTCCATGCTGATGGCGAACAGGGTAGTACTGTCGTTGGCCCAGACCAGACTGCCATCGGCGCGGTCCAGCGGCAGCTCGCTGATATTGCCGCTGGCCAGGTGCTTTAGATACAGCTGGTATTCCTCATTGCCCTGACGATCCAGACTGTAGGCCAGCCACTGGTGGTCAGGACTGACCGCGAAATCGCCCAGCTGCAGAAAGCCATCCCCGGCCAGCAGGTTGAGGTCCAGCAGCAGCTGCTCGCGCTGGGGATCGGTTTCCAGGCTGCCATCGGCGGGGCGCGGGCTGCGAAAGTAGCGCGGGTACTCGGCACCGGCTTCGGTGCGCTGGTAGTACAACCAGGGGCCCCAGACCGCCGGCAGGGACAGATCGGTCTCGCGGATACGGCCGCGGATCTCCTCGAACAGTTGCCCCCGCTGATCATTGTGCGCGGCAAGCCATTGCTCGGTATGCCGGTTTTCCGCGTGCAGGTGCTGGATCACTTCGTCGCTGTCGCGCTGCTCCATCCAGGCGTAGGGATCGGGCGTGGCATCACGGCGAGCTGACAGGGGCATGGGTTTAAGACTCCAGGGACAAAAAAAGATATTATAGCTGTTCGTTCTTTCACTACCGGTTGCCAGCATGTTCAACGAAGCGGAATACCAGACAGTGTGGATGATTTATCTGGCGGCAGCAGTCTGTTGCTGGCTGGCCTGGACACAGTTGACCCGCTGGATCGGCTGGTGGTTCATTCGCGAACCGCTCTGGATCCTGATGGCGGTGATCCTGTTCACCCCGTCCAGGGTGAACCCCATGGAACCCTGGCAGGCACCGGCGTTCATCGGCTGGCTGCTGGAGACCCTGCTGGGTACCGGTGGAGATACGGCGGCGCTGCTGGCGCAGCTGGCGCTAGTGGGGTCCCTGGCGATGGTGGCCTATCTGGGCTTTGTCTGCCTGCGGCTGGGCTGGCGACACTGGCGGGGCGGCAGAACTGCCGCCTGATCAGCTGGGTTACTCTTCGCTCTTCTGCTCGTACATCAGGCGCGCCAGGCGCATGATCTGTTCCTGGAATTCGGTGCGCTGGCTGTCGGTCATGGGGCAGATGCCGATCTGCTCGAACAGGCGGTAACCGCGCACGGAGAAGAACAGCACGGCGGCCTGGGCCAGGCCCAGCGGGGACTTCTCGAGAATGTTGAACAGTCCCTGGACATCGTCGGAGGTCGTCTGCAGCAGGGCAGGGTTGCTCGCGGCGGCGGCGAAGATAGCCGAATCCAGGTTCTTTTCCTCGGTGGACTCGCTCATGTTGCTCAGCAGCAATGCCTTGAGTTCGCGCATGGGTTCGTCCGGCAGCACGCTCTCATAGGCGTTCCAGCGCACCCGGAAGCGCTCCAGGCGGTGTTCGATCATGGCTGTCAGCAGGGCTTCGCGATTCGGGAACAGGGTGCTCAGGGTGGCCTCATCCACACCGGTGCGTTCGCTCAGGGTGGCAAAGGTCAGCTGGGAGGCGCCGAGTTCACTGACAATGGCTTCCGCCGCGCGGAACAGGCTCAGGTGAAGTGATTGGGTCTGTTTCTGGTTGCTGCTGTCCACTGCGGAAACCTCTTGGTCAGGACGTCTGGAGCGAGGCGGCAACAGAATGGCGGGTGTCTGTCGCCCTCGTATCATTGCCGCATAGGGTACGACTTCGGGGCGGCACAGGCGAGTGATTTTTACCTGCCGGATAGTATAGCGGGCCAGAAACGGAAAAACCCGGCCGTGGCCGGGTTTTCCTCTTCAGAGTCGGGGATTAGCCGATGATCTGAATGTTTGCAGCTTGCTTGCCCTTGGGGCCAGTAGTGATGTCGAAGGACACCTTCTGGTTTTCCGCCAGGGACTTGAAGCCTTGAACCTTGATTTCGGAGAAGTGGGCGAACAGATCGTCACCGCCGCCGTCCGGAGTAATGAAGCCGAAGCCTTTGGTGTCGTTGAACCACTTAACTGTACCAGTTGCCATTTCAGATAATTCCTATCAAATTGAAATACTTGAGCAAAGATTGCTCAATTAATAGCGTGGGAATCAAAGATCGCGAGAATGACAAACTTACGTACTGAAAGTGCGCTTGCAGCCTACTACTCTATCTCTTGAAAACCTACGCGCTCACTTTGCCCCTTTGCACCGATCAAGTCAAGAAATTAGTTTTGTCGAGTTGGGGGGCAAGCAAACGATTTTCAGTATACGTCAGTTTCCAGAAATAGCACGCCTTTCGTCGGAATTTTTCAATAAGGCTTGCAGACCCCGTTCCACGGGGTCTACGGGCGTTCTCGCAGGGCGGAATCTGCCCTTGATCAGACCCGCTCCAGGTCCTTTTCCTCGGGCCGGTGATAGGGGTAGACGTCAATCACTTTTCCCTCGCGGATCTGCTGCTGGAGGCCTTTCCAGTAATCGGCGTCAAACAGCTCCCCGTGCATCTGGGCAAACATCCTGCGCAGGCGTACATCGGCAAACAGGAATACCGGGAATTCCTCCGGAAACACATCATTGGGACCGACCGAATACCAGGGCTCGGAAGACATCTCCTGTTCCGGATACAGTGGCTCGGGAATATGCCGGAAATTCACCTCGGTGAGGTAGCAGATCTCGTCATAGTCGTAGAACACCACCCGCCCATGACGGGTGACGCCGAAGTTCTTCAACAGCATGTCGCCGGGGAAGATGTTGGCCGCCGCCAGCTGCTTGATCGCCAGCCCGTAATCCATCAGCGCCTCGCGGGTCTGGCTTTCGCTGGCGGTTTCCAGATAGATGTTCAGCGGGATCATGCGCCGCTCCGTCCAGCACTGGCGGATCAGCACGGTATCGCCCTCCAGCACCACCATGGAAGGGGCGACCTCCAGCAATTCGGCCAGGCACTCGGGCTCGAAACTGTCCCGGTGGAAGCGGAAGTCGGCAAAATCCTGGGTATCAGCCATGCGGCCGACCCGGTCATGGCGCTTCACCAGTCGGTACTTCTCGATCACGGTGGCGCGGTTGACATGCTTGGAGGGGGAGAACCTGTCCTTGATTATCTTGAACACGGTGTTGAAGCCGGTCAGGGTGAAGACGGTCATCACCATGCCGCGGACACCCTCGGCCATGACGAACCTGTCCTCGGGATTGCGTGCCATATAGTCGATCAGGGCGCGGTAGAACTCGGATTTGCCCTGCTTGTAGAAGCCCAGCGCGGTGTACAGCTCGGCAACCTGCTTGCTGGGCATCAGGCGTTTGAGGAAGTTGACCATTTCCACCGGTACCGCCACATCCACCATGAAGTAGGAGCGGGTGAAGGAGAAGATGATCGACACTTCGGACTCGTCGGTGATCAGGGTGTCGACACTGATGCCCTCGTTGTCACGGTGCACCAGCGCCAGGACAAACGGCCATTTCTCTCCCTGGCTGAGGATGCGCCCCACCAGATAGGCGCCCTTGTTGCGATAGAACACCGGCTGGATCAGCTCGACGGTCAGGCCGTGATCGAGCTGCGCCCAGTCCGGCAGGCCCTGGCGCAGGCATTGCACCATGAGCTGGCAATCGCGCTCGTAGTCGGTCCAGGGCACGTCAAAGCTGTATTCGTCGAGGATCTGCCGGGCCAGGCCGGTCAGGCAGCCGCCGGATATGAAGCCGCGGGTCAGGGGGATGCGCGACGGCGGGCGCACCGCCGGACGGGTGCTGTGGACGAACATGGTCCGGTCGCTGATCTGGTCATGACGATGCATCTTGAAGAACACCGAGTTGAACCAGGTTTCCGCCAGGTCGTCATCGAAGCGGCCGTCGATCAGTTCGATGAAGGCTGCCTTGATCCCGGGCCAGCGGTCGGCATCCAGAATATCCCTGCAGGCCGGGTCGGCGGACAGGCGATCCCGGGTTTCCAGTATGCGCTCGTCATAGAGGTTGATCCGGGCGGTCGAGGCTTCCTGGATCTCGGCCCACTGGGCCTGTTCGAATCGGGCGCGGGCGCCCATGGTCAGCTCGCGGAAAGCCGTGCGGTAGTCATCGAAAGCGTCCAGCAGACGACGGGCAATGTGGGCAGCAGAGTCTGACATGTAGGCACCTGTAACCTGTAAAGTGCTCAGGATAGCCAGTCGCCGGGGTGGACGGAAGCGGGGCGGGGGAAAAATTCGGTACCGGCCGCAGCCGGTACCGAAGCCGGGATCAGGGTTCCAGTTCCTGCTCGGTGAACAGGTCGCTGAACAGCATGGTCGACAGGTAGCGCTCGCCGGAATCGGGCAGGATCACCACTATGGTGCGGTTCTGCATGGCCGGCTCCTCGGCCAGGCGTACGGCGGCGGCCATGGCCGCCCCGGAGGAGATGCCGCAGAGAATGCCTTCCTCGCGCATGATGCGCAGGGCCATGTCCTTGGCTTCCTCGTCGCTGACCTGCTCCACGCGGTCAACCAGGCTCAGGTCGAGGTTGCCGGGGATGAAGCCGGCGCCGATGCCCTGGATCTTGTGCGGCGAGGGCTTGAGTTCCTCGCCCGCCTTGGCCTGGGAAATGACCGGCGACAGGGTCGGTTCCACTGCCACGGTGATGATGGCCTTGCCCTGGGTCTGCTTGATATAGCGGGAGACGCCGGTCAGGGTGCCGCCGGTGCCCACGCCCGAGACCAGAACATCCACATTGCCATCGGTGTCCTTCCAGATTTCCGGGCCCGTGGTCTTCTCGTGGATCTCCGGGTTGGCCGGGTTCTCGAACTGCTGCAGCAGTATGTGCCTGTCCGGGTCGCTGTTGGTGATTTCCTGGGCTTTCTCGATAGCGCCCTTCATGCCCTTGGCCGGTTCGGTCAGCACCAGTTCGGCACCGAGCGCCTTGAGTACCTTGCGCCGCTCCAGGCTCATGGAGGAGGGCATGGTCAGGATCAGCCGGTAGCCCCGAGCGGCGGCGACGAAGGCCAGACCGATGCCGGTGTTGCCCGAGGTGGGCTCGACTATGGTCATGCCGGGCTTGAGCAGGCCACGGGATTCCGCGTTCCAGATCATGTTGGCGCCGATCCGGCACTTGACCGAGTGGGACGGATTGCGCCCCTCGACCTTGGCCAGAATGGTGACGCCCTTGGGGCCGAGCCGGTTGATGCGAACCAGGGGAGTATTACCGATGGACTGGGAGTAGTCCGCGAAAACATGACTCATGATCTGCTCCTTGAATATCTTTGCTGGGAACAGCCTATGCCCCGACCGGGAAGGCGTCAATCGGGGAGGCGCGCCCCGTTGCGAGGACGCGATAGCGGAGACGGAATGATATCGTGAATACCTTGCCTGCGTTTACACCCATTCCGGGCCCGGGATATAGTCCGGGGCTGTCCATCGGTTGATCCCCGGCCAGCGCCGGGCCTGGCTCAAGGAATTTTTCATGAAGTTCGAAGGTACCCAGTCCTACGTCGCCACAGACGATCTCAAGCTCGCTGTCAACGCCGCCATCACCCTGGAGCGCCCCCTGCTGATCAAGGGTGAGCCCGGTACGGGCAAGACCATGCTCGCCGAGCAGCTCGCCGAATCCATGGGCGCCAAGCTGATCACCTGGCATATCAAGTCCACCACCAAGGCCCACCAGGGGCTCTATGAATATGATGCGGTGAGCCGCCTGCGTGATTCCCAGCTGGGTGTGGACAAGGTCCACGATGTGCGCAACTACATCAAGAAGGGCAAGCTGTGGGAGGCTTTCGAGTCCGAAGAGCGTGCCATTCTGCTGATCGACGAGATCGACAAGGCCGATATCGAGTTCCCCAACGACCTGTTGCAGGAACTCGACAAGATGGAATTCTTCGTTTACGAGACCAACGAGACCATCAAGGCCAGGCAGCGCCCGATCATCATCATCACCTCGAACAACGAGAAGGAGCTGCCGGACGCCTTCCTGCGCCGCTGCTTCTTCCACTACATCGCCTTCCCCGATCGCGAGACCATGCAGCGGATCGTGGATGTGCACTACCCGAACATCAAGAAGGAGCTGCTCGCCGAGGCGCTGGACATCTTCTTCGACGTGCGCAAGGTGCCGGGGCTGAAGAAGAAGCCTTCAACCTCGGAGCTGGTCGACTGGCTCAAACTGCTGATGGCCGATGACATTCCCGAGGCTGTGCTGCGTGACCGGGACCCGACCAAGGCCATTCCACCGCTGTACGGTGCGCTGGTGAAGAATGAGCAGGATGTGCAACTGCTCGAGCGGCTGGCCTTCATGACGCGGCGTCAGAACCGCTGAGTGCTTTCACCCTCTCCCCAGCCCTCTCCCGTCAAGGGAGAGGGGGTTGTTCCGAGTATCACTGAGGGGCGATAGATGCTACTCAATCTATTCAATGAGATGCGCGCAGCCAAGGTGCCGGTTTCGGTGCGTGAGCTGCTGGACCTGATCAATGCACTGAAACACCACGTGGTGTTTGCCGATATGGACGAGTTCTACTATCTGGCCCGCACCGTGATGGTCAAGGACGAGCGTCATTTCGACAAGTTCGACCGCGCCTTCGCCGCCTATTTCAATGGCCTGCAGAACCTCGACGAGCTGCTCCAGGCGCTGATCCCGGAGGACTGGCTGCGCAAGGAGTTCGAGCGCCTGCTCACCGACGAGGAAAAGGCCCAGATCCAGTCCCTGGGTGGGCTCGACAAGCTGATCGAGGAGTTCAAGAAGCGCCTCGAGGAGCAGAAGGAGCGCCACGCCGGTGGCAACAAGTGGATAGGCACCGGTGGTACCAGTCCCTTCGGCTCCGGCGGCTATAACCCCATGGGCATCCGGGTCGGTGATGCCGGACAGCGTCAGGGTCGAGCGGCCAAGGTCTGGGAGATGCGCGAGTACAAGAACCTCGACGATCAGGTGGAGCTGGGTACGCGCAACATCAAGGTGGCCCTGCGCCGGCTGCGCAAGTTCGCCCGAACCGGTGCGGCCGAGGAGCTGGACATCGACAGCACCATCGACCACACCGCCCGGGATGGCGGGCTGCTGAACATCCAGATGCGCCCCGAGCGGCACAATGCGGTCAAGCTGCTGCTGCTGTTCGATATCGGCGGCTCGATGGACTCGCACATCAAGGTCTGCGAGGAACTGTTCTCGGCCTGCCGTACCGAGTTCAAGCATCTGGAGTACTATTATTTCCACAACTGCATCTACGAATCGGTGTGGAAGGACAACATGCGCCGGACCCAGGAGCGGATTCCGACCATGGATGTGATCCACAAGTACGGTTCCGACTACAAGGTGGTGATTGTCGGTGACGCGGCCATGGCGCCCTACGAGATCACCCAGCCCGGCGGCAGCGTGGAACACTGGAACGAGGAAGCGGGGCATGTCTGGATCACCCGCCTGCGGGAGAAATTCCCCAAGATGATCTGGATCAACCCCTACCCCAAGGACGCCTGGGGCTACACCACCTCGACCCGCATCATCCAGGATCTGATGGAAGATCAGATGTACCCGCTGACGCTGGAAGGGCTGGAGCAGGGTATGCGGTATCTGGCCAAATAGTGAAACAGATCATGCCACTCAAGCCCGGGCGCTATCGCCACTATAAAGGAAAGGACTATCAGGTCATCGGCATCGCCCGGCATTCGGAGACCGGCGAGCAGCTGGTGGTCTACCGCACACTCTATGGCGACTTCGACCTCTGGGTACGCCCCGTTGGAATGTTCACCGAAGAGGTCGAGGTCGACGGCGAGTCATCTCCACGCTTTACCTTTATCAGCGAAGACGTGTAGGCTCTGGCCCTCCGGACCTGCCGTTCGTCGGCGGGTCGTCGGCTCCGGCGGCGCGGGCCACCGCATTCATTGATTGAGGAACACCAATACCCATGGGAAAAGCACTGGTCATTGTGGAGTCACCAGCCAAGGCGAAGACGATCAACAAGTATCTTGGCAATGACTTTGTGGTGAAGTCGAGCATCGGACATATCCGCGATCTGCCCACCAGTGGCAGCAGCAAGACCGAGAGCAAACCCAAGGGTGCCAAGGCGGCTTCGGACGTCGACAAGGCGACCAAGGCAAAGATGCAGCTGGTCAACCGCATGGGCGTTGACCCCGAGAACGGCTGGAAGGCCCGCTACGAGATACTGCCCGGCAAGGAAAAGGTCATCGACGAACTGCGTCGTCTGGCCCGGGAAGCCGACACCATCTATCTGGCAACGGACTTGGACCGCGAGGGGGAGGCGATTGCCTGGCACCTGCGCGAGTCCATCGGCGGTGATGAATCCCGCTACCGTCGGGTGGTGTTCAACGAGATTACCAAGAAGGCCATCCAGGAGGCCTTCTCCCAGCCGGGCGAGCTGGACATGAACCGGGTCAACGCCCAGCAGGCGCGGCGTTTTCTGGACCGGGTGGTCGGCTACATGGTGTCACCGCTGTTGTGGCAGAAGATCGCCCGCGGTCTGTCCGCCGGCCGCGTGCAGTCGGTGGCGGTCAAGCTGATCGTCGACCGCGAGCGTGAAATCCGCGCCTTCGTGCCGGAAGAATTCTGGGAAGTGCACGCTGACCTGACCACACCCAAGAGCGAGTCCGTGCGCTTCGAGGTGGTCAAGGAGAATGGCGAGGCCTTCCGTCCGCTGAACAAGGAGCAGACTGACAAGGCACTGGCCCAGCTCAGGGCGGCCAGTTACCGCGTCACCAAGCGGGATGCGCGGCCGACCACTACCAAGCCGAGTGCGCCCTTCATTACCTCCACCCTGCAGCAGGCCGCCAGCACGCGGCTGGGCTTCAGCGTGAAGAAGACCATGATGATGGCCCAGCGGCTGTACGAAGCGGGTTACATCACCTACATGCGTACCGACTCGACCAACCTGTCAGCCGATGCCGTGAGCATGGCGCGGGGATATATCGAGAAGAATTTCGGCGCCCAGTACCTGCCCGAGACACCTAATGTCTATGGCAGCAAGGCCAACGCCCAGGAAGCTCACGAAGCCATCCGTCCCTCGGATGTGAAGCTCAAGGCCACCGATCTCAAGGGCATGGAGCGTGACGCCGAGCGCCTCTACGAGCTGATCTGGCGCCAGTTCGTGGCCTGCCAGATGCCGCCGGCGCGCTACCTGTCGACCACCATCACCGCCCAGGCCGGCAATTTCGAGCTGCGTGCCCGTGGCCGCATCCTGCAGTTCGACGGTTTCACCCGGGTGCTGCCGCCCCAGGGCAAGGGTGGCGAAGATGAGGTGCTGCCGGACATGCAGGTGGATAACGAGCTGGGTCTGGTCCGTCTGGACCCCAAGCAGCACTTCACCAAGCCCCCGGCACGCTATTCCGAAGCCAGTCTGGTCAAGGAGCTGGAGAAGCGCGGTATCGGCCGTCCGTCGACCTACGCGTCCATCATCTCGACCATTCAGGAGCGTGGCTATGTCACCCTGAACAACCGCCGTTTCTACGCGGAGAAGATGGGTGACATCGTGACCGAGCGCCTCAACGAGAGCTTCCCCAACCTGATGGGCTACGACTTCACCGCCCGCATGGAGGAGTCGCTGGATGACGTGGCCGAAGGTGAGGTGCCCTGGAAGGAGGTGCTCGACCGCTTCTATGCCGATTTCAAGCAGAAGCTCGAGGCAGCCGGTTCCAGCGAGGAAGGCAAGGGCATGCGCGCCAACCAGCCCACACCGACAGATATCCCCTGCGTCGAGTGCGGTCGGCCGATGATGATACGGACTGCTTCCACCGGGGTGTTCCTCGGTTGTTCCGGTTATGCCCTGCCGCCCAAGGAGCGCTGCAAGGCGACCGTCAATCTGGTACCCGGTAACGAGGTGGCGGCGGATGACGATGAGGGTGAATCCCGGGTACTGCGGGCCAAGCGCCGCTGCCCGATCTGCTCGACGGCAATGGACAGCTACCTGGTCGACGAGCGCCGCAAGCTGCATGTGTGCGGCAACAATCCCGACTGCAGCGGCTTCGAGGTAGAGCAGGGGCAGTTCAAGATCAAGGGCTATGATGGTCCGGTGATCGAATGCGACAAGTGCGGCAGCGACATGCAGCTCAAGACCGGCCGGTTCGGCAAGTACTTCGGCTGCACCAATGCGCAGTGCAAGAACACCCGCAAGCTGCTGCGCAACGGCGAGGCGGCACCGCCCAAGATGGATCCGGTGCTGATGCCGGAGCTGCGCTGCGAGAAGGTGGATGACGTCTACGTTCTGCGCGATGGGGCCTCGGGTCTGTTCCTGGCCGCCAGCCAGTTTCCCAAGAATCGCGAGACCCGCGCGCCTCTGGTGCGCGAGCTGTTGCCCCACGCCGAGGCGATAGATCCCAAGTACCATTTCCTGCTAGAGGCACCGGTCGCCGATCCGGATGGCAATCCCACCGTGGTGCGCTACAGTCGCAAGAGCAAGGAGCAGTACGTGCAGAGTGAGATCGAGGGCAAGCCGACCGGTTGGCGTGCCTTCCATGATGGCAAGAACTGGGTGATCGAGGACGGCCGCAAGGTCAAGGGGTAATCCCGTGGCGGATGAGCTGTATACCCGTACCAATCAGGCGCTGGCCTTTGCCCGGCTGGCGCTGGGTGAATGGCAGCAGGCTGCCGCTGCGACGGAGATCGGCGCGGCTACCCGGGTTGCCTATCATCGCGAGCACACCGTCTTTCATCTGTACCGCGGCCTGCTGTGGCTTATCCAGGAGGTTGCCGAAGGCTACCGCTGGACCCTGACCGGGACCCAGAGCGTCGAACAGTTGCTGCGCGCAGAACAGATCGAGCGTTTTCCCGGGCCTGAACTGGCCGAGCTGGCGCAGCTGATGCAGCGTTCTGACAGCTGGGTCGCGGGTATCCTGTCCGCCTGGCAGCAGCTGCAGGCGCCACCGGCCAGGGCGGGCGGCGCCGCGGGTGCCCTTATCGTCGGTGGTGCTGCGACGCCATCCTGGGGATTGGCGGAGGCCGATGCGGCGCTGGCGTCACTGCGCGCCCAGGTCGAGCGTTATCGTCAGAACCTTCAGGAGTGGTAGGGCGGGCGTCAGGCTCCCCCGCTGGGGTGTGGTACAATGCCAAGCTTGACTGACAGGAGACATCGAATGCCTTCACCCTTTCTCGAGATCATTGAGCTTGCCGACGGGACGGTTGCCCTGCGCCGTCCGGACGAAGAGGGCAAGCCGCTGTTGATCATTGAGTTTTCCGAGGAAGCCAGGGAATTTCTGCAGGGCAACTATGTCGAGGTGGCCAAGGTCATGATCGGCGCCGGCATGCAGGTTGCCGGGCAGATTCTCGAGGATGATCCGGATCTGGATCTGGATGAGCACCGGGTGCTGCACTGAGCAGCATTGCCCGGTAGCTGTCATACCGATCGGGTTGGTGTCAGGCGGTAATTTCCATGCGGATGTTCAGGCTGGCACAGTGTCCGGCGCGAGCGGCCCGGTCCAGTCGCTCCCCATGGTCTGGATCCGACAACCAGCTGACCACGGTGTGACTGTAACCCAGTTCCAGAATCTCGCAGCACAGCCTGAGTGAATCCATTCCTCGCCGGGAGCGGATGATCAGGATGCGTTGCGGGTCCAGTCCCGAGGCCCGCAGCCACTTCTGGCTGATGGGCAGCGGCGGATCAATCAGGCTCAGCCATCCCGGGCTGTTGGCCTGGCTCAGGTCCCGCAGGATGGGGGCCAGCAGCTGCAGGCACTGACGGGGTGAGCCGTGCAGGCCGATCTCGCTGGAGCCGGGGGCTTCATCCAGTCCGTCGTCGTAGCTGGGTGCCTGCGTCAGTGACTGCATACCCGACTGGGAGGCCAGCAGGGCGTTATGCAACAGATCCGGTTGTACTGCTGAACCTTCGTTTCGTGCATACCGCATGGTCTACTCCTTCAGTGGCGAATCACGCCGACGCTCAAACCTTCGATGATGAGTTCCTGTTCGCCCAGGTCGATCTCGATGGGGGCAAATTCAGGGTTTTCCGCGATCAGTGACACCTTGCGCCCCTGCTTGTGGAAGCGCTTGACGGTGACCTCATCGTCGATGCGGGCTACCACCACCTGGCCATTGCGTGCCTCGCTGGTGCGATGCACCGCCAGCAGGTCGCCGTCCAGGATGCCGATGTCCTTCATGCTCATGCCGCGGACCCGCAGCAGGTAATCGGCGCGGGGGCTGAAGAAATCAGGATCGATGCGGCAGTGGTTCTCGATATTCTCCAGTGCCAGGATCGGAGCGCCGGCGGCTACCTGGCCGACGACCGGCAGGCTGTGCTCATCGGCGGCCTCGGCATCACTGGGCAGGCGGATGCCCCGCGATGCGCCGGGAATCATCTCGATGGCACCCTTGCGTGCCAGGGCCTTGAGGTGGTCCTCGGCGGCATTGGGGGAGCGGAAGCCCAGTTCGCGGGCGATATCCACGCGGGTGGGGGGATAGCCGTTGGTGGCCATGTACTCGCGGATGAAAGCCAGTACCTGCTGTTGCCGTGCGGTGAGTTTCTGCATCTCGTCCATGCCTGTTTTTCTATACAGTGGCTGTGATTATATACAGCATTCCGGGCTGTGCAACCCCGTGGTGAATTTTGCACTGGCGGCGGACTGTGGTAAAAAGCCTCTGGTTGACATTGAGTCCGTTTGAAACGTATGTTTCAAACATTCGTTTTGGCAATGGAGTGGTCTGTGGCACAGTCTGAAACAGTCGAGCGTATTCTGGATGCTGCAGAGCAACTGTTCGCCGAGAAAGGGTTCGCGGAGACCTCCCTGCGACTCATCACCAGCAAGGCCGGCGTCAACCTCGCAGCGGTCAACTATCACTTCGGTTCGAAGAAGTCGCTGATCCAGGCGGTTTTCACCCGTTTCCTCAATCCCTTCGTTACCAGTCTGGAGCAGGAGCTGGATCGGCAGCAGCAGGCCGGCATCACGGATCCGTCACTGGAAGAACTGCTGGAGATGCTGGTGCGCCTGGTGCTGGCGGTCAAGCCGCGCAGCGGTAACGATCTGTCCACCTTCATGCGCCTGCTCGGTCTGGCCTTCAGTCAGAGCCAGGGACACCTGCGCAAGTATCTCGGTGAGGTCTATGGCAAGGTGTTCAAGCGCTACATGACCCTGGTATTGCGCAGTGCGCCGGAGTTGCCGGTGGACGTGCTGTTCTGGCGGGTACATTTCATGCTCGGCAGCGCTGCCTTCACCCTCTCCAGCATGAAGGCGCTCAAGGCCATGGGTGAGGCCGAGTACGGCGACCGGGCCAGTACCGATGAGATTCTGCGACAGATGGTTCCCTTCTTCGCTGCCGGCATGCGCGCCGAGCTGGTGAACACCGCCGAGCCCGCGCCGGCGGAGTGAAGCTGCCGGCCGGGGCTTACCTCGCCGGCGCCGATCCGCTATCGTGTGGGTTTTCCCGCGGAGCTGCGCATGTCCCTGGATCTGATCCACATATCCATAGAGCACCAGTGCCTCACCGGCTATGCCGGAGGGCAGCAGGTCTGCCGCTTTCCGGTATCCACGGCACAGGCCGGTCCCGGCGAGCAGCAGGGCAGTGGCTGCACGCCCCGTGGCCGCCACCGGGTGCGCGCCCGTATCGGTGAAGGCCAGCCCCTGGGCGCGGTGTTCATCGGTCGCCGGCCGACCGGTGAGGTCTGGTCCGCCGAACTCGCTGCCGCCCACCCCGAGCGGGACTGGATACTGACGCGGATCCTCTGGCTGTGTGGCGAGGAGCCCGGCTTCAATCGGGGCGGCAATTGCGACTCCCAGCGCCGTTACATCTACCTGCATGGCACCGGGGATGACCAGCCCATGGGCATCCCCCTGTCCCACGGCTGCATTCGCCTGCGCAACAGCGACATGCTGGCGCTGTTCGACATGACCCCGGCCGGCTGTGCAGTCGTTATCGAATAATCTTTCATTGAAATCAGGAGCACTCCCTTGACCCATGGCTCATTGATGCTGGATCTGGCAGGTCACTGGCTGACACCGGAAGACCGCCAGCTGCTCCGGCAGCCCGAGGTCGGCGGCCTCATTCTCTTTGCCCGCAATACCGAGTCACCGGCCCAGGTGCGCGAGCTGGTGCACAGCATCCGTGCACTGCGTCCGGACATGCTGATCGCCATTGATCAGGAGGGCGGCCGGGTCCAGCGGCTGCGCCGCGAGGTGCTGCGTCTGCCGGCGCTGGGCCGTATTGCCCGTTGCGGAGATGCGGCGCCTGCGCTGGCCGAGGCTGCCGGCTGGCTGATGGCAACGGAGATGCTCGCCTGCGGGATTGATATCAGTTTCGCTCCGGTGCTGGATCTGGATTACCTGCGCAGTCAGGTCATCGGTGATCGTTCCCTGGGTGGTGATCCGCAACAGGTGACAACCCTGGGACGGGCCTACATCCAGGGGCTGCACGGGGCAGGCATGGCCGCCACCGGCAAGCATTTTCCCGGCCATGGCTGGGCCGAGGCCGACTCCCATTTCGCCCTGCCGGTGGACGAGCGCAGCGAAGAGGAGATCCGCAACAGCGATCTGCGTCCGTTCGCGGCCCTGGCCGGTGAACTGGACGGGATCATGCCGGCGCATGTGGTCTATCCGGCGGTGGACAGTCTGCCCGCCGGTTTCTCCCGGCGCTGGCTGCAGGACATCCTGCGTGGAGAGCTGGGCTTTGATGGGGTGATCTTCAGTGACGATCTGACCATGGCCGGCGCCCACGCCGCCGGTGACATGACCCAGCGGGTGGATGCGGCACTGGCATCGGGCTGCGACATGCTGCTGGTGTGCAACGATCGGGCGGCGGCGGAGCAGGCGCTGGTGCATGCCCAGCAGGTCGGCATGCGACCCTCCGAGCGGCCGGCGCGGATGCTGGCCCGGCGCGTGGTCGGCGTCGACTACAAGGCCGATCCGCGCTGGGCGCGGTCGGTCGAGCTGCTGCGGCGGGCGGATCTGCTCTGAGAGACGGTACCGGGCGGCCCCGCCGCTCGGTCAGCTCAGGGCTGACTGATGCGGATCAGGGCACCGAGGCTGCGATGGTCGAGATAGTGGGTCTCATCCAGGCGCAGGCGGCGGGTGGTCTGCAATCGTTCGCTCACCGGCTCCGCCGCGGTGGCATGGTTCAGCCACAGGGTGACCCGAGCGCTCAGCGGATCGGTATCCAGGCTGACCAGACCCTGTACCGGATACAGTAAGTCACCACCGGCGTCGGTCATGGGCTGGCCCTCCCGTACGGCTACGCTCAGGTGCGGGTCCGCCGGCTGGGTCCAGGCCCGGTGAAAGCGGATCTCGTAGCCGTTGCTTTCCAGCTTGCGTGCATCACTGTCCAGCCGGTGACGGGTCGGATCTATGCTGCGGATATCACCGCGCACCGTGTCGTCCAGCGCGGTGGCGCGCTCATCCCAGTCCATTCCGGGGCCGGCGGCGGGGGTCAGCTGTGCGCCGGGCTGGCTGAACACCAGCAGTTCGACCAGATATTCCTGGGCCTCGGCCAGCAGGCTGCCGGTCAGCAGGGCGGTGGCGAGCAGCGGTTGCAGCAGGTTGCGGGTTATCGTTTTCATCAGCGTTTTCCTTTGCCGGGGGCTGCGGCAGCGGGTTGCTGCAGCCGTTCGATCAGCGCTTCAACGGTATTCAGGCGCAGCGCGGCCTGGCCCATGGGGGCACTGAAACGCAGTATATTGCCACCTTCCAGCCGGTAGCGCTGCGAGCTTTCCTGAATCAGTCGGATCAGCACCATGGGATCGACACTGGTGTCGGCACCGAATTCGATGCGGCCGTGCTCGGGTCCGACGTCGATGCGGGTGATCCCCAGCGGTGCGCAGCGCAGCTTCAGCGAGGTGATGCGGAACAGGGTCTTGACCTGCTCCGGCAGCAGCCCGAAGCGGTCGATCATTTCCACCTGCAGATCCTTCAGCTCGTCGTCGTTGGCGGCATTGGCGATCCGCTTGTACAGGGTCAGGCGTGCATGTACATCCGGCAGGTAGTCGTCGGGGATCAATGCCGGCAGGCGCAGGTTGATATCCAGCACATCGCCCAGCGGATTCTCCAGCTCCGGCTCCTTGCCCTGCTGGATCGCCTTGATCGCGCGCTCGAGCATATCCATGTACATGCTGAAGCCCACCGCCTGGATCTGGCCGCTCTGGCCCTCGCCGAGCAGTTCACCTGCACCCCGGATCTCCAGGTCGTGGGTGGCCAGGGTAAAGCCGGCGCCGAGATCCTGGGCGGCTGCAATGGCCTCCAGGCGCTTCTCCGCATCACCGGTGAGCTTGCGTCCGGCCGGGGTCAGCAGGTAGGCATAGGCCTGGTGGTGGCTGCGGCCGACCCGTCCACGCAGCTGGTGCAACTGGGCCAGGCCGAACTTGTCGGCCCGTTCGATGATGATGGTGTTGGCGCTGGGCACGTCGATGCCGGTCTCGATGATGGTCGAGGTCACCAGGATATTGAAGCGGCGATGGTAGAAATCGCGCATTACCTGCTCCAGCTGGCGTTCGGGCATCTGACCGTGGCTGATACCGATGCGCGCCTCGGGCACCAGCTCGGCCAGATCTGCCGCGCACTTCTCGATGGTTTCCACCTCGTTGTGCAGGAAGTACACCTGGCCGCCACGCAGCAGCTCGCGCAGGATGGCCTCCTTGATCACCGCCGGTTGCTGCTGCATGACGAAGGTCTTGACCGACAGTCGCCGTGCCGGCGGCGTGGCGATGATCGACAGGTCGCGCATGCCGGTCATGGCCATGTTCAGGGTCCGCGGGATCGGCGTGGCGGTCAGGTTGAGAATGTCCACCTCGCTGCGCAGGGCCTTGAGCCGCTCCTTCTGGCGCACCCCGAAGCGGTGCTCCTCGTCGATGATCACCAGCCCCAGATCGCTGAAGCGCACATCGCTCTGCAGCAGCTTGTGGGTGCCGATCATGATGTCCACCTTGCCCTCGGCCAGCGCTTCGGTAGCGGCCTTGATTTCCTTGGCCGACTTGAAGCGTGACAGCACCTCGACCTTCACCGGCCAGTCAGCGAAGCGGTCCTTGAAGCTGTTGTAGTGCTGCTGGGCCAGCAGGGTAGTGGGTACCAGTACCGCGACCTGGCGGCCGCTGTGCACCGCCAGGAAGGCCGCGCGCATGGCCACCTCGGTCTTGCCGAAGCCGACATCGCCGCACACCAGCCGGTCCATCGGCAGGGGGCTGGTCATGTCCTTGATCACTGCATCGATGGCTGCCTGCTGGTCCGCGGTCTCCTCGAAGGGGAAGGCCTCGGCAAAGGTCTGGTAGTCCTGATCCGGATCGTTGAAGCTGTAGCCCTTGCGGGCAGCGCGGCGGGCATAGACATCGAGCAGTTCGGCGGCCACGTCCCGGACCTTCTCGGCGGCCTTGCGCCGGGCCTTCTGCCATTGATCCGAGCCCAGGCGGTGCAGCGGTGCGCTGTCGGTGTCGGCACCGCTGTAGCGGGCGATCATGTGCAGGTTGGCGACCGGCACATAGAGGGTGGCCTCGTCCGCATACTCCAGCTTGAGAAACTCTGCTTCCTGGCCCTCGACGCTGAGGTTGACCAGGCCGCGGTAGCGACCCACACCATGGTCGATATGCACCACGGGCGCGCCCTCGCGCAGCTCGGTGAGGTTGCGGATGATGGCGTCGCCCAGATCCGTGGCCTTGCCACGCCGCCGGCGCTGCATGACGCGTTGGCCGAACAGCTGGCTTTCGGCAATCAGGGCAATGGCCGGATCGTTGCACAGCAGGCCCTCGTCCACCGGCGCTATGGTGATGGCGCAGGGCAGCTCGCCTTCGACAAACTCGGCCCAGCTGTCCACCGGTTCCGGCTTGAGCGGGATACGGGCCAGCATCTCCAGCAGCACCTCACGCCGTCCGGCGGTTTCGGCAACAAACAGGGTGCGCCCCTTGAACTCGGCAGTGAACTGCTCGAGCAGATGCAGCGGCCGTTCCAGCTTGTTGTCCAGCGGCAGTTCCGGCGGGGGGTTGCAATCGAAATTGACCACGCCCGCTGCGGCTGGCAGAGGGCTGTCGTGGCAAACGATGCGCGGGTAGGCCTTGATCCGGGCAAAGCATTCCTCCACCGCCATGAACAGCTCCGCCGGCGGCAGCAGTGGCCGGGTCGGGTCTATGCCGTGTTCCTCGAAGCGGTTGCGAACATCCACCCAGAACTGACTGGCACTGTCCTCGATGCCGGGCAGGCTGAACAGCTGGGTACTGTCCGGCAGGTAATCGAACAGGCTGCCCAGTTCCTCGAAGAACAGCGGCATGTAGTACTCGATGCCGGGCGGCACCACACCGTCGCTCAAATCCTGATACAGCGGGCAGCGCCGGTGGTCGACCTCGAAGCGCTCACGGAAACGCGCGCGAAAGCCCGTCAGGGCGCTCTTGTCCAGGGGGAATTCCCGGGCAGGCAGCAGGTGAATGCTGTCAACCTTGTCGATCGAACGCTGGGTCTCCGGATCGAAGGTGCGCAGGGTTTCGATCTCGTCATCGAACAGGTCGATGCGGTAGGGCAGGCGGCTGCCCATGGGGTAGAGATCCAGCAGCGCGCCGCGCACGGCGTAGTCGCCATGCTCGTAGACGGTATCCACGCAGCGGTAGCCGGCGGCATCGAGGTTCTGCCGCATGCGGTCGATGTCAAGCCGCTGTCCGACTTTCATCATCAGCACCGAGCCGCCGAGGAAGTTGCGCGGGGGCAGGCGGTGGAGCAGGGTGATCATGGGCACCACGAGAATGCCCTGTTCTATCTGCGGCAGGCGATACAGGGTTTCCAGTCGCTGGGAGATGATGTCCTGGTGCGGCGAGAACCTGTCGTAGGGCAGGGTTTCCCAGTCGGGGAAGCTGGTGATCGGCAGTTGCGGGGCGAAGAAGCGCAGCTCCTGCTCCAGCCGGTCGGCCTCGGCGGT
>Ga0209075_1001067_pt1 | contig 26221 bp, 26 predicted proteins | sample Stecom2011_FD_187523 | JGI IMG/M metagenome (GOLD analysis project Ga0209075, IMG submission 187523) | Agricultural soil microbial communities from Utah to study Nitrogen management - Steer compost 2011 (SPAdes) (version 2) | ecosystem: Environmental > Terrestrial > Soil > Agricultural land...
ACCAGTCCATCATTGGAGCCGTACTAAAGGTGCGATCAACGCTCTTTGAGTTGTTTTTCATAATCAATGAAGTACTCGTGTGTCTTGCTGCAGTTTAGCGATGGTTTTAACGTAGTTTTTGCGCTTTATCAGCAAGTGCCAACGACGGCCACCACATTGATGCCACAGGATGGCTGCGCGTATTCCTGCAAGCAGAAGAGTTCTGACTTTATTGGCTACTTTAGGGTTCTGTAGGTGTACAGGATTGCCTGTAACCTGAATACGAAAGCTAAGTTGGCTAAGCGTTTCTTTGTATAAGTCAGCGATATTTCCAATAGTGTTTTCGTGCATCATTCCAAAGTGCTCTACTTGTCGTGATGCACGCTGTATGCCTTCTCCTAAATCGTTCAGCATTTTAGGTTGTTTACGTAGTTTATTCTCTAAGTGCAGCAAACTGAGTGTATAGCGTGCAATGTCGGGACTAATACGTGTGTTACCTTGACCTAAAATGATTGCTAAGTTTTTTAAACCAATGCTTAGTTCATTTTTATCGTGGTTGTATACATCTTCAAATCGCTGAGGAGATTGAACAAAAACAGCCTGAAGAAGTAGCTCATACTCAGAGCTAGGAACCTCTCCGGTACGAGCAAGCTTATCAACCAGTGTGGCTACCTGTGTAATGGCAGCAAGCGTTGTTACTTGTTGTTCAATTTGATTCATTATAGATCTCAGTGGTTACCGGTGTGCTCGATGACAGCGCCACCTAAACAAACATCATCAAGGTAAAAGACGACCGATTGACCTGGTGTGATAGCCCGTTGTGGTTGATCGAAACTCACACGATACTCACTGCCAATTTTTTCAATAACACATTCTTGGTCTGGCTGGCGGTAGCGCACTTTGGCTTTGCAACGTAAGGGTAGTTCTGGTTCTTCGTTAATCCAAAATGGGTTAGATATCGTTAGCCAGTCTTTAAACAGAAGAGGGTGGTTGGCCCCTTGAACTGCAATAAGAACATTACGTTCTAAATCTTTCCCTGCAACATACCAAGGGTCTTCGTTAAAGTCTGCTAATCCGCCTATACCAAGACCTTGGCGTTGTCCAAGAGTGTGATACATCAAGCCTTGGTGCTCGCCAATTTCAATTCCGTTTTCTGTTTCAATTTTACCAGGCTGTGCAGGTAGGTATTGTTTCAGAAAGTCTGTAAATCGACGTTCACCAATAAAGCAAATACCGGTTGAGTCTTTTTTCGTGGCTGTAACTAAGCCTTGCTCTTCAGCAATACGGCGCACTTCAGGTTTTTCTAGCTCACCAACGGGAAACAAGGACTGAGCAATTTCTGCACCGCCAACAGCGTGCAAAAAGTAACTTTGATCTTTATTGTTATCCAACCCTTTCAATAAGTAGGCTGTCCCATCAGCGTCTTTTTTACGCACATAGTGACCGGTTGCAATTAGATCGGCACCCAGCACCTTGGCGTACTCTAAGAAGGCTTTAAATTTAATTTCACGATTACATAAGATATCTGGGTTGGGTGTACGGCCGGCTTTGTATTCTTCAAGGAAGTATTCGAATACGTTATCCCAGTATTCGGCGGCGAAATTAGCCTGGTGTAATTTGATACCTAGTGTATCGCAAACCTGTTGAGCATCGGCCAGGTCTTCTTTGGCTGTGCAGTATTCCGTACCGTCATCTTCGTCCCAGTTTTTCATGAATAGGCCTTCAACTTGGTAACCTTGCTGAAGTAGTAGGTAGGCTGAAACGGATGAGTCAACACCGCCAGACATACCAACAATGACTTTGGTATCTGCAGGAGATTTCATTATAAAAGCTCAGTAATTAGGTCTAAAGAATATTGTTTACCAGATAAGTAGTCTTGAATGCTTTTTAGCACTAAAGGGCTGCGCAGTTGCGTGCAGGCTTCAACTTCTTCAAGAGTCATCCAGTGCGCTGCAATAATGCCGGAATCTAATTCAGCATTCGGTTCTTCATGTAATGCTTTAGCGAACAAACAGTACCGGTGATAGGTCACATTATTGGGTGCTTTAAAGATATAAAAGCCAACTAAGCCTTGAGGCTCTACATGCCAGCCAGACTCTTCTAGTGTCTCACGTTTTGAGGCTTCAACGATGGTTTCGTGCTCTTCAATATGACCAGCCGGCTGATTGAATACCGGCGTTGTGCCATGAGCATATTCTTCAATCATTAGAAAGCGTCCATTGTTTTCAACAATGGTTGCTACGGTTGCATGAGGGGTCCAACGTGTGGTCATGGAATATCTCTAAAATTTTAACCAGAGTTTACCTGATAGGGGGCTATAAGCTCAAATTATACGGGTTTTCTCTTTGGTTTTCTTTTTCTATAAGGTTGTGATCGTGGAATTGTCTTTTTAGGCGCCTCAACGGTTAATTGGGAGTATTCTCCTGGCTGTAAATCCCCTAAAGACCAGGAACCTATTTGTACTCTTACTAGTCTAAGCGTTGGGTGTCCTACATGGGCGGTCATTCGTCTTACTTGACGGTTTCTACCTTCAGATATTTTGATTTCTATCCAGCTAGTTACATCATTGTTTCTTTGTCTGATAGGAGGGTTTCTATCCCAAAGCTCTGGTTCTTTATTCAACAAAGACACCTTGGCCGGCTTGGTAGGTCCATCTTTAAGCGTAATGCCATTGCGCAAAGCTTGAAGAGCGTCGTTATTCGGTCTACCTTCAACTTGTGCCCAATATGTTTTTTCGACTTTGTATTTAGGGTTAGAAATTTGTGCTTGTAGGCTACCGTCATCTGTTAGTAACAATAGGCCTTCAGAATCATTATCGAGACGACCTGCAGGATAGACATCAGGAATAGGCAAGTAGTCCTTGAGTGTGGTGCGACCACTTTGATCAGTAAACTGAGATAAGCAATTAAAAGGCTTATTAAAAAGTATCAAACGAGGCATATGAGTATTTCTTATGGAAATTATGTAAAAAAACTACTAATTCTTTGGTCTTACTTGCTTTTCTTGTAAAAAAACTACAAATTACACCCACGAACTTAAATAGTCGACGTAATTTAAACCTATTGCCTTCACCAAAGGTGATAAAGAACGAAATTGTAGATACATACTTAAACAGCCAAAAGCTTTTTAGATCTATAATTATGCGATACAGCAACAATTATAAAGGAGTTAGAATGTCCAAAGATAACCCTAAAATTATCTATACAGAAACAGATGAAGCCCCAGCGTTAGCAACATACTCATTACTACCTATCATTAAGGCATTCACTCAGTCAGCGGGCATTGATATTGAAACTAGAAACATATCACTCGCTAATCGAATTTTAGCCAGTTTTCCTGAGCACTTACAAAAACCTCAGCAAAAAAGCGATGATTTAGCTTATCTAGGTGAATTAACCAAAGATCCTAGCGCAAACATTATTAAGCTACCAAACATCAGTGCCTCCATTCCACAGTTAAAAGCCGCCATTAAAGAACTTCAAGAAGCAGGATATGCTGTACCGCGCTACATTGAAGACCCTAAAAATGAAGCCGATGCTGAAGCCAGAAGACGTTATGAAAAAGTAAAAGGCAGTGCTGTAAACCCAGTACTACGCCAAGGCAACTCAGACCGTCGCGCTCCTGGCTCTGTAAAACAGTACGCTCGTAATAACCCTCATAGCATGGGTGCTTGGAGCAAAGATTCTAAAACACATATTGCTCACATGACCGAAGGTGATTTTTACGGCAGTGAGAAGTCCGTTACTTTATCAGACGCGACCCAAGTAAAGATTGAACATACAGACAAAAACGGTAAGAAGACCGTTTTAAAAGAAGGCATTAACCTATTATCGGGTGAAATCATTGATGCAGCAGTAATGAGCAAGAAAGCATTACGTGAATTCTTTGAGCGTGAATATAACGATGCAAAAGAAAACGACATTCTTGTATCGATTCACTTAAAAGCCACCATGATGAAGATTTCTGACCCAATCATCTTTGGTCATGCTTTATCTGTGTTCTTTGACAAAGTATTTGAGAAGTACGGCGACAAGCTACGCGAAGTAACTTACAACCCAAACAACGGCTTAGCTGACTTATTGAACGTTCGCCTAGATCGTTTAGACAAAGAAGACGCTGAAGGCGTTAAAAAGTTAATCGATGAGTGTTATGCAGCGCGTCCTGCACTAGGCATGGTTAACTCTGATAAAGGCATTACTAACCTGCATTATCCAAACGACATTATTGTAGATGCGTCAATGCCTGCTGTTATTCGTGCTTCAGGTCAATTCTGGGGTGCTGATGGTAATACTTACGATACCAAGGCAATTATCCCTGACCGCTCGTACGCAAGCATTTATCAAGAGACTATCGATTTTTGTAAAGAACACGGTGCCTTCGACCCACGCACAATGGGTAGCGTACCTAACGTTGGTTTAATGGCTCAGCAAGCCGAAGAATACGGCTCACATGACAAGACCTTTGAAATCGCTTCAGATGGTGTCGTGCAAGTGATTGATGCTAACAACGTTGTGTTACTAGAGCACAATGTAGAAGAGGGCGATATCTGGCGTATGTGTCAGGTTAAAGATGCTCCGATTCAAGACTGGGTGAAGCTTGCGGTTAACCGTTCACGCTTAACTGAAACTCCAGCAGTGTTCTGGTTAGATGCTAACCGTGCGCATGATGCGGAAGTCATCAAAAAGGTAAATAAGTACTTAGAAGATCATGATACCGAAGGTTTAGATATTCAGATCATGACGCCTAAAGATGCGACGCGCTACACCATGCTACGCATGATTAACGGTAAAGATACCATTTCGGTAACCGGTAACGTTTTACGTGACTACCTAACAGACTTATTCCCAATTTTAGAATTGGGTACCAGTGCAAAAATGCTATCTATTGTACCGTTAATGGCAGGCGGTGGCCTTTTCGAAACTGGTGCAGGCGGCTCTGCTCCTAAGCACGTTCAACAGTTGTTAGAAGAAAACTTTTTACGTTGGGATTCACTGGGCGAATTTATGGCGATAGCCGCATCCTTAGAGCACTTATCTAATATTACTGGCCGTAGACGTGCGCGTGTACTGGCTGAAACTTTAGATATTGCTGTGGGTAAGATGCTAGATAGACACAAGTCTCCTGGTCGTACTTTAGGTGAAATTGATAACCGTGGAAGCCACTATTATCTAGCACGCTATTGGGCAGAAGCCTTGGTAGGTCAAGATAAAAACGCGGTTCTTAAAGAGTACTTTGGTCCGCTAGAGATTGCTTTAATTGAAAACGAAGCACGTATCATGGAAGAGATTAAATCAGTACAAGGTAAGCCAGTAGATATTGGCGGGTACTACTTCCCAGATCCAATTAAAGTCGCTGCAGTAATGCGTCCTAGTAAGACCTTTAATGCACTAATCGACAATCATAAGTGTAAATAAGCACTTATAAAAAAACGCCAGCTAGTTTCTAGTCTGGCGTTTTTTTTATTCTTAAAGAGTAATTAAAAGTTTACTCTGCTGTATGAATATTAATGGCATGAGTGCCTTTTTCACCTGGCTTAGTTTCAAACTGAACTACTTGACCGGCTTTTAGTGTGCGGTATCCATCCATTTGAATTGTGCTGTAGTGAGCAAAAAGGTCTTCATTACTGTCTTCGGCCAAGATAAAGCCGTAGCCTTTAGCATTGTTAAACCATTTTACTATCCCTGTTTTCATACAAAACCTCCGCGCTTGCTTATTTTTATAATTCTTTATTAATGATTTTGAAACACTTAGTTCCATAAGTTACTAATTGATCGTTTTCTAGTCAAGACTAAGAGGTGACCAATGGCGCCAATCTTATTAAAAAATCGCTATCATCAAATAAGATAAATAAACTAGAGGATAAAGTTTTAGATCGTTATGATGGTATTAGAACAATTCATTTTTATAAACGTATTTAACCAATGACAAACAGAATCTTTTTAAATCAAGATCAAGATGACCATCACTATGATGATGGCTTAGCGCTAGAAACCACTAAGCCAAAGTTAAAGAAGCCACGGATGTACGCCGTTATCATGTTAAATGATGACTACACACCCATGGATTTTGTTGTAGAGGTATTGCAGGGATACTTTAATAAAACCCCAGAGCAAGCCACGCAAATAATGTTAAAGGTTCATACACAAGGCAGCGCAGTATGTGCTATACATACTCGTGACATCGCTGAAACTAAAGCCAGTATTGTGAATCAATACGCCAGAGAATGTCAGCACCCGCTAATATGCGATATCGCACCAGCGGGGGAAGACGATTAGGAGGCCATATGCTAAATCGTGAATTAGAGCAGACCTTAAACGAAGCCTTCCAAAACGCACGTGTTAAGCGACATGAGTTTATGACCGTTGAGCACCTATTGCTTGCTTTGATCGACAATACAGAAGCAAACATAGTTCTTAACGCTTGTGGTGCTAATTTGGTTCTTTTACGTAAAGAATTAAGCGATTTTGTTGAAGCGACAACACCCGTCATTCCACAGGGTGATGAATTACGTGAAACACAACCCACCCTCGGCTTTCAACGCGTACTTCAGCGCGCGGTATTTCACGTGCAATCTTCAGGTAAAGCAGAAGTTACTGGCGCTAACGTATTAGTCGCCATTTATTCAGAGCAAGAAAGCCAAGCCGTATATTTTCTTAAGCAGCAGAGCATCGCACGTCTCGATGTGGTTAATTATATTTCACACGGTATCTCTAAAGTATCTGAGCAAGAAGACGACCTATCTCAAACCTTTGGTGAAATTTTTGAAGAAGACCAACCACAGCAAGATTCAAAAAGCGCTTTAGAGAATTATGCAGTTAATTTAAACCGCGCAGCCAGCGAAGGGAAAATAGACCCTTTAATCGGCCGCGATGAAGAAGTAAGTCGTTTAGTTCAAACCTTAGCCCGACGCCGTAAAAGTAATCCTTTGTTGGTCGGAGACTCGGGCGTTGGTAAGACAGCCATTGTCGAAGGGCTAGCTAAGCGCATTATTGATGGCGACGTACCCGAAATCATTAGTAATGCTGTTGTATACAGTTTAGATATGGGAGCGTTGCTCGCCGGAACTAAGTACCGTGGTGACTTTGAAAAACGCTTTAAAGCATTGCTTGCAGAGCTTAAAAAACAACCTCATGGTATTTTATTCATTGATGAAATTCATACCATTATCGGTGCGGGTGCAGCATCTGGTGGTGTTATGGATGCCAGCAATTTATTAAAACCAATTCTTAGCTCGGGTGAAATTCGCTGTATAGGATCAACCACTTTTACAGAATACCGCGGTATTTTTGAAAAAGACGGTGCTTTAACCAGACGCTTCCAGAAAATAGACGTTGGTCAGCCATCAGTGGAAGATACCTATCAAATTCTAAAAGGACTGAAATCGCGTTTTGAAGAGCATCATGCGCTTACATACACCGATAACGCCTTAAGAGCCGCAGCTGAGCTTTCTGAACGTTACATTACTGACCGTAATCTTCCAGATAAGGCGATTGATGTTATTGATGAGGTGGGTGCCTTTCAGCAGCTTCAGCCTGAAAGCAAGAGAAAATCCCTAATAGACGTTGCAGATGTCGAACATATTATTGCCTCTATCGCACGCATTCCTGCTAAAACCGTATCAGCTTCCGACAAAGAGTTGCTGTACAAGCTTGAAGATAAGCTATCGATGGTGGTGTTTGGTCAAGACGAAGCCATTCAAACCCTTGCTACAGCCGTTAAGATGTCTCGGGCAGGGCTTTCATCTCCGGAAAAGCCAATAGGCTCCTTTTTGTTTGCCGGGCCAACTGGGGTAGGGAAGACAGAGGTAGCCAGACAGTTATCTATGGTTATGGGCATGGAGTTAGTGCGCTTCGATATGTCCGAATACATGGAGCGTCACACTGTTTCACGCTTGATAGGTGCGCCACCCGGTTATGTTGGTTATGACCAAGGTGGTTTATTAACCGAGGCAGTCAACAAGACACCACACTGTGTTCTGCTTCTTGATGAAATAGAAAAAGCTCACCCAGAAGTCTTTAATATACTGTTACAGGTTATGGACCACGGTACACTAACCGATAATAACGGTCGTAAAACGGATTTCCGCAACGTCATATTGATTATGACAACCAATGCCGGGGCGGAGCGCATGAGCCGTGCAAGTATTGGTTTTGTGCATCAAGACCATAGCAGTGATGGTAAAGAAGCTTTAAAGAAAGCCTTTACGCCAGAATTTAGAAACCGTCTAGACAGCGTGGTTCAGTTTAAAGCCTTAACCCGTGAAACCATTCTACACGTGGTAGATAAGTTCTTAACCGAACTGCAAGGTCAGTTGGATGACAAAGGCGTTATGTTAAATGTGAACGACGATGCTCGACTTTGGTTAGCTGAGCATGGCTATGATGAAGCGATGGGTGCAAGACCAATGAATCGTCTGATACAAGACAAAATCAAGAAACCTTTAGCTGAGCAAATACTCTTTGGTCAGTTAAATAAAGGAGGAGAGGTTGATTTTCTTGTTGAAGAAGGAGAGTTGCGCTTAACGTTACCAGAAGAGTTACCAGCATAGGCTGGTAACTCTTTGAATTTGGCTGGCAGTATTAACGTGCGCGGTAAGAAATACGGCCTTTAGTTAGGTCGTAGGGCGTTAATTCAACTTTTACCTTATCGCCAGTAAGAATACGAATGTAGTTCTTACGCATTTTTCCTGAAATATGCGCAGTCACAACATGACCGTTTTCTAATTTTACACGGAACATTGTATTAGGAAGAGTGTCGATTACTTCGCCTTCCATTTCAATATGATCATCTTTTGCCATTAGTCACCTATAAAAATTATGCAAATATGCGCGCGTATGTTGCCTTAAAATGACAAGATAAGCAAAGATACATACACTAAATTGACAAAGTTAGGTGATTATCTCCCATTTATCACCCATAAAAACCTCTAATGGCTGGTAGTTCTTCTTATAATCCATTTTAGGGCTACCGCTCACCCAATAGCCTAGATAATGATAGGGCATATCTAAAGCTTGTGTTAGTCGAGTTAAGGATAGAATCATAAAGCTACCGAGCGAACGCTTTGGATCTTCGGCTTCAAAGAAACAGTACACTGCAGAGAGTGAATCGCTCAAAATATCAAACACCATACAAGCAACTAACTCATCATTTTCATGAGCCAATAAAAAGCGAGTGTTGCCGAACCCCTTGCATAAAAATGCATTGAATTGTTCGGGCGAGGGTGGATACATGTCGCCATCAAAGTGACGCAGGTTAATATAACGCTCATACAAAGCATAAACTTCTTCAGTGGCTTGAGGCATTGCCACTGAAAGCGTTAAATCTTTATTTCGGTTAAGGATACGCTTTTGAGATTTGCTCGGCGTAAACTCATCAGAAAGTACTCGTGTCGCTTTACAGCCAGTACACTCAGGACAATTAGGGCGATAGAGTAAATCACCGCTACGACGAAACCCATTAATGTTTAGTGTGTCTAGTAGATGTTGATCAACCTCTTCACTAGGGTCAATAAACACATTACGAGACTCTTGCCCGTCAAGATAACTGCACTTGCTTGTGTAGGCTTCCTGCAGAAGTTTAATAGAACGACTGGTCATTTTACTTAGCGTTAATTATTTAACGTCCTTGGTTATCTCATATTGGTAAGAGTATAGAGAACCTAATATCATAAACTCGCTCAAACATGGTTAAGCCATGATAAGATACTGTTTTAATATTAGTTTATGGAATTTACTTGCCAAAGAATAGGTTAAGCGAGCAGATGCAAGATAAAGAATTGGAACAAGAACAACAAAGTACACACTGGCGTCGCTCTCACGATGTGATTTTTCTACTTTCGCTATTAGCGAGTCTTTTGCTACTGGTTGCACTAGCAACCTACTCAGCAACCGACCCTTCTTGGTCAGTACAAAGCTCAAAACCCGTAGAAAATGCTGCCGGTAAATTTGGCGCATTTCTTGCTGACATATTACTGCAAGGTTTTGGCTATTTAGCCTATGTTATTCCTGTTCTTATTATTGCTAAGCTCGCGTTGATGTTCCGCAAGAAGCCAAGCACTAATAACATGGCGTGGTTATCACGTACCTTTGGCTTATTGCTAACCACTGTTATGTGCTGCGTATTGGCTGAGATGAGTGTGTGGCACGGTGAACACCTGCCTGCAGGAGCGGGGGGTGTTTTAGGCGATTGGATGCTTTCATTGCTACTGCCATTATTCGGTTTCGTTGGTACATCCGTGGTGGTCAGCGCTTTGGTTGCGCTTGGCTTGATGTTGTATTTAGAGTTTTCATGGCTGTCGTTATTTGAAAAAATTGGTGACTGGATTATCAATGCAGTTAACAACAAAAAAGAAAAGATAAAGCACTCTGCTCAAGAAGCAAAACGTGAAAAGCTTGAGCGCGAACAGCAAACTTCAGCAGATGAAAAAAGCGCCACTCCCGAGCCTGAGTTTCCCACATTATATGAAGCTGTGTTTCCGGCGAAAAACGAAGATACTCATGACTCTTTCGATAATTTCTTCGATGAACAGAACACCTTTGATAACGAGCCATGGTTAAGTAATGAACCAGCACCAACCGCCTCGAAACCAAAGGCCAAAGCTAAATCTGCAGCACCTGCAGCCGAATCGACTAATGAAATACCTATTGAGCCACTTGAAAAAAGAAACTGTGGTACCAGTGAGCGAGCTCGTCGTGACTTGCAAGGCAAGCTGTTTGAAGGGCAACAACCTCTACCATCCATTGGTTTACTAAATAGACCTGAAAAAAATAACGAAGGTGGTTTTTCGCCAGAGCGATTACAAGAGTTATCGAAATTATTAGTGCAAAAACTGGCCGACTTTGGTGTAAAAGTAGAAGTAACTGCCGTTGCACCAGGGCCCGTCATTACGCGTTTTGAAATTCAACCTGCTCCAGGGGTTAAGGCCAGTAAGATTTCTAATCTAGCCCAAGACTTAGCACGTTCTATGGCGATGCTTAGCGTTAGGGTGGTTGAAGTTATCCCTGGTAAGTCGGTCATGGGTATTGAGGTGCCCAATGAGGATAGAGCTATAGTTTCACTGTTCGAGGTGCTTTCAACTCCCGACTACGACCAATCAAAATCATCATTAACCTTAGCCTTAGGACATGATATTGGTGGTAACCCTGTTATTGCAGACCTAGCAAAAATGCCACATTTACTCGTTGCCGGTACCACAGGCTCTGGTAAATCTGTGGGTGTTAACGCGATGATCCTCAGCATACTGCTTAAATCTACCCCTGATGAAGTACGTATGATTTTGATCGACCCTAAAATGCTTGAATTATCGGTTTACGGTGGCATTCCGCACCTATTAACGCCCGTTGTTACCGATATGAAGGAAGCAGCGAACTCTTTACGTTGGTCAGTTGCTGAAATGGAGCGTCGTTACAAATTAATGTCAGAACTTGGCGTTCGAAATTTAGCGGGTTTCAATAAGAAAATTAAAGAAGCTATTGCTGCAGGAACGCCCATTGCTGATCCACTGTGGAAAATCGAACAATCTTTTGAAACACAGCCACCACTATTAGAGCCATTACCGCAAATTGTTATCGTGATCGATGAATTTGCAGACATGATTATGATGGTAGGCAAAAAGGTAGAAGAGCTTATTGCCCGTGTAGCACAAAAAGCTCGTGCGGCAGGTATTCATATGATACTAGCCACTCAGCGCCCCTCGGTAGATGTTATTACCGGCTTAATTAAAGCCAACATTCCTACGCGTATCGCTTTCCAAGTTTCTTCTCGAATTGACTCTCGCACTATCTTGGATCAAGGCGGTGCAGAACAGTTACTTGGCCATGGTGATATGCTCTTTATGCCACCAGGCACTCCGTTGCCAGAGCGCGTTCACGGTGCTTTTGTTGATGACGACGAAGTGCACCGCGTTGTAGCCGAATGGAAGTTGCGTGGCGAACCACAATACATTGAAGAAATCACCAGCCACGATGAAGAGGGGGCAACCGCTGTAGGTGCCAATGGTGATGAACAAGATGAGCTCTTCGACTTAGCAGTCGCTTTCGTCACAGAAAGCGGCAAATGCTCTATCTCGTCAGTACAACGTCAATTACGTGTAGGTTATAACCGAGCTGCACGAATTGTAGATTCTATGCAGGCAGCAGGTGTTGTGTCTGCTCCAGCACACAACGGTGCGCGTGAAGTCTTAGCAAGTGCACCTCCCGAACATTAGGAACATATATGCTTTTAAAGAAAGTAGTTAATACAGTAGTTAAAACCGGCTTGTCGTTATCATTAGCTTTTACTATGACTGTGCAAGCTGATAACAACCAAGCGCTTGACTCATTTTTAGGAAAATTGAAACAGCTACAAAACATGCAAGCCGATTTTGTACAGGTGATGCGTGATGGTAAAAAGCGTGAGTTACAAAGATTGAGCGGAAAAATTATGATTGAAAAGCCAGGTAAGCTTTACTGGCAAACCAATCCTCCCTACGAGCAACTAGTCGTTTCTGACGGAACCTCTGTATGGATTTACGATATGGACTTAGAGCAAGTATCCATTCGCGATATGGAACAACGTATTCAAGAAACCCCTGCGCTTTTATTAAGTGGTGACACCAGTGAAATAAGTAAAAATTTCACTTTAGAACTAAACCAGTCTGAAGCTATTAGTCGTTACTCATTAATCCCTAAAGATTCAAGCCAGTTATTTGATAAATTGGACTTCCAATATTTCGACGACCAACTTGAAAGTATGAGTATCTATGATGCAGCCGGCCAAGTTACCGATATTATTTTTGAAAACTCAATTGTTAACGAACAAATCGACCCTAAGACTTTTCAATTTGAAATCCCCGAAGGTGTTGATGTGATTGATGGACGACATGCGCGCTGATTTATTTGCAGAAGAGGGTGCTTACGAGCCGCTAGCAGCTAAGATGCGACCAACAACGTTAGAGGACTACGTTGGTCAAGAGCATATTATTGGTGTCGGTACACCGCTTAGACGAGCACTAGAAGCGGGGAAATTGCATTCTCTAATATTCTGGGGGCCGCCCGGTGTTGGTAAAACCACACTGGCAAAATTATTAGCCAATTATATTGATGCGGCATTTCTCAGCATAAGCGCGGTAATGTCAGGCGTTAAAGAAATACGTGAAGCGGTGCAAGAAGCGCAGCAGCACCGCTCTTACGGTCGTAAAACCGTCCTCTTTATTGATGAGGTTCATCGTTTCAACAAGTCCCAGCAAGATGCGTTCTTACCTTATGTGGAAGATGGCACTTTTATCTTTGTTGGTGCAACCACCGAAAACCCATCTTTCGAACTTAATAATGCGCTCTTATCCAGAGCTCAGGTGTTGGTCTTAAAAAAGCTAACCGCCGATCAACTTAAACAGCTATTAAACAAAACACTAGCGCGTTTAGAAAACAATACTGACGTCACTGAAGAAGCAATTGAGCTCCTCGCCCAAGCGGCTGATGGTGACGCTCGTCGCGCTTTAAACATGCTAGAAATAGCGCTGCAGCTAGCCGGCAATGACACCCTAACGGTTGATATTGCAAAAGAAGTTTTAGGTACGCATGCTAAATCGTTTGATAAAGGCGGAGATATTTTCTATGAGCAAATTTCTGCCTTACATAAGTCGGTACGAGGCTCTAGTCCTGACGGAGCACTGTACTGGCTAGTACGAATGCTTGACGGTGGATGCGACCCTCGTTATTTAGCCAGGCGCATTATTCGCATAGCTTGGGAAGATATCGGTATAGCCGATCCTAGAGCCATCCAGCTAGCCAATGATGCCGCCAGTACCTATGAACGGTTAGGTAGCCCAGAAGGCGAACTGGCTCTTGCACAAACAGTGGTTTATCTAGCCTCAGCGGCTAAAAGTAATGCCGCTTACAAAGCCTATAATGAAATGCGTCAATTAGTGGCACGCACCCCAGCATACGATGTCCCTATGCACTTACGTAATGCGCCAACTAAAATGATGCAAGACATGGACTATGGTAGTGAATATCGTTATGCCCATGATGAGCCAGAAGCCTACGCTGCTGGCGAGAATTACTTTCCACCCGAACTTAAAGATACACAGATTTACCAGCCTGTTCCGCGAGGCTTAGAAATTAAAATTAGTCAAAAACTCGAATATTTACGCCATTTAGATAATAATTCACCAATTAAGCGTTACCAGAACAATGGTGAGGGGCAAAAATGAGTTGGTTACTGGTGGCGTTTGGCGGAGCATTAGGCGCGACATCACGCTTTGGATTAACCAAAGTGATGAACTTTTTCCTTGGAACTAATTTTCCTTACGCTACACTGACGGCCAACATACTTGGCTCATTTGTGATTGGTTTACTATGGGTTTGGCTAATTCAACAACAGTGGGGAAGTGAATATTATCGCTACCTTTGGATTGTTGGTTTTTTAGGTGCCTTCACTACTTTTTCTAGTTTTTCTTTAGAAAGTATTACCTTATTACAACAAGATCGTATGTTAGCGTTTGCCGGCTATATCGGTGCTAGCGTACTGAGTTGTTTGTTGGCTACATTAGCCGGCATGTGGTGTGCTAAACAATTTTAAATTATGGGTGTTAACTTCATATGCTTGATATCAAGTTTATTCGCGACAATATTGATGACGTTAAAGCAGCGTTAAACGTTAAGCGCTTTGACTTAAATGTAGAAGAATTCAAAAACCTAGACGAAGCACGTAAAAATGCGTTGACTAAGGCGCAAGGCTTACAAGCAGAAAAGAAAAAAGCCTCTAAACAGATTGGTGCGTTAATTGCTCAAGGTAAAACCCCTGATGAAGCTAAAGCTGAAGTCATGGGTAGTATTGATTCTGATATAAAAGAAGCAGAGCTAGAAGCTAAGCAGGCAGAACAAGCGTTACGTGACTGGATACTAAACGTACCTAACGTTCCTCAGCCTGACGTGCCTGAAGGTAATGATGAAGACGATAACAAAGAAATTTTAAAATGGGGCGAACCAACTCAGTTCTCTTTTGAAGTGAAAGACCACGTCGACTTAGGTGAAGCCCTTGGCCTTAGTTTTGACGATGGCGCCACTTTAGCTGGGTCTCGTTTTGTGGTTATGAGCGGTCCTATGGCGCGCCTAAACCGTGCTATTGCTCAGTTTATGCTTGACACCCACACCGACAAACACGGTTACGAAGAAACCTATGTTCCTTACTTAGTTAACCGTCAAGCACTTGAAGGCACAGGGCAGCTACCAAAATTTGAAGAAGATTTGTTTAAAATTCCTCAAGCCCAAGGTGATAAAGACTTCTACCTAATTCCTACTGCAGAAGTACCTGTTACCAACCTAATGCGCGACAATGTTTACGATGGAGAATTACCTATTAAGCGTGTTGCTCATACTCCTTGTTTTCGCAGTGAGGCAGGAAGCTATGGTCGCGATACACGCGGCATGATTCGCCAGCATCAATTCGACAAAGTTGAATTAGTACAGTTTGTAAAAGCTGAAGATTCTGACGCGGTTCTAGAGGAGCTCACAGGCCATGCAGAAGCCATTTTGCAACTGCTTAAATTGCCATACCGTAAGGTTTTACTTTGTGGTGGTGACTTAGGATTTTCTGCTGCCAAAACATACGATCTAGAAGTATGGTTACCGGGGCAACAGAAGTACCGTGAAATATCGTCATGCAGTAACTTTGAGTCTTACCAGGCTCGTCGTATGCAAGCTCGCTGGCGCAACCCAGAAACGGGTAAACCAGAACTGATGCATACGCTTAACGGTTCAGGATTAGCGGTTGGTCGTACACTGGTTGCAATCTTAGAAAACTATCAGCAAGAAGACGGCAGTATTGTCGTTCCTGAAGTACTTCGTCCATATATGGGTGGCCTTGAGGTGATTAAGGCATGATGACTCTGCCACTGGTTTGGCGTGGTAGTAATCAAAAGTTTGTAGTTATTGGTGGTGGCAAAATAGCCACCCGTAAAATACAAACCTTGGTTCACTCCGGTGCCAGTGTTGTTGTGATAGCTGCTGAGCCCACAAGTGAGGTCTTAGCACTGTCCAATAAACTTACCCTAGAAAAACGCTTAGCCACAGCTGATGAGCGCTTTGAAGCTGGTTCATTCTTAGTATTAGCCACCGATAACAAAACGTTAAACAGCAATTTAGCGAAAGTTGGACGTGAACAAGGCTGTTTTATTTGTCGCGTAGATGACCCTAGCGATAACGATTTTATGTTTCCAGCGGTAGTGGATCGCTCACCATTGCTAATTAGTGTATCTAGTAGCGGTACCTCGCCAGCACTGACACGTCATGTGCGTCAGCGTATAGAAGCCTTTATTCCTTATGACTACAAAACGCTAGCATCTTATGTAGACGGCTTAAGAGACAAAATAAAAGCACTATTACCCAGAAAAGAACGCGCTATTTTTTGGCGTCGTTGGATGAATAGCCGTGCCCCTGAACTTATTCTGGCTCGTAAAGCTGATCAGGTTGACAGTATCACCCAAGAGCTACTAAACGATGAAACCGCCAGTGGGGAAGTATGGCTAGTTGGTGCCGGCCCTGGGGATCCTGATTTACTAACATTTCGTGCACTGCGTTTAATTCAAAAAGCAGACATAGTGTATTACGACCGTTTGGTAAACCCTTTGATCTTAGAGCTAATCTCGCCCGACGCAGAGCGTTTCTACGTTGGTAAAGAGATGAGTAAGCATTCGGTACCACAAGAAGGCATCAACCAGTTGCTTGTCGACTCTGCAAAGGCTGGTAAAAAGGTATTACGACTTAAAGGCGGAGATCCTTTTATATTTGGTCGTGGTGGCGAAGAAATTGAGCAGCTAGCCGAAGCCGGTATCGCCTTTCAGGTAGTACCTGGTATTACTGCTGCCAGTGGTTGTGCAGCCTATGCCGGTATTCCCCTAACCCATAGGGAGCATGCACAAAGTGTACGCTTTGTTACCGGCCACCTTAAAAATGGAACCTGTAACTTACCTTGGCATGAGCTTGCTCACCCACAACAAACCTTGGTTATTTATATGGGCTTAAGCGGTATTTCGCATATTTGCGATGAGCTAATCAAAGCCGGTATGCCAGAAGATATGCCAATTGCCTTAATAGAGAAGGGCACACTGCCCGAACAGAAGGTTCACATTAAAACCTTAAGCACTATGCCAGATTTCGTAGCAAACAATACAATAGAGACCCCAACACTTACCATTGTGGGCACTGTTGTTTCTTTGTGCGAAAAACTTCAATGGCGTTAAGACTATAAGCAGTTTTCTGGACGAGGTAGCCCAGCAATCTTAGCCGCGAGCTTTGCTGGGCTTTCAGGAAATAGTTTTAACAAATAGATACTGCTTGCTTTATCAGCCCCTAAGTTCGCTTTCAAAAACTTAATTAAAGGGCGCATAGCGGGCGAATGATCAAAAGCCTCATGGAAGGATCTAAGCTGATAAATCACCTCCCAGTGAGCCTCTGTTAAAGCCACACCTTCGTTTTGAGCAAGCTGTTCAGCTACTTCTTCAGTCCAATCGTCTAGGTTGGCTAAAAAACCGTCTTTATCTAAATCTGGAAGCATTATAGTAAGCTCACAACGGGTTGATGAGTTAGCGTTAAGTTCACCCACTCTTCATCGGATACAAGAATAATGTGCTCTAACGCGGTGTTTATACCACGCTGTTCAAGATCCTTTTGGCGCACATATACACTCTTAAAAGCTGCCGTAGAATGAAGCTGATAAACACCATCTCCTATTAACAGCAAGCAGTCACTGTCAGTATAAACCGCTGTCAATTTATCTAAAGAATAGGTAGCAGACTGTAATTGATACAACGCCATATAAAGCCTTAAAACGTAAAGTAGTGAGCAGAGTCTTGTATGACTTGGGTTAATTCAGAATTAGACTTAACCTTAATTAAAGTTGGTAAATCATTGATATTAATATCAAATTCTTTTACTTCATTCTCAACAGCATACATTTCTTCAATATCGTATAAAGCAAATGAGCTAAGAACTTTTGCTGCTGATTTACCACCCAGCTTCCGTGGGGCTTGGTCTAGCAACCAGAACAACCCTTGATTACGAAATACAACTTTGACCGGTATATCGAAAGCCGCTAATGCTAAAGCTAACTCTGCAGCTTCTAAATCAAGGGTAGGGGGCGTTTCGATAGAGATTAGCACATAATCAGAACTGGATAACACGATCGTCCTCCTGACAGGCTTCTGCAAGCTCACCTAACCCGACTAACTCATAACCTACAGCTACGGTCGTTGCCGGCAGTTGGTAGCGCTCTTGTCCTTGGGAGTTCACTAGTCCACGACGAATAGCATTGGCAATGCACAGCTGCAGTGGAAATGAGTACTCTTGCGCAAGATCAAGCCACTGTTGCATTAAAGATAACTGGCCTTGAATAGGGGTCTGACCATTTAAACCAACATACACGGCATCTTGATAGAAAAACACGCGCTTTAATCTATGCCCTTGGCTCAGCAAAGCGCTAGCAAAATCTAAGGCAAGAATATGACTAACATTTAAAGCAGGAGATTGTGTTAAAACTATCGAAAATGAAGCCATGCTGTTGGTACCTTTGCAAAACACTGAATACCGTATTGAAGTATCAAAGGAATATAGCAGAAATAAAAAAAGCCAGTTAAATAATTAACTGGCTTTTAAGAATAGTGGCGGAGGGATAGAGATTCGAACTCTAGAACGGGATAAACCGTCGCCGGTTTTCAAGACCGGTGCTTTCAACCACTCAGCCATCCCTCCGATGGCGCGTATAATACCCAAGCTAGACTGAACGTCAATAGGTTTTATCAAAAAAACTAACAAATTCCTATGCTTGTATTATTTTTAATCAGGCACTGATTACTATTTGAGCAAAAACATAAAGACAACCCATTCCCAAAACAAATGCAGCCACACCTTCAATAATATAAATACATTTTAAACAGCGTTTAGAGATTCTAAAGCGCTTAGGTTTATCTTGATTATGCCTGACCATGAAACAACTCCTTTAGATCAGACAAAGATGCCATAGTTATCTGTAATGAGTTGTTATCTTTGTAATAGATTGTGTAGAGGTGTATTACTTATTTTTTAACATTTCAGAAATAAACTCGGCACTGGAGCGACCTAGTGCGTTTAAATCATAGCCACCCTCCAAGGTTGCTAACCATGGTATGCCTTTTTCTTGGGCGTAGTTGCGAATCCATTCACCAATCCAACGGTAGTCATCATCTAAAAAGTTTAGCTCAGCCATTGGATCAGCTTGGTGAGCATCAAAGCCTGCTGAAACCAAGATTAATTCAGGAGCATAACCATGTAGGGCAGGAGCCCATTTGCTCACCACGCCATGACGGAACGCATCACTGCCGTCACCAGAGTCCAAATACACATTCACTAAGTTATTATAGCGATCCGCTTCATAATAGGAGTACGGATAAAAAGGGTGCTGAAAGCTCGATAATATTAAAAAGCGCGGGTCATCTTTTAAAATATTAATTGTGCCGTTCGCCTGATGGGCATCAAAATCTAAAATAGCGATACGCTGCACATGATGAACCTCTGCGGCTCTTAAAGCGGTAATAGCAATATTGTTAAAGAAACAGAAGCCCATTCCTTTGCGCTGTTCAGCATGATGACCAGGTGGCCTAGCAGCGATAAAAGCATTGTTAAACTCATTATTCATTAGGCTATCTAATGCCGAAGTACAGCTGCCTACCGAGTGCAGTGCTGCTTCAATAGTGCCATTCCCCATAGGTGTGTCATCATCTAAATAAATATGTCCCTGTTCGGGTTGAATTAAGTGAAGTTCTTCTACATATTTAGGGCTATGGGTGCGTAGAATATCGGGCATATCCGCAGCGCGACCTTCTTTATGCAAAAGCTGTTGCCAAAGGCCACGCTTTTTAAGCTCTTGCTCGATAGCAAGCATACGTAAGGCATGTTCAGGATGCTCTGATCCTGTATTATGCATAAAGTGTTCGTGATATGAGTAAAACGCAGTTGTCATAATTGTGCTTTATTTTTTAATAATTGCCACAGTGTATATGGCGTTATGTTGTACGCCAACTAAACAAAAGGATTAGATCAATGGGCACTCGTTCCCTTGAGTTATTTTTTCAACCTAAATCCATCGCTGTTATTGGTGCTTCTGAGCGACGTGGTAGTTTAGGCGGTTTAGTTATTCGAAATTTAATTGCCGGTAACTTTGCTGGACCTATTATTCCTATTAACGCCCGTGGTTACGATTCTGTATATAGTTTGCCTGCTTTAAGTCGAATAAACCAATTGGTCGAACCTGTTGATCTTGCTGTTATTTGTACACCACCAGAAACCGTTCCCAGAATTATCAAACAGCTACACAGCAAGGGAATAGGCGCTGCTATTCTTTTAACCGGTGGATTTGCACGTACCCGCTCATGGCAGTTTTGGCCATCACGTGAACCCTTAGAACAAGCCATTAAACAAACGGGAATTCGTATCCTAGGACCCGATTGCTTAGGCATGGTTATTCCAGGTCGTAAACTTAATGCCAGTTTTCTACATGTTCCTGTTAAACGTGGTCACATCGCTTATGTCGGTCAGTCGGGCACTTTGGCTTCTGGCGTTATGGACTGGGCATACTGCCGTAATATTGGTTTTTCTCATGTTTTAACGCTGGGTAAATCTCAAGACGTTACCCTACCAAATTTAATTGATTACATAGTGCAAGAGCCACAAGTTCGCACATTACTTATTCAGCTAGATGAATTTGGCTCAGGTAAGCCACTATTGCGCGCTCTACGAGCAGCATCACGGCAAAAGCTAGTACTGGCTGTAAAGAGCAATCGTTTTCAAGAAAGTCCTTTAAATACAATTCCAACACCGAAAGGAATACGATCGCGCGATATTTTAATCGATGAGGTTTTTGCACGGGCAGGGGTGTTGCGCGTGTCTGCCACCGATGAGATGTTCGATACGGTCGATGCATTAAGCCATAGGCGTGAAAGCTTTGGTCCGCGTCTAGCTGTCATTGCTAACGGTCGTGGTCCGGCAATATTAGCGTTAGACCGTTTACAGCACGATAAAGGACAACTGGCTAAGTTTGCCGATGAAACTAAAGAGACGTTAGGCAACATTTTGCCCGACCACGCACATCTCGATAACCCAATATTGCTTAACCCTGAATTAGACCCTCAGCAATTAACTGATGTTTCTAAAGCCTTGCTACACGACCAAGAAGTTGATGCATTGTTAGTAATTTACAGTCCCAGCCGTGGCTCTAACCCAACTAAAAATGCTGAGGCTTTGGTAGAGCTTGCAGCCACTAGCAATAAAGTTATTTTAACCAGTTGGATGGGGGAATATTCAGTGCAAGAAGCACGAGACCTGTTTGATAAGAAAGGAATCCCCACATTTGACACTCCTGATAACGCTATCAAATCATACATGTACATGGTTGCACACCAGCGTACGCAAGACCTACTACGTGAAACCCCCGAAAGCTTAGAGATTCCTATTTCTTCTTCCTACAAAGAAGTAGACAAAGCAATTTTAGAAATTCAAAGGCCGGGCGATTACTTAATGCCCAACTTTGTATGGGATTTGTTAAATGCCTATGGCTTCTCTTGTGCTGAAGCACGTTACCGAAAATCTTTAGATGAAGTGCTTGAACACTTAGATGAAGTACCCGGCCCATGGGTGTTACGTGTTCATCACCGTCGATACTTATACCCATTTGCCTATGGTACCAACCCACGCGAACGTCTGCGCAGCGTGGCTCGTAATTTAAAGACTAAGGAAGCCATTATAGAGGCTGCCAACGACTTAGAAGGGGCTATTGCAAAAGCCTTTACCGACAGCCCGGTACTGGGCTATACCATTCAAACCATGCACCGAGCATTGGATAACCTCCAGTTCTCTTTCGGTATTGGTCGTGACAGTGAAATGGGGCCGTTCTTATTCTTTGGTGGTGGCGGTTCGAACGCCGATATCCTTATTGACCGACAAGTTGCTTTACCACCCTTAAACGCCAACCTAGCAGAAAAGCTTATTAAACGTTCTCACTTTTATCAGGTTCTGTCCGAACGAAGTAAAAATATTGAGCGTGAACTCATTACTTTAAAACACTGGCTTGTGGCTTTATCTCACTTGGCATTAAACCACCCTTGGATTTCTGGTTTAGAAATTAACGCTATTCGTCGTAAGCCGGGTCTTTTCTTAGTTATTGGGGTGGCTGGCGAAATAGGGCAGTCGGTTAAGAGTGCGATTTTGCCTTATCCTAACGATTTAGAAGCGCACTATGAGAGCCGTAGTGGTAACCAGTACCTTATTCGTCCTATTCGTGCAGAAGATGAGCCACAGTTAGAGACGTTCTACCACGAGCTCAGTACAGAGTCTCTACGCTTACGATTCTTTTCAACCCGTCGTCAGTTTGGTCACAGCGAACTGGCTAGGTTTGCCCAGATTGACTACGATCGCGAAATGGCTTTTGTGGCAACCAGAAACAACCAACTTTATGGCGTTGTACAGGTTTGGATTGATCCTGATGATTTAAAAGCTGAGTTCTCCATCATTATTCATGATGACTGTCATGGAGAAGGGCTAGGCCTGCAACTTATGCGAGAAATGATTGCATACCTTACCGATCGTGGGGTCCTACAAATTTATAGCACCGTCTTACCGCATAACCGAAACATGTTAAAACTTGCAGAAAGGCTTGGGTTCAAAATTCGTCAGAACTTCGAGGAAGGGGTGGTTGATGTCGTAAAAAACTTAAACCCGGTCACTGACAAATGGCAGAACAAACGTATATACCGCTTTTAGCGGCTATTTGTTATAGTATTTTTAATATCTACAGTGCAACAATGAGGGTTTAGCTTGATTAATGTACTTATAGTGGATGACCATGATTTAGTACGCTTTGGACTTAGCCGTATAGTGTCTGACACCAAAGGTATGCATGTGGTTGGTGAAGCAAGCTCTGGTGAAGAAGCTATCAAGTTTGTCCGTGAAACCTTGCCCGATGTTGTGCTAATGGATGTTCGTATGCCCGGCATTGGTGGTATTGAAGCAACCCGTAAAATCCTACAAATAACCCCTGAAACCAAAATCATTGCCGTTACAGCCTGCGATGACACTCCCTTTGCAAACCGTTTACTGCAGGCTGGAGCTTCCGGCTATCTAAGTAAAGGGGCGAGCCCTGATGAAATTATCTTAGCTATTCAAAAGGTAAACTGTGGTCAAAAATACATTAGCCCAGATATCGCCCAGCGCATGGCACTGCAACCTTTTGCTTTAGGTGATAAAAACCCGTTTGATAGCTTGTCTGAGCGTGAGCTACAAATTGCGCTTATGATTGTTGGCTGTCAAAAAGTAATTGATATTGGTGAAAAGCTTTTCTTATCGACTAAAACTGTCAACGGTTATCGCTATCGTATTTTTGAAAAGCTTGGTATCAGTGGTGACGTTGAACTGACACACTTAGCCGTACATCATGGGTTAATCGAACCTTTATCCTATAACTAGTGATGCCAAAATTTGATATAAAAGCCTTTTTGCAAACACTTAGCCAAAGAGCAGGTGTTTATCGAATGTACTCAGCCGATAACGAGCTGCTGTATGTCGGAAAGGCAAAAAATCTTAAAAATCGTGTATCGAGTTACTTCCGTAGCCGTGGACTCAACACTAAAACAGTCGCCCTCGTCAGTCACATAAACCATATCGAAGCGACCATTACGGCTAATGAAGCAGAAGCGCTACTTTTAGAACAAACGCTCATTAAAGAGCACCGGCCGCCATACAATATTTTATTAAAAGACGATAAGTCCTATCCCTACATCTATTTAAGTGACCACAGCTTTCCATCTATTACCTATCTACGTGGAAAACGAAAGAAGGCGGGGCGCTATTTTGGACCATACCCCAACAGTCATGCAGTTAAAGAAACACTGAGTTATCTGCAGCGTATTTTTAAAATTCGCGATTGCACAGACAGTTATTTCTCTAACCGAAGTCGAGCTTGCTTACAGTATGAAATCGGCCGCTGTACAGCGCCTTGCGTCGGTTTGGTGACCCAAGACGCCTATAAAGAAAGCATTCGTCAGGCCGAATTATTTTTGACAGGTAAAAGCGTCGAGCTGTCACAACAACTGCAACATCAGATGCTTAAGGCTTCTGATGCCTTAGAGTTTGAAAAAGCGGCTGAATTACGAGATCAAATTGAGCTTATTCAACAAGTTCAAGAATCACAAAATGTTTACGCTGATGGCAGTGATGCTGATATTTGGGCCATTATTGAATGGCAAAATATTTACTGTATACATCGCTTAAGCTTTCGACAAGGGCGTCTGTTAGGAAGTAAGCATTTTTATCCTAAGAACCTTGCAGGTGAAACCGAGCAGGAATTATTGCTTACTTTTATTAGCCAGTATTATCTAAATGGTATGGCACCTGATGGACTTCCTAAAGATATCATTGTTGACCTCAACAAAGACGAGGTTACCCCTCTATTAGAAGCCATCAGAATTCAACAAGCTAAAAAGCCATCTCACAGTAGAGGTGTTCGAGGCCAACCTCGGATATGGCTACAAATGGCTAAAGATAATGCTCGTGCTGGAGTTCAAGCTAAGATTTCCGGCCACCAAGCAGCAAAACAAAAGCTACAAGCTGTGGCTGATCTGTTAAAATTGCCTGAAGCACCAACTCGCATTGAATGTTTTGACGTTAGTCATTCACAAGGTGAAGCTGCCTACGCGTCCTGTGTTGTCTATGATGAAGAAGGTCTTAACAAAAAACGTTATCGTCGTTTTAGTATCAAAGATGATGTTACCGCCGGGGATGACTACGCTGCGCTAGAACAAGCGATTCGTCGTCACTTGATACGCTGTATCGATCAAAATGATTTACCTAGCATCTTACTGATTGACGGTGGCAAAGGTCAGGTAGGGCGAATTCATGGTTTAGTGAAGGAACTCGGCATTGACCTATACCTCCTAGGCATCTCTAAAGGGGTGACTAGAAAATCTGGTTGGGAATTCTTATGGGAAGCAGAGCAAAAGCAACCTATAATGCCCGACGCACATAATGAAGGATTTCAGTTACTACAACTTGTCCGTGATGAAGCACATAGGTTTGCAATTACAGGACACAGAAAAGCCCGAGCAAAAAGTCGAAGCCGCTCTGCTTTAGAAGATATAAGTGGAGTAGGGGCAAAACGACGTAAAGAATTATTACTTTATTTTGGCAGTTTAAATAACATGCGTAGAGCATCGCAGGAAGAAATTGCTAAGGTACCTGGAATTAGTCATAAACTCGCTGAACATATTTTTCAGCAACTGCATGGTCAATAAATCTTATGAATTTACCAAACATACTGACATTAAGCCGTATCATCATGATTCCACTGATGGTGGCTTGCTTTTATTTAGGAGAAGCCGGACGCATAGTTGCCGCTATATTATTCTCAGTAGCAGCCATTACCGACTGGTTTGATGGTTACTTGGCTCGCAAGTGGAATCAATCCACTCCACTAGGCGCATTTTTAGACCCTGTGGCCGATAAACTGATTGTTGCCGTTGCTCTTGTTGTTTTGGTGGAGCACTACAATACAATTTTAATCAGTATTCCTGCCGGCATTATTATTTGTCGTGAAATATTAGTATCAGCCTTACGTGAATGGATGGCAGAAATAGGGAAGAGGGCAAATGTTGCCGTCAGCATGATTGGTAAAGTAAAAACCACCTTCCAAATGATAGCTATTATTGTTTTGATGGGTGCAGACTTACACCTTTGGTTTGTTTATTTAGGCTACATTGCAATTTACATCGCTTCGGTTTTAACAATCTGGTCGATGATTATCTATTTAAAGGCCGCTTTACCCGATTTATTGGCTAAAGATTAAACAATCTCTTAAGTACTTAATAATTAAGCATAAATAATTAAAAAAATGCTTGACTAAAAACTTACTCTGTATAAAATGCGCATCACTTTCAGCGGGAATAGCTCAGTTGGTAGAGCACGACCTTGCCAAGGTCGGGGTCGCGAGTTCGAGTCTCGTTTCCCGCTCCAGTTTGAAACATTGATTTGCAATGTTCGGCGCGATAGCAAAGCGGTTATGCACTGGATTGCAAATCCACGTAGCCCGGTTCGACTCCGGGTCGCGCCTCCAATATTTTGATAGATCACCACCGACTATCAAAATCATAAAATGCCCCGGTGGTGAAATCGGTAGACACAAGGGATTTAAAATCCCTCGCCTTATGGGCGTGCCAGTTCGATTCTGGCCCGGGGCACCATTT
>Ga0209075_1001068_pt1 | contig 26216 bp, 21 predicted proteins | sample Stecom2011_FD_187523 | JGI IMG/M metagenome (GOLD analysis project Ga0209075, IMG submission 187523) | Agricultural soil microbial communities from Utah to study Nitrogen management - Steer compost 2011 (SPAdes) (version 2) | ecosystem: Environmental > Terrestrial > Soil > Agricultural land...
TAAGCCCTGCTTTCCATAGGTGCTTTTCAGCACGCGAAACAGATTGATTTCTTAAATCGTTTGCATATTGCTGCAAATTTGGATTGTAGTGGTTATTCATTATCAAGTTTTTAATTTAAGATAATGAAAAAAATGTGATGAAAAAATGTTTTAGAGGAAGAATCCTCCCCCCTGCCCCCCTCCGAAGGGGGAGACGCAGGAACATACAATTACGTTAAAAAATAGAAATCGAACTTTTAAAAAGAACACACCTCACCACAAAAAAAACGCCTACAGCGCAAACACGTTAACAATTCATCATTAACCATTAACCCCTAAAGCTCAATCAACTCCACTCCTTTAAATTTCTCTGCAATTTCATCAAGTGTATCAAGAACTTCATTAAAGTCAAAAGTAGTTACCAATTTTGCACGGTATCCCTTAAAGTGTGGTATTCCTTTAAAATAGTTTGAATAATGGCGTTTCATTTCTACGATGGCCAATTTTTCACCTTTCCATTTGACACTCATTTCTAAATGTCTTCGCGCAGCATCTACACGCTGATCAAGCGTAGGTTTTGGAAGGTGCTCTCCCGTTTTTTGAAAGTGTTTGATCTCGTTGAAAATCCATGGATAGCCAATTGAAGCACGTCCAATCATGAGTCCATCCACTCCATATTTTTCTTTGTAGAGCACTGCTTTTTCTGGAGAATCAATATCACCATTTCCAAAAACAGGAATGTGCATCCGTGGATTGTTTTTAACCTCTGCAATTAAAGACCAATCCGCTTCTCCTTTATACATTTGCTTGCGCGTTCTTCCATGAATTGAAATCCCTTCGATTCCAACATCTTGCAAGCGTTCAGCAACTTCTACAATATATTTCGAGTCTTCATCCCAACCCAATCTTGTTTTTACAGTAACAGGTAAAGAGGTACTCTTTACGATTTCAGCCGTCATGCGTACCATTTTTGGAATGTCTTGAAGAATTCCAGCTCCAGAACCTTTACAAGCGACTTTTTTTACCGGACAACCATAATTAATGTCGATAATATCGGGATTTGTTCTCGCAGTAATTTCGGTAGCCAACTTCATGCTTTCGATATCATTCCCAAAAATCTGAATTCCTACAGGACGTTCATATTCGAAGATATCCAGCTTTTCAACACTTTTTACAGCATCGCGAATCAAGCCCTCGGAGGAAATAAATTCAGTGTACATTAAGTCTGCACCATTCTCCTTGCACAATGCACGAAAAGGTGGGTCACTCACATCCTCCATAGGAGCGAGCAACAAAGGAAAGTCTCCTAACTCTATATCACGAATTTTTACCATAGCGCTGCAAAATTACGTCTAAGTTTAAGAATGGCAAAATAGAAAGGAGATTAAATGCGTACAGCGCAAACACATTCAGCATTCATAACTCATCATTGAAAAAAGCGTCCAGCGCAAACCCATTGACAATTGACAATTAATAATTAACCATTGACAATTAACCATTACAATAAAAATCCTCTCCCTTAATCCCTCTCCAAAGAGGGAAACCCTTCGGGCAAACTTTACGTTAAAAAATAACATTGAGTTTTTATCCTAAGGAGCTTGTTTGGGAAAGTGTTAATGTTTAAAGGTAAGATAAAAGCGTCCAGCGCAAACCCATTAACAATTAACAATTAACAATTAACCATTATAAAAATCCTCCAACGCAAACCCATTAACAATTACCAACATTGACAATTAATGATTAAAGTCCAAGCATTAAAAAAAACCATTTATCTTAGCGCTAATATTAGAAAGAATGAGTAACCCATTAAAAAAATTAGCAGGACAAACAGCGATTTACGGCTTATCGAGCATCGTAGGTCGATTGTTGAATTACTTGTTGGTTCCTTTATATGTCAGCGTTTTTCTGCATACTTCAGACTATGGGGTGATTTCAGAGCTTTACGCTTGGATTGCTTTCCTCATGGTTTTACTCACTTTTGGAATGGAAACTGCCTTTTTCAAATTCCTTTCCGACGATCCTGAAAATAAAGACAAAATCTTTAGAAATTCAATGTTGAGCCTTATTGTCGTCAACGCTATTTTTCTATTGTTGATTGTTTTATTCAATGGTGTAATTGCTGACAAATTGCTTTTCCCTAACAATCCAGAATACATTGTTCTTTTAGCAATAATTGTTGTGATAGACGCTACTTCAGCCCTTCCTTTAGCAAAACTACGGGCAGAAGAAAGGGCCAAGAAGTTTGTCGCTGTTCAACTGACAGGAATAGGATTAAACATTGGATTGAACTTGATTTTAATGCTCTTGATTTTTCAACCAGAAACGCAAGAAGCTGCAGTTGGAATTCGTTTTATCCTCATCGCTAACTTAGTTGCTTCATTGGCCAAGCCGCTTATTCTATATAAAGATTTCTTACAATTGAGGTGGATCTGGGACACAGCTTTGGTGCGCTCCATGGTGAAATACAGTTTTCCTTTGGCTTTGGCAGGATTTGCGTTTATCATCAATGAAACGGTTGATCGTATTCTATTAAAGCACCTCACCTATCAAAATTCAATTGGAGAATTCACCACAGAAGCTGCTTTAACCATTGCAGAATCGCAAGTAGGAATTTACAGTGCGAGTTATAAATTGGCCATGTTGGTCACGATATTCCTACAGGCCTATCGCTATGCAGCAGAGCCATTTTTCTTTGCACAAGCCAAGAGTAAAGACAGAAACAAAACCTACGTAAAAGTCATGAATTACTTTGTAGGTGCAGTCTTCTTGAGTTTTTTAGCTGTATCTCTTAATCTCGATATCTTTAAGTACTTTATTCCGAATCCATCGTATTGGGAAGGCTTAAGGATTGTTCCTATTCTTTTATTGGCGAATGTTTTTTCTGGTATTTATATCAATCAAAGTATTTGGTATAAACTCAGTGGTCAAACAAAGTTCGGAGCGTATATTGCCATGGGTGGCGCTGCATTAACCTTAACGTTAAACTTTATTTTCATTCCAATATATGGATATATGGCGTGTGCTTGGGCAACTTTTATTGTCTATGGAGGCCAGATGGTTGTTTCTTATTGGTTAGGCCAAAAGCATTATCCTATTCCTTACAATTTAAAGAAATTTGCGTTGTACAGTAGTCTCGCGGTGTTTATCTATTTTGCATTGACATGGATTGACATTGAAGCTGGCCTTCTTCAGTTTGTAATTCACAATCTGTTTTTACTTCTTTACGTCGGATTAATATTTTGGATGGAAAAACCAAAAGCTGTTACAATATCCAGTTAATTCAGTATATCTTTGCACTTCATTTAAAGTAAAATGTTAGCACAGAACAAGGTTCATAATCGTTTAGTCTTTATAGATGTTGCAAGATCCATTGCGATACTGATGATGTTGGAGGGCCATTTCATTGTGATGTCATTGACAGAAAATCACAGGGGAAATGATATTTTTTTATATGACATTTGGCGCTTTACCCGTGGACTCACAGCTCCATTGTTCTTTACTGTTTCTGGGTTGGTATTCACTTATCTTTTGGTGCGCAATAAAGAACCGTTTTTCAAAAACAAACGTGTCAAAAAAGGACTCAGCAGAGGTGCTCAATTAATCTTTTGGGGCTATGCTTTACAATTGAATTTGTTCTATTTGTTTAAAGACTTATTAGAAAAAGGAGAATATACATTTAGTGGATACTTTTATATATTTCACGTTTTACAATGTATAGGAGCTTCTCTAATTGTTGTAATTCTTTTATACGGACTTAATCGTTTAATAAAGGTTATTCCACTCACTTGGTGGTTTGGAATTTTTGGAACGTTAGCTTTTATCTTGCGCCCAACAATTTACGCCTTAGATTTTTCCTCTGTTCCTGACATCATTGAAAACATTTTTGTGGTAACAGCAGAAAACCGTCCGTCTAAGTCAGTTTTCGCACTATTCCCATGGGTGGGGTTTGTATCTTTTGGTGCAATGTTAGGCGCTTACGTGAGCAAGAACCCAAACAAAGTTTACACCAATAAATTCCCTTTACTGCTCTTTATTTCCGGGCTAATACTCAACTTGTTTTCAGATCAAATATTAGGTTTTATGCAACCTACTGTCCTTGCAATTACCGGCATCAAACCATTTTACGGCTTAGGCTATTTATTTGCAAGGTTTGGACAAGTGCTTTGGGTGTTGGCAGTCATCATTTTTATTGGAAAACACAAACGATATATACGCATTGTCTACCACAGAAAGCTAAGCTTCTTAAAAAGTTGGATCATTCCAATAGCTTTTGCAACTGCTGGTGTTTCGCTTATTCTATATAAAATTATGACAGGAAATGAGCACTATTTATTCCCTACATTCACAGCTTATGCATTAGGTCATTTACTCCTCTTTATTGCAGTAATTATAACCACAGTAAAACTTGTCAATTGGAATTACAGTTTATTCATAAAAATCGGACAAAACACTTTATCCATATACATCGTCCACGTGATTATTCTTTACAACGGCCTTTTTGGATTTGGATTAAGCAGTTATATCGATAAAAACCTTTCCCCTTGGTTCTCAATCATAGGTGCCATTGGATTCATTATGGTATTTGTCTATTTCGTAAAGTACATCGAAATCCTTCAGAAGCACTACAACAAGTTGTTTTTTTGGAAAAAGTAATTATTGATAATTCCCTCTCTATACGAATACGTTAACCACTGACAATTAATAATTACATAAACGCGTCCAGCGCAAACACGTTAACCATTAACAATTAATAATTTACCATTAAAAATATGCGTCCAGCCCAAACCCATTAACCATTGATAATTAGCCATTACCTAAAGTCCTCTCCCTTGATCCCTCTCCGAAGAGGGAAACGCTTCGGGAAAACCTTAATACAAAAGAAAGACATTGATTTTTACAAAAATGCAAAGTTCCTGTTTGAGAAAGTGGCAATATTTAACCCTAAGAGAAATGCGTCCAGCGCAACTGCATTTATCATTCATAATTCAACATTACATAAACGCGTCCAGCGCAAACACGTTAACAATTAACAATTAATAATTTACCATTAAAAATATGCGTCCAGCGCAAACCCATTAACCATTAACCATTAACCATTGACAATTAATAATTAATAATTAGCTAAAGCGCAAACCCATTAACAATTAACCATTAATAACGAACCATTAATCAAATTACCCAAGGTTTCTCAGGAATAAAAGCTATTTTTGTAAACTGTGAAAAAATGTAATTCAATCCAATCAATTGCATCAAGTATTTAACAATTAACAGAAAAGGAAGAATGAAAGTTAAAATCATCAATCGTTCGAAACACGATTTGCCTCAATATGAAACAGAAGCTTCTGCTGGTGTGGACTTAAGAGCAAATGCTGAAGAGCCTTTTACACTTCAATCTTTGGAGCGTACTTTAATAAAAACTGGATTATTCTTAGAAATTCCAGAAGGATATGAAGCACAAGTAAGACCAAGAAGTGGATTGGCAATAAAACACGGAATCACTGTATTAAATAGTCCTGGAACTATAGATGCTGACTACCGTGGAGAAGTAGGTGTTATTTTGGTGAACCTTTCTCAAGAACCTTTTGTTATAGAAGATGGAGATAGGATTGCACAACTTGTATTTTCGAAAGTGAAACAAGCAAAATGGATTACAACAGAAGAATTGTCTGAAACTGAGCGAGGAGCTGGAGGTTTTGGAAGTACCGGAAAAAACTAAATCATGAAAATTATCGTACCAATGGCGGGAAGAGGTTCTCGCTTAAGACCACATACATTAACTGTACCTAAACCACTTGTACCTGTTGGAGGAAAACCTATCGTTCACAGACTTGTAGAAGATATTGCAGGGGTTTGCAGTGAACCAATAGAAGAAATCGCTTTTGTTATAGGTGATTTTGGAAAAGAAGTTGAAGAAGAGTTAATTAAAGTTGCTGAAAGTCTCGGTGCAAAAGGAAGCATTCATTACCAAACAGAACCTTTGGGAACTGCACATGCGGTTTTATGTGCTGAAGAAAAGCTTGACGGTCCAGTAGTGGTAGCATTTGCTGATACCCTATTCAAAGCAGACTTCAAAATTGATCCAAATGATGACGGAATTCTTTGGGTAAAACAAATTGAAGATCCAAGTGCTTTCGGTGTAGTCAAAATGAACGATAAAGATGAAATTATAGACTTTGTGGAAAAACCACAGACTTTCGTTTCAGACTTAGCGATGATTGGAATCTATTACTTCAAAGAAGGAAAGGATTTAAAAACAGAATTGAACTACTTAATTGACAACGACATCATTAAAGGTGGAGAATATCAATTACCTGATGCTTTAAGAAGATTGACTGAAAAAGGAAAAATCTTTAAACCAGGGAAAGTTACTGAATGGTTAGACTGTGGAAATAAAGTCGTGACTGTGAATGCCAATCAGCGCGTTTTAGAATTTGATAGAGATAAAAACATTGAATTGGTAGATGCATCAGCAAAAGTCAACAACAGTGTAATTATTCCTCCGTGTTTTATTGGCAAGGATGTTGTCATCAACAACAGTATAGTAGGTCCACACGTTTCTCTTGGTGAAGGAACAAAAGTGAATGAAAGTGTAATTAAGAACTCGATTGTTCAAGCAAATGCTACAATTGAAAATGTAAACATTAAAGATTCCATGATTGGTAACCATGCGAATGTTAGAAAAGCCCAACAAGACTTAAGTGTTGGAGATTATACCACTATGGATATTTAATGAAAAAACTATTGATCATATCGTCTTTAATACTCTTCACTTTGGCGCCAGCTTTTGGTCAAAAAGGAAAGAATAAGTCTTTTCAAAAAGAGGCTTTAGATGATGTTGAAGTGCTTTCCTCTGTGAACTATCCGTACATCGAACTCTTTCACAAAGCTGTTCGAGAAAAAATGTCGGGTAATTTCACCGAAGCCAAAAAACTATTCAACGATTGTTTAAAAGAAAGACAAGACGATGATGCTGTTTATTTTGGATTAGCCGAAATAGCAAAAAGTGAGAACAATATTCCTGTAGCCCTTGAAAATTTCAAGAAAGCATATGCAATAGATCCAAATAACAATGTTTATCTTCAAGAATTAGCTTACATGCATGCTGAAAGAGCAAATTTCGAAGAAGCCGAGCTCTTGTTTAAAAAAATGTGTGAGCTCGAACCCAGAAACGTTGATTTTATCTATGCTTACAGCAAAATTCTAATCTACAATAAGGCCTATGAATTGGCCATTGAACAGTTGGATAAATTGCAAGACCAAACAGGTCTCGTTCCAGACTTGGCAATAATGAAAGCTGATTTATATAGCGAATTGAAACAACCCGAAAAAGCTGAAGAAACCCTTCTATTGCTCAGACAGGAATTTCCAGATAACATGGAAGTTTTAAAAAGTATAATTGATTATTACCAGCAGCAAGGAGAGGATGAAAAAGCAATTCGTTTGGTCAAAGAACTCGTAAAAGATGACCCTAAAAATGGTGCTGCTCAATATATATTAGCAAAACACTATCTCGAACAAAAAGACACAAACAGCTTTATTGAAATTGCTCCAAAGTTGTTTCAATTAGATGGAATTGATATTGAACAAAAACTATTTGTATTTGCGCAATTAAATGACATTTTATGGTCTGATGATTCCATTATTTTCGATGCAGCAAAAGAGATGTATATAAACTATCCTGAAGATGGAGGTGTAATATATAACTACGCCAATGCACTTGCTATGCATCACAAAAGTAAAGAAGCTGTTAGTATATATCGAAAAGTAATAAAAAAAGAGCCAAGTAATTTTAGGTCTTGGCATAGGGTGCTTAGTTTTGAAAGATCATACCTCGAGTATCAAGCGCTTTATGAAGACGGAATGGAAGCTATTAATTTATTCCCTTCTATACCTTTCGCTTATTACTCGGCTGCTACTGGAGCTTTGGGTCTGAATAAACCTGATGAAGCCATCCAGTTATTGGCTGCAGGAGAACTCTATTTGCTCGATGACACAGAACAGTCTGCGTTATTCAATATGCTGAAAGGTCAAATCTATTTTCATAAAAAAGAATACAAAAAAGGAATTATCGCATTTGAGAAAGCCCGAAGTATGGATGATCTTAATGATAAAATTAAAGAAAATTACGCGCTTTCTCTTGCCAGAGCAAACATCGCAACAGATGTAGCACTTGAGCAGTTAGAAAAAACAGAAATAAAATCAAAGGAGTACTATATGGCCAAGGCCATTATCCAAGTCAATGATAAGCAAATTGATGACGCAATAGAAACCATAGAGCTTGGAATTGAAAAAGTATTTTCTCGTGCTGAATTATATGATTTATTAGGCGATTTACATTATAAAAACAATGCTCCCCAAAAAGCAAAAGAAGCTTGGGAAGAGGCTGAAAAATACGAATCAAGAAATAAAGTTCTTTCTAAAAAAATTAAAGAAGTAAAATACTATGCTCCGAATTATAACTAAATTCCTATTTTCATTGGTTTTGTTAGTTTCCATTACTGCCTGTGGTACTAAAAGAGGTGCTGATAGAGAAGAAGAAGTAAAGTTGCCTAAAGTCAAAGAAGAAGTGCTCATTAATCGCTTGGACAGTCTTTCAAAACAGCGCCCCAATGACTTTTACACGAAATTAAACTCACGGTATTCTGACAGTAAATACAATGTTTCTTTTAAAACTTCTATTCGAATGCGAACAGATAGTGCCTTTCATGCATTGATCACTTTTGCACGTATTCCAATTTATAATGCCATGGTCACTCCAGACACTTTGACAATTGTTGATAAGCGAAACAACTGCTATATTCAAGAAGGAATGGATTACTTGAAAAACACTTTTAATGTCGACTTCCAACACAAAAACATTGAGGAATTAATTTTAGGAATGCCAATCGCTTGGGATTCTGATTTAGAATATCATCAAATCAAAGACCCTTATAACTATGTTGTTACATCGGCGGTAAAACGAAACATTCTCAGACAAAGTACAAATCTGGAAGACGTGATTATTCGCTACTATTTAAGCAACGATACAAAGTCATTAAGGAAAATGATAATCGATAGTCCAAAAGATACTACTTCAATTACGGTCAACTATTATGGCCGTGAAATGATTGACAATTACAGTATTCCTACGGACGGAGATATAAATGTAAAAACGCCCCGTGAAGACCTGTATATTGATTTTAAGTATAATAAATCAAATGTAAATGACCCAAGAGTATTATATTTAGCGATACCAAATAAGTATGAGAGGTGTGAATAAATTTGCTTTTTTGTTTTTTATAATACTTTTTGTTGCGTCCACTCCTTTGTGGTCACAGCCTGGTTCTCAACGTTTAAAAAATGAACAAACGGCACTTGAGAAGCAAATTGCAACCACCAAATCTCTGCTTGAAAAGTCAAAAAAGAATACGCGTCTTTCCTTAGAAGAAGTGAACCTCATCGAACGACAGGTAGAATACCGTGAACGTTTATTGAGAAACATTGACAATCAAATTCGGTCTTCTGAATTAAAAATTGAGCAAAAAGAAACGAAAATTCAAGAATTAAACGCAGAAATTGAGCGCTTGAAAAAGCAATACGCCCAACTTTTACTGTATGCTTATAAAAAGCGAAACAAATATGGTGATTTGATGTTTATTTTTAGCGCAAAAACAGTTGAAGAAGCATTAAAAAGAAAGCTTTACTTGGAGAAGTTAGGAGAGATTCAACAAAAACAAATGCGTTTAATTCAACAAAATACTATTTTACTTAAAGAAGAAATTAAGGAATTAGATGCTGAAAAGAAAAAGCAAGTAGAATTGGGAGCACAAAAGAAAATTGAACGCGCTGAAATTATTAAAACCAAGAAAGAGAAAGAAGAAATCTACAAGCGTTTTAAAGACCAAGAAGATGAATTGCTCAAAGAATTAAAAAAGCAAGAAGAAGATAAGGAACGCTTAAAACAAGAAATTGCTGCGGCCATTCAAAAGGAAATTGCTGCTGAACGTGCAAGAATAGAAAAAGAAAGGCGCGAAGCCGAAGCCAGAAGAAAAGCTGAAGAAGCCAAGAAAAAAGCAGGAACTCCAACAGTTGAAAAACCTAAAAAAGACGAGGTAGAATTTTCATTAACAGCAGAAAGTGCTTTGATTGGTGGGAATTTCGCTTCCAATAAAGGAAAGCTTCCTTGGCCAGTTGAAAAAGGAACAATTACTCAAAATTACGGAAAGAATAGCCATCCTTCTTTACCAGGTGTTTTTACTCAAAACAATGGTGTAGACATCAGTACTCCACGAAACGCAAATGTGTTGGCTGTCTTTAAAGGAGAGGTAACCAGTGTGATTAACATTCCAGGTGCAGGAAGAGTTGTCATTATTAAACATGGAGATTACCGTACTGTATATTCAAACCTTCAAGATGTCTATGTGACCAAAGGAAGTATAGTGAGTACAAAAACACCAATTGGTTCATTATTGCCTAATCCAACAGGTGATATTTCTGTGGCTCATTTTGAAGTACATCATGTTAAAGGAAGCTCCGTAAGTCAGTTAAATCCAAACTTATGGATAGCTAAATAAACTTTAGGTATTTTAGCTTTACTTTTTTTGGTGAATGGTTCCTCAACTTTTTATGAATTGGAGAACTAAAGTTAAGTCCATTCATGCTTCAAAAAATAAACTTTATCCTGTTTTCTGTACAACTCAAGAAATTAAGCAAAGTATAAGCAACAAAAAAAGGGAACTCTTTTAGAATTCCCATTAATATGATAATAAAAGCAGTGATTATGCCGCTTCTTCCTCGTCGTCGAAAACTTTCTTTGGACGCATTTGTTCAATAGCTCCAAGGGTAATCCAATAAGGAACAACGAATGCCATTAAGAAAAGCAATAGCCAAAAAGCCATACCTGCAATTAAAAGAAACAGAACTAGACCGAAAATACTCATGATATATTAATTTTGTAAACTATTATTGTAAAGTCATTACGCGGTAAATTTAAAAAATAATTTAATAATAAACGATATATTATGGAATATAGAGTAGAAAAAGACACAATGGGTGAGGTAAAGGTACCTGCCGACAAGTATTGGGGTGCTCAAACAGAGCGTTCTAGAAACAACTTTAAGATTGGTTCACCAGCATCAATGCCAATAGAAATAATCCATGGTTTTGCATATTTAAAGAAAGCAGCAGCGTTTACCAACTGTGAATTGGGTGTTTTGGAGGAAGCAAAAAGAGATTTGATTGCTCAAGTGTGTGATGAAATCATCGCTGGAAAATTAGATGACCAGTTTCCTTTGGTGATTTGGCAAACAGGTTCGGGAACACAATCGAACATGAATACCAACGAAGTAATTGCCAACCGTGCGCATGTGATTGCAGGGAAAAAAATGGGAGAAGGAGAAAAAACTTTACAACCGAATGACGACGTTAATAAATCTCAATCTTCAAACGATACTTTCCCTACAGGAATGCACATTGCAATTTACAAACGTATTGTAGAAACAACTGTACCTGGAGTAAAGCATTTACGTGATATTTTAGACGAGAAAGCGAAAGCATTCAAAGACATCGTGAAAATTGGACGTACGCACTTGATGGATGCAACGCCTTTGACATTAGGTCAGGAGTTTTCTGGATATGTAGCTCAATTGGACCATGGACTTAAAGCATTAGACAATACAATGCCGCACATGGCAGAGATTGCTTTAGGAGGAACAGCAGTTGGAACAGGAATCAATACACCAAAAGGATATTCTGAATTGGTAGCAAAGAAAATTGCTGAATTCACGGGTTTACCATTCGTTACTGCGAAGAATAAATTTGAAGCTTTAGCAGCTCACGATGCTTTAGTAGAAACACATGGAGCATTAAAACAATTGGCCGTTGCGATCAATAAAATTGCCAACGACATCCGTATGATGGCTTCAGGACCCCGTTCTGGAATTGGAGAGTTAACCATCCCTTCAAATGAGCCAGGTTCTTCAATTATGCCAGGAAAAGTAAACCCAACACAGGCTGAAGCAATTACTATGGTTGCAGCGCAAGTAATGGGGAACGATGTTGCGGTAACTATTGGAGGAATGCAAGGTCATTACGAATTGAACGTTTACAAACCAATGATGGCCGCTAATGTATTAGAGTCTGCACGCTTAATTGGAGAAGCATGTGTTTCTTTCGCAGACAATTGTGCAGCAGGAATTGAGCCAAACCAAGAGCGTATTGATGAATTGGTAAACAACTCTTTGATGTTGGTTACTGCATTAAACACGAAAATTGGATATTACAAAGCAGCTGAAATCGCAGGAAATGCACATGAGAAAGGCATTACTTTAAAAGAATCTGCTTTAGCGCTCGGTCACCTTACCTCAGAAGAGTATGATGAGTGGGTAGATCCGAAGAAAATGACAGGTGATAACCACTAAATTCATTCTGAATTAACTTTCAGAAAGTTTTTTACTAATTAAAAGGTTGTTGACGGAAATAAAACTTCATGTCGGCAACCTTTTTTTATTTTCCAAGTAATCTTAAACAAGAAATACTGTTTGCAATTCTAAAAACAATACACTCAGCTCCTATGAGGCCTAAGAAAAACACGGAAAATGTAGAACCAAACATCTTTAAGTTTAAGCTTTAGCCTTTTAATCAACAAATAAGACCGTTTAAAACAAAGAAGAGGACAAATCAACCTGAAATGACTATCTTACGATTGCTAAAAAATTATCAAAACGTAAATATGAAAAAATTATTATTATCCGTTGCATTTGCTTTTGTTGGATTATCAGCAGCATTTGCGCAAGAACCTTACCCTTGTCATACGGATGAAGTTACTCAAGAGTATGAAGAGTCTTTATCTTCAGAAGAAAGAGTTCAACTTCAGAAAAAGAAAGCTGCATATGAATTAGAGATACAAAATTACATAGCAAACAATCCACAAATTACCTCCGGATACACAGAAAAATCTGGAACAATTTCTTACATCATTCCCGTAGTTTTTCACATCATTCATGAAGGGGGTCCAGAAAATATTTCCGATGCGCAAATCAAAAATGCGCTGAAACACTTGAACGATGATTATCAAAATTTAAACACTCATTCAAATTCAATTGTAACAGAGTTTGCAAATTTAGTTGCCGACATACAAGTGGAGTTTAGGCTCGCTAAAAAAGATGAGTCAGGAAATTGTACAAATGGAATTACACGTACTTTTTCAAGCGCATCTGATGGAGGTTCTGAATCACAAAGAATAAATGCTGTTAAAGCTGAACATGGAGACTGGCCAGGTACAAAATACCTAAACTTCTTTATCGCTAAAGACATTGGAGGAGCTGCGGGTTATACAAGGTACCCTGTTAATGGAGGGTCAACGATGAGCAATGGAATACATGTACTCCACAACTATGTTGGGTCTATTGGTACTGCTGGGTCGAGTGGAACACACACATTAGCACATGAGGTGGGCCACTGGTTAAATCTACCACATTTATGGGGTAATTCTAATGAACCAGGCTTAGAAAGCAACTGTCAATTAGATGATGGAATTGCTGATACACCAGTAACAAAAGGATGGAAAACATGTGATTTACAAGGTGAATCGTGTGGAAGTTTAGACAACGTTCAAAACTTTATGGAATATTCCTACTGTACTGAAATGTTTACACATGGACAAAAAGCAAGAATGCATGCAGCGCTTAACAGTGGAATTGGTGGAAGAAAAAATATTCATAAAGCATCAAACTTAGCGCATACAGGAGCTTCTTTTACAGGATCAGTGTGTGATGTTGATTTTGATGCAAACGTTAAAGTTGTTTGTCAAGGTGAAACAGTAACATTTGAAGACTTAACATACAACGAAATAACAAGTAGACAATGGAGTTTCGAAGGAGGAAGTCCAGCAACAGCTACTTCTGAATCTCCGGTGGTGAGCTATGACACTCCTGGAGTTTATGAGGTTAAGTTGGTTGTTTCTGATGGAACAAATTCTTTAGAAGAAAGAAAAAGTACTTTTATAACAGTTTTAAATGATGGAGCCACAATACCATTAATGGAGGGCTTTGAAGGTTCAGACAATATAGATTATTCATTCTGGAGAACTGAAAATCCAGATGGAAACAATAAGTTTGACATTTCATCTGATGCTGCTTATACAGGAAATCACACTTTAAAATTAGAGAATTTTGGACAAGCTGCCGGAAGCATAGATGCTATTGTATCTCAACCAGTAGATCTTTCTAACGCTACAGAGGATGTAACAATTAGTTTCCGCCATGCCTATAGAAGAACTGACCCATCGAACAGAGAGTATTTAAAAGTATTGATCTCTAATTCTTGTGGTGAAGATTGGAATCAAAGAAGAACATTGAGTAGTAGTTTACTGGGTACAGACATCGCGACAAGCTCATGGGCACCAGCATCTCAAAATGATTGGGTAACTACGCATGTGCTACTTCCAAATTCATACCTTGTAGACAACTTTATGGTGAAATTTGAATTTGAATCTGATGGTGGAAACAATATTTATATCGACGACATCAATATCTATTCAGGACCAAGTGAACCAATATTAGGTCTTGAAGAAAACAATGGTTTTATTCAGTCATTTAATGTTTATCCAAATCCAGCGAATGATGTGGCCAATGTTTCATTCACGACAGAAACCAATCAAACGGTAAATGTTTCACTTGTTAATATGATGGGACAAAATATTCAACACACTACAATTCACGCAAAAACAGGTGAGAACTTAGTGATGTTAAATACCAATAATATTGAAGCTGGAGTTTACTTTGTAAACATCGACGCTGGTGGAATCCAACAAACAAAACGTTTGATTATTCAATAGATTTTTTCATAAATAGTTTGGAAAAGTGGACAGTTAGTTGTCCACTTTTTTTTATCCAATAAGATTTACAAGCAAATATTTATTTGACTAAAGTCTATTAACTATCTTTGAGGGTTGAATCCGATAAAAGTCGGGTGAATTTTAAAAAGGTTAATTAAAAACTATGAGCAATTTAGAATTATCTGATCAAGAAGTTCAACGTAGAGAAACGTTGACTAAATTACGTGAACACGGAATAGATCCGTATCCTGCAGCATTGTATCCTGTAACGGATAAAGCCAAACAGATTAAGGAAAACTACGAAGAAGACAAACAGGTTGTAATTGCTGGTCGTTTAATGCGCCGTAAAATTCAAGGAAAAGCATCATTTGGAGATTTACAAGATGATACTGGCCGTATTCAAGTTTACTTTAACCGCGATGAAATCTGTCCTGGTGAAGATAAAACAGTCTACAATGAAGTATTTAAAAAATTGTTGAACTTAGGTGACTTTATTGGAGTAAAAGGGAAATTATTCAAAACGCAAGTAGGAGAAATCTCTGTTAAGGTTGAAGAATTTACAATGTTGGCAAAAGCATTGAGACCTTTGCCATTGCCAAAAACAGATGCAGAAGGAAAAATTCATGATGCATTTACAGATCCTGAAACAAGATACCGTCAGCGTTATGTTGACTTGGTTGTCAATCCCCATGTAAAAGAAGTATTCGTTAAGCGAAGCAAATTGTTTTCTGCAATGCGTAATTACTTTAACGAGGCTGGATATATGGAGGTAGAAACTCCAGTTTTACAACCCATTCCTGGTGGAGCAGCAGCACGTCCATTCATTACACACCACAATGCCTTGAATATTCCATTGTACATGAGAATTGCGAACGAATTGTACCTGAAAAGATTAATCGTTGGTGGTTTTGATGGAGTTTATGAGTTTTCTAAAAACTTTAGAAACGAAGGAATGGACAGAACACATAACCCAGAGTTTACAGTGATGGAAATCTATGTGGCATACAAAGATTACAACTGGATGATGGAGTTTACTGAAAACCTTCTGGAGCACTGTGCCCTTGAAGTGAACGGAACATCAAATGTTACTTTCCAAGGTCAAGAAATTAATTTTAAAGCACCCTATAAACGCGTTACAATGCGTGATTCTATTATAGAATTCACAGGTTTCGACATTAAAGGGAAGTCGGAAGAAGAACTAAGAGCAGCTTGTAAAGACTTAGGAATTCCTGCAGATGAAACAATGGGGAAAGGAAAGTTAATTGATGAAATTTTTGGTGAAAAATGTGAAGGAAATTACATTCAACCTACATTCATTACAGATTATCCTAAGGAGATGTCTCCTTTATGTAAATCACACCGCGATGATCCTGAATTAACAGAGCGTTTCGAATTAATGGTGTGTGGGAAAGAAATTGCCAATTCATATTCAGAGTTAAACGATCCAATTGACCAAAGAGAACGTTTTGAGGAGCAAGTACGTTTGGCAGAAAAAGGAGATGACGAAGCGACTGAAATGATTGACCAAGATTTCTTGCGTGCCTTGGAGTATGGAATGCCACCTTCAGCTGGATTGGGAATAGGAATGGACAGATTAATCATGTACCTCACCGACAATCCTGCAATTCAAGAAGTTTTATTCTTCCCACAAATGAAACCAGAGAACTTTGGAACGAAGAAAGGACCTGAATTAAATGAGAATGAGCAGTTGATTTTTGATTTGTTGGCGAAAGAACAATCCATGGAATTGAATACATTAAAAGATAAAACAGGATTAAGCAACAAACAATGGGATAAAGGTGTAAAAGGTTTAGCGAAACACGGTTTAACGAAAGTGACTAAATCTGAAGATACTTTGACTATTGAACTGGTTGATTAAACTTATCAATTGATATGAATATTTAAGGGCAGTTTTCAAATGAAGTTCTGCCCTTTTTTGATTAAAATAAAAAATATATGAAAATCTCAAATATATTAATCGCAACAGTTTTATTGTTTTCTTTCGGTTTAAACAGCTGTGGAGAGGACACGAATGAAAATGAAACAATTGACAATACTACAATTGTAAAGGACGCCAAAAAGCTTGTTGATCTTCAATGCAAAGTCATGCAATTGGTAGGGAAAGCAAAAGGAGGTGACTCAGAAGCACTTATGGAGAGCGAAAAATTCAATACCGAAGCTGAAAAAGTATCCCGTGAATTAAAAGAGAAGTACACCACTCAAGAAGACCAAGAAAGGTTCGCTAAGGCATACGAAGAAGCGCTTGGAGATTGCAATTAGTGGTTGCCTGCAGATCAGATTCAAGAAATGATTTTATTCTGGCCCAACCCGTTTCGTACTCACAAAGACCATTCTTAAACACGGAGTTTACAGCCAAAAATGAAGTAACAGTATCGTTTTTTGATTGCACTTGTTGAGGAGAATAACGCACTACAAAAGAATCAAAATCTTCATTTCCAACATATCTTGTAAGTAAGTTCAATGTAAACTTATTTGAGCTACTCTGTGTTTTAATAAACCCAAATAGTCGCTTAACAGTAGAACCACTAATCGTTTATCCACATTGATCAGAAATGGCATACGCTAAATTATCACAGTCTTTAGAATGAACGATTTTAAAAGCATAAGTATCTCTTACCTTCTCAAGTAATAAATCCAATGCGTTATGTGATAATGGTTTTGACATCTGCGACAAATGTAAGGACTTCTTAGCTTGAAAAAAGCTGTTTTTAGATTCTTGATTGGTTTGATAAAAGGAAATTGATCTATTTCAAGGTAAATTTATTCCAACTTAACGTCATTCATAACAAAACCAATGAGAACAATACACATCGATATTTTAGACAAAATCAAAGGAATGGAATGTAGTTCTTGTGAAAAAAGATTTGTGATAACGGAGGAAGAGTTTAAGATAAAAGGGACTGTTAAATGTCCACATTGCGATAAGAAAAAGTTTACCAAATTAAAATGGGAGGAAATTATTAACCTTAAGAAAATATAATTTAAAACTCCATTTATATACCATTTAAAGCACACCGCACCTAAATCATAAAATGTGGATAAAATGGGTTAAGAATTACATTCTAATTCCACCCCTTTTATTTCCATTAAACACAGACCGTCTAACTTTTTCAAGAATTTTAATCTTACTTTATAATTTATAAAATTTATTTTTCATAAAGATTGAGTGCCTAAAGCTTAACACAATGAACTACAAGCGATGTTATTTTAAAAACAATCTACATGAATGGGAGAATGAGAAAGGATTTAAGCGCATAGTCCTATTGGTTGAGAAAGTGAACGAAACCAGATTTTTCTATAAAAGTTTAAAACTTCTGTATAACAGCTGTTAAAGAATTCAAAGCCCGTTTTCTTTTAGTTCAAAGATAAGTGATATGTTTACAGGATTGAGTTTTATAAAACAACACGCAACTATGTCATTACCTTTAAGGTGGAGCAAAGCAATCTATTTTTTATTCATTTGCACACTGCCTGCGAATGGCTTGTTTTCCCAAACTCTTTTACAAGAGGATTTCACTAATTATAACGGAACTGCTTCTACTCTTCCTACAGATTGGTATTTCTCTTCTCACGGTAGTTATTCGAGCACAGTATTCTCTGGAACAAGTGGTCCAAATTCATATAAATTTTCAGTAGACGGTGCTACGATAATTAGTCCCGAGTTTCACAATGCTGATAGTCTGTATTTTTGGATAAAAGGAGCTGGAATTGACTCCTTAAGCAATTTAAATGTCCTTGAATCTACAGACACTATAACTTGGACTTCAATCGCTAATATCAATGCCATAAATAAAACCTCAGCATCTGGCAAGAAATGGGGGTTTGCACTTCAATCAAACACTAAGCATGTAAAGTTTTCTTACGAAAAATCTACAGGAAATTTAGCGTTCGATGACTTTAAAGTAATTCGTTCACAAAATCAAAATAGCTATATTCATCCTGCAGATACAGCAATTGCAGAAGGAAAAATAAAAATATACTTTAATCACCCAGTAGATACAACAGTTTCATCAGGCGTGAATGCCTTGAATATTGGAAATAAAATGCTGGATACTTTAGCTGCGTATATCAACAGAGCCAAATACAGTGTTGATATATCAATGTACAACTATTTGCATACCAATATGGAGAAAATTGCTGATGCAGTCAACAATGCATACAGCCGTGGAGTTGAAATCCGTTGGATTTATAATGAAAGTGCATCGAATACAGGATTGACATATTTAAATAGCAATATAGCCACCCTCGGAAGGTCTTTACCCAGTGGACTAATGCACAATAAATTTGTAATTATAGATGCCAAAAGTCCAATCAATAAAGATGCAATTGTACATACTGGCTCTACCAATTGGGGATGGCATCAAATAGACAACGATTTTAATAATTTAGTGGTTTTTCAGGATTCGCTATTTGCTGATGCATATACCAAAGAGTTCAATCAAATGTGGGGTGGTTCGGACTTACTACCCGATTTAACACGGAGTAAATTTGGAGCCAATAAAGCATCTGTTCTCACGAATCATACTTTTAATATTGGGGAAGTACCTGTTGATTTATATTTTAGTCCGGCAGATCCAACCAACCAAATGATCATTAACAGCATTAATAGTGCAGAAAGCGATCTGTACTTTGGTGTTTTTTCATTCACTCTCGACCAAATTGCAAACGCCATAAAAAACAGAATTCAAGATGACGTATTCACTGCTGGAATAATGGGAGCTGGAAGCTTACCACACAGCGCCTATGCGATACTTGAACCTTTAATGGGGAACAACTTACAGATAGATGGTGGTGGTGAGGTATATCACAGTAAAATAGGAATTATAGATCATTCGAATCCTTCCTCAGATCCTCAAGTTATCACAGGAGCACACAATTGGTCAGTTTCAGCAAATACGAAAAATGATGAAAACACTGTAATCATTCACAGTGCAGTTGCCGCAAATATGTTTTATCAGTCTTTTCATCGTGACTTCAACTCTTTGGGTGGAACATTAGGTCAACGCGAACATAATAAAGACAACCTGAAGGTTAATGTTTATCCTACTCCATTCAGTAAAGTATCTACTTTAGAATTCACCTTAAAAACCCCTACTCAATTAACAATAAAAGCATATAATTTAAACGGAAAAGAACAAGTTGTTTTAACAAATGAAGAGCGTTTCGACAAGGGTATGCATTCCATTCAATTTGCACCAGAAAGTAACGGAGTTTATGTAATTCTGATTCAAAATGGAACCCAGACGTATGTCTATAAAACAATCAAAACTGAAAATTAAACCTTAAAGCCCATGAGGCTAATATCGTCTACTTGTTCTTCATTCTCCATCCATTCTAACAAAGCATTTTCAAGGTTAGCTTTTTGATCCTTTAAGGGCAAACTGAAATTCTGAATGATGAGCTTTTGAAGTCTTTTATACATCATTTTCTTGCCCTTCTTACCTCCAAATTGATCAGCATATCCATCCGTAAAAAGATAAATAGTATCACCTTCAATCAGTTGAAATTCCTTAGTGGAAAACGAACTGACAGCTCCACCAATGTATTCTTTATCTCCTGTTATTTTATATAAGTCAATTCCATTCTGACTGATTTCAATCTTCTGATTTTCTAAAGGACCAGAAGAAGACTTTCTCACGATATACATTGGATTATTGGCACCAGCGAATTGTAAAACACGTGTTTGCTTATTGAAGTTACAAAAAGTCATGTCCATTCCATCCCTTACCGCTTCTTCACTGTATGTAAAGTTTTCTGAAACAATTGTATTCAGTTGATCGAGCACTTTACCTGGTGTTTCAACTTTATTCTCCTTCACAATCTTATTCAATCCACTGTGACCAATAAAGCTCATAAAAGCACCAGGAACACCGTGACCTGTACAGTCAGAAATTGAAAATAAAGTATTTATTTCTAAATCTTCAACCCAATAAAAGTCTCCTGAAACAATATCTTTAGGCTTAAAGAGAATAAATGATTCATTCAGTTGATCCTTTATCACATTATACTTAGAAAGCATACCTGTTTGAATCCGTTTCGCATAATTAATGGAATCAGTAATGTCTTTGTTTTTCCGTTCTATTTCTTCCTTACTTGCACTAATAACGTTGTTTAACTTCTTAGATTTTAGATAGCCTCTATAAATAAACAAGGAAAGAAGAATAAACAAAGCGATACTAAGTGTGGTGAAAAGGATAATGTTGTTCTTATTTTGAAGCTCTTTTTCAGCAATCACTCGATTCTTATTTAGAAGCTCAATCTCATTGACTTTTTGAGCAGTTTCGTACTTCACTTCTAAATTGTAGAGTGTGTTTTCTTTATCTTCTATAAAAACCGAATCTGTGTAAGTATCGTACAGTTCTAAATACTCAAAAGCCAAATCATATTGCTTTAATTCTTTATGTATTTCGGCGAGAAGTCTTAGGCTTCGTCTTTTAAGTGTAATATCTCCTAATTCATCGGCTATCTCAATAGCATTTTGAGCATAGTCTTTGGCCTTTTGATATTTCCCCAAATCAAAATAAATAGAAGCTATATTTCCTAAGTTGAGAGTTAAAGTATATATGTTATCTGTTCTTTTATTGATTTCTATCGATTTCTGATAATATTCAATTGCCTTATACTTCTCACCCATAGAAGAAAATGCCTTCCCTATATTGGTGTAATTATCAGCTATTGATTCATCATCGTTAATTTGTCTATTCAACACAAGCGCTTTTTGGATGTATTCAATCCCTATTTCGAAATCATTCATTCCTAAATAGGCCAACCCAATGTTATTCAAAGAAAATGATCGTGTTTCTGCATCTAAATCTTCTGCTCCGACCTCTATGGCTTTAGTATAATATACTACGGCTTCCTTATAGTTCCTTTTTTCATAATGAATCAATCCAATGTTGATATATGAAGCACTCATCAATCCTAAGTTACCCTCCTTTTCACTGCAAGACAAAGTTTTAAAAAAGTAGATGGAAGCATTTTCAAAATCGTTTAGCATATAATAGGCCACTCCTATGCTGTTGTAGGCTTTACAGTTTCCTTCGATTTCTAAAGTTTTATAGTTTGAAATAACACCATAATAATCCCCAGCTTCAAAAAGAGAATCTGAATAATCATTTGCTTGCCCTTTTAAGCAGAAAACAAACATGACCAACAATAAGTAATAGGGTTTCATCAACTTGAAGTTTTCAACAAATATAATTTAAAATTTGGAGCTGAAGAGCGCATAGGAAAGAAGGCAAAAGTTTGAACTAAAGCACAAGTCCCCTGATAATCAATTTAAAAACGCTTTAAAAAAACAAGTTCAATTATGAAAATAGAAATAATTATTTATATTTATACATCTTAACCTAATAAATGCCCCTAAACAAAGGCAAATGGTTTTATAATGCTGTAACAATGGAGTCTAGAAACCATTTTTTAAATAAACAGGGTGAATCTGAAAAACCATAAGAGTAAGAAACTAAGATTATCTATATGAAAAATATTAAATTACTAATTGGATCTTTACTATTCATCTCATTAACAATGACAAGTTGTGGAGGAGACACCATTCAAAGTGATGCAAAAAAAATGGCCGAACTTCATTGTGAATCAATGAGCTTGATGGAAAAAGTAATCGCTGGGGATGAAGACGCAATGTTAGACATAGAGAAACTTGGAGAAAAAGCGGGAGGATTCGAAAAGGAAATCAAAGGAAAGTATACAGAAAAATCAGAACAAGAAGCATTTGCCAAAGCATTTGCTAAGGAAATTGAAAAGTGTAATTAATACTATACAACTTCAGAAAACGGGACACTCTTAAATAGTGTCCCGTTTTTTGTTTAAATCACACCTGAGTTTCCTCCTTCGTTCATAACTTTTAATTACTTCTTCTTTAAAAAACGCTTTACACATCTTGACTTTGTATTTTTGTGGGAAATCAAAAGTAGCGTATGTTTTTAGAGCAATTTCCCGATAATGGTGCGTACCACGGCTGGATAGAAGTAATCTGTGGTTCAATGTTTTCTGGTAAAACAGAAGAGTTAATTCGTAGATTGAGACGTGTGAAGTTCGCTGGTCAAGAACTATTGTTGTTTAAGCCGAGAATTGACAAACGCTACAGTGAAGAAAATGTAGTGAGCCACAGTGGAAATAGTTTTGAAGCCATTCAAGTAAATTCTGCCAAAGAAATTTTAGAGCATTGGACAAATGAACGCATCGTTGCCATTGATGAAGCACAATTCTTTGACGAAGAGGTTGTTGAAATAGCCAACCAACTCGCATCTAAAGGTGTACGCGTGATTTGCGCTGGACTGGATATGGATTTCCAAGCCAAACCATTCGGACCGATGCCTTTTTTAATGTCTTCAGCTGAATATGTAACTAAAGTTCATGCAATTTGTATGTCTTGTGGTAACTTAGCACAGTTTTCTCACCGTAAAACAAAAGAGAAAGAACAAGTACTCGTAGGTGCAGTTGATGAATATGAGCCACTGTGCAGGGCGTGCTATAATAAAATTAAACATTGAATTTAAACCTTACCCATAGAGACTTAGTCGATATTGTTTCAGGAAAAGTAGAAAAGCTCACTGAACAGAAAATCGATATCATATATTATGATACCCGTATCATTAATACCAGTAGAAATGGTGTGTTTTTCGCTCTAAACGACAGAAGAAATGGACATGATTTTGTTCAAAAAGCGTATGATAAAGGAATCCGTTGTTTTGTAGTGAGTCAAGAGATAGAGTTACCCAAAGACGCTACAATAATCACTGTCGAAAATACATTACGCGCCTTACAGCAAGTTGCAAAGCACCACAGAAATCAATTCTCTTATCCTGTTCTTGCAATTACTGGAAGCTTGGGGAAAACAACCATTAAAGAATGGCTTTACTTCTTGCTTTCAGATGAACTGAACATTATCAGAAGTCCGAAAAGTTTTAATTCCCAAATAGGTGTAGCTATTTCATTGTTAGAAATGACAGATGAGCACGATTTGGCAATTATAGAAGCTGATATTTCGCATCCGAATGAAATGGAATTTATCGAAGAAATGGTCTCCCCTACTTTAGGGATTTATACAGGAATTGGACACTTCTATGCAGATAATTTTGAATCGCAAAAGATTCACGCTGCCGAACATTTAAAACTATTTAAACATACAAACATCACTTTTTCATTAGACAAACATAAAAGTGAATTGCGCAGAAGTAAGATCAATGGCGACTTTGTGAAGAGTGAGGAGTGGAATGCAATTGACTTTACGAGGCTTTCTTACCCAAGCAATAGAATTATAGTTTTACATGTAGCTCAATTTTTAGGTATTGAAAAAGAAATTCTCCTAAAGAAAGCAACACAACTACCCGTTCTTTCTAATCGAATGGAAGTTTTTGAAGGGCAAGACAATAACCTCATCATTAATGATTCATACAATATTGATGTAGACGCATTAGAGCAAGCACTTTCATACCAGTTCTCTTCGGATGAACGCAAGGATAAAATTGTGGTTTTAGATTTATCTTTTGTTGAAGAAAATCGAAAAAAAGCCATCCTCAATGTAGTCAATAGCTATGCACCTAAACAACTGTTTATTATTGAAGACAATAAAGTTCCACAAGAATTAATGGAGGTGAAAAACTCAAGCATTCTTTTTAAAGGATCTTACCGTTCACGTTTAAAAGATACTGTTCAGCTTTTTAAAAATAGAAAGCATGAAACGTGGGTGGAGTTTGATTTAAAAGCAATTGAGCACAACATACTAACATTCCAAAATAAACTGCCAAAGCAAACAAAAACTTTGGTCATGGTGAAAGCTTCATCCTACGGAACTGGCGATGTGAATATCCCTCACTTTCTTCAACAAATGGGCATCGATTATTTAGGAGTTGCTTATACAGATGAAGGAACAACGCTGAGAGAAAACGGCATAACTCTACCTATTCTTATCATGAATACGGAAGTAGATGCTTTTGAAGATGTGATTCGTTTCAAATTAGAACCTTCACTATTTTCTCTTGTTCAATTAGAAGCTTTTTGCAAAAGACTAAGACAAGATAATATCACAGGATTCCCAATTCACATTACGGTTGAAACAGGTATGAATCGTTTGGGGTTTTATCCTGAAGACATCAATGAATTAATCGAAAAACTTAAAGCACTACCAGAGGTAAAGGTAAAATCTATATACTCTCACCTTGCAGATGCTGACAATCTAAATCCTGAATATACTTTACAGCAAATTGAGCGTTTTAAAACCATGAAAAATGAGTTTGAAAAAGGTTTAAACGATCCTTCCATACTTTATCATATTCTCAATAGCGAAGGAACAAGCAAATTTGGAAAAATTGCTGCATTTGATATGGTAAGGTTAGGAATTGGTGTATTTGGATATACTTCTACAGCTGAAAAAGATGAGCTTTTACCTTCAATCAGATGGAAAACTACGATTTCACAAATTAAAACTATTGAAGCGGGAGAAACAGTTGGCTACAGTCGAACTTTCAAAGCTGAAAGACCTATGCAAATTGCTACACTGCGGATTGGATATGCAGATGGATTTAGACGTAGTTTAAGCAATGGCGTCGGTGCTGTTTTTATCAACGGTGTAAGTTGTCCTGTTGTAGGAAATGTGTGTATGGACATGACCATGGTAGATGTCAGCAATGCAGTCTGCCAAGCTGGTGATGAAGTAGAGATAATAGGTGAAAACATCAACATCAATATGTTCTCAAAGCGTTTAAACACGATTCCCTACGAAGTAATGACCAGCATAAACAAAAGGGTGTCAAGGGTTTATTTAAAGTAATTGTTAAAAATTATAGAGTTACGAAAAGATGCACCAAACTATCGCTGAGATTCGCAGAGGAACGAGAGAAATGCACTCCAGAGATTCATAATTCATAATTCAGCATTCGTAATTGATTCACTCCACATGTTAAACATAATTATCAGCCATAACTGATTATATAAATAGACTTTTCCGTCCAAGTATTGTTCTTTCAACTCCATTATTTCATCCACTTTATAGAAGGAGTACTTCGCTAAAACTTCAGGATTTACATATTGATCCAATAAAGGCTTCAATTCATTACTCAACCATAAATTCAATGGAATTCCGAATCCCCATTTCGGACGATCAAATAAGGAAGGGGGCAAATACTCATAAAGTACTTCTTTCAATAAGTATTTAGCTTCACCATTTTTACGTTTTAGGCTGATGTCCAAATTCAACGAAAATTCAACCAATCGGTGATCTAACAATGGAACCCTTGCTTCGATCCCATTTTGCATCGTTGCTCTGTCAACCTTTGTAAGTAAATCACCTGGCAAGTAATATTTTAAATCGTAAAAAGATTGTCTTTCACTGACCAGTAAAGCACGTTTTGTTTTCCCCAACGCTAAAGGAGCGTAATCATTC
>Ga0209075_1001069_pt1 | contig 26205 bp, 22 predicted proteins | sample Stecom2011_FD_187523 | JGI IMG/M metagenome (GOLD analysis project Ga0209075, IMG submission 187523) | Agricultural soil microbial communities from Utah to study Nitrogen management - Steer compost 2011 (SPAdes) (version 2) | ecosystem: Environmental > Terrestrial > Soil > Agricultural land...
GGCCGATTTTGTTCAGCTTTAGGTCTTCCAGTAGCGGTTTGAGCTGGCTTAACACATCGTCTCGGTCAAGCTGGTCGGGGGCGCCCATGTAATCATGGCCGAGCGGTACGTAGGCCGCTTTGCCGGGTTCGATGGCGAAGGAGACGCCAACGATCTCCGCATCCATGTAGCGCAGGCTGGTGGTTTCGGTGTCGAAGGCAAACCGGTCGGCGGCACTCAGGCGCTTCAGCCATTGATCCAGCTCGGCCTGATCGGTGATGACGGAGTATTCTTTGTTTGGGGCTTCGGGCGTGCTCTGCAGGGTGGGCCCTGCGGAATCGGCTGCGGCGCCGTCAGCCGCTGGTTTACTCTGATGGGAGCCTGCATTCTCCAGTTCGTTGATCCAGCCGCGGAATTCGTATTCGCGGAACAGTTCAAGCAGCGATGCATCGTTTTGTTCACGCTCCTGCAGATCTTCCAGGCCAAAATCCAGATCGACGTCCAGGCGGATGGTGGCCAGTTCCCGGCTCAGGGGCAGGGTGTCGGTGGCATCCCGCAGGTATTCGCCGATCTTGCCTTTGATCTCAGCGGCGTGCTCGATCAGGTTATCCAGGTTGTTGTAGGTCTCGAGCCATTTCACGGCGGTTTTCGGGCCGCACTTGTTCACGCCCGGGATGTTGTCTACCTTGTCGCCTACCAGCGCCAGGTAGTCGATGATCTGCTCTGGCGTTACCCCGAACTTTTCGATTACACCATCCCGGTCCATGGCGGTTTCGGTCATGGTGTTGATCAGGGTGACATGATTGCTCACCAGCTGAGCCATGTCCTTGTCGCCGGTCGATACCACCACATCAATACCTTTGCTGGTGGCTTCATGGGCCAGGGTGCCAATCACGTCGTCCGCTTCAACGCCTGGCACGATCAGAAGCGGCAGGCCCATTGCCCGGACAATCTGGTGAATCGGCTCAATTTGCATCGCCAGGTCTTCCGGCATGGGTGGCCGGTTGGCCTTGTACTCTTCGTACATGTCATGACGGAAGGTTTTGCCCTTCGCGTCAAACACCACCACGACTTTTGAGCCCGGAAAGTCTTGCTCCAGCCGGCGCAACATGCTGATCACGCCCTTAATGGCGCCGGTAGGGTGGTTCTTGCTGGTAGTCAGCGGAGGTAGTGCATGGTAAGCACGGAACAGGTAGGACGATCCGTCTACCAGGACCACGGGTGGAGTCTTTTTTTCAGTCATGTCAACGCAGGTCCGGATTCTGATTGAAGCGTGGGTTGGCTTGTGCAACTCTTTAAGCAGTGTGCAATTCAGTCGTCAGAAAGATGAACCAAAGGGTATCACGAAAATGAAACGAATCGCCTGTTCCGCCCTGTTGCTGAGCTGCTTCTCTGTGCCGTTGATGGCTCAGGATGAAGGGGCTCTGGATGCCACGCCGGTGGTTACGCCGCAGGAGCCGGTTGTGATTTCGGACTATCAGGCGCCAGAAGGTGGCCCTGAGATTGTTATCCGTCCCGGCGACAATGAGGTGTTCTATGAATACCGGGTGAATGGCCAGCTTATGGAAATCAAGGTTGTCCCGGAAGCGGGCCCGGAGTACTACCTGGTACCCGCGGATGGCGGTGGCTGGGTGCAGGATACCGAGTCGGATCTGTTGATCCCGAGCTGGGTGATATTCCGCTGGTAAACCGGTTTCTCCTGCACCGCCACTCAGATCAGGTTGATCTGCACGGGGTCTGAGCGACGGCTTTCAAGGCCTTCCACATCCACAGTGGTGATGGAGAACTCGTAGGCCCCCGGAGGCATTGAATCAAGAACGAAGCGCGTTGTGCCTGCGTCTTTGAGCGCAATCACGTCGTAGCTCTCTTTGTGTTTCAGGCGGTAGTAGATGCGGTATTCCGATATTTGCCCGGGTGCCAGCGAGGAGCCATCCTCACGGGTAAGGGGCGGAGTCCATACCAGAGTTCGGGGCGTCAGTTGCGTTGCCGGTTCCTGGCCTGCATCGGCAGATTGACGATAGGGCTCATCTGCGGCGGCGGGCTTGCCCAGGGTGGCCAGCAGATTGCTTTGCGCCTGTTTGAGACGAGAGTCGGCAACCTGAGACGCGCGTTGGGTATCCATTTTGGAGGCGCGGGTGTCTTCCTGACAGCCTGTCAGAACCAGGGTGGCTAAAATCAGCGCAAACGCGGAACGCGCACGCAGAAACCTGTGTGGTGCAGGTAATAAAAAGAAGCTCATGGTTCACTCGCATGCGGGGCCATTCAGGGTGGCCCTCTGGTTAGTGCGTATGAAGCCTGAATAAAACCGGGAGACGGGCTTAAAAAAACAGTGTGCGATTATGCCAGCGAATAAACTGTGATCAAGTGAATAATCCGTAAAAACCGAAACAGTTCTTTTAGTATGAACATTCTAATTTTTACCCGTACCTTGGAGCATGAAAGTTACTAAAGGCTCCCGAGAAGTATCCGGTTGTGGGGCCGCACAGAGTCGACAAACCAAGGAGAGTTATTATGGGTAAGCTGAAATCCTACCAGGAACAACTTCAGGACATCGTTGAGAAAGGCATCAATGCCGCTGAAGAGCAGCAGAAGAAGCTGGCTGCCAAGCCGTTTGAGTATGCTGAGAAACTCGAAGCAGAAGCTCGTGAATACAGCGTGAAGAGCCTGCGTAAGCGTTACAATGGCTATTCCGAGAACCTGTTTGGTCAGCTGCGTAGCCTGAACAGCCGTTTCGGCAACTTTGCTGCCGAACTGGTTGCCAAGCTTGAGAAGGAAGCTGCCGAAGGCGCTGATGCTGTTTCGGAATTTGCCGACGACGTTTCTGACGCCGCTCAGGATGCAAAGAAATCCATAGCTGCCAAAAAGCCGGCTCGTAAAACTGCACGTAAAGCACCTGCCAAGCAGGAAGCCGCTTCTGCCTGATTGATCGTCGGCGCAGATGTGCAGATGCTAAAAAGGCGCTCCATAGTGAGCGCCTTTTTTATGGTTGAACCTTGGGATGCTATTTTGAGTCTTCGGGCGGTTCCAGAGGGAGCGTGCGCTCCGAATCGGTGATCTCTTCGAGGCGCTTGATGTCTGCGACAAAATTCTTGGTAACGGCATCGATTTCCTGTCTCTGGGCAGAGATTTCCCTTTCTATATCCCGTATCTGAGACTCCAGCCTGCGGATCTTCTCAAGGGTGGACTCGGGGATCTCCCTGCCGGCGCGCTCCATGTCGGCGGCCCGGCTTTGTTCGTTGTCTAGCTGGCTTGAAATAACTGAAATGTTGCCTCGCTTCAGCTGAATGATGCCTTCAAGCTCGCGAACTTTGCGGTACATGGCCCGAACGGCCTGATCCGGATGACTGAATCGCTTCAGTAACTGGCGATCCAGCTCTATCTGGATTTCCTGTTGCTTGAGACGTTCTTTCTCGGCCTCCCGGGCGGCCAGCTCCTCGGCGGTTGGTGCTGCTGGAATGGTTTCGACGACGCGGCCGTTACTGCCCAGAATATCGTAGCCGCGTTTGGTGGCTTCCTGAGGGATGGTGTTGCTGATCACCAGCTGTCCGTTTTCGTCCGTGTAACGATACATGCCAGCTTGCACGCCGGCCGAGAAAAGCAATCCCAGCGCAGCAAGCCCGGCGATAACCGGAGACGTGGTCAGGCGGTGTTGCATTTATCAGACTCCGTAACGGTCCCGATAGTTGGCTACGTTCTCCGTGTGGCCGCTAAACTCCGGGTTGGACTTCAGGTAGTCCAGTACCTGCTCAAGGCGAATGATGCTTACCACGGGAATGCCGAACTCCTGTTCGACTTCCTGGATGGCGGAAAGTTCTCCGTTGCCTTTTTCCTGTCGGTCCAGGGCAATCAGGACGCCGGCAGGCTCAGCCCCGGCACTACGGATGATCTCTATAGCTTCCCGAATGGCGGTGCCGGCTGTGATGACATCATCAACAATCAATACTTTACCTTTTAGCGGGGCGCCAACGATGTTGCCACCCTCGCCATGATCTTTCTTTTCTTTTCGATTAAAGGCAAATGGTTTGCTGTTACCGTCTGTTGCAAGGGCCATGGCGGTGACCGTGGCCAACGGAATGCCCTTATAGGCGGGTCCGAAAATAATGTCATAATCCAGACCACTGCGTTCTATCGCGGCGGCGTAGGCCCTGCTTAACTGCAACAGGTCGTCTCCGGTGTTGAACAGTCCGGCATTGAAAAAGTACGGACTGGTGCGCCCGGATTTGAGTGTGAATTCTCCAAAACGCAGAACATTCCGCTGGATGGCAAACTCGATAAATTTTTGCTGATAGTCGTGCATGACAAGGCTTCTGGCGGGGTTTGATCTTTAATTAAAGCGTAAAAACGGTATCATACACACAAACCGAATCAGGGAACACGTATGCGCGTAGTATCAATCAGCGTCAATGGTCTGGAGCAGGCTGTTGAAAAGGGCTTTTTCGAGTGGCTGGCGGAGCAGGATGCAGACGTGGTGTGCGTGCAGGATCACCGTATGCGCGCCTATGAGGTTGAAGATAAAAATCTGATTCCGGAAGGTTATGAGGCTTACTTTATCGACGGTGAGCTGAATGAGCATGGTGGAGTGGGTATTTATACCCGTCATTTCCCAAAAGCGATTATGTACGGTTTTGCCAATGAGCAGGCTGACCGCGAAGGTCGCTTTATTCAGGCGGATTTCGACAAGGTGTCTGTGGCCTGTGTGTTGGCCCCGTGTGCGCTCGGTCGCGAGGAAGAGCTTGTTGGTGAGGACGATCTGACCGTTCTTGATCACAAGGACGAATTCATGGAAGCGTTTGGCGCTCACATGCAGAAGACGTTGCGTAAGCGCCGTCAGTTTATTGTCTGTGCGAACCTGCAGACGGCTCACCATGTAACAGATGCCAGCCCGCTATACCATAAGACCGACTTTTCTGGCTTCCTGCCGCACGAACGTGCCTGGTTGGACCGTTTGTTTGATGAGATGGGTTGCGTGGATGCGTTCCGCGAGATCAACAAGCAAAGCAGTCAGTTCACCTGGTGGCCGGAGCAGACCGAAGGTTCTCGCAAGAAGGCAGGTATCCGGGTGGATTACCATTTGCTGACGCCGGGTATTCGTAAAGCCATCCGCGATGGCTGGATTGACGACGATACCCGCTTTTCTGATCACGCTCCGGTGATCATGGATTACGATATCGAAATCGGCATCTGAGCCTGACGGCATAGTGTGACGTAGTGGGCCCGGAGGGGGAAACCTTTCCGGGACCGACTCCGGCCAGGGACGGCCGGAGTCGAGCGCACAGGGATGTGCTTGTAGCGTGTCCAGGAAAGGTTTCCCCCTCCGGGCCCGCGGGCGCCGATCTTAAATGATCAGGAAGCCAGAGCTTCTTTCTGAATTTCAAACAACTGATCAATCGCCTGCCGTGCCAGTGCCAGCATACTGTCCAACTCGGACTGCTCAAAAGGCGCACCTTCCGCAGTACCCTGGATCTCGATGAAGCCGCCTTGGTCAGTCATGATCACGTTCATGTCGGTTTCGGCTTCGGAGTCTTCCGGGTAGTCCAGATCGGCGACCGGGGTGCCCTTGTAAACGCCCACAGAGATTGCCGCCACCATCTGCTTCAGCGGTGATTTTTTCAGGCGCTTGGTGGCGACCAGGTGGTTCAGGGCATCAACCAATGCCACGCAGCCGCCGGTGATGGCCGCCGTGCGGGTGCCGCCGTCGGCCTGGATGACATCGCAGTCGATGGTGATGGTGTGTTCGCCAAGGGCCTGCATGTCGACGGCGGCGCGCAGGGAGCGGCCGATTAGACGCTGGATTTCTACAGTGCGTCCACCTTGCTTGCCTCGGGCTGCTTCACGGCCCATACGGCTGCCGGTAGAGCGAGGCAGCATGCCGTATTCGGCGGTGATCCAGCCTTTGCCTTCGCCGCGCAGGAAGGGCGGCACCTTGTTTTCCACGGAGGCGGTACAGATCACCTTGGTGTCTCCGAACTCTACCAGCACAGAGCCTTCGGCGTGGCGGGTGTAGTTACGGGTGATCCGGACGTCTCTGGGTTGCTCGGGCGTTCTGCCGCTAGGTCGCATAGTGTGTCCTGTTCGTGATGATCAATGACCGGCATGGCGCCGGGCGAGATTGGTAAAAGGGCTGGGAGTATAGCACGGTGATGCAAGGGGCCGGTGATGCCGACGTTTCATCTTTCTCAGGTTCGCCGCGCGAGCGTTTAGCCTGTTAAACTCGAAAAATCATCGACCCGAACTGGAGCCAATATGATTCGCAGCATGACTGCTTTTGCCCGTAAGGATACCCGCGGCGACTGGGGAACCCTGACCTGCGAGATCCGCACGGTGAACCATCGCTACCTGGAACCGTCGTTCCGCTTGCCCGAGGCGTTTCGGGAACTGGAAAACCGGTTTCGGGAGGAGTTGCGTAAGGGGCTGAAGCGGGGCAAGGTGGATGTGTCGATGCGCCTGCAGTCGGTCGAAAACGAGGTGCAGAGCTTTGAAATCAGCGACGAAATGGCCCGGGCAGTGAATGAAGCAGCCAATCACATTAACCGCCTGCTGGATAATCCGGCCCATATCAATGCGCTGGATATCCTGCGCTGGCCCGGGGTGATGTCACTGCCGGAGAACGACTACAGCGCCGCCAAGAACGCCGCCGCCGGTTTGTTTGCTGACACGGTGGCCGAGTTGGTGAGTGTCCGTGAGCGGGAAGGGGAGCGCTTGCGGCCATTGTTTGAAGACCGCCTGGCGACGATGAGCCGTTTGGTTGCCGATGTGCGTGAGCGGATGCCGGAGTTGCTGGCGGCGCAGGAGACAAGCCTGCGGGAGCGTTTTGAGAAGGCCAAAGTGGAGCTGGATCCCGAGCGTGTTGCCCAGGAGATGGTGATGTTGGCCCAGAAAAGCGATGTGGCAGAAGAGCTTGACCGGCTGGATGCTCACATCAGCGAGGTGACAGAAACCCTGCAGAACGATGACGCCATTGGCCGGCGACTGGATTTCCTCATGCAGGAGCTGAATCGCGAAGCCAACACGCTCAGCAGCAAAAGCATTGATGCCACAGTCACCCGCGCAGCGGTAGACCTGAAAGTACTGATCGAACAGATGCGCGAACAGGTGCAGAACCTGGAATAGACTACCTGAAGGGCAGGCAGGCCTGCCCGGGGCGTTTTGTCCGCTTCTTATTCCGCAGGCTTTATCGCCAGCAGATCGGTACGCAGATGAGTGAGTACCTTCTCGGCCGTGTTGCCGATCACCCGCGCTGCGAGGCCGGTTTTGCCGGTGGTGCCGATCACCACCATGTCAGCTTTGATTCTGTTGGCCACGCTCGTGATGACCTTTTGCGCCGGGCCGGACACGATGTGAATCTGCTCCGGCGTCAGGTGCCAGGTGTTGCGCAGGTGCTCGATGTTTGGTTTCAGTGCTTCTTCCCGCTTGCGGGCATGAGCCACTGGATCGATGATGTCGAGATCGGCCAGCACCACGGAGGTGTGCAGAGCATGTACCAGGTGCAACTCGGTCTCCATGGCCTTTGCCAGGTGCCATGCGCGGTCGATGATTCGGTTGTTCAGTGCTTTCTTGACCGGTTTGTCGGAGCTCAGATCTACGGCAGCTAGGATCGGTCGGGCTTTATTCCATTTTTGCTCAGCCACCAGCATTACGGGAGCGGCACATTCGCGGATAAGGTGCCAGTCGGTGGGCGTGTACATAAAGGTTTCGGACCGGTTGCCGGTTTTGACTACCGTACTGATGTGCTCTTGTTGGCAGTGGGCAATAATCCACAAATGAATCTGTTTCTCCCACACGGTGTGGGCGGATATGCTCAGGTCGTTGCAGTTGGCGAGTGCCAGCATCTGCTCCAGCCATTTCTGCCGGTGCTCAATCAATGCTTCTTTTGCCGTTTCCTGAACCGCCCGGTCTGCCGGCAGTGCGTCCAGATACTCATGCACGAAGGCCACCACTTCCAGGCTGGCACCGACCGCTCGGGCCAGTTCGATGCCGCGGCTCAGGGCGGTCTGGTTTTTGTGGGCAGGGTCCATGATGATCAGGAGTTTTTCCATGTGCGTAATCCGTCCGTTCTCGGGGAATTTCTGGCAATAGTACCAGTTGCAATCCGGCCGGGATGCGGAGATAAGTCAAACCCCGTATAATTTGCCGCTTTCTGGCCGTATCAGAGGCCGCAAATCGCCGTTCAGAAGAGGTCAAGCCATGAGTCAGGCCGGTGGGCAGGGTACCCTGTTTGTGATTTCCGCGCCGTCGGGAGCGGGTAAAACCAGCCTTGTGTCGGATATGCTCCGCCAGGATTCACAGCTGGGTGTGTCGGTGTCCCACACCACTCGTCCGATGCGCGAAGGCGAGCAGGATGGTGTGAACTACCACTTCGTCAGCCGGGGCGAATTTGAGGCCATGATTAGCCGGGGCGAGTTTCTGGAGCACGCTGATGTTTTCGGCAATTACTACGGAACCTCTCAGGTGTGGGTGCGTGAAACCCTGGCCAAAGGACGGGATGTTATTCTGGAAATCGACTGGCAGGGTGCGGAGCAGGTGCGGCGGCTGCTGCCGGAATGCGTCAGCATCTTCATTGTTCCTCCATCGGGAGAGATTCTGCGTGATCGCCTGGTTGGCCGGGGCACTGATGCCCCGGACGTGGTTGAACGCCGCCTGGCCGAAGCCGAGGAGGAGTGTCGCCACGCGGTGGAGTTTGATTACCTGGTGGTCAATGACGACTTCGGCGTGGCGCTGGCGGATCTGCTGTCGATCGTTCGCAGTCATCGGCTAAAAATGTCTGTGCAGCAAGTGCGCTACGGCAGCCTGCTGGCTGGATTGTCATCACGTGGATAGAACCGTGTGGTTAGCATGCCGATAGCGGCTTTCACTGTATACAAATTGAGCCGCGGGCAGTAAACTACGCGGTCTTGTAAAAGCACTTGTTATTTTTCGGGGATGATAATGGCACGAGTTACCGTTGAAGATTGTCTGGAACACGTAGATAACCGCTTCCAGCTGGTCATGCTGGCTACCAAGCGCGCCCGCCAGATTGCGACCAAAGGTGCTGAGCCAATGGTGCCGGAGGAGAACGACAAGCCAACGGTTATCGCTCTGCGCGAAATTGCCGCAGGCAAGGTATCCCGTAGTCTGCTGACCGAAGAAGACGACGAGTAAAGTCAGCGTCTGCCGGTATTCGTAGAATTACCTGCAGAGCGTCAAGAAGCATTGAAATCTGTCTCTGCGGTTTTATAGTGTAGCTATAGAAACCCGCCGGAAAGACAAGGAAGAGCCCGGATGCACGCATTCGGGCTTTTTTGTCCCTGGCAAACAGAACTTGGTGGAGGCACGGTGTCGTTAGAGGCAACGGTTGAAGAGCTGGCCCAAGAGCTCAGTTCATATCTTGATACCAGTCGCATTAATCAGGTGCGCAGGGCCTACTATTACGCCGAACAAGCCCACGAAGGGCAAATGCGCAAAAGCGGTGACCGCTACATTACCCACCCGTTGGCGGTTGCTCATATCCTTGCCGAGCTGAGGCTGGATCACCAAAGCCTGATGGCGGCCATGCTGCACGATGTCATCGAGGACACCGGCATTGCCAAGGATGCGCTCTCAGAGCAGTTTGGGGATGACGTGGCCGAGCTGGTGGATGGCGTGTCCAAACTTACCCAGATAGAGTTTCGTTCCCGGGCTGAGGCGCAGGCGGAGAATTTCCAGAAAATGACTCTGGCCATGGCCAAGGACATCCGTGTGATTCTGGTTAAGTTGGCGGATCGCCTCCATAACATGCGCACGCTGGGGCCCATGCCATACGAAAAACGCCAGCGGATTGCGACTGAAACTCTCGACATATATGCCCCTATCGCCAACCGGTTGGGCATGCATTCCATCTCCACCGAACTCGAAGACCTGGGGTTCTGCTCCCTCTATCCCATGCGCTCCAAGTACATCTCCAAGGCAGTAGAAAAGCTGCGGGGCAGTCACCGGGAAATCATCGATGATATCCGCGGCAAGTTGCAGGAGAAGCTGGAAGAACGAGGGCTTCCGGGGCGAATTCTCGGTCGTGAAAAACACCTGAATTCCATCTACAACAAGATGAAGTTCAAACAGAAATCTTTCCATGAAATCATGGACGTGTACGCCTTTCGCATCATCACCGACACCGAAGATGACTGCTATCGCATTCTGGGCGCCGTTCATAGCCTGTACAAGCCGCTCCCCGGGCGTTTCAAAGACTACATTGCCATGCCCAAAGCGAACGGCTACCAGTCGTTGCACACCACCTTGTTCGGTATGCACGTGAACATCGAAATCCAGATTCGTACCGAAGAAATGGAGCACATTGCCAACAACGGCATCGCGGCCCATTGGATGTACAAGCACGAGGAGCCCGGTGTCACCAACATCAATCAGTCTCGTGTTGATCGTTGGGTGAAAGGGCTTATGGAAATGCGGGAGCGGGCCGATGATTCCATGGAATTCATCGAGAACGTCAAAGTAGACCTGTTCCCTGATGAGATTTATGTTTTTACGCCCAAGGGCCGGATTATGGAGTTGCCCAGTGGCGCAACACCGGTGGATTTTGCCTACGCCATCCACACCGATATCGGTAACGCCACCGTAGCCTGCCGTATCAACCGGAACCTGGCATCACTCAGTCAGCCGCTGCAAAGCGGCCAGACGGTGGAAGTGATTACTGCCCCCGGTGCCCGACCGAATCCCGCCTGGCTCAGTTTTGTCACGACCGGAAAGGCGCGCAGCAGTATTCGTCACGTGCTGAAAACCCGAAAGCGTGCCGAGTCGCTGGAGCTTGGGCGTGCATTGCTCAAGAAATCCCTGAAAGGCTTTGGTGCCAAGTTGGCGGATATCAGCGATGGCCAGAAGCAGGCCGTGGTCAATCACAACCAGGTGAACAGTTTTGATGACCTGATCAGTGACATCGGCCTCGGTAACCGGATGGCCTATCTGGTTGCCCGCCAGCTGATAACCGGTAATGAAGGTTCAGAATCAACGGTGAGCCTCGAGAATGCCAGGGCAGATCAGCCAGGGCCGGTAACCATCAGGGGAACAGAGGGCTTGCTGTTACGGTTTGCCTCCTGCTGCAAGCCGATACCGGGTGACCCGGTCGTCGGCGTTATGGATTCGGGAAATGGCATGGTGATTCATTCAGACACCTGTGCCAGGCTGCCGGAGGACGATGATGGTCGCGCCCGGTTGACCCATTTGAAGTGGGCCAAGGATATTACCGACGAGTTTTCGGTAGAGTTGAGAGTTGAGCTCGAGCGGCAGCGAGGCGTCATTGCTGAAGTGGCCAACGCCGTCGCCATGGCCGATGGCAACATCGAGCGTATCAACGTTGAAGACCAGAATGCGAAATTCGGCATCGTCAGCCTGGTGGTTCACGTAAATGGGCGTCGCCACCTGGCCAGAGTGATGCGTCGGGTGCGTAACATTCGTGCCGTAACCCACATAAGCCGGGTTCGCCATTGATTGCGACCTTAGCGTGGTTGACAGTGGCCACGCTCAAGGGTGACGATTGGCGTTTTGCACGAGAGGAAATTACAGGTCATGACCAATAAATCTGTCATCCAGACCGAAAACGCGCCGCAAGCGATTGGCACATACTCCCAGGCCGTCAAGGCGGGGGATACGGTGTATCTGTCTGGCCAGATTCCGCTGGACCCGGCAACCATGGAAGTGGTGGCGGGTGACTTTGCCACCAAAACCCGGCAGGTGTTTGAAAACCTCAAGGCGGTATGTGAGGCAGCCGGTGGTGAACTCAAGGATATTGTAAAGCTGAACATTTACATGACCGATCTTGCCAACTTTGCCACCGTCAATGAAGTCATGGCGACCTATTTCCAGGAGCCGTATCCAGCTCGCGCCGCCGTGGGTGTGGCAGCGCTGCCGAAAGGTGTACCGGTGGAAATGGAAGCCGTGATGGTGCTCAGCTAAGGTTGTTGATCATCTCCCGGTACCCTGCGCGAAAGTCGGGGTACCGGAATTCGAATCCGCTGGCCAGCAAACGCTGGTTGTTGCATCGCTTACTGCCGGCCCGGCCCCCTTTACGAGCGCTCTCTACCGGATCTTTGCACGGCACCTGCTGCCGAACCCACTCAACAACCTCGTCCAACCTTACCGGCTCGCAGTCGCTGGCAATATACAGATTTTCAAGCTCCCGACCTTTCAGTGCCTGTTCGCTCAGGTAAGCGACCACCCGGGCCGCATCCTGCTCATGAATTCGATTGCTGAACGGAGCCGGTGGTTGCGGGTTCATCCCGCCTTCAAGAACTTCCTCGAGAAAACGCTGGCGTGTGGGACCGTAAATCCCGCTGAAGCGCACCACGGTCGCGGGATGACGGCTGTTCAGAGCGGTGTGTTCACCCTGCAGAATCTGGGCGCCGGTGAAACGGTCCGGTTGGGTGGGGCTGGATTCGTCCACCCAGCTGTCATCGTTCTGGGCATAGACACTGGTGCTGCTGATAAAGAACAGCCGGGTCAGGGGCTTGTCGCCGATAGCGTCCAGTAGATTCTGCAGTCCCGTTACATAAGCGTCGTGGTAGCCCTGCTCGTCGTACCCGGATGGCGTCAGGCAGTAGATGACGATGTCCAGGTTATCAGGGACCTTGTCCTGAAGGGTTTCCGGGCGCGTGAGGTCAGCGCCGATGCCGGTTATGCCCTCTGGCACCTTATCCGGGTTGCGGCGCAATCCGAAAACCTGCCCACTGCCGGCAAGTGCCGTGGCAATGTCTCCACCGAGCTTGCCGCAGCCGGCCACCAGAATTCGTGCAATTTGCTTGTGCTCCGTCATTGCCATAGACAATTTCAATCCTTATCCTTTGGCTGATAAAGTAAGTGCAACTTCGACCCGAAACATCCGACCGGAGCCCACCATGACCCTCACCGAGTTACGATACGTTGTTACGCTTGCCCGGGAAAGGCATTTTGGCCGCGCCGCGGAGCGTTGTCACGTCAGCCAGCCTACCCTGAGCGTGGCCGTGAAAAAGCTGGAAGACGAGCTCGGAATCTCCCTGTTTGAGCGCAGCAAAAGCAGTATTCGGGTCACCGAAGTGGGCCAGCGGATCATCGAGCAGTCTCAGCGGGTTCTGGATCAGGTTGGCGTGATCCGGGATATGGCCCAGGACGGCAAGAATCAGCTCAACTCGCCGCTGAAAGTGGGTGCCATTTATACCATCGGCCCCTACCTGTTCCCCCACCTGTTACCTGAGTTGCGCCGGGCGGCCCCGGAAATGCCGCTGTACATTGAGGAAAACTACACCGCGAATCTGCGCCAGAAGTTGCGGCACTCAGATCTCGACGCGATCATTATCGCGCTGCCGTTTGAAGAGCCGGAGGTGGTTACGCTTCCGCTGTATGACGAACCCTTCGTCGTCTTGTTGCCGGCCGGCCACCCGCTGACCAAAAAGGACGAGATCACGGCCGAGGAAATGTCCAAGGAGCAACTGTTATTGCTGGGCCCGGGCCATTGCTTCCGGGATCAGGTGCTCGAATCCTGCCCGCCGCTGGTGGACGCCATCACCAAGCGTGCCGACAACGACCGGCCGGCACTGGTTACCGAGGGCAGCTCACTGGAAACCATCCGTCACATGGTAGCTTCCGGTCTTGGCATTACCGTTCTGCCGCTCTCCGCGGCCACGGCGATCAAATACCAGGAAGACATTCTGGCCGTGCGGCCGTTTGCGGCCCCGGTGCCCTTCCGTACGGTGGCCCTGGCCTGGCGGGTCACTTTCCCCCGGCCCAAGGCTATTGATGTGCTGTCTCTGGCGGCCAGCCAGTGTCGTGTCATTGAAAAGGCCAAAACCGACACTCCGGTGGCTGCAACAAAAGCCTGAGGCGACCATGGCGTCACTGGAAGACATCTCGGTAACCCAGATCAAGGGCGTAGGAAGCGCCCTGGCCGAAAAGCTTGCCAAGCTGGGTATCCACTCCATGCAGGATCTGCTGTTCCATCTGCCGTACCGGTACGAAGACCGCACCCGGGTGGTACCCATGGGCAGTTTGCGAATCGGCGATATTGCAGTAGTGGAAGGGGAGGTGATGAAAACCGACCTGGTCATGGGGCGACGCCGAAGCCTTCAGGTGACTTTGCGTGACAACAGTGGTTTTCTGGTCATGCGGTTTTTTCATTTCAATGCGGCCCAGAAAAACCAACTCAGTGAGGGTGCTCTGGTACGCTGCTTTGGGGAAGTCCGCCCCGGCCGGGCTGGATACGAGTTTTACCATCCGGAATATCAGGTCAATCCACCCCCTATGCCATCGGCTTCCGAGGCAACACTCACCCCCGTCTACCCGCTGACCGAGGGTATTCAGCAGCCCAGGGTACGCAGCCTGTGCCAGCAAGCCCTGCAGTATCTGGACCGGCACCCCATCAAGGACTGGCTGCCTCCCGAGTTGCTCGCGGATTACCAATTGCCTGGCATTACTGACGCGGTGAAGCTGGTGCACTCGCCACCGGCCGGGGCACCGGTGAATCAGTTGGTGGAAGGCCGCCATCCGGCCCAGCAAAGGCTGGTGATGGAGGAGTTGCTGGCTCACCAGCTCAGTCTTTTGCAGGTGCGTGAGCAGATTCAGGCAAGGGCAGCCCTGCCGCTGCTGCCAACCGGAGACTTGACCAGGCGTTTTCTGGAGGAGCTGCCGTTCAGCCTTACCGGCGCGCAGCGAAACGTCGTGGGGGAGATCCGGCAGGACCTGAGTCAGCCCATCCCCATGCTGCGCTTGGTTCAGGGGGATGTGGGCTCTGGCAAAACCGTGGTGGCGGCACTGGCTGCACTCCAGTCGGTGGGCGCTGGCGCTCAGGTTGCGTTGATGGCACCGACAGAGATACTGGCAGAGCAACATTACAACAACTTCCGGGGCTGGCTGGAGCCCATGGGCATTCAGTTGGCGTGGCTATCCGGCAAGGTTAAAGGCAAAGCCCGCCTCCAGGCTCTTGAAGCCGTTGCAAGCGGCACCGCTCAGGTCGCCATTGGTACCCACGCTCTGTTCCAGGATGATGTGCAGTTTCAGCGCCTGGCACTGGTGATTGTCGATGAACAGCACCGGTTTGGTGTGCATCAGCGCCTGGCGTTGCGGGAAAAGGGTGTTGGAAGCGCGCTGGCCCCGCACCAGCTGATCATGACCGCCACGCCAATTCCGCGCACACTGGCCATGAGCGCATACGCCGACCTGGATACCTCCATCATTGATGAATTGCCGCCGGGCCGTAAACCCATCGAAACCATCGTGTTACCGGACAGTCGGCGGGAAGACATCATTGAACGCGTGCGAAGTGCCTGCCGCGAAGGCCGTCAGGCCTATTGGGTCTGTACCCTGATTGAAGAGTCTGAAGCCCTGCAATGTCAGGCGGCCGAAGTGACGGCGCAGGAATTGTCCGAACGCTTGTCTGACTTGAAGGTAGGCCTGGTGCACGGCCGGCTCAAGGCTCAGGAAAAGGCGGAGGTGATGGAACGCTTTAAAAACGGTGAGCTGGACCTCCTGGTGGCAACCACGGTGATCGAGGTGGGGGTGGATGTGCCCAATGCCTCCCTGATCATTATCGAAAATCCGGAGCGCCTGGGCCTGGCCCAGCTGCATCAGCTCCGGGGGCGAGTCGGCCGGGGAGAGCAGGCCAGTTTCTGTGTGCTGATGTATCACCCCCCATTGTCGAATAATGGTAAGGCCCGGCTGCAGGCATTGCGAGACAGCCAGGATGGCTTCGTTATTGCGGAAAAGGACCTGGAAATACGTGGCCCGGGTGAAGTTCTGGGCACCCGACAAACCGGCCTGATGCAGTTCCGGCTCGCCAATTTTGAGCGCGATAAGGGGTGGATAGAGCCGATCAGGAAGATGGCGCCAGGCCTCATGAAGCATCCCCGGGCCGTTGATGCCCTGATTCGCCGTTGGCTGGGTGAAAAAATCCGGTATGGCGAGGTGTGACGCACAGGGAAAATTTGAACCGGGTTGATGCAAACCCGATATTTGCCTGTTAATAGCCGTATACTCACTGCAGAATGCATAGATATAGTTTTGAAATGCACCTACGGAGGTATTGATGGAACTCCCCGTTGTGGTTCAGCAAGCTTTGGGTGAGAACGCCATGGGCGTGTCTCTGCGAAGTGTGAACCAGGTTAAGCCAGAATACCTGTTGCGGATGGTTCTGCTGAATGACAGTCAGGGCAACCTGCAAGCCATTTGTCGTCGCGACGACATGCTGGACCTGGAAGCGCTGAATAAAAGTCTTGGCCGGGATTTCCGAATGATGCAGCGCCGAGAGCAGATGCGGGTACGCCAGCGTGCGGGTTTGCAGGAGTTGCCGGCCTTGCCGTCGCTGACAGGCTGGCCGACGGTCATTGACCGCCGGGTGGACCAGCAGGAATGCATAGCGCTTGAGCTGGCCGAGCAGAGCCTTGCCATCATGATGCCGGCTGAGGATTTTCAACAGCTGACTGCAAAGGCGGACCGGGGGGATTTTTCGGTCGATACCCAGTCGATTTCCGTAAATCTGGATAATCACAGCGCCGACCGGGATCAACTGCACACGGCCCTGAAGAAATTCACCGGCCTGCGCATTCAGCAGCGCCTTGAAGACACGTTGGAATTGCCGCCTCTGCCGGAAACAGCCCAGCGCATCATTCATTTACGAGTAAACCCCAATGCCGTTATGGGGGACTTGGTCGACGTGGTCGAAAGCGACCCGAGCCTGGCTGCGCAGGTTGTCAGCTGGGCTTCGTCGTCGTTCTATGCCGCTGCGGGGCAGGTGCGTTCCGTACACGATGCCGTCTCACGGGTTCTTGGTTTTGATCTGGTCATGAACCTGGCCATGGGGCTGGCGCTTGGCCGTGCCCTGAAACACCCGAGTGATCACCCGGACGGCTACGTCGATTACTGGCAGCAAGCCATCTGGCAAGCGCAGTCTGCTGGCATATTGGCCAGCATGATGCCTCGGGGCAAGCGCCCGCTGTTTGGCCTGGCGTATCTTGCCGGATTACTTCACAACTTTGGTCACCTTGTGCTGGCTCAGGTGTTTCCGCCGCATTTCAAACTGGTTTGCCGCTCACTCGAGGTTAATCCGAACATTGATTCCAGTGTGATTGAGCATTACCTGCTGGGCATTACCCGTGAGCAAATTGCCGCACAATTGATGGAAAACTGGGGCATACCAGACGAAGTTACCTTGGCGATTCGTTACCAGAAGAACCCTACCTATCACGGTCCACACAGTGTGTATGCCCGCCTGCTATGGCTGGGCCGTCAGATGCTGACCAGCCGTGGTATTGCCCTCGGTGCCGGAGAGGCTGTCAGTGAAGAGGTGTTTGAAGAGCTGGGGCTCGAGCGCGATGCGGTGGAGCGCCAATTTGATGAGCTGGTCCAAAATAAAGACAGCATCATGGCTATGGCCGGCATGATGTCGCCGAGCTGACCAAAAAAAGCCGGCCTGAATGGCCGGCAATATCACCCGTTTTTCGCAGAGTCGTCCCAACTTATCAGGAGAAAACAACACAGGAGCCGCGCCCGCAGCACCATGGGCAACACTCCTGCTTTAAATTTAGACAAAGCTTCTGAAAAGGAAAGGATCCCGGGACACCAGAAAAAAGGTGAACGGCGTCTCAGTTTCTGTCGGGCGGCAAACTCTTTGAATTCGTTTGTGAAAGCTGGAAGTCCCTTGCTTTCAGGTTGCAAAAAATTACAAAACTCAGGCGTTAGTCAAAGCGAACGTGACGGATTGCAGTCGCGGCTTGGCGAATTTCATCGGCATGTTCCTTCTCAACCGCGTATCGCTCGGCGTCCATTTTCTGAACCAGGTCGGGTTCTGCTGCCTTTCTCGCGCGGTGCGTGGGCATGTGCTGGAGCTTGTCATGAACCTCTTGAAAAACACGGTAGGGCTCCTTGGCAAGGAGCTCCGGAGCCACGTGGTCCAGCAGACCCTTGAGGCGCAAACAGGCTTCTGAATACTCAACCTGCTTCTCCTCAACGGCCATGGCAATGATCCGGATACTTTCGATCATTTCATCCCGGCGCTTGGCCTGGAACTCTTCTGCCTTTTTCTGACGCAACCGTTCCTCGGTCAGTGCGCGTGATTGCCGCCAGATATAGAACAGCAATACGCCGATAACGACGAGCCCGATAATGATAAAGGTCAGTTGCAGGCCTCTCGGCATGGTTCGTCTCCCTGTACTGGATGAGTCAGGCCCGCGGAGAATTCGCTCAGGCCTGCTTGGCAAGGGCGTCAGTTTGCCAGACTTTCACCTCCACTGCTTGTCCGTTCAGTACAGAGGTGCCGGATACCGGGTCTATATCTGTATCATCCAGCAGATCGTTGATACTGGCACCTGCATGGGCGGCGGCCACCGATTGCCCGGTGCCGGGGCGGTTGTGGCCCCAGCCGTGAGGAATAGAAACCACCCCTGGCATGATGTCATCGGAAATCTCAATCGGCAGAACGATGGATTTCTTTCCCTTGAGTATCTGTGCCTGCATTCCGTTTTTGAGTTTCCGCGCCCTGGCATCGTCAGGATGAATGATCAGGGTGCACCGATCTTTGCCTTTCACCAGTCGGTGGCTGTTGTGCATCCAGGAGTTGTTGCTGCGGACATGGCGTCTGCCGATCAGTTTCAGGCACGACCCTTTCGAGGGGGCGGGGGATGCAAGTAGTGCCTGCAATCGTTCTACGTCGGCAAGGTATCGCCGTGGCGCCAGATTGATCTTGCCGTCCCGTGTGTACAGCCGATCTGGCAGCGTTGGTTGCAGCGGGCCGAGATCAACACCGCTGGGGTTCTGTTTCAGGGCCGAGAGTGAAAGACCTTTGGGCAGATGCTGCCAGCGCCGGTTGAGCGGGCTCAGGTTGGCGAGCTGCTTGAGTGGGTGGCGGTTTGGCAGAATATCCAGCACCAGGTCCACCGCCGGCTGGAATAGTGCGCCAAGCTTGCCCGGATGGGCGCCGTAAGGGCCGGAACGAAGCATTAAATCCAGGAGCGGGTCTGGCCCCAGTTTCTTGAAAGCCTTCCAGCCCAGCTCGGATCTTAACGGTAGTTTTCCACCTTTGCGCTGTTGCTCCAATCGGTGCGCCAGTTCCAGCATGATCTGCCAGTCATGGCGAGCGTCCGGCGCCGGCTCGAACAGGGCTTCGCTGTATTTGGCCACATTCCGTACCGCGACCATGTTGAAGATCAGATCGTAGTGGCTGCGCTCCAGCGCGGCGGTCGGCGGTAGAATGACGTCGGCGTGGCGGGTAGTTTCGTTCAGGTAGTAATCAATCGATACCATGAAATCCAAATCCGCCAATGCGTTATCAAGGCGCTGGCCGTCGGGGCTGGAAAGCACGGGATTACCGGCAACGGATACAAAGGCACGGATTTGTCCTTCGCCTGGCGTCAGCATCTCATCAGCCATGGTGCTGGAGGGGTACTCGCCCCCAAACTCCGGCAGCTTGCGAACCCGGCTATAGCGTTTGCCGAAGTGTCCGGCCTGGCCGGACATGGCACCCAGGGCCACCAGATCCACGGCCGGTTGGGTAAACATCACGCCGCCCGGCCGGTCCAGTTTGCCGGTGAGGATGTTCAGGCAATAGGCCAGCCAGGTGGTGGTGCCGCCAAAGGCTTGTGTGCTGGTGCCCATCCGGCTGTACAGCACGGCTTTGGGAGTGGTGGCCAGGTCCCGGGCCAGCTGGCGGATTGCCTCGGCGCCGATGCCTGTGTGTTCCGCCACGGCCTCCGGCGTGAAGCTCAGGGAAGCGAGGCGCAGCAAGTCTGCGTCTTTCGCCAGTTGGGTGATGGCTCCCAGGTTAACCAGGTTCTCCGAAAACAGGGTATGTACCATCGCCATCAGCAACAGGGCATCGGTACCCGGGCGAATAAAATGGAATGAGTCGGCAATACGGGCAGTTTCTGTGCGGCGTGGATCGATAACCACCAGTTTGCCGCCCCGCTGCTTGAGTTCCTTCAACCGGCCGCGTACATCCGGCACGGTCATCAGGCTCCCATTTGAGGCCACGGGGTTGCCACCGATGCAGATGAACAGGTCGGTGTTATCGATATCCGGAACCGGAAACAGGATCTGGTGCCCGAACATCTCCAGGCTGGCCAGCATATGAGGTAACTGATCGTTAGACGTGGCAGAAAAGCGGTTCTGGGTGCCAATCGCTCTCAGTAATGTGGTGGTGGTCATCAGTGCGCCATGGTTATGAACATTCGGATTGCCCAGATAGACCCCCACACTGTTCTTGCCGTGGGCCTTACGCACTTCGTGCAAACGCCGTGCAACCAGCTCAAAGGCGTCGTTCCAGGATATCTCCTGCCACCCCGTAGCCGTTTTACGCACGGGTTTGCGCAGCCTGTCGGGATCTTCATGCAGATCCTGTAAAGCCACCGCTTTCGGACAGATATGACCGCGGCTCAGTGGGTCATTGTCATCGCCCCTGATGTTAGCAATGGTGCCATTTTGAACCTCAATGGCAACGCCGCACATGGCTTCGCAAAGGTGGCAGGTGCGGTAGTGGATGCCGTTTTCCATGGAATCTCCCGAATTATTCTTGTGCTGATTTCGATGGCTACGCTGAGCTTGGTTTCAAAGTGAAACCAGATTAGCAGGAAATGAGAGCAAGGTGAAAAAGTGATTGTTGGATATATCAGGCGGTAGAAACAAAAAAGGCCAGCCCTGAAGGGCTGGCCTGAGGAGGGAAGGACCTGAGTTACTGCTGAGCCGGTAGGTCTTTTACCGGATTGGAGATGAAATTGAGGTAGACACCTTGTTCCGGAATGATCAGCGGAATTTCAGTACTGATAAGTCCAATCGCCAAGGCTTCCACGTCAATGTGCGGGATGTTGCGGTTGCGCTGTTCAATTTGCATGCGGCCGTCGTCGAAAAAGGTCACTCGCCCTTCGAGTTCCAGTGTGAACGGATAAGCGAAAAGGTTGTGTTCAAGCGGTAGAGGAATGGTACCTATCGCAGCCGAGAGACCGGGTGCATCCAGGAACAGCTCTGCTTTCGTCTTGAAAACGGTCTCCCCGTTGTCGTTTTCCACGATAATGCCCGGAATCAGGCTATTGCGGGGACATCCCGCTCCTTCGCAGTTTGGGTCATCTTTGGCATAACGCATTCTTAGCACCTGAGGGCCGGTTTGGGACACGGTGCTCAGCAACGACAGATGAACTTCGAGAGAAGTCGTCGCCAGCTGCGTCGGGTACAGGAGTACCTTGACGCCTTCCTTGCCGGTTTCCGGATCAATGCCCGGGCCTATAACTTCGGTGTTCAGTGCGTAGGTCTGGTAGATAAACTTCTTTTTCGGGCAGTCTGAGCCGCTGACGGCACAGCCGACTCGGGCATCGCTGGCATGATCCGCGGTTACCAGAAGTTTGGCCGCATTGGCTGAGGGCAGATAACCTTCAGCATCGTTACCTTCGTGATTGAAGGGCTCCAGGCAATCCTCACTTCCGAGGCTGTCGCAGTCGATGGCGAGGTTGGAATTGGTGTCTCGAATCGGTAGATTCCGAAGCGGTGTGAATACGGTTTTTGCGGCTTCGGCACCGGTGAAAAAGATCTCAAGGTTGTCTGGACCATTGTCGCCATCTCCATCATCAACGCCTTCGAGCAGGTCGGTCTTTAACGGAATGCCGTCAGTGTCACAGATGGAGGAGTATTGTCCCTCTAGACACGTTGATGGCGTTTCAGAGGAGGCAAGTGTATAGCGATAGTGGGCTCCGACTTCCCAGGGTGCTTCCGGATAGAAGCGGATACGCTGGTGGTTTTTCTCCAGTCTTCCGGGAACTTCGCTGTTCACGACAGTTACTGAGCCATCGGGTTCTTGGGACACTTGTTGAACGACAAACGTGTTGCCAAGGATGATCGAGTCCAGGTCCATTGTCTTGGAGAATACAACGGTAATCGGTCGGTCGGCGGGCATCTGGCTTACCGGTAGCAGGTCTCCGGAATTGGCATCGTCGCCAGTCCAGCACTTTCCAAACACTCCGTTGTCCAGGTCAAGCGTGTCAGCGTAACTTGTTTCACAGGGGTAGCCGGGATACGTGGTAAGCGCCAGTGGAAAGCCTTTGTTGGATGGGGCTCCATTGTCCTCAATGGCCGGCAGGTTAAAGTCCAGCGATGATGTTGATGCGGTATTGCCTGCCAGGTCCTTTAGTCCGTCGACAGCGACTGAGTAAGGAATACCGTGCTTCAATCCTGCCCGTGGACTGATGACCAAAGCTGTACCATCCGATTGAATTTGCAGGTCTGAAACGGGAACGCCGTTTTCAATAAGGCTGATACTGTCGAAAATAGAGGCAGGGTCCAGCGGCTCATCAAAAAACAGGATCACTGGGTCGCCAGGTCGTTGCATGGACTGCCGGGTCGCAGGAATGGCGTCCTCCGGGCCTGGCATCCAGCTCACAAGCTGGGGTGGAGTGTTGTCCATTTCACGAAGCATTTCGGCGTCCAGTACAGAGTCGACGTCGGTGGCCGCCTGCAGGTGAAAAGCGATTGTCGAATCGGTGTATTCCTGGCCAAGCAGGTTGGGTTCAACCATGCCGATGGCATCGATCGTCAATACGCCGTTTTGCACCAGCGCTATGCCGCGTAGCTCAACGCCCATCAGGTCCTGAGACAAGGCGGCGTTAGGCTGCGCCTCGACAGTGTTCATGGCAACGTCCATAAACAGTGTAATGTGGCGCGGTGCGTTCATGTCGTCAGTGTAGGCGTTGGGGCTCATATAACCGGAGGCATCGGACAGCATGGTGACCTTGATGTCACCTGTAGTCTGAAGCTGACCGGTTGCTGCATCCAGTACCGGTACCTTGCCGCCAACCAGAACATCGAGGCTGGTGCTCGTCAACACACTGCCTTTTGGTATGCGCAGTGGCAGAGCTTCGTCGGCTTTGAATGCCGGCGCGTAAGCCAGTTCCGCAAACAGGTCGCCAGTTTGCTGTGACGGACCTGCTTCACCCTGAAGTACAGAGTTCAGGGTGACGGCGTTGATGGCCTGATCGTTGAGTACAGAGGTAGTGGCTCCGTTCGCTGAATCGACAGCTGATTGCTGCAGCACTACGGTCGGGCCGGTATCTCTGGGGGTGAAAGTGAACTCCTGGCTGAAGCGTTCACCGTCCTGGCCGTTGGTCAGGCTGGTGAGATTGTTCAACTTCAGGGTGTAGGTTTCACCCGAATTCAGTATGTCGGCCTTGCTGCCGCACTGCTGTGGCTCGGCGGTCACGCACGGGTCGACGGTAATGCGGTTGCCCTTAACCAGCACCGTGGCAGGAACCGGAGCGCCGTCCTTGTCCAGTAGCTGGATGGAACCGCCCATTCCCTGCCACTCCGGGTGCACCGGATGGGTCATGGCCAGGCGGAAGGTGGAGAAGTTCATGGCCTGGAAGTCACTATTGGTCGCCGGAACCTGCCAGGCGACCTGGAACGCGTCTGCGGTCGTTGCCAGGCTGGCAATGCCGGAGAACTCCGCCCGAGTGTTGAATTGAATGCCGTCATCGCCGCTGGCGTTCGGTGTACCAACCGTTCTGCCGCCTTCTGCAGCGAGGGGCTCGCTGAAAGTGACCGTATAATCGGCTTTACTTGCGAGGCTTTGGCCGTCCGCAATTTCCAGCTTAAGACTCTTCCCGCCGTCTACTTTTTTAACGGTGAACGCAGGTGCCCCGTCGGTGGATGAAAGTCGGATCTTTTCGGCAAGGGTACTCTCGTCATCCACAATCGTATGGGAGAAACGCAGAACGATGTCGGCCTTGGGGCTGACATCCGCCTGCCCATCCATAGGGTAGGAGTACACCAGCGAGCCGGGTGTTACTTTTTCATTAACTGTCTGTTCATCACTACCGCCACATGCTGCAAGCAGAATGGCGGGGATCAGTGCCAATGTCTTGTTGTACTTCATGGCCTGCTTCTCCTCAGAACTTCAGGGTGATGGAGCCGCTGATTACGTGAATTTCGCCGTCTGCAGTAACGTTGGTCTCCGTGCCGTCATAATCGACCAGCGTGAAGTCTCGTTCTTGCAGTTGCTGGTACTGATAACCCAGATCCAGCCGCACGGGGTACGCCAACAGACGGGTACGGTCGTAGGTTGCGCTGATGCCCAGGCCAACCACCAGTTTGTCGGTATCCAGGTAGTTGAGTTCGGGGTTGCGGGTTGTTTTCAGTGGAGATTCTTCCAGGGCAACGCCACCGCGCACGGCGAAGTTTTTGTTGAGCTGATACTCGGCACCGAGCCGGGGGATGAGGATGTCATCAAAGCCGATACGGCTGGCTGCAGACACCGAACCCTGATCTTTAATACTGTCATTGCTGAACTCGTCTTCAAGCTCAGACCAGTTCTGCTGCTCAAGGCTGCCGCCAACACGCCAGCCATTGCCTGAATACTGGGCGCCTACTGCAATGGTTTCCGGCTGGAAGGAATCAATCGTCGATACCGCAAGGCTGAGACCGGGGTCGGGAATGGTCTGAGTCACAATAATGTTGGAATCAACCGAAGTGGATGCTGCCGACTTGGTGCGGTAGGTGAACGCGGCTTCCCAGCCAGTGAGGAAGCAGTCGCTATCCGGGCAGAAGGTGCTACCAAAATCGATGTTCGTGCCGAGAATGGTTTTCAGGGACGGCTCTGCGTTAACTGACAATCGTTCACGGCTGGTCTCGCCACCCAGGGTCGAGACGGCATCCAGCTGTGCAGCAGCATCCAGGGTTACGCGCACGGAGGCGCCGGCCGAAATGCCCCGCCACAATGGCGTGGCGCCCCCTACGTTCAGGAACAGAGGTTCTTTTCCGTATTGCAGGAACTGACCGTTTTCGGTGGTTTCTGAGCTGAAGGCCAGCATTTCTTTACCGTACTTCTCCACGCCCGCAATGAAGCCCAGATAGATCGGATGCTTGAAACGGGTCAGTGAACCCAGGTTGGTTTTCATGCCAATCAGTACATGCTGGCTGGGCGAGTTGGAAAGCACATCGCCGGCTGCATTCGGGTTGGCAGAGCGAAGTTCCTGCTCTGCGTGCAAAATACCGGTTGTCAGCTCCCCGCGGCTATCCTTGGTGAGGGCTGCCGGGTTGTAGTAGGTCGCAGAAACCTGGTCATTGAACATCGACAGCGACTGGGCTGTCGCTACATCGACCGGCATTACGCCATAACTGGTGCCAAGATTGCCCATGCTGGCCGCAGCTGGCATGGTGAGGGTGGCGGAAACTGCTGCAACAGCAAGGGACGTCGCCCGTACAGAAAATCGGGTGGGAACAACCATGTATACACTCCGTTCGCTCTTTGTTGTTGTGCTCAGCCCCGCAGAATAATCTTGGGGTCTGGTACGCTTGTTCAGGTTTAAGTGTATTGGGCTTGTCAATTCAGGACGTTGGCATTTTTGACACAGAATGGTGTCTGCAATACCACGTACACTTGAGTATTGAAGAAAACAATCGAAATCTCATGGGCTTAATGGGCCGTGAGTGTAGGTTTTTTGTTGCGAAATGTTTCAAGGAGTGGGAACTGGCGCAAAAAAAAGCTCCCGTTGGGGGAGCTTTGTGAGGTGTAAAATAATCTGACAAGTCAGCTGAGCGGAGCTCGGTTGCGCCGGGCGATCAGCAAACCTGCGAGTCCCAGACCGAACAGGGCCAAGGTACCAGGCTCCGGCACGGTGACGGTACGAATAAAGCCTGACGCAAACGAATAATCGTTCACGGGCTTGTTCTGCGGATTCATCCATACGCTGTTGAAGTTACCGTCAATGCCAAGAACCACGCCCTCAAACAAGTAGCTGACAAAGCTGTCGTCGGCTTGCTTGATGCCCAGTACCCAGTCGACTGTTGTGCCAACCCACGCCTGGGGGACAGCCAGTGTGTAAGAGAACTGGTAACCGTTACTGCCGCTTCCCGCAGTCAGTGTGAAGCCGGCCAGATCGCCCGCTTCTGTACCGCTGTCTTTCTCGTATTTGCCGATGTAATCGAAGCTGCCGCCAGTGCCCCAGACGGAATCGACATAGGCGATCAGATCCGCTTTGGAGGAAATGCCCCCCGCGGTGTAATCGCAGTTGTCGGCCGTGCTGCCATTGGCCGTTGCGTCGTCTGTGTCGTAGATACCGCAGGCTATAGGCATGGCTGTGGCCTGGCATGCCCATGCAGAAAACGCTGCAAGTATCAAAAAGGTTGTCGTGGATTTCATGAGGCTCGCCCTCCTTGGGTTGGTGCTCTCCTATTTACAAGGCACAGTCCGTGCCACCGAGTCAGGTGTTTGATTTTTAAGATTAATCTATTGTGGTTGAACAAGGAGTGTAAACAATATCGACAGGA
>Ga0209075_1001070_pt1 | contig 26189 bp, 26 predicted proteins | sample Stecom2011_FD_187523 | JGI IMG/M metagenome (GOLD analysis project Ga0209075, IMG submission 187523) | Agricultural soil microbial communities from Utah to study Nitrogen management - Steer compost 2011 (SPAdes) (version 2) | ecosystem: Environmental > Terrestrial > Soil > Agricultural land...
CCGAGAACAAGTACTCGAGAAGAGTGCTCCTGCATTTCACTAGTAAAGAAACGGTAGCCATTACGCCCTTCTTTTTTGACGCGATACATAGCTGCCTCAGCTTTCATCAATAAAGAGCTTAGTGTGTCGCCATCGTTAGGATAGATGGCAATGCCGATGGAGGCCTTAATAATGAGCTCATTATTTTTCAAGGCGATAGGTGCGGCTAGAGACTCTAGCAGACGAGTAGCCATTAAGGCTGCGTCATTTTCATCCATGCCGGGAAGTAGAAAAATAAAGTCATCGCCAGACTGTCGTGAAAGCGTGTCTTGATCTCGAATAAAAAGGCTAAATATTTTCGCCACTTTAAGTAATAACTCATCGCCAATATGGTGGCCGAGGCCATCATTGATGGCTTTGAAGTTATCAATATCTAGCCACATTATAGTCAGCGGATGATCGTTTTCTTTGGCTAGGCTAATAGAGTGGCGGAATCTTTCATCGAGCAGAGCATGGTTTGCTAAACCAGTAAGCTGATCGTAGTGAGAAAGGTTTTTAATCTTGGCTGCGCTGTACTTTTGTTCGGTAATGTCTTCTTTATGGGCAAGGTAATGGGTGACAATATTATTTTCATTTCTAACAGGAGATATCATTGCTCTTTCTGTGTACAGGTTGCCATCCTTCTTGCGATTAATTAGCTCTCCTTGCCAGGGTTTTCCTTGGCTAAGGGAGGCCCACATTTCCACATAGGTTTTATGTGGTGTTTTTCCGGACTGTAAAATCCTTGGGTTTTTCCCTAGCGCTTCTTCTTTGCTATAGCCACTGGAAGTGACAAAGGCATCGTTGACGTACTCCATTTCCGCATCAAGATTGGTAATGATGATAGGAAACGGACTTTGATTGGTGGCAAGTGAGAGCTTGCGCAATGTTTCTTGTTGCTTCTTTAGTTTCGTTATATCTCTGCCAGAAGTGTAGATGGCGCTTCCTTGAGGAATGCCACGCCACTCAATATAACGAAAACTACCGTCTTTATGGCGATAGCAGCTTTCAAAGTTGAGAATTGATTCTTGATTATTTAAGAGAGCCATTCTTCCTTCCGCGGCTTCTTTATGGTCCGGATGAATAAAGTCAAAAATAGTTTTCCCTTTAATAAAGGAAAGAGGGTAGCCAAGTAGGTTTTGCCACTCTTTGTTTGCCAGAATAATTCTTCCCTCTGTATCAAGAATGGTAAAAAGATCGAGGCTGGCATTGAAGAATGTATCTAGTTGTTGATATGGGCGTTTAATAATTTCAACAAAAATAGCGTGATAGAGAAAAGCATAAGCAATTACTTTATAGATATGGCCAAGCAGATTGTAAGATCCAGACATTGATATGTAGCTTAAAAAGAAAGTCTCGCTCATGGCGGTAACTAGAGCGGCTGCGATAAAACCACTGGTGTTAAAGCTACGCGGCTTTCGCAGGTGGAAGAAAAGTATTGTTGCAGCTAGAAGATAAATAAAAACAAGGCCGAACTCGTAAATAATTTTAAGATTTGTTAGGCCTTTTCCTTCAATAAAAACATCCGGCAGCGCATGGGTATGGAAGGTAAAAACAAGGAAAATTGATAGCACAATAAGCAATGTGCCGGTAAGAACTAGGCCGCGGGGTAAGAGTGCGCTGACATGCCAGGGGAGCAATGCTGCTACAAGTAGCGCTAACGCCGCCATGGTGCGAGCTGCCAGCCAAAAATAAATACTTTTTTCTGCGCTTGATGGAGTGATGACATCTGGCATGCCGATAAAGGACAGCATGTGAAAAACATCCAGTATTGCCACGCCGAGAAATAGACAGGCCAGCAATAAAATATTTCTAGGAAGCTTTGATTGCGGCGCTGTCCAGCCAACAGCAAACACAGTGATGGCAGCTGCTATGGCGATGATTTCAAGAATGGTGTGTATCGGCAGATAGTGATCTAGCCTGATGGTAAGGTCGAACTGGGGAATGCAATGCAGTAACAGCGCTAGTGCCGCCAAAAAAATGACGGCACGTAGTGTGGGTCGCCATTCTCGGCTATGGCTAGGATGAATGCTCATATAGGATCCTTCCTTAGCAATAAGTTAGTGGCCGGAGTTAAAACTTATGCTTGCTGGCCTAGTGATTGAAGCAGACTCTTAATAGGTGCAGCAAGGCCAAGACGGCCGGGGGCATGGTGCTTGACCCAGCGCTGGGCAGGGAACTCTTTGATTGAGCTGGCGGCTTCCATCACTACCATTCGTAATGGCGTGATATCCAGGTGGAAATGGCTAAAGGTGTGCCTAAATGCCAGTGGTTGCTTTGTAGGCTGATCTAATAAGGTTAAGCCGCGTTGCTGCAGCACTTCATCCAGTTGTGTCAGTGTGTCGACCTCTGGCAAACACCAAAGCCCGCCCCAAAGGCCGCTTGGCGGTCGTTGCTCTAATAGAACATCACCCTGTTCATTTTCCAGTAGCAGCATGATCGTTTGCCGTGCCGGTATTTTTTTGCTCGGCTTTTTACCTGGGTAAAGATTGGTTTGCTCGGCACCATAAGCGGCGCAGTGCTGCTGCAAGGGGCACTGTGGACAGCGCGGCTTACTGCGTGTGCAGACGGTGGCGCCAAGATCCATCATCACTTGGGTGTAATCGCGTACGCGTTTTTTTGGCGTGTATTGCTGCGCCAGCGACCACAGCTGATTTTCTACTTCTTTTTTTCCAGGCCAACCTGGCACCGCATGAAAGCGTGCCAGCACCCGCTTAACATTGCCGTCGAGGATAGGGGCAGAAATACTCATGCTGATACTGGCAATGGCACCGGCGGTGGAGCGACCAATACCAGGCAGGGCGCACAGCGCTTCTATATCGGCCGGGAATACGCCGTCATGCTCGGCAACGAGCAGTTGAGCAGTGCGGTGTAGGTTGCGGGCGCGGGCGTAATAGCCCAGCCCAGTCCACAGATGTAGCACTTCATCCTGTGGCGCAGCGGCGAGTTTTTCCACATCAGGAAAGCGCTGCATAAAGCGTTGGAAGTAGGCAATAACGGTGCTGACTTGAGTTTGTTGCAGCATGATTTCAGAGACCCACACCCGGTAGGGTGTGATGTCCTGTTGCCAAGGTAGGTCTTTACGGCCGTGCTGGTCATACCAACCGAGCACGGCCTGAGTAAAGGCTGCTGGCGTCATTTAAATAGCTTTTTCAGCTGCTTCTCAGCTTCTTTTTTGGCCTCGTCCTTGGCTTTGTCTTTGACCACATTCTTTATGACCTCTTCAGCGCTGTCGCCTTCAACATCAGCGCCAAAGCGGTCTTTTAGTTTGTCTTTGGCCAGCTGGGTACTGATCTCCTTACCCATAGTGCGGAACGCTTTGCTGTCGGCGCCACACCACTTGGCAGGGTTGCCCACCAGATTGCCTTTGCAGCGCATTGGCCAGGTGCGGTCAGCGATATATTTGTTGCTGCTGATGTTGGGTGACTTCATGCCCATGTGAAAATCAAAAGCTTGGCTGCGCAGGTTAAGGAAACCGTTGCCTGACAGCGTGGCGCTATCCAGCTCAGCATTCAGCTTGTCTACGTGAGCAACCAAGTTTCCAATGCGGGCATTAGCAATCAGCTCGACCACTTCGGTATCTTCCTTTAACGCCATCGGCAGACGGCCTTGATCGGCTTGCGGTAGGAACTGAGTGATGACTTGATACTGGCCGAGCATGTCGTTAACGCCTTCAGCTAGAGCGTTATTCAGGTTCATGCCACGAATGGTGCCTTTGCTAAGAGTCATGTTGATGCTGCCGACGCCACTTTCAGCCAGCGCTTTTTCGCTGTTGCCATTGGCTTTGAAGCTCATGGTCATATCAAGCAGGCCGGTGAATAAATCATCTTCTAGTGCCATTTGCATGACCGGCTGAATCTGTAGGCCTTTGCTTTCGGCACTAAAGCTAATCACTGGGTTATCGCTGCGCGCATCCAGTGATGCTTGAGATTTGAGTGTCCCAGCCATGACCTGACCATTGGCTTCGACCAGCTCAAGTAGGCCGCCATCAGCACGCATCAGCAGGCGTAGATCACGTGCTTCAATGCCTTCTAGCCGTAACATGCCGATATTGAATACACCATTTACCTTTAGCTCGCGCAGGTCTTCCAGCGGTAGTAAGGGCTCACTGGATAGCGGTGGTAAGAGAGAGTCGGTGGTGGCAACGGCGGCTTCTTCTGCAGTCAGCTCTTCATCCGGTGGTAGGTAGCCATCGGCAACCAATTGATCCAAGGTCAAATCGAAGCGAATGGCACTGGTGTCGATGTCGCTGATGCCGGCAAGGCCTTTAATGGTGCTGCTATCAAGTTTAATTACCAGTGGGTCAAGCAAGATGCTGTTTTCTGGGCCACTAAAAGTCATCTCCATAGAGATCTTTTTCAGTGCTGCTGGGTCGCTGGTTTCGATCGGCGCTTCGCCGATGGCAGCAAGGGCAACGTTGGCGTCAAAAGGCGCGACGCTGAGGGCACCACGAAATAGCGGTTTACCAGATAGCTGGGTCAGCTCCAGATTACCGCTGGTGCGAGTGCCGGCGGCTTCGATAAGGATGTCGCGGATGCTGACACGGTCCTCATCCAGCGCCGCTTCAATGCTCTGTCGGGCATGAATCTGCAGCGGCAGGGTGGTGGCGCCAGCAACAGTGGCATCGACCACCAGCTGATTGAGGCGGAATACATTGCTCTCCAGCTGCATGGCGAACTCAGTATCAATGGCCAGATCAATGCGCATATCGTCTTGATCTTGGTAGCGCAGTGAGGCGCGCAGGGGAAACGCTTTGCTTAGGCTGACGTTGTCAGCGCTGATGTTGAGCTGCTCAATGCGAATATCACTGCCATCAAGGCTGCTGACATAGCGCACGCGGCCATTGCTTAACGTCAGCTCTGGAATCGATAGGGGAATATCCAAGGCCGAATCATCGGCCGACTCGTCCCTGTCCACTTCGCTGCCTGTTTCACCCTGTGGACCAATACGCTCCCAGTTGGCACCTTCTGCAGTCTCAACCAAGTTGAGCTCAAGGCCGTCCAGATGCAGCCCTGATAGCTCCACAGCACCACGCAGCAGTGGCATCACGGCAATGCTCGTGCGCACTTGGTCAAAGGCGGCAAATAGCTCCTCTTCGTCCGCCACGCGTACTTCGGTGCGGCCTACTTCAATACCCAGCCAAGGCCAGAAGGTCCACGCCAAGTTGCCGGGAATGGCTAGGTCTAGGTTGGCTTGCTCGCGGGCAGCGGCGCTGATTTCTGGTTTAAAGTCGTTTGGATCGATCAATCGAGTAACAGCAAAAACCGCCACTGCTAACAGAATAATGAGAGCCAGAATAATCAGGCCGAGAATTTTTAGAGCGCGAAGCATGGTGATCTCCTTGCGTGCCGAGTGCGATTGATTATAGGAGTGCGGTTGCAGGCATAGCTATGCTTGTCGTCGTGGTCACTAGAGCGGTAATTGCCAAGGTGGACCACTATCGAGCGGGTTTGGTGCCAAAAGATTGCTAGTCTGACGGAGCATTTCCTTGCCAACGCCGCGACCACGAGTGGCGGGGTGGACAACAATTTCGCATAACTGCCAGCCATCATCACTGGCGACCACGCGGGCCAGAGCGATAGGTCGCGCATTGAAAATCCCCTGAAACAGCCGTCCCTCGGCGCTCTTAGCCGCATTGGCCAAGGCTGTGGCGAGCTCGCTGTCAGCTTTTAGCAGGTTGGCAAAGCTGCTGGAATCACCTTCGCTGATGGGAATTTCATTAACTATCAGTGGCATTCACTATTCCTCATTGGTCCACAGGGCGGGCGCAGCCTATAATAGCCCCCCTGTCCGATGGAGGTCATTCATGTCGCAGCGTATAACCAGTGTGTCCCGTAACACTCTGGAAACTCAAATTACTGTATCGGTCAATCTTGATGGCACGGGTAAAACCGAGTTTCAGACTGGCCTGCCGTTCCTTGATCACATGATGGACCAGATCGCCCGTCACGGTTTGATCGACATTAGCGTCATCGCCAATGGCGACTTGCACATTGATGCCCACCATACGGTGGAAGACATCGGTATTACCATGGGCCAAGCACTTGCTAAGGCTTGGGGTGATAAAGTCGGTATTCGTCGCTATGGCAGTGCTTATGTGCCGTTGGATGAAGCGCTGACGCGCGTGGTCATCGATCTGTCTGGCCGTCCCGGCCTGCACATGAATGTCGACTTCAGCCGTGCCCGCATTGCTGATTTTGATGTTGATCTGTTCTCTGAGTTTTTTCAGGGCATGGTCAACCACGGCATGTTGACGGTGCACATTGATAATCTGCGCGGTAAAAATGCGCACCACCAAGCAGAGACCGTGTTCAAGGCATTTGGTCGCGCTCTGCGCATGGCGGTGGAAGCCGATGATCGTATGGCGAACATCACCCCGTCTACCAAAGGCACGCTTACAGAGAAAGGCTGATTATGACTGAGACCGTCGCCATCCTTGATTACGGTATGGGTAACTTGCACTCCGTGGCGAAAGCGCTTGAGAAAGTCGCTAGTGGTCAGAAGGTAGTAGTCACCTCGGACCCGGCAGTGGTTGCCACTGCCGACCGAGTTATCTTTCCTGGTGTGGGCGCTATCCGTGACTGTATGCGAGAGCTGCACGAGCGTGGGCTGGATCAGGCAATACGTGAAGTTGTCGGCCGTGGCACCCCTCTTCTGGGTGTCTGTGTTGGCATGCAAGCATTGATGAGTCATAGCGAAGAAAATGGCGGTGTTGAGTGCTTGGGCGTATTTCCTGGCAAGGTGGTGCGCTTTACAGATCGCTACACTGACTTGGGCGAGCGCTTGAAGGTGCCGCACATGGGCTGGAATCAGGTGCGTCAGACGCAGCCCCATCCAATGTGGGAAGGCTTAGATGACTTCTCCCGGTTTTACTTTGTGCATAGCTACCATGTTGCTGAGTTGCCTGAAGAGCAGCATGCGGGCAGCTGTGATTATGGTATTAACTTTCCCGCTGCAGTGTGTCGCGGGAATGTTTTTGCCGTGCAGTTTCATCCAGAAAAAAGTGCTTCTCATGGCCTTCAGCTACTGGAGAACTTTCTCCGCTGGGCGCCGTAAAATCCGATTTTTTGATTGAGGTTTTTCCATGCTGTTAATTCCTGCCATCGACCTTAAAGACGGCTTGTGTGTGCGACTGCGTCAGGGCCGCATGGAAGACGACACGGTTTTCTCTGATGATCCCGTAGCGATGGCGCGGCATTGGGTGGAGCGCGGCGCTCGTCGCTTGCACTTGGTTGACCTTAATGGTGCTTTTGCTGGTGAGCCGGTTAACGGTGAGATTGTTAAGGCCATTGCCAAAGAGTTTCCTGATCTGCCGATTCAAATCGGTGGTGGCATTCGCACCCCAGAGATTATTGAAGCGTATTTATCTGCCGGCGTGCAGTGGCTGATTATTGGCACCAAGGCGGTACAAGAGCCTGCGTTCGTTGGTGAAATGTGCAAGCGTTTTCCTGGTCACATTATTGTTGGTTTGGATGCCAAAGACGGCATGGTTGCCACTGATGGCTGGGCCAACGTCACTGATATTAATGTGATCGAGCTGGCCAAGCGTTTCGAGAACGATGGTGTTTCGTCGATCATCTATACCGACATCAACCGTGACGGCATGATGCAGGGCGTGAATATTGACGCCACCGTGCGCTTGGCCGAATCGATGTCGATTCCGGTGATCGCCTCAGGCGGCATTACCAATCTTGATGATGTGCGCGGCCTGTGTGCGGTGGCAAAGAGTGGCATTGAAGGCGCCATTACTGGCCGTGCAATCTATGAAGGCTCATTAAGCTTTGAGGCAGGTCAGCAGCTGGCGGATGAGCTGAGTCGCTAGCTTTAGCTTAAGTACACGTGAACATAAAGCGTGGGTAAAATCGGTGTACCATAACGTCCCGCAGCGCTACTGGTGAGTATTATGACATTGGCCAAACGTATCATTCCTTGCCTTGACCTAGATAAGGGCAGGGTAGTCAAAGGCGTCAAGTTTGAGAGTATGCGTGATGCTGGTGATCCGGTAGAGGTTGCTAAGCGCTATAACGACGAAGGTGCTGATGAAATCACCTTGCTGGATATTAGTGCCAGCCATGAAGAGCGTGATACCACTTTGCAGGTGATCGAGCGCATTGCTTCGCAGGTATTTATTCCACTGACTGTGGGTGGCGGCGTAAGAACGCTGGAAGACATTCGTAACCTGCTTAATGCCGGTGCAGATAAAGTCAGTATCAACTCAGCAGCAGTAAGCAATCCAGAGTTTGTGCGTCAGGCGGCGGAGCGTTTCGGCTCACAATGTATTGTCGTTGCCATCGATGCTAAAAAAGTTAGCGCAGAAAGCGAGTCAAACCAGTGGGAGATTTTCACCCATGGTGGGCGCAAGCCAACCGGCATTAACGTGGTTGAGTGGGCGAAGAAGATGACCGAATACGGCGCTGGAGAAATCTTGCTGACCAGCATGGATAAGGACGGCACCAAAGATGGCTTTGATATTGCCGTGACTCGCGCCGTCTCTGACGCGGTCTCTGTACCGGTCATTGCTTCTGGTGGTGTTGGCACCCTGCAGCATCTGGTGAACGGTGTGTTACAAGGTGGCGCCGATGCTGTTTTAGCCGCATCCATTTTTCACTTTGGCGAATACACCATCCGCGAAGCGAAGGAGTACATGATCGCAGCGGGTATTGAGATGCGTCTCGATTAACCTGTTGGCTGCTGTGCGCTAAAGCAGAGAGCGAAGTGCTAAAACTATAAAGCCGGGTCAATATGATCCGGCTTTTCTTTTTCTGCGACTGCTGGTTTTGCTGTCGTGCTGGCGCTGACAGGCGTTGATGTTTGTGCCATCTGCGTATGTTTGAGCAGCTGCGATACCGGCACTATTTTTATATTCGCAGCATCGAGTAGTGGCAAAATATTTTCTAAATAATTGATGGTTTCTGGATAGGGGTGGCCAATGACGATGGCGTGACCGCTCTGGCGGGCAATGCGGATAGCTTGGTTGAACTGTTCGTTGATGGCGGCAAGGTCGCGTTCATTATCGAGAAAAACATCGCGCCCAGCATAGGCTAAACCATGGCGGCGGGCTTGTTTATTGGCCACCGATAAATGTGTGGTGCGACTGTCGACAAAGAACAAGCCATGCTCACTAAGGTGACCCATCAAACGGCTCATGGCGGATTCATCAGCCGTGAGTAACCCGCCCATATGATTGTTCATGCCAGTGGCTTGGGGGATGCGCTGCACCGCTGCATTCACCGTGGCAGCAAATTCATCGGCAGGCATATTTTCGTGCAGACCGCCGGCATCAAGTTTGGCGTAGCCGTCGGTTTCCATCGGCATGTGCAAGATGACTTCTTTGCCTGCTTGCTGCGCCTGTTGAGCCAGAGAGGGAGCATGAGGAGATTGTGGAATGACGGCGCAGGTGACGGCGCCGGGCAGAGCAATAATGGCTTCGCCACGTTGGCGGTGATAGCCCAGGTCATCAATAATGATGGCGATGCGTGCGGGCGCTATCTGTTGTTGTGCTAGCGGCTGGGCCTGCAGTAATGCAGTAGGCAATAGCAGCAGGGCGCACAGTACCGTTCTTAACATCACTCGCTCGGGTGCGGCTTTGCTAGTGCAATGCCTTTGAGGATCGCCAGTGCTTGGTACAGAGTGAAGTCGGTGGTCGCCAGTGGCTGACTCTGTGCCGCAGCCTCTTCGTTGTGTTTCTTTTCATTGTCTAAATGGCCGCGCAGATCCGCTTCGCGCACACCCTGACGGCCTTGAGTTAACTCTACTTTGGCCACATCACTGATGATGTCTGGAACAATGCCTTCGGCCTGAATGGAGCGACCATTTGGCGTGTAGTAGCGCGCAGTGGTGAGCTTTAGAGCACGATCACCGTGTAGCGGTAAAATAGTTTGTACCGAGCCTTTACCAAAGCTGCGCTGGCCAATAATGATGCCGCGGCCGTGGTCTTGCAGAGCGCCGGCAACAATTTCTGAAGCGGAAGCAGAGCCGCCGTTGACCAGTACCACTAACGGTAAGCCTTTGAGCAGATCGCCCTTGGTGGCGGCATAATTGATGCGGCTCGACTCATCCCTACCTTGGGTGTAGACGATCAGGCCTTCATCCAAAAACAAATCGGAAATCTGCACCGCAGCACTGAGTACGCCGCCTGGATTGTTGCGCAAGTCCAGCACCAAGCCTTTTAGCTCACTGTTTTGCATCATCTTGCGCAGTGCTTTTTCCGCATCGCGACCAGAGTGGCTTTGGAACTGGGTGATACGCAGATAAGCAAAACCTGGCTCGATCTCTTCGGAGCGCACACTCTGCGTGCGGATGCGATCACGAGCCAAAGAAACGGTGTGTGGTTTTTCGCTGCCTTCGGACAAGATGGATAGCTCCACCTTGGAGCCGACTTCGCCACGCAACAGATTTATTGCCTCTTCCATTGAGAGGCCTTTGACGAAGGTGCTATCAATTTTAAGAATCAGATCGCCTGAGCGCAGGCCGGCACGACTGGCTGGGGTATCGTCCAGTGGTGTAACAATTTTGACGAAGCCATTTTCCATGGTGATCTCAATGCCAAGGCCACCGAATTCGCCGGTGGTGTTGACTTGCAGATCATCAAACTCGTTTGGTGTGAGATAGCTGGAGTGCGGGTCGAGCTCGTACAGCATGCCGCGGATGGCTGACTCAAGCAGAGTGCGATCATCTACCTCTTCAATGTAGGCCGCGCGAATACGCTCCATGACTTCGGCAAACACGCGCAGCTCAGTGATGGGCACACCTTGGCTTTTAGCCTGTGCATCCAGCGCTGGGTCAGCATGTAAGGCAACGCTTAGCAGCAAAGAAAAACTGATCAATAAGGGGGTAAAGATTCGGCTCATCAGCGGGTTGTCCCGTTATTATTGGCGACTAGCAATGGGCGGCAGTGTAACACGGCTATTGCACCATTTATCTGGGTTGACCGGCACTCCGGCGCGGCGGATTTCAAAGTACAGACCGGCATTGCCGCTGCCACCAGAGTCGCCTACTCGGGCAATGACATCGCCGGTGGCGACCCATTCGCCGACTTCACGGCTGAGGGTTTCGTTCTGGCCATAGAGGGTCATATAGCTGTTGCCATGATCGACAATCATTAGCAGGCCATAACCACGTAGCCAGTCAGCAAATACCACGCGGCCCGGGTGGATGGCGCGCACCGGCGTGCCGGGGGCGACATCAAGTAACACGCCGCTCCAGCGCACAGAGCCTTGCCGTGGCGTACCAAAGGCCGCACTGATACGACGACTGACCGGCCAAGGTAGTTTGTTAGCCAGCTTGCCAAAGGGCTCGCCGGAAGCAGAGGAGGGAATGTCAGCCAGGCTACGGCCAACATCTTGCAGCAGCTTATTAAGGCGCTTCTCATCGTTACGCATGGTGTCGAGGCGCTGCTGGCCGGAGCCAATGCGCTGATTGATAGCGATGAGTGCGTTACTGCGTTCTTTTTTTGCTTTATCTAGTTCAAGCCGCTGCTGCTCTAAGTTGCTGCGGCGCTGCTCCAGTTGTTGGCGGGCCACTTCGGTGGCTGCCACTGCTTCTAGCAGCTCATCAAGGTCGCGATTGATCAGGCTGATGCGCTGCTGGCGGGCGCGCTGAAAATACTCTTGATAGCGCAGCATGCGCGCGACGCTGTCTGGCTGCTCTTGGTTGAGTAGCATGCGCACCAACTCTTGACGGCCATTCATGTAGCTCGCTCGGGCCGTGCGGGCGACCCAGTCCAGCTGGATACCACGATCTTGCGCAAGCTTGGCTTGGCGCGCTTCCAGTCGCTGTAGTTCGTTAGCTGCCTCACGGCGCTGCTGCTCCAGTTTGCGGTGTTCACGATTAAGCCGGGCTAGGCGTAGTTCCACTTCACGCAGTGCCGCCTGCTCGCGGTCGCGCTTGCTGGTATCAGCATGCAGGGATTTTTCCAGCGTCTTGATGCGCTGTTTTAGGGTCCGCAGTTCTGCTGGCGAGGGCGAGTTAGCCGATACACTCGTTGGCAGGATTAGCAGCAGACCCAGAAAAAGGTAGATAAATCGTCTCATGCTGGCGTTTTACCTGATGTCGGCGGGGTAGGGAAGCGTAGAAGTCATCTGTTATACTCTAGCCCCGTTTTCTTTAGTCGTTGGAAGTTCCAATGGATCGTCTGCTTGAGTTCGTCATCAACCATTATGTGCTGGTCTCTGCCTTTTTTCTGCTCTGGGCAGTGTTCTTTTCTCTGGAGTCGCGTCGTGGTGGCCAAAGTGTCAGCGCGCAACAGGCCACTAATATGGTTAATCGAGAAGATGCCAAGGTGATTGATCTGCGTGACGCCGACGAGTTTCGCCAAGGGCACGTGGCTGGCAGCCTCAATATTCCCATGAGCCAGTTCACTGAGCGTGTGGCTGAGCTGGACAAGTTTAAAGATAAGCCAGTTATATTGGTCTGCAAAACTGGCGCTACTGCCACTATGGCGGGGCGTCAGTTAAGCGCCCGAGGCTTTGTGAAGGTTGCCCGTATGCAGGGTGGCATTCAAGGATGGCGGGCGGATAACCTGCCGGTAGTAAAGGCTTAAGTTATGGCAGATGTTACTATTTACAGCACAGCTTGGTGCCCATTCTGTGTTCGCGCGAAACGCTTGTTAGCGGATAAAGGCGTAGCCTTTACTGAGTTTGATATCAGCGGCAATGCTGAGCGACGCCAAGAAATGATCCAACGCAGTGGCCGTACATCAGTGCCGCAGATTTGGATCGGTGAGCGCCACATTGGCGGCTGTGATGAGCTGTATGCGCTCGAGCGTCAGCGTCAGCTAGATGATTTGTTAGCACAATAATAAATAATAGACGGGCGTGTATGGCGCCCTAAAACATGGAGAAAGTAATGTCAGAGCCAGTGCCGCGGGTTTTTCAGATTCAGCGAATTTATATCAAAGATTTGTCTTTTGAGTCGCCCAATAGCCCAGACGTTTTTATTGGTGAGTGGAACCCTACCGCTAATCTTCAGTTAAATAATAATGCTCGGAAAATCGGCGAAGCTAATGACTATGAAGTTGAAGTGGGCATTACTCTGACTGCTGAGCAGGATGGCAAAACGGTTTATTTGATCGAAGTAAAGCAGGCCGGTATTTTTACTATTGCTGGTATTGAAGGCGAAGAGCTAGAGCAGTTGCTTGGCGCTTATTGCCCGAACGTTTTATTCCCGTACCTGCGTGAAGTTGTGGCATCGACCATCAATCATGGTTCCTTCCCCGCGTTCCAGTTACAGCCAATCAACTTTGATGGGCTGTTCCAGCAGGCCAAAGCAAAGCGTGCTGAAGAGCAGGCAAAAGATCAGGAAAAAGCAAAGTCACACTAAAAGGTCACACTAGGTAGAAGTGGCGCTCTATCGTAGCCCTGGGAAGTCCTGCTGACGCAGGGCTTCGTAGAGCACGGTAGCCACTGCATTGCTGAGGTTTAGGCTGCGACTGCCGAGAGCCATGGGAATGCGTAGAGTGTTTTCCTGCGCAATTGTTGCTAGCACCTCTGTTGGTAATCCTCGGGTCTCTGGACCGAACAGCAAAATATCTTCGTCAGCAAAAATAAAGTCACTGTGTCTGCTGCTTGCCTTGCTAGAAAGGGCCACCACGCGACGATCTGGCAGTGCCGCTAACATGGCCTCATAGGAGGCATGACAGCGCACCTCAACAAACTCGCTGTAGTCGAGTCCGGCGCGGCGTAACTTCTTTTCATCGAGAGAAAAACCTAACGGTTCGATCAGGTGTAGGCTGCTGGCCGTATTGGCTGCAAGGCGAATGATGTTGCCGGTGTTGGGGGGGATTTCTGGCTCAAACAGGGCGATGTGAAACATGCATCCTTCTCCGCGCCTTGCTTGCTAGGTTGCTGCTAGATTACTACTAGGTCGACACTTGCTTGGTAAACAATTCAGATGCGCCGACGTTGGTCGACACACCTGAATTTGCTAAGGCGCGCTACTGTTGGTTGCCAGTATTAGTTGCCAGAGCGACCCGCACGTTTACGGTCAGACTCAGTGAGCAACTTTTTGCGCAAACGAATGTTGTGGGGAGTTACTTCCACGAGCTCGTCGTCATCAATAAAGTCCAGTGCCTGCTCTAGAGACATGCGAATCGGCGGCGTTAAGATGATGCTCTCATCGTTACCGGCGGCGCGAATGTTGTTCAGCTGCTTGCCTTTGGTGGGGTTAACCACGAGATCGTTATCGCGACTATGAATACCAATTAGCTGGCCTTCATAGACTTCCACGTTAGGCTCGAGAAACAGACGGCCACGCTCTTGTAGGTTAAATAAGGAGAAAGCCAATACCTTGCCTGCCACGTTAGAGATCAGCACGCCATTGTTGCGCTCGCCAACGGTACCTTGACGGAACTCACCATAGTGAGAAAAGGTGGAGTTGAAAATGCCAGAACCAGAAGTCAGCGTCATAAACAATGAGCGGAAACCGATCAGGCCGCGAGATGGGGCAACGTACTCGAGGCGCACACGGCCTTTACCGTCAGTGGTCATGTTGCTCATGACACCACGGCGCATGCCCATCTGTTCCATGATTGGGCCTTGGTTAACTTCTTCAACGTCTAGGACCAGTTGCTCGTAGGGTTCCTGCTTAACGCCATCCACTTCTTTCAGGATAACTTCAGGGCGACCTACAGCCAGCTCATAACCCTCGCGACGCATGGTTTCAATCAATACCGAAAGATGCAGCTCGCCACGACCAGAAACACGCATGCGATCTGGGCTTTCAGTATCTTCAACGCGCAATGCAACGTTGTGCTTAAGTTCTTCGTGAAGGCGATCACGAATATTACGACTGGTGACGTACTTGCCGTCTTGGCCAGCAAACGGTGAGGTGTTTACGTGGAAAAACATGCTCACGGTGGGCTCGTCGATTTTCAGCGCGGGCAGTGCTTCGGCATGTGCCGGATCACACAAGGTGTCAGAAATATCGAGCGGATCAAGGCCGGTAATACAAACAATTTCACCAGCAGAGGCTTCTGGCACTTCAATGCGCTCAAGGCCGTGATAGCCCATGACGGTAAGCACGCGGCCGTTACGAACTTTGCCGTGCCGATCAACAACCTTGACCGGCATGTTGCTCTTTAGCTTGCCGCGCTTGATGCGGCCGACGCCGATTATGCCAACGTACGAGTTGTAGCTTAGCGATGAAATCTGCATCTGAAAGGGACCTTCTTTATCCACTTTCGGTGCAGGCACGCGATCGATGATGGCTTGAAACAGTGGCGTCATGTCGTCTGCCATAGTATCCAGCTCAAGGCCAGCAATACCGTTTAGGGCAGAGGCATAAACGATGGGGAAGTCGAGCTGCTCATCAGTTGCGCCAAGGCGATCGAAAAGATCAAAAATTTGGTCAACAACCCAATCTGGACGCGCGCCTGGGCGATCCACTTTGTTGATCACAACAATCGGGTTCAAGCCTTGCTCGAAAGCTTTTTGAGTAACGAAGCGAGTTTGAGGCATAGGCCCGTCTTGCGCGTCAACCAGTAGCAGTACTGAATCAACCATGGACAGTACGCGTTCTACTTCACCACCAAAATCTGCGTGCCCAGGGGTGTCTACCACGTTAATACGGTAGTCATTCCACTTCAGTGCGGTGTTCTTGGCGAGAATAGTAATGCCGCGCTCTTTCTCTTGGTCGTTTGAATCCATGACACGTTCGACATGGCCGCCGCGTTCGTTGAGGGTGCCAGATTGCTGCAGGAGGCGGTCGACAAGCGTGGTTTTGCCATGGTCAACGTGGGCGATGATGGCGATGTTACGGAGACGTTCGGTCACAGATTTTCCAGTACGGTGGGGATTTAAGGGCGCGTATTGTAGCAGTGTATGGGCCTGCTGTGCTGGGAATCGTAAAGCTGTCATTATTTCGCCGATAGGCGGTAGTCTGTGTGGAACCCTAGACTGCCGTCACGGTCGGAGGCAGTTCTGTAATTCGTTAGGTGCTAGTTGCCAGGAGAGAGGTTATGCGTTGGCGAGGAATATGGCTGTTTGTGGTGTTGCTGGTGAGCGCCCCCATTGTCTTCGCAGCGTCCGCTAAGCCTAGCGTACGCCCTATTTATGGCCTGCATGAGCAGGTTTATATCAGCCCGCTCAATGTTGTCCTGCCAGCTAAGGTAGATACCGGCGCGGATAGCTCTTCTCTTAGTGCGACCAATATCAAGTGGTTTAAGCGTGGCGGAGAGAGCTGGGTAAGGTTTGATTTGGCTGTGGATGGCATGGAACTTAATGATATTGAGCTGCCGCGGTCCCATAATGTGCGCATTCGTCGCCGTGCCTCCGACTACGATCCAGAGGAAGAGGCTTATTACGCCCGTCGACCGGTGGTTGAACTGACACTGTGTATTGCACAGAAAGCGGTAACCGTTGATGTAAACTTAGCGGACCGCCGAGGCTTTCGTCAGCCACTGTTGATTGGTGCCAGTGCCCTACGGGAAATGCGTGCGTTGGTTGATTCTGATATTGAGTTTTCTGCCGGCGTACCATCGTGTAAGGGCGTTGAAGATGCGCTGCGTTACCCACCCCTGAATGATGATGAGGAAAACTGATGCGCGCTGTGCGCTTGCATGCCAGGTTATTGGCCTTGGCGTTATTTTTGCTTGGTGTCGGTAGTGTTGCGTGGCAGGTCTGGGTGCAGGAGATCCCGCTGGCGGAGACGGATGTTGAGCCTGTCTGGGTGGTAGATGCCCGCATAGAGTTCGAGCCACGGGATAAGCAGCCGGTCAAGGTGCAGATGTTTGCGCCGTCAGGTCGGGATGAATTCGTGACGTTGAGCGAAAGCTTTGTCGGTAATAATTTTGGTGTGGGCGTGTCGTGGGTCGATGGCAACCGCCTAGCGACCTGGTCTACCCGCCGCGCCCAAGGCCAGCAAGTGCTGTATTACCGTTTGGTGTTAGCGCGCCGCTTTTTATTAGAGAAAGTCACGGATACGGGGCCGCATTTTCGTCGCCGTGCGCCGTTGACAGGGGCTGAGCTGGTGGCGGCCGAAAGCTTGCTGGGGCCGATTCGTGAGCGCTCTGCAGATATTCAAACCTTTATTTCGGAAACCATTCATACGGTCAACGACGACAGTAATCACAGTGTGCGCTTGTTGCTCGCTGGCGATCGCTCTCAGGCACGCCGCGCCGACGTGGTGGATATGCTACTGGCGGCGGCGCATATCCCCGCAGAGCAGGTGCACACTGCCCGCCTAGTTCACGGCTCACAGCAGCAGCCGGAGCTCTGGTTGCGTGGCTTTAATGGTAAACAGTGGCTGTATTTCAATCCGACCACGGCAGAACAAGGCTTGCCCACAGACCGTATTGTCTGGTGGGTCGGCAGCGAACCAATGGTGCATGTGGAAGGCGCCACACGGCTGCAGACCAGCATCAGTGTCAGTCGCAGTGAGATGAGCACTATTCAATTGGCGCGCACAGTGCAGCCGGTGCAGGGGCGTACGTTGTGGGGCTTATCTTTATATGACTTACCCTTAGAGTCGCAGCAAACATTCCGCGTCATCATTCTGATTCCACTGGGCGTGCTGCTGATTTTATTCCTACGCAACTTAGTTGGTATGGAAACGTTGGGCACCTTTACTCCGGTGCTGATCGCCTTGGCATTTCGTGAGACAGATTTGTTCTGGGGGATTTTCCTCTTCACCGTGGTGACGGCGTTGGGCTTGTCGCTGCGCTCTTATCTTGAACATCTGCGTTTACAGCTGCTGCCGCGCTTATCGATTGTGCTGACCTTTGTGGTGGTGGCGATTACTTTGATCAGTGTGTTTGGTCATCGCTTAGGTTTTGAGCGCGGCTTATCGGTGGCGTTATTCCCGATGGTGATTCTGACCATGGTGATCGAGCGTCTATCGATTGTTTGGGAAGAGCGCGGCGGTGCACATTCCATGAAGGTAGCATTTGGCACCATGGTGGCGGCGACCCTGACACACCTACTGATGATCCGCGCCGAGCTGGTGTATTTCTTTTTTACCTTCCCCGGTGCGCTATTGGTGCCGGTCAGTTTGATGCTGCTGATGGGCCATTACCGTGGTTACCGCCTCACCGAGCTGCGCCGTTTCCGTGCTCTGGTGAAAGAACAGGGGGGCAGTTAAATGCTCTGGCACAAAACCTGGCGGGCATTGCGGCAGCGCGGCGTACTTGGCATCAATCAGCGCAACTGCGAGCTGATTTTGCAGCATAACCAGCGCCGCCTCTATCCGTTAGTGGATAACAAGCTGCTGACCAAACAGCGTGCTCTGGCCGCTGGCATGCGCGTTCCTACACTTTACGGTGTGATTGAAACCGAGCGTGATATTGCTGGGCTCGGAGCATTACTGTCTGGTCACCGGGATTTTGTTATCAAGCCAGCTCAAGGTGCGGGCGGCGATGGCATTATCGTTATTGTCGATCGCTTCGGTGATTACTGGCGCACAGCGTCGGGCAAGCTGCTGACGCTGGATGATTTAGAGTTCCACATTTCGGGCATTCTCTCCGGCATCTACTCCTTGGGCGGTCATCGCGATAATGCGCTGATTGAGTACCGCGTTCAGCCTGACAGCGTCTTCTCCGCCATCAGCTTTGAAGGGGTGCCGGATATTCGCGTGATTGTGCTACGTGGTTATCCTGTTATGGCGATGCTGCGATTGCCGACGCGGCAGAGTCAGGGCAAGGCAAATTTGCATCAGGGTGCCATCGGTGTCGGCGTCGACTTGGCCAGCGGCATCACCCTTGGCGGCACTTGGCACAACTTACGTATTGAGCGACACCCAGACACGGCTAATCCAGTATCCGGTGTGCAGCTACCGTTCTGGGACGAGTTCTTGCAGCTGGCCAGCCAAAGCTATGAGCTCACTGGCTTGGGCTATCTTGGTGTTGATTTGGTCCTGGACCGTGATGGCGGGCCGATGATTTTAGAGCTCAACGCTCGCCCTGGATTAAATATTCAGATTGCCAATGACGCTGGTCTAATGGCCCGTTGTCAGGTGGCGGAAAAGGAAATGGCGCGTTGCCGGCGATTGCGCCATACCAGTACGGCTGCGGAGCGTATTCAGTTTTGCCAGCAACACTTTGCTGGGCAACAGTGAAATGTTTAACCGCAATGGAAAAATGCAGACCTTGGCCGGTGGCAGCGTTATCATGCACCGGCTTCATCGCGTCCAGTGCACCACACCGGTGCAGAGCTAAGCTGTCGGTAACATTTTGGTGCGCCAACTATCGCTGTTGGCCCAGATGACTAAAGCGGGAGCCGCTAAAAAGTCGAGTAATGAAGAGCGGTAAAGAGGGTGGCGGCCTTTTTTTAGTTGGCATGCATCTTGCTCAAGTCTATTAAGCAACAAGCTCGGAGAGTCGGCCGAGCTGGCGAAAACCATACTCTTCCTAGAGGACACACAGTATGACTGGCAGAACCATCGGTTTAATTAAAGAACACAACGTCAAATGGGTCGACCTACGCTTCACCGATAGCCACGGTAAAGAGCAGCACGTCACTTACCCAGCCGCAGATGTGGACGACGACTTCTTTGAAGAAGGAAAGATGTTCGATGGTTCTTCCATTGGTGGCTGGAAGCACATTAACGAATCAGACATGGTGTTAATGCCGGATGATTCCTCCTCGGTTATGGATCCGTTCTCTGATGTCAGCACCGTGATCGTCCGTTGCAACATTGTTGAGCCGGCTACCATGCAGGGTTACGACCGTGATCCTCGCTCCATCGGTCAGCGTGCCGAGGAATACCTTAAGTCTACTGGCATTGCCGATAACGCACTGTTTGGCCCAGAGCCTGAGTTTTTTGTTTTTGATGGCGTGAAGTGGAGCTCTGGCATGAGTGGCCAGATGTATCAGATTCACTCGGAAGAAGCCGCTTGGGTATCTGGCGACGACTTTGATCGCGCCAACAGCGGTCATCGCCCGCGTGTTAAGGGTGGTTACTTCCCAGTCCCACCAGTAGACAGCCTGCATGACCTGCGCGCTGCCATGTGCGCCGCCATGACGCAAATGGGCCTGCATGTAGAAGTGCATCACCATGAAGTAGCCACAGCTGGCCAGTGCGAAATTGGTGTCGGTGCCAACACTTTGGTGAAGAAAGCAGACGAAGTGCAGATCCTGAAATACTGCGTTCACAATGTCGCCCATGCTTACGGCAAAACCGCTACCTTTATGCCTAAGCCGCTAATTGGTGATAACGGTTCCGGTATGCATGTGCATCAGTCTTTAAACAAAGACGGCAAAAACCTGTTCGCTGGCGATCTTTACGGTGGCCTGTCAGAAATGGCGCTGTTCTATATTGGCGGCATTATCAAGCATGCCCATGCATTGAACGCCATCACCAATCCGCTGACTAACTCTTACAAGCGTTTGGTACCTGGTTTTGAAGCACCGGTAATGCTGGCCTATTCAGCCCGCAACCGCTCCGCTTCGATTCGTATTCCTTATGTGAGAAATCCAAAAGGACGGCGCATTGAAACGCGCTTCCCTGATCCAGGTGCTAACCCTTATTTGTGCTTTGCTGCTTTGCTGATGGCTGGCTTAGATGGTATTCAAAACAAGATTCATCCTGGCGATGCGATGGACAAGGATCTGTACGACCTACCGGCGGAAGAGGCGAAAGCTATTCCTACCGTAGCGCACACTTTGACCATGGCACTGGATGCACTAGAAGCAGATCACGACTTTCTGCTTAAAGGTGGCGTATTCTCTAAGGAAGCGCTGGATGCCTATATCACGCTAAAACGCGCTGATGTAGAACGTTTGAACATGACCCCGCACCCGGTCGAGTTCGATATGTACTACTCTGTTTAATCTCGGCTCAGTGATAGCGAGCTGGATAGAGTAAATAAAAAGGGGCTTCGGCCCCTTTTTTGTTGCTGGGCTGGGCGCTGGTTTTATTTGTCGCGTGCGCGGCTCAGAATGACAACAACAGTGAAGGAGAATATCGCTATGTTTAAATTATCTGTATTGCTAATGGCGCTCTTGAGTGCTGCGGCACTGGCCGCCGAGGCAACGACAAAAGTGGCCGCGCCGCAGAGCCATGAAGCAACGCCGCCGGCGGACGAAGTGGAAAAGGCAGATGAGAATAAGCCGCGTATTTATCGTACCGTGGATGAGCAAGGCCGGCCGCTTTTTACCGATGCGCCGGACAGCCGCCGACCGAATGAAGAGGTGCAGATCCGTGAAGGCAGCACGGTAAAAATGGTGCACCCCAAAACGATTAAGTCAGCGCCTGAGCAGGTTGCCACCACTGCTGAGTATGAGGTTGCCATCAGCGCCCCTGCGGATGGAGAAACACTGAGCAATCCTGAGGCGATGAACGTGACTATTACGGTTGTGCCAGCGCCTGCAGAGGAGCATGGCTTGCGGCTGCTGGATAACGGCGAGCAAGTTCCGGTGCTAATTGAGTGGCCAGATCGGGGCGAGCATAGGTTGGTTGCTCAGGTGGTCGATCAGGACGGCCAAGTGTTAGCAGAGTCTAAGCCGGTGGTGGTGTATGTTCAGCGGGTTAGTCTTTTAAATAAAATCAAAAATTAATTCTCCGCAGATGGCCGCAAAGAAATCATTGATGTGCAATCCAAATGGCAGCTGACTTGTTGCACAAGCAGCTGCTGGACAATTTACGCACAGCCGTGTTGTTGCTGGATAAAAAGCTGTGTGTGCGCTACCTCAACTCAGCCGCAGAAGCGCTGCTATCAACAAGTGCCAATCGATTGTTGGGCATGTGCCTAGTCGATAGTTTTGGCTTTGATGATGATACCCGTCACGCCTTGGATAAATGCATCGCCGATGGCCAGCCGTTTACCTGCCGTGAAGCACGTTTACACCCTAGTGGCAGCGATGAAATTAGTGTTGATTACAGCGTTAGCCGAGTGGCTGAGGATGGACAAGAAGCGGCTTTGTTAATTGAACTGCACCCACTGGATCGGTTGCTGCGCATTACTCAAGAAGATGCCTTGATGCACTCACATCAGGCAGCGCGCGCACTGGTACGCGGGGTGGCCCACGAAATAAAAAATCCTCTTGGTGGTATTCGCGGCGCCGCGCAGTTGCTTGAGCGGGCGCTGCCCAATGCAGAGCTGGCCGAGTACACGCGAGTCATTATTGATGAAGCGGATCGCCTGCGTAGCATCGCTGACCATATGCTGGGGCCGCGCCAGTTACCGCGATTTAGCAAAGTTAACTTGCACGAGTGTCTTGAGCATGTGCGTCAGTTGCTGGTAGCTGAGTATGGCGACGACATTACTATTGAGCGTGATTATGACCCGTCCTTGCCCGAGCTGCCGGCCGACCGTGATCAGCTAATCCAAGTGTTATTGAACTTAGCCCGTAATGCTTTGCAAGCCGTCACTGAGGCAAATACTGCCGCAGCAGTGGTTCGTTTACGCAGCAGAGTATTGCGACAGTTCACTATTGCCGGGCAGTTGCACCGACTGGTGGCGCAAATTGAAATCGAAGATAACGGCCCGGGTGTGCCTGAGTCGCTTCAGGGAATATTATTTTTCCCAATGATCAGTGGCCGTGCCAATGGCAGTGGTCTAGGTTTGTCTATTTCTCAGGTAATCATCAGTCGTCATGGTGGCCTAATCGAATGTGAGAGCTGTTCTGGCAATACCTTATTTCGAGTGTTGTTACCGATTGAGCATATGGCTAATGAAGTAGAGGACGGTTCATGACGAGCAAGATGGTTTGGATTGTTGATGATGACCGCTCCATTCGTTGGGTGTTAGATAAGGCACTAACTCAGGCAGGCTTTAGTACGCGCGCTTTCGAGGATGCGGATGAAGTGTTGAACGTGCTCGAGCTGGGTGGAGAGCAGCCAGATGTGTTGCTCTCAGATGTGCGTATGCCAGGCACCGATGGCTTGCGCATGCTGGCTATCTTGCAGCGCAAACATCCACAGCTACCGGTAATTATTATGACTGCTCACTCTGATTTAGAGTCAGCGGTATCTTCTTACCAAGGTGGTGCATTCGAATATTTACCCAAGCCGTTTGACCTTGATGAAGCGGTAGCGCTGGTTAGGCGCGCCTGCCAGCAGCAAGATAATCAGAAAAATCAGGTTGAGCCAGCAGTGCAAAACAGCACTGAAATTATTGGCGAAGCGCCCGCCATGCAAAAAGTTTTCCGCGCCATTGGGCGCTTGTCTCACTCTAATGTGACGGTGCTAATTAGTGGCGAGTCCGGCACAGGTAAGGAGTTGGTAGCGCGGGCCTTACACCGCCATTCGATGCGCAAAGATAAGCCTTTTGTGGCACTGAATGTGGCCGCTATTCCCAAGGATTTGATTGAGTCGGAATTATTTGGTCATGAGAAGGGCAGCTTTACGGGCGCTAATACACAGCGCATTGGTCGTTTTGAGCAGGCCAATAAAGGCACTCTGTTTTTAGATGAAATTGGTGATATGCCACTGGAAGCACAGACGCGCTTATTGCGGGTGCTGCAGGAAGGTGAGTTTCATCGCGTCGGCGGCAACAGCGCAATCAAAGTGGATGTACGCATTGTTGCTGCCACACACCAGCATCTTGACCAGCTGGTTGCCAGTGGTGGCTTTCGTGAGGATTTATTTCATCGTCTTAATGTTATCCGTATTTACCTGCCTAGGCTGGCAGAGCGGCGTGAGGATATCCCTCAGTTAGCACGATACTTCTTGCAGCGCGCAGCGGAGGAGCTGGCGGTTGAAGCAAAAACCTTACATTCAGAAGTGGAGCAATATTTCACGACGCTGCCTTGGCCGGGCAATGTGCGACAGATCGAAAATGTTTGTCGCTGGCTGACTGTGATGGCGGCTGGTCACGAGGTCTTACTGGATGACTTGCCGCTGGAGTTACGCCAACAGAGCAGTGAAGCTGGTGCTGGCGTCGATGTTGATTGGCAGAAGTCGCTGCGCCTATGGGCAACGCAGACCCTGATGGCTGGGGCAGAGGGCATTCTTGATCAGGCACTGCCAGCTTTTGAGCGCATCATGATTGAGGCGGCACTACAACAGGCACAGGGGCGCCGGGGCGATGCGGCTGCGCTGCTGGGTTGGGGCAGGAATACCTTGACCCGTAAACTCAAAGACCTTGGCTTGGAGTCGTGACTGAGCCAGCCCAAGGGCGGATCACTCTAGTGCTCGCTTGGCTTGTAGGCTAACCAGTTGCCACTCGCCATCGTTGCGCCAAGCGCTGTGGATTCGATACAGCTGTGCCTGGCTGGGTAAGATGCCACCACTGCCACCTGTTACCAGCGCATTAAATTGAGCACTAGCCAGATCGTCACGTAAGTTGTCCGGCGTTACTTGAATATTGGTTAACAACACGTTGATATTGCGGTGCCGGAAAAATGTCGCCATCAGCAGACGCCGAGCCTGCTCTAAATCAAGCACGCCACGGCTGCTTTCGTTGATTTGCAAATCTTCGTGCAAATGAGCAATTACCGCACTGCTGTTGCGCTCCTCAATAGCTTGGGCGATGTCCTTGATGGCTTGGCTAATGGCATCCTCTGTGGCCACTGGTTTGCTACAGGCGGTCAGCCACAGTGCCAGCAAGATCAGTAGGGCAGAGGCGCTGCTGCGAAATATCCGATGTGGTCGATAAATTAGAGTCATGGGTATCACCTTAGCGGCTAATTTTTTTCGCTGCTAGGGTTTGCTGAAGGGGGGATAAGTGAAACTACTGCTACAGCGGGTTAGTCAAGCACAGGTTCAGGTTGGCGGTGAAACAGTCGGTGCAATTGGGCCTGGTTTGCTGGCGCTGGTTGGTGTCGAGCGTGGTGATGATGGCATCTTGGCGCAGCGGCTGACTGAACGCATGCTTAACTATCGTATGTTTTCTGATCAGCAAGGCAAAATGAATCTGAGCGTGCGTGATATCCAAGGCGGTGTACTGCTAGTGTCGCAGTTTACTTTGGCTGCTGATACCGACAAGGGTTTACGCCCCGGCTTCAGTATTGCTGCCGCGCCAGAGCAGGCGCAGCAAATCTATTTAGATATGTTGGCGCAGCTGCGTCGAGAGACCACGGTGCAGGTGGCCAGTGGTGTATTTGCTGCCGATATGCAGGTCATGCTTATCAATGATGGCCCTGTCACGTTTTTGTTAGAAGGGTGAAATCCTGCTTGCACCCAACCATGCACAATGCTCTATGATGTTCACGGTTGGCCTGCGCTTTGCGTAAGCTACATGGAAGCATAAAAAAACTACGTCTGGAGACACACGATGAAGAAAACTATCATTGCTGCTTTGCTGTTGGGTTCTGCTGCTGGCGCACACGCTGATGCCGCAGGCGGCCCAGGTTGTGGTTGGGGCAACATGTTGTTTGAAGGTCAGAGCGGCCTGCCGATGCACCTGTTGGCTACTCTGGTAAACGGTACCTCAGGTAATGCTACTTTCGGCATGACTACCGGCACCAACGGTTGTGACGTTAATGGTTCATTGACCTATAGCGGCAAAAGCCTGCTTGCCATGAACGGCGTGCTGGAAGAAGTGGCTATGGACATGGCTACTGGTCAGGGCGAAGCACTGACTGCTCTGTCAGTATCCTTGGGTGTGACCACAGCTGATCGTGCGCACTTCAACCAAGTGATGCACCAGAACTTTTCTTCAATCTTCTCCCGTGACGATGTGACAGCTGCTGAAGTAGCTGAGCAGATTTCTGCGGTGATGAAGTCTGACGAAGTTCTCGTTAAGTACATCTAAGCTGTACCGACTCCCTGCCGTAATGGCAGGGAGTCATCCCCGATTTATTTGCCTGTTGAGGCTGTGAATTAATGCCATCAGGCACTCTTTTTCTTGCTTTGCTTTTTGTCCTTGCGCTACTGCTGCCTCCCTCTTTGCAAGCAGCTGATGAGCCGCAGCAATTGGACACTACTCTTACCCAAACACTGGCTGCAGCCCCCCGCTGGCAGGCATTGCTGCATATTAACCGTGGCGCCACTTTGCGCAGCCGTAAGCGCAGTTATGTCGATGATGAGCAGTTTTTTCTCGCCGCTGATGGTCGCCGCAACACGCACCAAGAGCTGCTTGCTTCTATCGCTCAGCTACAGCCCGCGGAGTCTGAACAGCGCTGCCGCTTTCCCGCCCGCTACCGTTATCTGGCGGAGGCGTTAAATTGGCAGCAAGAGCAACCCTTCGGCCATTGTGAAGAGTATTTAGAGTGGCGTAGCAGCGTGCCAGATGCCTCAGTGGTACTGGTGTTTCCTGCTGCCTACTTGAACAGCCCGTCGTCTATGTTTGGCCATAC